>SCPN01000322.1_pt1 | contig 80365 bp, 69 predicted proteins | sample 6106831 | NCBI WGS metagenome assembly SCPN01 (sample SAMN10720447, study PRJNA508395) | human gut metagenome | isolation source: Participant 1, 0 month
AAGCACAAGCCTGTACTGGTAAATCTACCGTAAAGACAGTTCCTTGCTTTTCATCACTTTCCACTGATATAGTTCCTCCATGCATTCGACGAAGGCTTTTACCAAAGCCAATCTATTCCCGAACCGGCATGATGCATATCAATTTTATAGAAACGTTCAAAAAATACTCCGGATATGTTCTGCGGAAATCATCGAACCGGTATTGGTTACCGTAAAACGAATCCACTGGCTACCTTCTTTCATCAACGAAGCCAGGCGGACTGTTACTTTTCCATTCTCGGGAGTAAACTTAAAGGCATTGGAGAGCAGATTGAAATAAATACGTTCCAGTTTCTCTATGTCCGCCAATGTATGGTAATCCGTATCCGGCATATTGTCAAAAGAAAAATGAATATGCTTTTTGCGGGCTGCCGACAAGAAAGATTCGTTCCAACCTTCAAAGAGGAAAGAATATCTACCGGAACGGGAGTATATTCCATCTTGCCATTTTCGTATTTACGGAAATCCAATATCTGATTGACCAAGCGCAAGAGGATATTTACGTTTCGTTGTATCAGCATCAACATTCGATGCTGGTCACCACTTAGTGTATTATCGGCCAACAGATGCTCTACCGGATCGGCAACCAAAGTTAATGGAGTACGGAAATCATGAGAGATGTTCGTAAAGAAAACAAGTTTGGCATGGGTCGCTTCTTCCAGTTGATGGAAAGCTGTATTAATTGGTCACGCTGTTCTTCCAGTTTGTCACGTTGTTCCTCTAACTTATCCCGTTGCTCTTCCAGTTTATCGCGCTGTTCTTCCAATTGTCTCTTTTGTTCCGACAATTCTTTATTCAGCCTGTTTTTAGAGCGAAGAGACTTATAAACAACTAATAATAATCCTGCCACCAATAAAAGAATGACCAAACCACCATACATGACAACCTGCTGCGTAGCTACACGTGACAGATACCCGCCGATACGTCCGTTTAAGGTTTCTATCTTCTGGTCCAGTTCTGATATATGAGTGGTCTGAAGTTGCATGACGTGTGCGTTCGTACGGTCTACAACAGCGGTATTCATCACAGTTTCTCTAGGATAAGGCTTTTTCTCAAGGATGTTCATTGCCAACTGCAATACCTTGTCGCCATTGGTAGGATAGATAAAGGTGGCGTCCAACACACTGTCTAGCACAAGTTCAAGTCCGTTTCCTTTACCCGGCAGAGCGTCGATACCGACAAACATCATTTCCTTATCCCGTCCCACTTTCTTGGCGGCCTGATACGCTCCCGGAGCTATGCGGTCATTATGAGCATATACGGCATCAATCTTCGGATGACGACGGAGCATGCTATCCATTGCCACTTCTGCCGGACCACGCTCCCAGGCAGCATCCGCTTTATCAATCAGTTTGACGTCCGGGAAGTTACTGATGGCAGCCATAAAGCCTTGATGCCGTTCCATAGCAGGAGTCGAACCACCTAAGCCGGTAAGCTCCACCACATTTCCTTTTCCTTTCAAGCTGGATGCAATGTAGTTTCCCACCGCACGACCTATTTCATAATTATCAGCACCGATATATGCAGTATATTTATCAGAAAGAATCTTCCGGTCTACCAAAACAACGGGAATTCCCTTTTGGTAGGCTTCTTCTACTATCGGAGTCATGGGAGCTGCTTCATTTGCGGAGATTATCAGTAAATCGACACCCTTATCTATGAAATAATGGACATCTTCCGCCTGCTTGCGGTTATCATCTCCGGCAGAACGTATTTCGACCGATACCCCGTCATAGAACATCGCTTCACGGAGAATTTCATCATTCATCTTATGCCGCCATGAATCATCACTGCATTGAGCCACCCCAATACGGAAACGAGGAGCATCCTGCCGACAGGCAGCCATTCCTAAAAGACAAAACAATAGCACTATCCACTTCGTATATTTCATCGCTTTAATTGTTTTCATTCTTTCGTTTTTCTTTCTGTAATCCAAATTCTTTTCCCTTCGTTATTAGCATTCACTACCGGGAAGTACATCAATTCCACTTTCGCAGGATTCAGCGTATATTTACTTGTAAATCTCGGTAACAGAGGAATCTTAAATCCATAAGTGCCTATCAGCAATTTCTCGCTAAAGATAACAGTTTTCTCTTTAAAATATTCACCTTTGAAAAGAAAAACATGAAAAGGAACGACCGGAGCATACCGATAATGAACTTCATTCTGCTCTATATCAGCCAACAGGAAATGTCCCCCGGAAAGAAGATAAGATGAATACAAATATTCACCGGAGAATTATTAAGAAAAGTGTAAAGCCTAAATAAAACGCTTAATCAATGTTATAAAACATCTCTTTTTATTTGGATTATTTGCAGATATCACAGAAGTCCGTATCTTTGCACTGTGTTTTTCATAGTATTAGATTTAAGGTTAACAAAGGTTGGAGCAAGGCGTTGCTCCTTTTTTTATGTCCGTACCTTAATTTAAACATAAAAATAGAGGTACATTCCATAAAATGAAACATACCTCTACATATAATATCAAAAAGCCTATAATAACCTGTCTTTCAACACCTGCGGAAGTTCCGGCATCGCCCTCGCTCTGCGTACAGACATAAGCAGAAACTTCCACCGCCAATTTATGAGCTTCGGGAACCGGCTTGCCATTCAATATGGAAGCACAGAAAGCTGCCGTAAAGGAATCGCCTGCTCCTACCGTATCGGCTACGGGAACTCTCGGTGTTTCTTGGAAAGAGACGACACCCGGAGTAAATACATAGCTGCCATTGATGCCGCAAGTCAGAATCAACATCTTCAGATTATATTTAGCCAACAGAATCCAGCACTTATCCTGCAAGTCGATGCCTGGATAACCGAACATACGGCTGATGTTCACCAGTTCTTCATCGTTTATCTTCAAGACATTGCAACGTTGGAAAGATTCGCGCAACACTTCCTTGGTGTAGAAGTCTTGGCGGAGATTGATGTCAAATATCTTCAGTTGTCCGTCTATATCGGGCATTGTATCCAAAAAACGATTGATAGTAGTGCGACTTGCTTCATTGCGTTGCGCCAACGAGCCGAAGCAGACGGCACGCGTACTCAGAGCCAAGCGTTTCAGTTCGTCCGTGAAAGGAATGTTATCCCAGGCAACACCCTCCTTGATTTCATAGCAGGGCACACCTTCAGCATCCAGTGTCACTTGCACTGTACCGGTAGGATAATCCACCCGTTCAATCTGAGTGTTCAGTTTTTTGTCTTTGAAGACTGACATTATCTCATCCCCCAGTTCGTCATTGCCTACCGCACTGACCACACGGCTGTCAAAGCCGAATTGCGAAACATGGTAAGCAAAGTTTGCCGGAGCACCACCTATTTTCTTTCCTTCGGGCAGCACGTCCCATAGTGCTTCGCCCATTCCTACTATTATATTATTCATGATAAACAGAGTTTAATTGATTCCCAAATATAAAATTATTTTCTGATACGGAGCGTATAGAACAGCAGATAAAGTACACCGATTGTCATAACGGCAATTGCACCGTTCTGTCCCATAGAGGTGTCCGAAGCCAGTCCCATTGCCAACGGGAATACCGTTCCACCGAAAAGCCCCATAATCATCAAGCCGGAAACTTCGTTTTTCTTACCTGGCAGATACAGCAACGCTTGCGAGAAGATGACGGAGAATACATTAGAGTTACCAAAACCAATCAGGGCAATGCAAGCATAGATTACCGCTTTCTCATGGAAGATGAACAAACCAATCATGGCAACCAGCATCATCACTACACTGATAGCGAAGAAAGACTTCGGAGACATCTTGCGCAGAATGAAAGAACCCAGAAAACAACCTGCCGTACGGAAGATAAAATAAAGGCTTGTCGCAAAAGCGGCATCATCCAGTCCCATGCCGATGCGTTCCATCAGAATCTTCGGAGCGGTAGTGTTCGTGCCTACATCAATGCCGACATGACACATGATACCGATAAAGCAAAGCAGGATAAACGGTTTGCCGAGCAAGGCAAGGCACTGACCGAAAGTAGACGGTTTGCCCTCTTCCTTTTCTTCTTCAATCTGTGTAATGTTCAGCAAAAGAATGGCGATGACAGCCACTATCATATAAATCGGGAAGAGAATCCGCCAACCCAGGTCGAAAGACGGAATAGCTTGTGTCGCTCCCCACATGGAAATATATGGCGCAAGGAAAGAAGCGATGGCTTTTACGAACTGCCCGAAAGTCAGGCTGCTCGCCAGGCGGTCACCCCGCACGATGTTGGAAAGTAACGGGTTCAGGGAAGTCTGCATCAATGCATTTCCGATACCCAACAGGGAGAAAGAAATCAACATCAGCATATAACTGTCACCGAAAACCGGCAGCAACAGTGAAGCGAATGTCACCAGCAGACTGAGCAATACTGTTTTCTTCTGACCGATACGGCTCATCAGCATCCCCGTCGGTACGGAGAAAATCAAGAACCAGAAGAAGACGAGTGAGGGGAAAATATTTGCTTGCGAGTCCGACAGGCCAAGGTCTGCCTTTACATAATTGGAGGCAATGCCAACCAAATCAACGAACCCCATAGCGAAGAAACATAGCATCACCGGGATAAGTTTGGAGAGAGAAGAGTTTTTACTGTTTTCCATTGTTATATCTGTTACTTAAATTTCGCATACCTGTTTGCCCCTTATCCTATTCACACTTCATACCACTATAATAAGATTATACTCTGCCGTAGAGAATAAGGAAAAGGGCACATAGATTAAACAGAAGAAGGCTATCGCTTCAACCGGTAAACCACAAACGAATCTACTTTATAGGCTCCGCCTTTGCTATAAAAGTCGATGTGACTGTAAGGTTCTGATGGAAAGACCTGATTGGTCATTGCAAAACGACCACCGTCACCGAATGCTTCCACACTTGATTTATCTACCAACAGGCGAAGTTTCAATTCATCCCTGCCGCTTTCAACAGCCGTCCATGTCAGCATCGGGAAGTTTTCGTTGAAGCCGACATCTCCGCTTTTACGACGGTCCATAGAGAATTTGTTCTCTTTCATATTATATTGCATATCCACTTCCTCACCTTTGTCATTGTAAAGACGGAAGCCGATAACGTCTGCATGTTGATTCTTGATAGCCAGTTCTATTTCGTAGGTGCCTTCGTTGCCCGGAATCATTTCTTTCACCGTGCGCGTCCCGTTCACTTTGAACGAACGTTTCTTTGAGATGCCGCGCAGTTTCAGCAGTTCGAGAGAAGGGGCGGATTTGAGATAAATCCCACCATCTACGACAAACAGGCTCAAGTCGCGGGGAACAGAGTTCGGGCTGCGATATTGGGAAGTCGGAACATCGTTGGCATATTGCCAGTTACTCATCCACGCAATAGCGATGCGGCGGTTGTCGGGAGCATCGCTCCAAGTCACAGTGGCATAATGGTCTTTTCCCCAGTCCATCCATTTGGTAGCTTCCGGCTGGTTGTCGCAGACAAATTTCTTTCCGTCAAAGCTGCCGATAAAATACTGGGTGGCGGAATCGCCGAAAGGTCCGTCGCCAAGGCTGCAAAGCAGCACCCATTTCTTTTTATCAGTTCCCTCCACCGGAAGTTCGAAGAGATCGGGACATTCCCATACATTACCATGGGCACCGTATCCTTCACCGAAGCTGCTTTCGAACGACCACTCTTTCAGATTCGGAGAAGAGAATATTTGCATTTCCTGTCCTACGGCAAGTACCATAATCCAGCGTTTTGTTCCTTCGTACCAAAAGACTTTCGGGTCACGGAAGTCACGGGCTTCGGAGACTAGGACGGGGTTGTTTTCATATTTGGTAAACGAACGTCCGTTGTCGGTGCTGTAAGCGATACTTTGCACTTGGCGTTCGCCGTTCTGCGTATAGATGGCAATGATGGCGCCTGCACCGAAGCCAGCGGTATTGTTGTGGTCTACAACAGCCGAACCGCTGAATATGGTTCCGAACGCATCCGGAGCAATGGCAACCGGACGGTGTTCCCAATTAACCAGGTCTTTGCTGATGGCGTGCCCCCAGTTCATGTTCCCCCATTTGGAGCCATAAGGGTTGTATTGGTAAAACAGGTGGTATTCACCATCTTTATATACCATTCCGTTCGGGTCGTTCATCCATCCATAGAGGGGTGAGAAGTGATAGGCGGGACGGAACTTTTCGCGGTTGGAAGTATCGAACGTGTCGGACAGCTTCATTTCCTTGCAGCAGGCAGTATTGTCCGGAGAAAGGTTGACGCGAACCGGGTCGTTCGAGTTTAGTTTGAATTTGAAAGATATCAGTTGGCCGGAATAATCAGAGAGGTCTACCGGAACAAAGTAATCCACTTTATTGACAGCCAGACGGACATCGAAGTTCTTCACTTCCTTATTATCAACAATCATGCTGATACGCACGTCAGGAGACGCGTCTTCTACAGGCAACAGCAGGTATTTCTGAGTTGTGTTGACACGTACCAGGCAATGTCCTTCTCCTAAATTCTTTATTAAGAAGAAGAATCAGCCGCTCGGAGTGAGAGTGAAACAGTCATAAGAACCAAACAAATCAGAAGAGTCTGAAGTTTTCTCAAAGGCAAAAATACATTCATGTTTTATGGTATTAAGGTTGCTACTTATTTTATGGTATCACATTTCTTGTTTACAGCGCAAAGATAGGCGCTCTGCTTCATTGCGCCTATCACATTTGTTTCAAACGCTGTAAAAGATGTTACTTTCCGGTCAATAAGTACTCAGTTTTATATCGGATACGGTGACTTCGCCATCCGTACAGAAGACAGACCACGGATTCTTAGCCAAATCGTAGATACGGTTGGTGAAAGCGTATTTTCCGTTGACATAGACTACACATACGGATTGCTCGGTGTAGGCTTCGATGTGATATACATTGTCTGCTGCCGGAACGATAGCACGCTCTGTGATAGAAACCGCATCGTTCCATTCGCCAGTCTTTTCGTTTACTGTCACTTCTTTCATTTTCAGATAGCCGTATTTATCCTCAATGAAAATACGCGCCTTTTCCTCCTTATCGCTGCAATCTACAAACGACAGTCCGAACACAGCTTCTGTTCCTTCGGGGACGGTTACGGTCATTGTTATCTTATTCTGGTTTCCCAAACGGGCGAAGCGGACAAAGGAGTTTGTCTTCAAGGTGTAAGAAGAAGCGGTAGATGCCACCTCTCCTACTCTCGCCTTTTCGGTCAAGGCAACCGGTTGTGAGTACTTGGCTGAGATAGCCTGCGGAACGTTCAGGCTTAATGTGCCGTCTTCGTTCTGGACCAGTTTATGAGCTACCAAGGCTCCTGCCCAATCGGTGTTACCTGTTGTTTTCCGACCTTCTCGGGTGGCACACCAGCCCCAAAGATAGCGGTTCTGTCCATCACTTGCCGTTTTACCCGCATAGAAAGAAGTAGCTTCCAGTTTTCCTTCATCCGGAAGCGTGGACGGGTATCCGTCACCGGGGAGATTCATCAGTTCGTCCAGTGTGCTTGCATAGAAATATTGCACCATGCGGGTAACGTCCTTATCGGAGTAAATCATGTACCAATAGTTGCCCATTTTGAATACGTCGGGACATTCATAGAAACGTCCCCATACATTCGTAAAGAAAGGTGCTGCCAATGTCCAGTCGTGAAGGTCGGTCGAGGTAAACTGCGCTATCACACTTTTGCCGTCTTTCAGGGTTGAAACCAACATCCGGTAAAGCTGCGCATCATCATCATAAAAGACATACGGGTCACGGAATTCGTTCTTGTCGTATCCCTGTTCCACGGGAGAAGGCAGGCGGAAAGAACGGTCTTTGTCCATGTCCTGCAATCTTTGGAAGTGGCTAGCAGAATCACTTCGCGAGGCTCGGCGGATTTGTGTCCGGTATAGAAAGTATAATAGGTCTTGCCGGCCTCATCATAGATTGTACTTCCTGTGCCGATGGCGGGGTCGTCTTCTACCGCTGCGCCGCAGGGATGGCTTCACGGAAAGAGATGTAGTTGGCCGCGTCCGTAGTTGCCAGTTCGTGGATGGGATGGTAAATGGTAGAGTTGCCGTCGCGGTCGTCCTGCAGATAGAGGATGCGGAACTCCTTGCTCACGGGGTCGAAGAAAGGCATCGGGTCGCCCACATAGCCGACATAAGGTTTATAGTAGGTGGTATAATTACCAGGTTCTGTCGAACTGAAGAAAGTCGTTGTTTCGTCCAGGTTCTTATCTGTTATGACCGGGGCGTTGTCGTCGCTGCAAGCAGTGAACGACATTGACATACCCAGCATTGAAGCTATTAATATCATAGTTTTCATAATTTTCTTTTCTTTCTGTTAGATTAAACGATATCACTTACTCAAATAATCAATCGCATTCTCCGTCATTCTCGTCACATTGGACTGATATTGATTGCCGGAATTATTCTCGTCGTACCAGTCATAGAAAGGAGTGCCGATACAGATGGCTCTACCAGTTGTTTTTCCTGCGACCGTGCGCGGAGTAAATTCCGCAATGACAATTCCGTCTTTATCATCTCCTTCGGTTCCTGCGTAGCCCAAATCAATGCCGCCGGTGTTATTCTTCCAGTTTTCTACTGATTGATAATCGCCCCAGTTAGAACCAACATACCAACGCAATGTACGGTTGGTGCAACGATAACCGATATCCGTCAATTTAACCAACGAACCGTTTTCGACAGATAAGCCTTCAAAGATAGCATGGTCTTCATGACCGGCTCCGATTACGAAGCTGCCCGGAGCATCCGAGGTATAATCCGGTTTGGAATCAGGGAATGTATTGTTAGGTCCCTTCCCGTCTGCCGGAATCATCCAGCGGTCACCGATATATTTCAAACATTCACCTGTCAGCAAGAGATTTCCACCATTTGCGTAATAATCTCTTATCTTATCTTTAGTATCCCAGTTCAAGTCCGGCCAACCGTCGTTGCTGTCATGTAACCAAACCGTCCGGAAGTTTTCCGGAGCGAGTATCACATTGCCGTCCCTTATTTCAAGATAAGATACATATCGTGCTCCCGGGAATTTCTCCAGCATCCATGTAGCCGCCGTTTTTTCTTCTTCGGGCAACTCGGCAACCGTAGCAGCCAAGCCTACAAATGCCATCGGTTCCACCGATTTCACTTTCTCTACCGTGACGGTATAGGTAGCCACATTCAGGCGGTTCGTCACAGTATATTCTTTCGGAGTAGTGAAGTCGAGCGTGGTGCCGGACAACGGACTTACCGTAGCCCCGTCCGGAACAGTCACGATTGGCGACAAAGCCGTCACATCTACATCATCGAGCACATATACCAGAATCGTCTTGTCCGTTTCATTGATTCGACCGGCAGACTCTCCTATCATGAACTTGGTAATCTGCGGTTTGTCCGTTTCCACGGAAATTGTATAGTTCATGAACACATTGCCATTGGTGACCTTCACTACTACCGGCATGGTGAAGTTGACTGGTTTGCCGCTCTCAAGACTCGCCGTAGCACCTTCGGACAAAGTGAACACAGGCACCAGGTTTGTTACGTCCGTATCATCCGTCACATGTACCTTTATCGTCTTCGCCTGATTATCCTGCTCTATGATAAAGTGGTCGTTTCCTTGGATACGGAAAGAAGTAATCCATGTATCGCCGTTCAAGGCAAAGGAAGTATCATCATCGTCACTGCATCCGGTTGCTGAAAAAGCAAGTGCAACCAGCAGCATCATATATATTTTATTAATCAAAGTCTTCATCGTTTTCCTGTTTATTAATTATCCCAACCATTATTCTGCTGATACAAACCACCGCTATAGTTTATCTGCTTCTGCGGTATAGGCAGATATTCGTTCTTTCCGGCCGTGAAGTTTGCGTTCGAGTAGTATGAGCGGCGACCGGCCTCCGAATGGTAATACTGATTCATTACCGTTGCGGCATCTCCCCAACGAACCAGGTCGAAGAAACGGCTTCCTTCCAAAGCCAGTTCCAGACGGCGTTCCCATTTAAGGTCTCTCATTGCAGCACCTTTATCCGACCAGTCGGCGGACGTATAAGGAGCTACGTTGAAATTTGCTCCGTAGTCGAAAACAAGCGTCGTGCTACGGGCGGCACGGTTACGTATCTCATTGACCAGCGGCAGGGCTTCCGACAGTCGGTTCAACTGAATCAGGGCTTCCGCACGCATCAGTACCACGTCTGCATAGCGCAGCACGATACGGTTCATCGAGTTAGCCACAAAAGGAGAGTTTACTTTCTTCAGGCAAGAACAGTCGGGATCTACGTTCTCTTTCAGCGAAGAATAGAGTCCGTAATATTCCTGGTCGTTGCGTGTCCATGATTTGTCGAAAGTATAGTTTACGTTATACTTATAAGGGAATCCGGGGATGGCTACCGTATGGAACAGACGAGGGTCGTATTCACTTTGGGCATCGTAGTTGTCTTTGGTGTTATAGTTATCAAACAACGGTTTACCGCTTTCGGTACGGAAAGCATTGACAAGATTCTGGCTTGGTTTCTGAAAGTCACAGCATCCGAAGAACTGGGGAGCTGTCAGTTCGTTTCCAAAGTTCAGGTTACCATACATCGTATTGTCATCCTGTGAGTACTGGACTGCCCAAATGGATTCTTTTCCGTTTTCATATTGCGGCAGGAAGTTGTAGGCGAAATCTTCTTCCAGTCCGAAACCGCCGGCAGTCATGGTGGCATTGTCCGTATAAGTCAGTACGGCTTTCAGGTCGTCTTCGTTAATTTCGGTCACTTCGTTCTTTTCGTTTTGGCGATAGGCTTTATAAAGCATGGTCTTTGCCAGGTAGGCGGAAGCGGCGGCTTGCGTAGGACGGCCTTTCTCCACTTGGGTGTCGGGCAAATGGTCGTAGGCGAACTTAAAGTCATCGGCTATCTTTTGCCAAAGCTGGTCGTTAGTGTACTGGCGGTTGGAAATCTTAGTATAGTCCGTGGTCGGGATGGTTTCATCCACATATACGATGTGCTTGAACATTACTTTCAGCAGGAACATATAATGTCCGCGCAGGAAACGCATTTCACCAATACGTTCGTTTTTCTTCGGGTAGGTGGCTTCGTCCATTCCGTCCAGTGATTTCAAGGCAGCGTTGGCACGTGCCACGCCCGAGTAGAGGCGATACCAGATATCATCAAAAGCCCAATTGTCGGTAGTCATGCCTGTGGCTATCTCCAGGAAGTGGAAATGCGAGCCGTCTTCGGAGTTCGCTCCGCCTTTATACGCATCGTCCGCACGGACATTGCCGTAGGGCCAAAGGCTGAAAGAACTGTTCATGTCCTCGCCGGAAACCATGTGGGCATAGGCGGCAATCACCAGATTGTCTACATTCTCAGGGTTGATGGTCTGCCCTTCGTCAGAGCTCCCCTGTAAATCTCTGTTCAGGAAATCATCACAACCGGTGGTACCTATCAGAGAGGCTGCCAGAAGCAAAGAGGATATATATAGTTTCTTGATTTTCATGATTCTTGTTGTTTAAAGATGAATGAATTAAAAGCCGATGTTGAAACCGAATGTCAGGTTCAAGGGGATTGGATAGCCGAAGTTCGGATTTTCGGGATCCATGCCGGTGAAGTTCTTACTCTTGATGGTGAGCAGGTTCTGTGCACTAAAGTAGAATCGCAGGCGTTCCATCTTGATTTTCTTTGAAAGTTCCGTTGGCAGCGTATAGCCCAGTTGCAGATTACGGAGTTTCAGGTAAGAACCGTTTTCGATATAATAGCTTGAGATTCTCTTTTCGTTATTCAGGTCTTCAAGGCAGACGGCGGGAATGTTCGAGTTCGGATTCTCCGGTGTCCATGCGCCCAGCAGGCGGGTCCCGCGGTTGGCGTTCATGTCTCCTACCGACCAAAAATCGGTGTTCTTCTTTACTTCATTGTAGACATCTACGCCTTGTACACCTTGCCAGAACATGGTGAGGTCGAGATTCTTGTATTCCAAGTAGATATTCAAGCCATAGGTGAAGTCGGGGTTCGGGTTGCCAATCCATGTCTGATCTTTGGTGTCGATGACTCCGTTATTATCCAAATCTTTGTAGCGGATACGTCCGATGCCTTTTCCTGTCTGGTCGGCATGGTTGTCTACTTCTTCCTGAGATTTGAAGATGCCATCAGCAATGTAGCCTGCCCTCATATTGATGGAATGACCGATGATGTTCATCACACCGTCGCCACCGAAGTCTCCGGTAGAAGCTACTTCACTGGGAACGAACAAGATTTTGTTGCGATATAATCCGAGATTAGCATTTATGTCATAACTCAATCCAAAGGCGGTTTTGTTGCGATAGCCCAGGTTGAATTCGAAACCTTTGTTCTCCATCGAGCCGGCATTCCGCCACTGACCGCCGCCTTCGCCAAGGATGGCGATGTAAGAGGGCTTAATCAAGATGTCTGTCGTTTTCTTGTAATAGTATTCGGCAGATCCGTACAGGGTCTGGTTGAACAGGCTGAAGTCGATGCCAACATTGGTTTGGGTGGTTGTTTCCCACTTGATGTCGTCGTTTCCTATCTGAGTGCGGACAAAGCCGGAAGGGAGCAGCCCACCGCCGTTGTTACCGGTGATATCATAAGAAGTGCCGTAAGTGGGAGGATTGCCTGTGCCGTATTTGGACTCGTAGATGGAGTAGCGGGCGTAGTTCTCAATATCCTGATTACCAGTCTGTCCCCATGCGGCACGGATTTTCAGGTCATCAATTACGCTCTTGGTCTTTTCCATAAATGCTTCTTCGCTGATACGCCATCCTAAGGAGACGGAAGGGAAAGTGGCGTATTTATTGTTGCTACCGAAACGGGAAGAGCCGTCACGACGGAGTGTAAATGAGAGCAAGTATTTGTCGGCATAGGAGTAGTTCAATTTTCCGAAGAAGGAAACAAGGGAGAAACCGCCGGCACCACCGCTTGCCTGTGACTGTCCTACACCTGCGGACGGGTACATATAATCGGGAGTCAGGATGGCGAATCCTTCGCGGTAAGCGGCAAAGTTGATATCGTCTTCACGATTCAACTCCATACCTGCCATAACATCGCCACGGTGTTTGCCTATCTCCAGTTCGTAAGTGGCAACGGCATTCCACATCCATTTGGTGAAGTGTTCTTGTTTCATTTCCACTGCGTCCTTGTCGCTGTTCAGGAAGCCGGTGTTGTAAGGGAGCGTGAAATTACGCTGGTATTTCTGTGCGTAGTCAAGCCGAAAGTAGAACGGATATTTAGTCCTTTCAAGGGGTTCAGATTGACGTATGCATCACCAAAAAGACGCCAGTAGGTATAGCGGTTGTTGCGGTTGTCGTAGACTACACGCGCTACGTTCTGACGGTCGGGCATGGTACTGTTGGGACCACCCCAGTTGGTTCCGTCTACCGTGCGGACAGGAATCATAGGAAGGGCAATCATTGCATCACTCATGATGTTGCCGGGAGCTTGCACTTCGGTGGTACGGTTGAGGGTGAAATGTTCGCCGATGGTCAAGATATTGTCTATTACTTTATAGTCACTGTTGATACGGGCGGAGATACGGTCGAAGTCGGTGTACTTTATCAGACCATCGTTCTTATAATATCCCAGAGAAAAGAAGTAGTTGCCGCGTTCCGTACCGTTGCTCAGTGAGAGGTTGTACTGCTGGATAAAGCCGGTGCGGGTGATTTCATCGAACCAGTCCGTATCACCGGTGGCAATTGTATGAGCATCATCTATGAATTTGGGGACGTAGATGTTGTTCAAGACGGGGCGTCCTTCGGCATTGTATCCCCAGTCGTATTGATAGCCGATAGAGTTGGCATTCGGATTATTACCGCTGTTTACGTTGGCTTGCCATAAAGTACGGCCGTATTGTTCGGTATTCATCATATCAAGTTTAGACTGGTACATGGAAGCGGATACCGAGGCATCGAAGTTTATCTTGATTTGACCTTTCTTACCTTGTTTGGTGGTGATGATGATTACTCCATTGGCAGCACGCGAACCGTAGATAGAAGCCGAAGCCGCGTCTTTCAGGACTTGGATGGATTCGATGTCGTTTCCGTTCAATTCGTGCATACCTGCTTTAGATGGTACTCCGTCAATGATATAAAGAGGGTCGTTGTTGTTCAACGTACCGATGCCACGGATACGGACGGTAGCGGAGCCGCTCGGATTACCATCGGCTGTAATGTTCATACCGGGAACACGGCCTTGAAGGGCTTTCACCGGATTGTTCTCACCTTGTTTCTGAATCTCGTCTACCTTAACGACGGATACGGCACCGGTCAAATCGGCTTTGCGTTGAGTGGTATAGCCGGTCACAACGACTTCGCCCACCATCTGTGTATCTTCTTCTAATACTACACGAATAGAAGCAGCCGCTTTCACGGTCACCGGTTTATAACCGATATACGAAATCTTTAAGGTTGAATGGGCGGGAACGGAAAGAGTGAAGTTACCGTCAAAGTCGGTAATTGTTCCGTTAGCCGTGGCTGTGGTTTCAATGACAGAGGCACCGATAACCGGCTGTCCGTCCGTCTTGGAAGTAACGTTTCCTTTCACTGTAATGTTTTGCCCCCAAAGGGTTGACATGAAAGCAAACAGGAAACAAACGCTGCTAAGAAGTTTTTTGTTCTTCATAAATACTGAGCATTAGTTTAATGTTATTAATTTAAAAGTACGAATTTTCTCTTTATCGATGATGCAAATTACGGTTGATTTATGTCAATCTGATGAAAGAAATGTTTCAAAGGCTGTTATTTTTGTTGCATAGGGCGCTATAATCACAGAAAACGCTACCTTTGTATAGTGATAAGAAGCTAAAAATAGAGTCGGTTACAAATTATAACCAACTGAAAAATGAATGATATGAAAACAATCTCCAACGAACAACTTACGATTCAAGTATCTCCGCATGGAGCCGAACTTTGCAGTATCTTTGCCAATGGAAAAGAATATCTGTGGCAAGCCGACCCTGCATTTTGGAAACGCCACTCCCCTGTCCTGTTCCCCATTGTAGGAAGTGTGTGGGAAAACGAGTATCGCAATGAAGGTATTCCTTATGTACTTACCCAACATGGTTTTGCCCGCGATATGGAATTTACGCTTGTTTCTGAGAAAGAGGACGAAGTATGTTATCGTCTTGTCAGCAATGAAGAAACGTTGCAGAAATATCCGTTTCCCTTCTGTTTGGAAATAGGTTACCGTATTCAAGGGAAACAAATCGAGGTGATATGGGAAGTAAAGAATACAGGTGAGAAAGAAATGTATTTTCAGATTGGTGCTCATCCTGCTTTCTATTGGCCGGACTTTGACGCTACCATTTCGGAAAGAGGATTCTTCGGATTTAATAAGAAAGACGACTTGAAATATATTCTTATTTCTGAAAAGGGGTGTGCAGACCCTTCTACCGAATATACATTAGAGTTATCAGACGGATTATTACCACTGGATATACATACTTTTGATAAAGATGCTCTGATATTGGAAAATGAGCAGATTCATAAAGTCACCTTATATAATAAGGAAAAACAGGCTTATCTAAGCCTGCACTTTGATGCTCCGGTGGTAGGACTTTGGTCACCGCCTGCCAAGAATGCTCCTTTCGTATGCATCGAGCCTTGGTACGGACGTTGTGACTGTGCACACTATACAGGTGAATACAGAGATAAAGACTGGATGCAGCATTTACAACCTGAAGAGATATTCCAAGGGGGATACACAATTGAAATAAATGAGTAATTGACGAATAACCAACAATATTCAAACAATGCCCGAACTAAAAGTAGCTGCCGGATTCACATCCGACAGCTACTCACACCTAATTCTAATCTACAAAACCTAACTTATAAACCCAATCTATATACTTTTAATGAATCAACATTGAATACTCCCCCTTTACTGTAAAAACACATACGGTTGTATGGTTCTGTCGGAAAGACGAGATTAGTCATTGCTATCTTTCCCCCATTCAGAAAGACTTCTACCGAACATTTATCAACAAAAATATCCAAAGTATATCTTTTCTCTTTCCTTATAGGTGCCCAGGTAGCCAATGCGAAATCATCCATATAATTAATCGAAATCGTTTTTCTACGGTTGTGGGCTTCCAGTTTATGAGATACGCTATTCTTACCGAAATCCACAATACCGCTTTTCGTACGATCCATTACCAGTTTTTCCTCAGGAAGATTGAAATAGATGTCAACTTTCTCACCCTTATCATTAAAGAGGCTGAATCCTATAATCTCCGCTTTTCCGGCAGTAATATCCAATACAAGTTCATAAGAGCCTTCATTCTCAGCCAATAAAGTATCAATATGACAATCTCCGGTAACTGTAAAAGCAGGAATCTCCTTACTTTCTTTCCGCAACGTCCTGACTTCCGCTACCGGAGCAGCAGAAAGATAAATATCATTGTCTTGTGTGTACAGTCCCAATTCACGTGGCAATGCATTGGCACTGCGGAATTGTTCCGACGGAACAAATTCGCAATACTGCCGGTTATTCATCCAAGGGACTACAATTGTCCGTTCACCTGTATTTGAGAAACAAGCTGTAACAGAATGGTCTTTTCCCCAATCCAGCCATTTTGTGACATCAGGCTGATTGTCACAAATAAAATTCGTCCCGTCAAAGTTTCCAATAAAATACTGAGTTGCACTACCGCCGAAGTAACAGCCCGGATTTACATTGACTATCAAAGCCCATTTCTTACGACCGATATCTCCATCTACCGGAAGTTCCACCATATAAGGATATTCAAATAAGCAAGGCTGAACTCCGTATCCTTCTCCAAAGCTGCTCATATACTTCCAGACTTTTTTATCTTTGGAATCATAAAAGCTTATTTCCTTACCGGCAGACACAATCATCACCCATTTATTCTCCGATGCATACCAAAAAACTTTGGAAATATTAAAGACTTCCAAGTCATCGGAAAAGATATGTTCCAATGTATCACGAGAAGTAGTCGGTACTAAACACTCCCAATGTATAAGGTCTTTGCTGACAGAATGTCCCCAATACATATTTTCCTGTTTAGAACCATAGGGGTGATATTGAAAATAGATATGATATTCTCCGTCTTCATAGGATAATCCGTTTACATCGTTCATTCGGCCGTAAAGAGGAGTATGATGGTAGACAGGACGGAATTTATCCGCATTTGTTGTATCAAGCGTACCGTTTGTGTGGCAACAAGTTAGTCCGCAGACGACTACCAGCACAAGTAGTATACCTTTATATCGTTTTATCCAGGGGAGTATTCTCATAGCAACAAAGTATTCTTAATTCATACAAATTTTTAATCAAAAATAAGACGAAGGCAAAGATAGGGGGTATCTTTACCTTCGTCTATAAACTTTGTTTCAAAGGATGTCAATTTTGATACACACCTTATTTGGGAAGTAACAAAAATAAAGACAGACAACCTCTTTGTTTTCCTGAATTTATTTTTCTACTTTTGAAGCCAATCTTTAGACCTATGCCTATGCCGGCCAATAGAAATGCCTTAATACGCTATAAAACGATTGATAACTGTCTGCGTAATCCTTACCGACGCTGGACGTTGGAAGATTTGATGGACGCCTGTTCGGATGCCCTCTATGAATATGAAGGCATTGACAAAGGAATAAGCAAGCGTACCGTACAAATGGATATCCAGATGATGCGCAGCGAAAAGCTGGGATATAACGCCCCGATTGTTGTGTACGAGAATAAATATTATAAATACGAAGACCCGGAATACAGTATCACGCAAACTCCGCTGAACGAACAGGACTTGAAAACAATGTCGGAAGCAGTGGAAGTGTTGCGGCAGTTCAAAGGATTCTCTTATTTCACGGAAATGAGCGACATTATCAACCGCCTGGAAGACCATGTGGCTTCCGCCCGGATGAAAACAACTCCGGTCATCGACTTCGAAAAGAATGAATCACTGAAAGGGCTGGATTACCTGGACACCATCTATCACGCCATTGTAAACGAGCATCCGATACGAATCAAATACCGTTCGTTCAAAGCACGCTCGGCAAACGAATTTATTTTTCATCCTTATCTATTAAAAGAATACCGGAACCGATGGTTCGTCTACGGAATAAGAAGAAGTGGACGAATATTGCAGAATTTAGCTTTGGACAGAATACATTCATTGGAAGTCCTGACTCAAGAACCCTATATAAAGAATACATTCTTCGACCCGAATACATTCTTTGACGATCTGGTCGGAGTGACTAAAAACTCAGGAAGCAAAGCAGAGAAAGTCGGTTTCAAAGTAGCGGCTGACGAAGCGCCTTACATTATTACCAAGCCTATACATCACAGTCAGCATTTAGTGGAAGAACTCGCTGACGGAAGCGTCATACTGGAAATTGAAGTAGTCATCAATCACGAACTCGAACGGGTATTCTTCGGATATGCCGACGGGATACAAATCCTGTATCCGGAGACATTGACAGAATTGATGGGCAGAAAACTAAAAAGAGCTGCCGAACAATATACAAATTCAAAATGAAAAGGAGCCACTGCCGATAAATCATCCTATCCGCCATTCAATAAAAAAGTTTGGAGAACCGTTTATTCTCCAAATAAAGTTCTTGCACACTCATATCCTTCCTGATAAAACTCTGTCAGCTTCTGCACATCTTTCTCGATACGGTCTACAGCAACAGGTTTCAGCGGACGGATAACGATAATCTTTCCTTCGTCTTCCATACGCTCCACCATTTCCAACTGTTCATTATACACGGCACAGCGATGACTCAATGCTTCGCGGAGCTTCGGGTATTTACGGTATACGAATGACGGGACACGAATATCTTTCGAATCTTTCCGGTAGCCACGGTTGCGGGTGAGCACAACCACATTGCGCGTGTAGCCATCGGCAATGGCACGCTGCAAAGGAATAGAGTCAACGATTCCCCCATCAAGCATCGGAACACCGTCCACATAAGCAATGGGGCAAACAATAGGCAGGCTGCTGGAAGCACGGACGATATCAATCACCCGGTTCTTGTCTTTCTTCTCTTCAAAATAGTTGGCTTCTCCCGTCAGGCAATTCGTGGTCACCATGACGAAACGTTCGGACGACGCGAAATACGTTTCATAATCATACGGAAGAATATGTTCCGGAAATTCGTTGAACAGCAAATCGAAGTCAAGGATATTCCGCTTCTTGAGCAGATACTTCAAACCGATATAATTGTATTCTTCCAACAAGTCAATGTTACTGTATTTGGCACGTCCCCGTTGACGGGACGCATAGGACAATCCGTTGCATGCTCCGGCAGATACCCCTATCACATAAGGAAACCGGATGTCACAATCCATCAAATAATCAAGTACGCCACAAGTAAACACTCCGCGCATCCCCCCACCTTCCAACACTAACCCCGTGGATTCGTCGATATGTAAATTCTTCATTTTTTCCCGTTACTTTTATTCCTGCGGATGACCAACAGAGAAGATAATTCCTTCATCACCGATTCATCCTCAGATAATTTAGAATAAGAAAGATGGCTCATTATCAACAGCCCATCTTTCTCATCAGTTACTAATTCTTCAATTCCCTCAAACCAGTTTACACTGACCTGTCCGGGATAATGCGCCATCAAATTGTCAATCCGTTGCACGAAACCTTCATCATCCGTATCGAATGCGAAGAGACGTACGGAATGTCCGTTCTGCAACATCATTTCGAGATATGAAAGCATGAATGCGTCAATCATACCGCCCAAAACGAAACTGACCAAAGCCCCTTCCCGGTACTGACGATTCACAAATACAGCGACAGGACACTTCACCTGCTCCATAATTCCGTCAATCTTGTCACGAAACAAAGGCAGCCATAAGATAGCTCCCGGAGTTCCGGTCACCGGCATATCGGAACGATAATGGCTTCCGGCTCCCAACAGCAGCATATCGGGATGCTCGTCGCGGACAAAATGAATCATTTCCTGCACCAGTTTATCCGTCACCCGGTAATGATTGCCTACCTCTATATCCAGCTCTTTTGCCCGCTGATTGAGCAAAACAAAGCTTTCTTTGGCATAATGTGCCGCATTCAACGGATTCAAGTCCGTACCTACTGTATAATGTGCCGCAATCAGATGATTCTTCTTCAGTTGTTTTCCAAACAACAAAGCGTAAATGGAAAGCAACTTGCTCCCGGATTCCGGACGCCCGAAGCAAAATATCAATTTGCGTTTCAAAGATAGCTTTTCTTCCCGATGTACAAAAAAACGTTCGACCAAATGTAGCAGCGGAGTGGTCATAAAGGTTGTAACCAACGCCATAATGACCAATATTACAAAAATAGATGGCGGAAGAACTCCCATTTCATAACCGATATTCAAAGCGACAAGTTCCATCAGTCCACGGGTGTTCATCAATGTGCCTATCGTCAGACTATCTTTCCACGATTCCCCACCAGGCGAGCGGCAATGGCACAGCCACCCAGTTTTCCGGCTATGGCAACTGTCACCAACAACAGGCAAACGAGCCACAATTCCGGACTGTTTATCAAACCTATCTCCGTGCGAAGCCCTGTAAAGGCAAAGAACAGAGGCAGGAAAAACACCAAAGAAATGTCCTCCACTTTTTCCATCATTACTTTACGAAAACCGATATTGGACGGCATCACCACTCCTGCCATGAAAGCGCCGAACAAGGCATGGATGCCGATAATCTCCGTAATGCAGGATGAAATAATAAGAATCAGCAGGATAAACGCTACGAATGTTTTGTTAATGGCTTCCTGATTGGCATAGACCTCTCCCACTTTCTTGAGGAACGGGCGGACTACCAGAAACATAATCGCAATATACACCACAGCCAGCCCCACCGAGTAGAGAGCGCTTGTAAAACTCCCTGCTTTCGAGATGGCAATCACCACCGCCAACAGGCACCAGGCGGTCACATCGTCGTTGGCAGCGGAAGCAATAGTAAGTGTCCCTAAAGGGGATTTAGTCATGTTCCTCTCCTGAATAATACGCGCCAATACAGGAAAGGCGGTGATGCTCATGGATATACCGATGAACAGAGCAAAAGGCAGAAACGGAGTTTGGGAAGCGGCATATTCTTCATAAATCCAATAAGAAGAAAGGATACCGAGGAAGAAAGGCACTAAAATCCCGGCATGACTAATAACGAGCGTTTCATTGATTTTATTCTTCAACACACTGAAATCCAGCTCCATGCCAATGACAAACATAAAGAGTATCAGTCCTACCTGACTCAACAGTTCGAGATTAGTGAGCGAATGGACGGGAAAAAGAAAATGGAAAGCATCGGGAAAGAAAAGTCCGAGCACGGAAGGCCCCAACACGATACCGGCTACGATTTCTCCAATCACTCCCGGTTGCCCTATGAGGTTGAACAGGTAGCCGAAGAGCCGCACCATCAACAAGACAGCTATAATCTGAATAAGCAATGTAGTGAGCGGATGATGCAAGTTATCTTGCAGGAACTGGAGAAACATGGCGAAAGGACTGCCTTGTACCACATTCAGCGTATCTACCGCATGATGCGAAAACCGGTCGCCCTCTTCAATAGCAACATAAATCAACCCTCCAAACAAAAGTAACATCAAGACATAGATGACATAATTCTTCCGAGCCCTATTCCGCATAAGTTCAAGCTTTTACTATTTGTTGCATAATTATAATAAAAACAAACGAAAAAGGCAGAAAGTTTGGCAAAAACAGTAAATATTCAAACAAAACCTTGTTTTTTTACTTCAATCTACGTAACTTTAGGCTAGCTTAATTGTTTTAGTAGGAAAAAGATAAAAAAGTCCTGCCCGCAGGCAAGCACCATGAGAATTCAGTTTGAGATTAAAGAAAAATTGCCGGAAATCATTGAGGAAATCATGCATTCCGAGAAATGGCAAACTTCCGTGAAGGAAGAAATCAGCGGCCGGACGACCGTTGTGATTCGCGACCAGGCATATGGTTCAGAAGCTACCATTGAAATCTATGCTACATCTATCGAAATCAAAACCGCATGGTCCAAGTACTCCTATCGTATATTTGTAACCAACGACATCGTATGGTGCGAATATAACGGTGCCTATCGTGGATTATTGGAACAAGTGCTCTTGCCGACCATCACCCCGAAAGAAGGTCTGCTCAATTCGGACGTGACCGAGAGTTCGCTTTATGGAAATGAACATAAAAAACTAAGGGAGTACGCTGAAGCAAACCTGAAGCTGAAGCAATTCCGTCGGGAGAACTTTAATGAACAAAAGAGTGGGACTGCACGATTTGACCATCCGAAACGTGTGTATGATGAGTTCATCAAAGAAGATTATGTAGTGACTTCTCAAAAGAGAGAGTAACCTGCGTCCTGTACATTACAGCATTAACCTTGTACCATCGCATTGGCACAACTGTACCGCACCATTGGCGCAGTCATGCCAATGCGGTATTATAATTGTACCAACTAACCGTGCCGGGATACGGTAATATTCATTCTTTTTTTATGCAATTTGAACCCAAACAGATGGTTTTCAAAAGAGGAATCCTTATATTTGTAGCCAAAACAAATTTAATATGAATGTCATAAGAATGAAAAAAAGTATCCTTATCGCTGCCTTAGGCTTATTCAGCCTGAGCGTAATGGCACAAGACGCAAAACCCCAAGAGGGATTTGTATTCACGACAGTGAAAGAAAACCCGATTACTTCAATCAAGAATCAGAACCGTTCGAGCACTTGCTGGAGTTTCTCAACCCTCGGATTCGTTGAATCAGAATTGCTTCGTTTAGGCAAAGGCGAATATGACCTGGCCGAAATGTTCGTAGTACACAAAACCATGCAAGACCGTGGAATAAACTATGTACGTTATCACGGTGACAGTTCTTTCTCCCCCGGCGGCAGTTTCTATGACGTAATGTACTGTATCAAGAATTATGGTATCGTTCCTCAGGAAGTAATGCCGGGAATTATGTATGGTGACAGTCTGCCGGTGCACAACGAACTGGACGCTGTTGCCAGTGGATATATCAACGCTATCGCCAAAGGTAAACTGAGCAAACTGACTCCGGTATGGAAGAACGGACTGGCTTCTATTTATGACACCTATTTAGGAAAATGCCCGGAAAGTTTCACGTATAAAGGAAAGGAATATACTCCGAAGTCTTTTGCCGAATCACTGGGACTAAATCCTGACGATTACGTATCACTGACTTCTTATACCCACCATCCGTTCTATTCTCAATTCGCTATCGAAATTCAGGATAACTGGCGTAACGGCCTGTCTTACAACCTGCCCATCGATGAATTGATGGCTGTAATGGACAACGCAGTAAAGAAAGGTTATACTTTTGCATGGGGCAGCGATGTTAGTGAACAGGGATTCTCACGTGACGGTATTGCCGTTATGCCGGATGCAGCGAAAGAATCTGAACTTTCCGGTTCGGACATGGCTCGCTGGACTGGCTTGACTGCTGCCGACAAGCGCAGAGAATTGTTCACCAAACCTTTCCCTGAAAAAGATATCACCCAGGAAATGCGTCAGATTGCTTTCGACAACTGGGAAACAACAGATGACCACGGAATGGTTATCTACGGTATCGCTAAAGACCAGAACGGAAAAGAGTACTTCATGGTGAAGAATTCCTGGGGTAAATCTGGCAAATACAATGGTATCTGGTATGCTTCCAAAGCATTCGTAGCCTACAAGACTATGAATATTCTGGTACACAAAGATGCGCTTCCTAAAGATATTGCCAAAAAGTTAGGCATTAAATAAACGTTATTCATATCGAATATTTTCTCATCGTAGTAAGAACATTTTCTCACGATGATAAGAATTAATACTCATCCCTATGAGAATATTTTCTCATCGCGATGAGTATTTTTTCTCATAACGATGAGAATTGTTTGAGAATATAATAAGGTATATTATGCTATGTATTAACTAAATAGCAATTTATTATTTGATAGTTCCCATAGAAACCTTTCCATATACCCACACTCATCCTTATCCTCCAGAGTCAAATCTTAAAAGAAGAACAATTCATATTAAAAATAGAACATTAAAAAACTATTTTTTCCACTATTCACTTGCAAACAATTAAAAATAGAACATCATTATAGAAAAATAGACCTTGTTAATCAAGAATTGTTAGCCGAACTTTGCAAAGTTTTATTAAATATGCAATAAAAGCAAGAAACAAAATGAGAAACTTAGAGAAACTATTTTGGGTAGCTTGTGCTGTTTTTTTCTTTACATCATGTGAAGAGACTTACAATGACAAGCTATTCTGGCCGAGAGAAATCAGCCAAGAATATGGCTCATATATTAAGCCATATACGTTAGACCTAACCTACAGTGGAGAGAAGTTAATTGGAAAAACTGTCAGCTTTAAGACAGAAGATAGCGAGACGGGGACGTTGACGCTAAATGGTGTGATTCCGGGAGAAACGATTACTCCCATTAATGGCATCAAACTTTATGAGAATGGAGAAAAAGACGCCTACACCTTCAGTGGAAAAAATACCACGATGGGTGGAGCAACGGTAGAATATGAAGGAACAATAACTCCGAAAGCTATGCAGTTGTCACTTGAGGTGACGATGGCGTATGCCAGTTCTGTTGCACGGACATATATTTTTCCGGAACGTTCATACACCGATCCGACCAGCCCGTCAACTCGCCAAAGCGGGGCATCTTATATCAATATAGAATCATCTGACCCAATGGGAGCATTTATTGCTGCCATATTGCCACAACTTGCATATCCGTTGTTAGACACAATGCTGCCATACGCTCTGCAAAGTATAAAACTGGAGAAAGATGGCAATGTCAGTGCCTACTACACAACAGCTCCTTTTGATTTTAACGAAATCACAGCAAATCAGACTCTAACTGACGCTAAATTCAAACAATGGATACAAAGCCGGAATTATACCGCTTCACCCAAAGGGTTAGCCTATTGGAGTTATGCTAATCAGACTTTATTAGTACAATTAAATGTTCCCGCAGTTATTTCATTGATTACCCAAAACAGCGGACAGGAATTAGACTCGAAACTAATCAACGGAATATGTGAGGCACTATTAAAATCAGACCCTATACGATTGAAAGCCGCACTAAGTGCGATTAATCTGATTCTAAACAATGAAGTTATCAATTATATCTTAAATGTAGATGACGTTACCTTTACAACGATATTCTCCTGGATTAAAGATGGAATACCGTTGGAAATGAAACAAAATGAAGAACATACTTACGCATACCTTACTAAAGAATCACTAATGCCCATCATGAAAGCCGCCCTTCCTATTCTCGGTGAAAAGCTGGAAGAACTGGGAATGTCCGCAGATGATATATTAGGATTGTTAGCCACAATAGATATAATGAATATAGGACTTGACCTCACCCAACAAGTTTCAGCCCAATAAACAAGTAACCAGTAAAAAAGACAATGAAGAAAATATCAACTTTATTAATAAGCAGCCTCGTTTGCATAACAGGTATGACAACCTCTTGTAGCGAAGATTACCCGGGACCGGATCCCGTAGATGTAACAGCGAATTATTCAAACAAGCATCTTAGTCATTCCAATTTAATTTTGAATTATAGTGGAGAAGAGTTACTTGGCAAAAGTATTGACTTCAGTACAGTGAAAGGAGAAAGTGCTAATATCACTCTTTACGATATTCTCCCAGGAGAAGAAGTTGTTTCACTAAGAAATATATCTTTGACAGGAACAAGTAATGAATATACTTTTTCAGGAGATGCAGTTGGAACAAATACCAATATTCAATTCCATTATGATGGCAAAGTAGAAAAAGGGCATCTTATTTTTAACCTTACGGATATACAAACTGCCGGTAGTCCACAATGGAGCAACAATTATCTATTTTCCGAGATCACTAAAGTATCCAATGAAAATATGGGAGCAGAGACACCAGTGACTGGCGCCGGTTTTGTTGATACCAAAATGGCAGCAGGCTCCGATTCGGATTATAATGTATTTTTACGAAGTACATTAGCATATTTTCTACCACAATTTCTTCATTCCGTAACATTGAAAGCCGATGGAAATATTCAAGCTGAATATTCTACCGGTCCTATTATGATTGATGGTAAAGTTCCAGATATGGAAGCAGAAGGAGCTATGATGAATATTGTGCAGTTTATTTTTTCCAAACTATTGGGAGGGGGAGTTACCAATGATGATGTAACAGTTGTAATAAAAGACCGCACTTACTATACTTCGCCAACAAATTTGGTTTATTGGTATCCTAAAGATGGTCAAATCAGGATTAAACTTAATTTGCCTGCCATAATTACAGTCGCAATGAAAGGACAAGGAAAAGTGATAGATGAGAATCTATTAGCTTCTCTTACTGATATAATTTTAAAAATGGATCCAATTGCACTTAAAGGAATACTGATTAAAATAAATGGAACTTTACAAAATGACATCATAAAATTCATTACAAACCTGGATGATGTAACTTTTAAGACCTTCTTTGAATGGATCACAGTGGGAATTCCAATGAATATAGAGAAAGCAGATGGACATACACATCTCTATTTGGATAAAGTAACTATGCAACCTATTTTAGATATGATACCGAGTTTAGTCCCGATTATTATAAATATGTTACCAGAATCAACAGACGATTTCTCTAAAATGATGTTAGAAACCTTGCTTAATCAGTTCGCTGGTGATTGGGGAAATTCCGAAAAATTCAATATCGGACTCGACTTAGTACCAAACAAGTAACATAAAAAGATGATTAAAAAAGAAAATATAAAATGAAAAAACTATATATCCTAACAATCCTAATTTGTCTTATCAGTTTTGGGACAAGTTTGCCCAAACTCTGAAAGGACATATATATGACCCAAAACCAACGAGCCCTTGGTGGGAGCAGCCATTACCTACAAGCTCCACGGCAACCAGGGAGTAGTATCCAATATCAACGGAGAATACGAAATCAAACTTCCCGAAGGCGGAGTAGACCTCGTATTCAGTTATGTAGGCTATGATGATGTACTGATGCCTATCGTTATTGGCAAACGTGAAGTAATCACTAAAGACGTTTACATGAAGGAAAGCACCAAGCTGCTGGAAGAAGTAGTAGTCAGTGCCGGACGTTTTGAACAAAAGCTAAGCGATGTCACCGTCTCTATGGACGTTGTCAAATCGGGTGACATTGCCCGTCAGGCACCAACGGATATTTCTTCTACTCTCCGCACGCTTCCCGGTGTAGACATTGTAGACAAGCAACCTTCTATGCGCGGCGGTAGCGGCTGGACTTACGGAGTAGGTGCACGCAGCCAGATTTTAGTAGACGGCATGAGCACACTGAATCCCAAAACAGGAGAAATTAACTGGAACACCGTTCCTTTGGAGAATGTAGAGCAAGTGGAAGTTATCAAAGGAGCCTCTTCCGTATTGTATGGTTCGTCAGCTTTGAACGGTATTATCAACATTCGCACCGCCCGTCCGGGACTGACACCGAAAACACGTTTCAGTGCCTATGTCGGTATATATGGAGATGCAGAAAATGATGAATATCAATGGAGTGACAAAAGCTTTTGGAAAGACGATAAATACGCAGTGAAACCAATTCTGCGCGGAAGCCTTCTCAGCGGTGTACGGAATCCGATTTATGAAGGGTTCGACCTCTCCCACTCCCGCCGTATCGGCAATTTTGACGTCAGTGGCGGTATCAATCTTTTCACTGACGAAGGGTATCGCCAACAAGGATACAACAAACGTTTCCGCATGGGTGGCAGTCTGACTTACCACCAACCGGATATGGGAATGAAAATCCTGAATTATGGTTTCAATGTAGATTTCCTTTCCAACCAATATGGCGACTTCTTCATCTGGCGTTCACCGACGGAAGTATACAAGCCCTCTCCTTTCACCAACATGGGACGTGAAGAGAATAACTTCCATATCGACCCGTTCATCAACTACGTGAATCCCGAAAACGGTACATCACATAAGATTAAAGGACGTTTCTATTATAGTGCCGACAATATCGTACGTCCGACTGACGGGGCATCTATTACTGATATTTTGGGAAATATGGGAACAGACGCACAAACCATACAAAATATCGCAGGCGGTGATTATAGTTCACTCTATCCCGCACTGGTAGGTATCGGCTCAGGACTTGTCAACGGCAACCTGGAAGATGCAATGAACGGAATATTCACTTCATTGGGCAACATCTTCCCGAACGCAACCACCGCTGACTATTGCGATCTTATCTCATGGGCAATGGACAACGGACTCCCCGGCGATCTGGACAAATTAGTGCAAGACGGAAAATTACCAAGCGACCTTGTCCCCTGGTTGTCTAATGTCGTTAATCCTGCACGCAACAATCCGAAAACTCAGACTGATAAGAACTTCGACTATTACCTCGACTACCAGTTCAACAAGAAATGGGACTGTGGTGCACAAATCACTACCGGAGCTACTCTTGAACATATCCGCTATGATTCTGCCATTATGGACGAAGTGTACAAAAGCGATAACATCGCTGCTTTCTTCCAGTACGACCAACGCTTCTGGGATCGCCTGAGCGTATCTGCCGGTGTACGTGCCGAATATTATCGTGTAAACAACCACCACCGAGAAGCGGAAACTAAGATATTCGGGACAAAGTTCCGTTCCGTCCCGTATTCCGTGCCGGATTGAACTATCAGTTGGCTGATTACAGCTTTATCCGCGCCAGCTTCGGACAAGGTTACCGTAACCCGTCCATCAATGAAAAATACCTGCGTAAAGATATTGGCGGTGTCGGCGTTTATCCGAATCTGAACATCAATCCCGAGAAAGGATTTAATGCTGAACTTGGATTCAAACAAGGATATAAGATTGGCAATTTTCAGGGATTTGTAGATATTGCCGGATTCTATACGCAATATAAGGATATGGTTGAATTTCAGTTCGGACTGTTCAACAATGCCAATTATACGATGATTAACAGTATCGGTGATGCCATCCAAATGTTATCGGACGGCAAAGGTTTCGGTATCGGTGCCCAATTCCACAACGTATCGAAAGCTCAAATCTACGGAGTTGAAATCTCGACAAACGGCGTGTACAACTTCAATAAGAATACGAAGTTGTTCTATAACTTGGGATATGTATATACTGAACCCCGCGATGCAGATTATCAGGAACGCAATGCCGTAGAAGGCCTTTATACCGACCCATTGCAAATGAAAGAGAAATCAAGCACCGGAAAGTATCTGAAATATCGCCCGAAACATAGTTTCAAAGCCACGGTAGACTTCCAGTGGAAACGTATCAATGTAGGTGCCAACGTGGCATGGAAGAGCAAGATTCTTGCAGTAGATTATCTGATGATGGATGAACGTCCCAAAATGCAAAATGACTTGATGGATTACGTACGCGGTATCCTCTTCGGTTATTCAAAAGGCGAAACGCTGGCTACTTACTGGGACAAACATAACACGCCCTATGCCACCGTTGACTTCCGTTTCGGTGTGAAAGCAACCAAAGAAGTGGCATTCCAGTTTATGGTAAACAACCTGTTTAACAAGGAATACAGTTACCGTCCGATGGCAGTAGCCGCCCCACGCACTTTCGTCCTGAAAATGGATGTCACTTTCTAAATAATTCTTAAGATTTAGTTTTGATTATGGAACGGCTGCGTTATGCAGCCGTTTTCTTTTTTTACCCTACCTGCCAACATTTATCTATATATTGCGTATCTTTACCCCCGAAAAGAAAATATACAACCGATAAAATGAAAAAACATATTGTACTTATTGCAATCCTATTTTGCGCAGCCTTTGCACAGGCACAAGAAGTTTTTGTAAATGCAGATTTTGTCAGCAGTTATATCTGGCGTGGTATAGACAGCGGCAATGCAAGTGTGCAACCCTCACTCGGACTCAACTGGAAAGGACTGACCGTCTATGCATGGGGTTCTACTGAATTTCGTGAGAAGAACAACGAGATAGACCTTTCATTGGAGTACGAATATAAAAACCTGACTCTTTATGCCAATAACTATTTTACCCAAACAGAAGATGAACCTTTCAAATACTTCAACTACAACTCACACTCCACAGGGCATACCTTTGAAGTAGGAGCCGGATATATGCTCAGTGAGAAATTCCCGTTATCAGTGAGCTGGTACACTACATTTGCCGGAAACGACTATCGGGAAAACGGAAAACGCGCCTGGTCGAGCTATTGCGAACTGAGTTATCCGTTCAGTGTGAAAGACGTTGATTTAAGTATTGAAGCAGGCTTTACGCCTTGGGAAAGTTTCTACTCCGACAAATTCAATGTGGTCAACATCGGACTATCCGCAACAAAAGAAATCAAAATAACATCCGGCTTTTCATTACCTGTATTCGGAAAGCTGATAGCCAATCCTTACGAAGAGCAGGTTTATTTTGTATTCGGAATCACACTCTAGCAAACTTATCTATTTAATAATTTACTAATAATCACCCCCATGAAAAAACACTCTCTTATTTTCTGTGCAGGAGTTCTTTTACTGAGTGCCTGCAATCCGGCAAAAGCACCGGAAGCTATCTTGCCTGTCCCCGAAGCCAAGCAGGTGGAATGGCAAAAGATGGAAACGTATGCTTTTGTGCACTTCGGACTTAACACATTCAACGACCGCGAATGGGGATACGGAGATTCCGACCCTAAAACATTCAATCCTGCCAAACTGGATTGCGAACAGTGGGTACAGACTTTTGTAAATTCCGGAATGAAAGGAGTAATCCTGACAGCGAAACATCACGACGGATTCTGCCTATGGCCTACCCAACTGACAGAGTACTGTATCCGCAACACTCCGTATAAAGACGGGAAAGGAGATATTGTCCGCGAACTATCGGACGCCTGCAAAAAGTATGGTATCAAGTTCGCTGTTTATCTGTCGCCTTGGGACAGGCATCAAGCCAATTATGGTTCTCCAGAATACGTAGACTACTTCTATAAGCAACTCAATGAACTGCTGACCAACTACGGCGACGTATTTGAAATTTGGTTTGACGGCGCCAACGGTGGAGACGGTTGGTATGGTGGTGCCAAAGACAGCCGCAAGATCGACCGTAAGACTTATTATGATTATCCAAGAGCTTACAAAATGATTGACGAACTGCAACCGCAAGCTGTCATCTTCTCTGACGGTGGTCCGGGTTGCCGCTGGGTAGGTAATGAAAAAGGATTTGCCGGAGCTACCAACTGGTCTTTCCTTCGTGCCGGAGAAGTTTATCCGGGCTATCCCAATTATCGCGAATTACAATACGGTCACGCCGACGGCAACCAATGGGTAGCTGCCGAATGTGACGTTTCCATCCGTCCGGGATGGTTCTATCATCCGGAAGAAGACGAACGTGTGAAAACAGTGGATGACCTGACTGACTTATATTACCGCAGCGTAGGACATAACGCAACGTTATTGCTGAATTTCCCCGTCAACCGCAACGGATTGATTCACCCGACAGACTCTGCTAACGCTGTTAATTTCCACAAGAACGTACAAGAACAACTGAAGAATAATCTGCTGGCAGGGATTTCTCCAAAAGCATCGGACGAACGGGGAACTGCATTCTCTGCAAAGGCTGTTACAGACAATGATTACGATACCTATTGGGCTACTAACGATGGAGTAACCTCTGCCACTATCGAATTTGACTTGCCTCAACCGGAGAAAATCAACCGCATGATGTTGCAGGAATACATACCTCTCGGACAACGTGTCAAATCATTCATCGTAGAATATAATCAAGAGGGTGAATGGCTTCCTGTGAAACTCAATGAAGAGACAACAACCATCGGTTACAAACGCCTTCTCCGTTTTGAAACAATCACAAGCGATAAGATTCGTGTCCGCTTCACCGATTCACGTGCTTGTCTCTGTATCAATAATATTGAAGCATTTTATGCAGGAGAGACTTCTGATATATACACCGCCAAAGCTGAAGAGCTGAAAAGTTTCCCGTTCACTCTTAGCGGAACAGATGCGGAAGAAGCGCAGAAATGCATGGATAAGAACGACCAAACGACCTGTTTCATCAATGGGAATACAGTATTGATTGACTTGGGAGAAGAACGCACTATCACTTCATTCCATTATCTTCCCGATCAGAGTGAATATAATAAAGGGTAATTGCAGCCTATGAAATATCTGTCGGTATGGATAGTAAGGCAGTCAATCAGGTAGTAGCCAAAGATGAGTTTTCTAATATAAAGAATAACCCGATTCTGCAATCTGTTTACTTTACCCCTGTCAAAGCCCGTTATGTTCAATTGAAGGCAACACGGATGATACATGACGGAGAACCGATGGGAATAGCCGAGATTGGCATACAATAACATAAAAATAAAAAGATATGCTATGATACGAAGATTAGAAAGAAATGAATATCATGCTGCTGTTGAGTTATCTCTCCAAGCATACATAAAGTGTGGCAAAGCAGATTTCGATGAAGAAGGTCTGAATGCTTTCAAAAGTTATATCTATGATGAAAAGCAGATTGACGCACTTACCATGTATGGAGCTTTCGAAAATAATGGAGAGCTTGCAGGATTATCGGGATTAAAAACGGCGGCAAACATATTTCATTATTTTTCATAAAGCCACAGTATCATAGAAAAGGGTTAGGAAAAGAGCTTTTCTCCTATGCTATAAATGATTGTCCCTCGGTAGAAATGACAGTAAACTCTTCCAGTTATGCTGTTCCTTTCTACCAAAGCCTGGGATTTATAGTCATGGGAGAAAAGCAAACCGTTCAAGGCATATCCAGTATTCCCATGAAACGTTGCCATGCCATCATCGTAAAAAAAGAGAACTATATACTTCGCACATGGCAAGCTGAAGATGCAGCCTCATTATCCAACCATCTGAATAACAAAAAGATTTGGAATAATTGTCGTGACGGTCTTCCTTATCCTTATAGCGAGGAAAACGCAAAAGCCTTTATTGACATGGTACAGAGGAAAGAAGGTATTCATGACTTCTGTATCGAAATAAACGGAGAAGCAGTCGGAAATATCGGCTTTGTACCTTGCGCAGATGTAGAACGCTTTAACGCAGAAGTAGGCTACTGGCTTGCAGAACCTTATTGGAATCTAGGAATCGTGACTGATGCTTTAAAAGAAGCTATCAACTATTATTTCGCACACACAGATAAGGTGCGTGTATTTGCTACCATTTTTGAACATAACACTCCTTCCATGCGTGTACTGGAAAAAGTGGGATTTACCAAAGTCGGGATTCTACGGAAGGCTGTTTTCAAGAATGAAGTCTTTATAGATGCACATTATTATGAGTTATGCAAATCAGTAGTTGAATGAGAGTAAAATTGCACTGAAATGAATTAAATGAAACTCTAATGAATGGACAAAGTGTGGGGGATGTGAGGGAGGATTTATAACTTTCGTGTGCTTTTTTATAAGAGAAGAAAGATAAAGATAGTATAAGAGTAATAAGTTGGAAATCCTCCCTCACACCCCTCACACTTTTACACTTTTACACTTTTACACTTTGCTCCACATCTTATGAAAAAAAATAATGGGAAATTTTAAAAAGACAACCGTCTTTTTAAAATTTCCCATCATGTTTCTTGAATCTATCCGGAACAATTCATATTTCATTCAAAACCGTACAGAAAATGAGCAAAAATAAATTCGACAAACACATCGCCAACCCTAAACCAAATCAATAAAACCCCTCTTCATTTGCTCAAAATCCTTAAAGTTGTGCATTTTTTACTCGGATTTCTTGTCAGAACCAAGTGTTTGAGTAATTTTGCATGCTGATAGTTAACCGGATAGTTTGGATAGCAAGAGATTACTACTTGACTACTGGCTGCTAACTTGTAGAAATACTAATACTAAAATTTATAGCATGAGTTTGAAAATTGTTGTATTGGCAAAACAAGTTCCCGACACACGTAATGTTGGGAAGGATGCCATGAAAGCCGACGGGACGATTAACCGTGCGGCACTTCCCGCCATCTTCAACCCCGAAGACCTGAATGCTCTTGAGCAAGCGCTTCGATTGAAAGATGCTCATCCAGGCTCTACCGTAACCATCCTGACAATGGGACCGGGACGGGCAGCCGACATTATTCGTGAAGGACTTTTCCGTGGTGCAGATAACGGTTACTTGCTGACCGACCGTGCTTTCGCTGGTGCAGATACACTGGCTACTTCTTACGCACTGGCTACCGCCATCCGCAAAATCGGTGACTGTGACATTATTATCGGTGGTCGTCAGGCTATCGACGGTGATACAGCCCAGGTAGGTCCTCAAGTAGCAGAGAAGCTGGGATTGACGCAAATTACATACGCAGAAGAAATTCTGGAAGTGGGCGATGGTAAAATCAAAGTGAAACGCCACATTGATGGCGGCGTTGAAACAGTAGAAGGTCCGTTGCCTATCGTAATTACCGTAAACGGCTCGGCAGCCCCCTGCCGTCCACGCAACGCGAAACTGGTTCAGAAATACAAACATGTCAAGACTGTCACTGAAAACAGCAGGGTAATCTTGATTATACAGACCTGTATGACAAGCGCGACTATCTGAATCTGGCAGAATGGAGTGTAGCTGACGTAAACGGCGACCTCGCACAATGCGGTCTGTCCGGTTCGCCGACAAAAGTGAAAGCCATCCAGAACATCGTGTTCCAGGCTAAAGAGAGCAAAACCATCAGCGGCAGCGACCGTGACGTGGAAGACCTGATTGTTGAACTATTAGCTAACCACACCATCGGATAATCATGAATAACTTATTTGTATATTGCGAAATAGAAGAAGGTAACGTTGCAGACGTCAGCCTCGAACTTCTGACCAAAGGCCGTTCGTTAGCCAACCAGTTGAACTGTCAGCTCGAAGCTGTGGTTGCCGGAAGCGACCTCAAAGATATTGAAAAACAAATTCTTCCTTACGGAGTAGACAAACTTCACGTTTTCGACGGTGAAGGACTCTATCCTTATACTTCACTTCCTCACACCTCTATTTTGGTGAACCTCTTTAAAGAAGAGCAACCGCAAATCTGCCTGATGGGTGCTACCGTTATCGGTCGTGACCTCGGTCCGCGCGTTTCTTCTGCTTTAACCAGCGGGCTGACTGCCGACTGTACTTCACTCGAAATCGGTGACCATGAAGACAAGAAAGAAGGCAAGACTTACAAGAACCTGTTGTACCAGATTCGTCCGGCATTCGGCGGTAACATCGTTGCTACGATTGTAAACCCCGAACACCGCCCGCAAATGGCAACTGTCCGCGAAGGCGTGATGAAGAAAGAAATCCTCTCTCCGACTTATCAGGGAGAAGTAATTCGTCACGACGTGAAGAAATATGTAGCCGATACGGACTATATAGTGAAAGTAATCGAACGCCACGTAGAAAAGGCAAAGAACAACCTGAAAGGTTCTCCAATTATCGTAGCCGGTGGTTACGGTGTAGGTTCGAAAGAAAACTTCGACCTGCTGTTTGACCTTGCTAAAGAACTTCACGCAGAAGTAGGCGCCAGCCGTGCTGCCGTTGACGCAGGTTTCGCAGAGCACGACCGTCAAATCGGCCAGACGGGGGTAACGGTTCGCCCGAAACTCTACATCGCTTGTGGTATTTCCGGACAGATTCAGCATATCGCCGGTATGCAGGAAAGTGGTATCATCATCTCCATCAACAACGACCCGGACGCTCCTATCAACACGATTGCCGATTACGTAATCAACGGAACTATCGAAGAAGTTGTGCAGAAGATGATTAAGTATTATAAACAAAATAGCAAGTAAGGAAAGATGGCTAATTATTATACAGACATACCGGAACTCAAGTTTCACTTGAACAATCCGATGATGAAACGTATTTGCGAACTGAAAGAACGCAATTACAGAGATAAAGATGAGTTCGACTATGCTCCGCTGGACTTCGAAGATGCTGTAGACTCTTACGACAAAGTATTGGAGATTACCGGAGAAATCACCGGAGAAATCATAGCCGCCAACGCAGAAGGCGTGGACGAAGAAGGTCCCCACTGTGCCAACGGACGTGTAGAATACGCTTCGGGAACTAAACAGAACCTGGACGCTATGGTAAAAGCCGGCTTGAACGGCATGACCATGCCACGCAAATTCGGCGGTCTGAACTTCCCGATCACCCCGTACACCATGTGTGCGGAAATCGTAGCTGCCGCCGATGCAGGCTTCGGAAACATCTGGTCTTTGCAGGACTGTATCGAAACTCTGTACGAATTCGGTACAACCGACCAGCACAGCCGTTTTATCCCCCGCGTATGCCAGGGCGAAACGATGTCTATGGACTTGACTGAGCTAGACGGAGGCGACCTTCAACTTCAATCGTTATGCTGTACCAGCGAAAAGACGGATGCTGGTTGCTGAACGGTGTGAAACGTTTCATTACGAACGGTGATATTGCTCATACGTTCGGAAGAAGGGACAAGAGACGGTCGTGGTCTTTCCATGTTCATCTATGACAAACGTCAGGGTGGTGTGAACGTACGCCGTATCGAGAACAAACTCGGTATCCACGGTTCACCTACTTGCGAATTGGTATATAAGAATGCAAAAGCCGAACTTTGCGGTGACCGCAAACTCGGTTTGATTAAATATGTAATGGCTTTGATGAACGGTGCCCGCCTGGGTATTGCCGCACAATCCGTAGGTTTGAGCCAGGCTGCTTACAATGAAGGATTGGCTTACGCCAAAGACCGCAAGCAATTCGGTAAAGCAATTATCGAATTCCCGGCAGTATATGACATGCTGGCTATCATGAAAGGCAAGCTGGATGCCGGACGTGCATTGCTGTATCAGACAGCACGCTACGTAGACATCTACAAAGCATTGGATGACATCGCCCGCGAACGTAAACTGACTCCGGAAACGTCAGGAACAGAAGAAATACGCAAAACTGGCCGACAGCTTCACTCCGCTCGCCAAAGGTATGAACTCTGAATATGCTAATCAGAATGCTTACGACTGTATCCAGATTCACGGCGGTTCGGGCTTCATGATGGAATATGCTTGCCAGCGTATCTACCGTGATGCACGTATCACCAGCATCTACGAAGGAACGACTCAGTTGCAGACCGTAGCTGCCATCCGTTACGTAACTAATGGTTCTTACATCGCCACTATCCGCGAGTTTGAAACAATTCCCTGCTCACCGGAAATGGAACCGCTGATGTCCCGTCTGAAGAAGATGGCTGACAAATTCGAAGCAAGCACCAACGCTGTAAAAGAAGCACAAGACCAGGAATTACTGGACTTCACTGCCCGCAGACTGATGGAAATGGCTGCTGACATTATCATGTGTCACTTGTTGATTCAAGATGCCAGCAAATCTCCTGATCTGTTCTCTAAATCTGCCCATGTATATTTGAATTATGCGGAAGCAGAAGTAGAAAAGCATACAAGCTTCATCGAAAACTTCGACAAAGAAGACCTGGCTTTCTACAAAAAGTAACAGATTAGCTGTCAATAATAGAATAAAGCATCCCTTCTCTCAAAGCGGATGCTTTTTTATTTGTCATATTCTGTCATTTATCATTATTATTCTATACATTTGTCAAGGAGATAAGTAAATTTTAATCAAGAACCAGATATAGAGAAAGAAATATGCCACTCAAACCTTCATATGACGACAAACTACATTTATCAGGATTATCAAATACAGAAATTCTAATATTAGCCCTCGAGGCTGCTCAGAAACTTGAATGGAAGATTGAAAAAATAGCTCCGGAAAGCATCCTGTTCCAAGTCCCGTTCAATATGTATTCCCACGGAGAGGAAATAACCTTTACCATAGAACAGGGAAGTGACGGAGAAGTATCCGTCCGCAGCCAGTCTTCTTCCATACAATTTGTAGATTACGGCAAGAACAGAAAGAATATCCAAAAACTACAAAAGGCAATGGAAGAGGCAAGAAACAGCCTTTCCCCGGAAGAACTGACCCAAAAAGCAAATGAGCTGGAAGAAGATTTCAACCGCCCGCTCACAGAAGAAGAAAAAGCATATATAGAAGAGGAAATGAAAAAAAACTCTATCCTATCTTTCTTCATACCACGCAAAGGATTCATAGCGACACCTATCCTTATCGATATCAATATTCTGGTATTTATCCTGATGGTCGCTTCGGGAGTGGGAATCTTGAATCCCGATACATTACCACTATTAAAGTGGGGATCCGACTTCGGACCACTGACTCTCACAGGTGACTGGTGGCGTACTGTAACCTGTAATTTTATTCATATCGGCGGTTTCCATCTTGCGATGAATATATACGCTTTCATGTTTGTCGGTCTTTTCCTGGAGCAGCTAATAGGAAGCCGACGAATGTTCGCTTCTTATTTTCTGACCGGATTATGCTCGGCAGCATTCAGCCTGTATATGCACGGCGAGACAATTAGTGCCGGAGCTTCCGGAGCAATCTTCGGACTTTACGGCATATTCCTCGCCTTCCTCCTGTTCCACGGCATCGCCAAAGAAGAACGGAAGGCATTATTAACCAGCATCCTTATTTTCGTCGGCTATAATTTGATTTACGGACTGAAAGAAGGAATCGACAATGCCGCACACATCGGCGGATTATTGAGCGGCTTCCTATTGGGAATTGTTTATGTATTCAGTAATAAGTTCAAGAACCCCGACGCGCAGCGAACCGTATCCATCATTGGAGAACTTGGCATATTCTGCATATTCCTGTTCAGTTTCATTATGCTTTGCAAGAATGTGCCGCCTCTCTACCAGGAGATACGTCAAGAGTGGGAAAGCGGCATCGTGGAAGCCTACCTTAATGGAGAACTAGAAGAAGAAAACGAGAATCATCCGGTTATGAGCCCTCCCGGCAACTCTTCCGACAGGCAGTTTCCTTCATATGTTCCTATCGGCAATAATGACACCTGGCTTTCTTATTATGATGCAGAAACCAATTTCAGTTGCCAATATCCTACCAACTGGAGAAAAATAACAGGAGCAAAAGGATTGACTCCCAGTGCCCCACCGCCATTGCTCAAGCTTGTCAACGGAGCCAACCAACTGACAGTCGTTTCCATCGCCTACGATACTCAGAAAGAATTTGAGCATACGAAAAAACTGTCGCTCATTGTCCCGCGGAATGAGAAGGGGCAGCCATCGGAAGATTATAAGCAAAACGACATCAACATCAACGGACTGCCCATGACAAAAACAACAAACCCGCTGCATATCGGAGCTCCCGATGAACCGGGAAAAGATATACAACAAATCTCATTTAAATATTTCCAGGAGAAGAATAAAAGAATATATAGTATTGTCATGCTTCTCTACGATGAAGAAGCAGCCGCCGATTTAGATGCCATTGTATCGAGTATACAGATAACCAAATAAAGAGAATATGAGAGTCTATATCCAAGTCAAACAATTAGGAAAGCGAAAGTGCAGCATTGAAAAGATGCCCGTTGATTTTCCTGTTCCGCCTGCCCATGTACAGGAATTGATTGAAGCCATCGTCAGTTGGCAAGTCAGTGAATACAACGAACGCTTACAGCAGAGCGAAGTGCTGAAATACCTCACTCAGGAAGAAGTGGAAGATAAGGCAGCTTCAGGCAAAGTAGGGTTCGGAGTCAACTATAACGGCAAACCCGCCGCAGAAGCAGAAGCTATCACCAATGCCCTGCAATCCTACGAAGACGGAATTTTCCGGATTTTCATTGATGACATGGAAGCGGGAGACTTATCCTCTCCCATCCTGCTGGAAGAAGACTCCACATTAACCTTCATCCGGCTGGCTATGCTGTCGGGAAGATTATGGTAATTATTATATCCTACCAAACACTTAAAAACAAATAGAATCATGAGACTTATTTATAATGAAGCATTAAACAAACGGGTACTTCCGTATCTGGAGAAACTGACCCAAAAGAGAAGCAGCCTGGACAAAAAGACAGCCGCCTTGTTTGACATATTCATGTTATACTTTAATATGGATACCCGGTACGGCACCTATAACGACAAGCTGGAACCTTGCATTATAAGTGTCATCAAAGAAGAAAACATCAAAAGCGTAGCCAATCTTTTCGATGGAAAACTGAGCAAACTGCTCCGTTACATATTGGGAGATGAATATGCCCGCCTGTTCCACACCTATCTGAAACTCAAAGTACATTGCCCGTACACTCACGGCTATTCACGGCGTTCACAACGTGCCGCCAACCCTTATCTGCACTTCAACCACGTCATAGACGCATTGACACAATTCCTGAAACTGCGCGCCACCGGCTTTACAGAACAAGCCATATTGAACGGTGGAAATACACCGGAAGAAATAGAAGCATACAAAGACTGCATGAGCTGCGAGAACTGGATAGCCGCCCAAATAGCAGAAGGCAACAAAACAGTCATCGAATACCTGCATAACGTGCTGACCAGCGAAAATAACGCCAACCGCCTCAACCAGGGACATCTCAAGGCTATCGCAATGAGCGGATACCGCCCGTTGCTGGAACTGGAAGGAAAATTGCTGCTGGCAGCAAAACTACAAGAAGGACTCCGACAAGCTATCGTGGAAACGATGGACGAAGGATGTCCCGAAAGCTATCTTCATCTGCTTACGGTAATTTATGAGAACGGATTGCAACGTTTTGCTTCCGTGAAACGTGGTATCGCGGTAAGTACAGGCATCGGAGAACAGGACAGCAGCGAACGTGTCACCAATAAATACATAGAACTAATCCTGCACTTCCTGAACAACCAACAACAGGCACGCAAAGCCCTTCAAAGCAAAGATACCGTCGAACTCTACCTGGCCTTATGGAGCATCGGGTTCTATAATACAAACGACATCCAAGCACTTGCACCTGAAATTCTCAAAAACGGGGCCAAGCACCAAGTACAGACTTTCCTTTACTTCCTGCTCTGTACGCAACACTCCGGCATGAGTTATTACATCAGTAAAGAAGCTTTCGAAAAATGGCATAACGACCCGTCGGTCGTAGCAGCCATTCTCCCGCTCTATCTCACAAATTTCTATCTCAGCCGATATGGCGGACGTGAAGACCCCAAACTCACCGATTACTTTGAGAACAGGGAAGAAGCTGTGCGCCACTACGGATATTTAAAACAAATCTACCACTCCATCTCAGCCAAAGAAACCTATGCTCCCTATATCTTCCCTTGGGAAAGCACACAACTGACCCGTTCGGAAGTTATCCTCAAAATGGCATATATCGTCTGGATGCTGAATGATTCTGCCATGAAAGATGACCTTTGCGGCTATCTGGCATCTCTTGATTCCTATATGCGGGCAAGCTATATCGGCATTGCCCTGAATCCGCCTACCAGTCCGCTGCAAGAAGAATACATCCTCCAATCATTGGGCGACCGCTCATTGGACGTACGCAACGAGGCATACAAAGTATTGTCCGAAATGACCTTATCGCCCGAACAGAATCTGAAAGTAGAGGAACTGCTGCGTTTCAAATACAGCGAAATGCGCATTAATGCCATCAACCTGCTTATGAAGCAACCGAAAGAAGAACTGGCAGGCAGTATCCGCCGGCTGGTTACAGACAAGGTTGCTGAACGCCGCCTGGCGGGACTGGACATGATGAAGACGATTCATAACGTAGAATTCCTGCAAGACATCTACCAGAAACTTCTTCCTGCCATCAAAGAGATTCAAAAACCAAATGCCAAAGAAAAGGTATTGATAGCGTCTTTGATTGGTGACGGAACGGAAAAGAAAGCTACACAGCACTACACCAAAGAAAACGGTTTCGGTCTGTACAATCCTGCATTGGAAGTCAGCCTGCCGGAAATCACACCGGATAAAGGGTTCTATGTCAAGAAAGCATTTGAGTTTATCAGCTACGGAAAAGCGAAACTTACTTTCGAAAGGTTGAGCAAATACATCGCCGCGCACAAAAACGATGAGTTTAAAAACGACTACGGAGAAGCACGCCTGGTAGGTAACAGTGTACTGATGAAATGGAGCAACTACGGTGGACTGAGCGGTCTTGGACTCCCGGAACTTTGGATGGATTTCTACGAACGGGAAATCGGGAGCTACGAAAAACTATTGATGATGAGTTTCATGCTTGCATCAACAGGTGTCGCCCAAGAAAACGATGACTATGACGAAGGGGATGAAGAAGACAGAAAAGCCGATATTAAATCCGCCAATAGCTTTGAACCACTTGTGAACAAGATGTATGCAGGCTTCAGTTACCGCGGATTACAGAAAGTACTCCGGAAGTTGCCCTATTATGAGCAAATGGAAGACATCATCGATGCACTGGCATACGAGTACAGAGACGAAACGGTTTATCAGCGAATGGCCGCCAATATGCTGCTCCAGCTAATACCATTGCTCAATACAGAGAATATCTTCCGTCAATATACAAACAAGCATACATGGCTCAGAGATTCAATGGAATACGGAGAAAAGGTCATTGTTTATCCGATACACAACAACAAGTTTGTGCAATTCTGGCTTGACACCCCCTGCAGACCGATAGACGATGCCCTGTTTACCCGTTACTTCACCGTGCGCTATCAGCTATATAAGCTCACCAACTATATGGAGCACACGCCCGAACTGGAAGAAACCGATTCCTATCTGCAATCCGCAGACTTTGCCCGTGCCTGGATGCTGGGGCTGATACCGGCAGAAGAAATATATCGCGAACTGACAGGACGTGTCAACTCCCCCACACAAATCAAGAATATCACTCTTGCGTTGAATGAAAACCGTCGTCCCAACGAAGTGGACAGAGAGCGGTTCGCCTATATCAAAGACTTCAACTTCACTTTATTCCGACCATTATTGCAAAAGGCTGTCGACCGGATTCTGGATATAGAACTATCACGCGGAGACTCTGAAACGCAGGTTACCCGCCTGGCGGAAGAACTGACCTGCGTCTATGGAGCCGAAACATTCATCCGCATCCTGCAAGCGTTCGGCAAAGATACGTTCATACGCGACAGTTACAATTGGCGGAACACGAAACGGGGAGTATTGAGCAGCCTGCTTCACGTTTGCTACCCGTTGCCGGCAGACACAAGTGCCCAGCTCAAGAAACTGGCGAAACAAGCCGAAATCAGCGACGAACGGCTGGTGGAAGCCGCCATGTTCGCTCCCCAATGGATAGAACTTACCGAACAGGCAACAGGATGGAAAGGACTGACAAGCGCAGCATACTATTTCCACGCCCATACCAACGAGACTTGCGATGACAAGAAAAAGGCAATTATCGCCCGTTATACCCCGATTGACGTAGAAGACCTTCGGGAAGGCGCTTTCGACATCGGGTGGTTCAAAGATGCTTTCAAGACGATTGGCAAACAACGTTTTGAAGTGGTTTACAATGCCGCCAAATATATCTCATGCAGCAACAGCCACACCCGTGCCCGCAAGTTTGCCGACGCCACCAACGGTGCAGTGAAAGCAGAAGATATAAAGAAAGAAATCTCGGCCAAACGCAACAAAGACCTATTAATGAGTTACGGACTTATCCCATTAGGGAAAAAAGCGGATAAAGAACTGTTGGAACGCTACCAATTCCTGCAAAAATTCCTGAAAGAAAGCAAGGACTTCGGAGCACAAAGACAGGAAAGCGAAAAGAAAGCAGTGGCTATCGCTTTGCAAAACCTGGCTCTCAACTCCGGTTACGGTGACGTCACCCGCCTGACCTGGAGCATGGAGACGGAACTGATTAAAGAACTTCTCCCCTACCTGTCCCCGAAAGAGATAGACGGTGTGGAAGTCTATGTACAAATCAACGACGAAGGCAAAGCGGAGATGAAACAAGTCAAAGCCGGAAAAGAACTCAACAGCATGCCAGCCAAATTGAAGAAGCATCCGTATGTAGAAGAGCTGAAAGCGGTACACAAGAAACTGAAAGACCAACACGCCCGCTCCCGCATCATGCTGGAACAGGCTATGGAAGACTGTACGCGCTTTGAAGAAAACGAGCTCCGCAAGTTGATGCAGAATCCTGTTATTTGGCCGCTACTGAAGCATCTTGTCTTTATCAGTAACGGACAAACAGGTTTTTATACCGATGGATTACTGGTGACAGCGAATGCCGTCTGTCTCCCGCTGAAACCAAAAGACGAATTACGCATCGCCCATCCTACCGACCTGTACACGAGCGGCGAGTGGCATACGTATCAGAAGTTCCTGTTCGACAAAGCCATCCGCCAACCTTTCAAACAAGTGTTCCGCGAACTGTATCTACCGACTCCGGAAGAGGAAGAAGCCACACAATCCCGCCGCTATGCCGGAAACCAGATTCAACCTCAGAAAACGGTTGCCGTCCTGAAAGGACGCCGATGGGTAGCCGATTATGAAGACGGGCTTCAAAAGATATATTACAAAGAGAACATTATCGCCACTATCTACGCTATGGCAGACTGGTTCTCTCCTGCCGATATTGAAGCCCCGACACTGGAATATGTCTGCTTCCACAACCGCAGGGACTACAAACTGATGAATATTTCAGAGATTCCGCCCGTTATCTTCTCCGAAGTGATGAGAGACGTGGATTTGGCAGTCAGTGTAGCCCATGCCGGAAGTGTCGATCCGGAAACCAGTCACTCTACCATCGAAATGCGCAGCGCATTGGTGGAACTGACGATGCCATTATTCCATCTCAACAATGTGAAAGTGGCAGGCAACTTTGCTCATATCGAAGGCAAGCTGGGAAAATATAACATTCATTTGGGCAGTGGTGTGATTCATCAGGAAGGCGGTGCGCAAATTGCAGTTCTTCCGGTACATTCGCAGAGCCGCGGACGCCTGTTCCTGCCTTTTGTAGACGAAGACCCGAAGACTGCCGAGATATTGACAAAGATTATCTTCTTCGCAAAAGACGATAAGATAAAAGACCCGAGTATCCTGAATCAAATCAAATAAGAACAATATGGCAGAAAATTTATCAATCAGTACAGGAAGCAAAGAAGAGAAATATCGTGAATTACTTCCACAGTTACATGCTTTAGTCAGCACGGAAACGGATTTCATAGCCAACCTTGCCAATGTTGCAGCGGCTCTAAAACAGACTTTCGGTTTCTTTTGGGCAGGTTTTTACATAGTGAAAGGAGATGAACTCGTATTAGGTCCGTTCCAAGGGCCTATCGCTTGCACACGTATCCGTTTCGGCAGAGGAGTTTGCGGAACAGCCTGGAAAGAAGCACGTACATTGATTGTCCCTGATGTAGAGCAGTTTCCCGGACATATAGCATGCAGTTCGGATTCCAAATCGGAAATAGTAGTACCGATACTAAAACAAGGTGAAGTAATCGGAGTATTGGATATAGACAGCGATACACTGGATAGTTTCGATACAGTTGACGCACGTTATCTGGAAGAAATCTGTACATACATCGGATAACTCCATCCGTGCTGTTATCATACAAAAAAACAGAGGCTCCGATTAGGTAAATCAGAGCCTCTGTTTGCTATAAATAGAGCCTCAGTTTGGTGTAAACAGAGGCTCTGTTTTTCTTACCAGTCAATCTCTTCTATTTTCCGTTCACGGTATAGCGTAAGCTGCTTACGGAGTGAGTTCATTTCATGCCTCATCTCCTCCATTCTTTCCAATAAATGATGAATGGCATCAATACCTTCCATGTTTATGGACAAGTCATAATACATCCTGCTATATCGCTCCACATTCGGAAGTTCGGACACAAGCAGATAATGTTCATTACCCTCGGTATGTACGTTAATCAAACCGCCCTCTTCCAGCATATCTATGAATGAAGGCTCAATATGACATTTGTGACAGTATTCACTGACAATAATTAATTCGGTCTGCATAGCACTCATTCTTTTTAGTTCATACTCTGTAACTCGCGGAACAACTCTTTCTGTCTGTCCGTCAGGTTCGTAGGAATCTTGACAGAATAGGTCACAATTAGGTCACCGAATTGTCCTTCCTTCTTATAAACCGGGAATCCCTTGCCTTTCAGACGGACTTTCGTACCGTTTTGGGTTTCCGGTTTTATCTTCAGTTTCACTTTACCGTCCAACGTGTCCACAACCTTTTCACCACCTAGTACGGCTGTATAAAGGTCTACTTCCACATCTACGTACAAATCGTCACCCAGGCGCTTGAATACCGGGTCTTCGGCTATGACGAAAGTGATATACAGGTCGCCCGCAGGCCCGCCGTTGATACCGTAGCAGTTTAATCCTTGTCCGTCGGCTAATAGTGATACGCACATTGAGTGATATATGCGTCTGGGCAGCATCACAAGAGACAGGTGAAGTTCGGCATTAAAGTCCTGTCCGCGGAATCCCGCAGAACCTTGTCCTCTTCCCCCCCGATGTCCACCGAACATTGATTCGAAGAAATCGGAAAAGCCACTGGCATTACCGCCGGAGAAGCCTTCGCCGTCGGAACTGTACCAATATGTTCCGTTACCGTCAGAGAATCCCTGTCCGCCACCGCCAAATCCGCCGAAACCTCCTGCACCGCCAAAGCCACCGGCTTGTTGCTGCGCCCGTTTCTGTGCTTCGAATTCATCGGCATGCTTCCAATGTTCTCCGTACTCATCATACTTTTTACGTTTCTCAGGGTCACTCAGTACCTCATTGGCTTCGTTGATTTCCTGAAACTTATCCTTTGCACTCGGGTCATTGGGATTCAGGTCAGGATGGTATTTCCGGGCCAACTTACGAAAAGCCTTTTGATATCGTCCTGAGAAGCACTTTTGTCTACTCCAAGAATCTTGTAATAATCTATATAGGCCATGTTTTATGAATTTAATCGTTCATACATCATACGGCAAATAACACACCAATCCCGCTTTTGGATTCAAAATTTAGCACAATTTATAATAACCGGCTAATAATCAATTTCCTTTTGCTCCAACATTTGGAAATCCTGCTTTTTCATACCCAAATCATCCAACGGACGGGGTTCGTTATGGTCATTCAAATAGACCCTCGGCTTCATTTGATAAAGTGAAGCTATTACGGATTGTGAATTATCCCGGTAAGGAGTTTCTATTCCACCCAAATCCAGTATGGTCGGAAAAAAAGAGCTGCTGGAAGACACATTCTTATCCCTATTATCCATTGCGGCTTCCCAGTGTTCAGGGTAAGTCTCGCGATAACTGCCGGACATCCAAACAAGAAACGGCACATGAAGCTGATAGTAAGAAGGTACGGGAGAAGCATGAAGGAACAAATGACGGGAATCGTCGAAAATATCCTCTCCGTGGTCGGAAGTATAAATCATGGCGGCGTCTGCCTGTTGTTTTTCCAGCATACGGATGATTCTTGACAGGAAAGCATCCGTGTAACGGATAGAATTATCGTAAGCGTTCACCAAGTTATTCCGGTACTTCCTTTCCGCGTCAACCGGATAATCCGGTGTGAAGAACGTGTTTTCCAAAGGATAACGTTCGCGGTAATTAAAATGAGAGCCGTAGGTATGGAGCACGATAAACTGTTTCGTAGCCCCTTTCTCCAGTTCTTGTTCCACTAATTTCAAGAGTTCGTCGTCAGACGGGTTGTAACTGTAATCAATAGAATCTTCTTTTATAAAATCATACGTATCGGCTTCCATCCCGAAAAAATCGATAAACGAATGGTTATAACGCTGATTGGAGAAGAAAGCAGTTTGGAAACCCGCTTCTTTAAAAGCGGTAATAATCCCTTTTTGATGATAAATAGAGTCGTAATTACAGGCATTGACGTCCGACATCAGCATAGGTACACTTTTGTGTGTCGTATTTGATTCAGTCAGTACCTTCTGGAAAAGCAATCAATCCGGTTTGCTGAGACAGCAACGGATTCGTTTCACGTTCATAACCATATAATTGCCAGTTCAGGGCACGGACGTCTCCTACTACCATCACATATACTTCCTTTTCTTTCGGACGGGTGGTTTTGGCATGGAAGGTAAAGTCTTCCGACGTGTGATGATAGTTCTGTGTCAAGGCTGTCCGCTGAAAGGCAAGACCTACATTATAACAGACGTTCAGCGGATATAAATCCGATTTCAGTTCATATCCTGAATCCTGCACATAGGCTCCGGCAAGGCTGAGAAGGGAGATTCCCAAAACGATGAGTGCTCTCCTCCGTTCTCTGCGGATAAACTCTATCGAGAGTTTCCGCTTGCGGATAATTGAAATCGTTCCCAATATCAGTGCGGGAACATACAGTATGACTACGGCGATAATGGCAGGTGTCAGGTTATCAAGTAGTTCGAGCGCTTCACTCGAATTGGTAGTCACCAGGTTCAAGAACATATCCACAGCGATGATAGACTGTCCGAACAAATAAAGCAATACGATTTGGAAAGCTCCGAAAAAGAGAAACAGGAACAAAATCCAAAGCATTTTGCCACAGTTCCTCGATAAAGTCATCAACAGGTAATAGCCTCCTAAAGGCAGCAATACATTAGTTACTTTTGCCATCACCGGCAGCGGCTCCGTAAAACAGAGGACGATGTTAGGCACTATCAGGATAAACAGAAACAGATAAAACAAGTGTTCCTGATTTTCCAACCAATTCTTTATATTCTTAAAAAGCTTCATTTATATTAAAGATAAATCCGGTCTGGTGTTTACCAAAACCTAAGTCCAAACGTACATTCACTCTCTTTTTAAACTCCCAACGGTAGCCGAAACCATAGTTGGGAAGAATATGTTTCGGGGCAAAGTCGGAGAACTTCGGAAAGATAGTCCCTGCTCCCACCCATACGGCCACTCCATTTCGTTTCCAAACGTGTTGCCGCAGTTCTATTTGCGCATCCATCGCACACTTATCGCGATAACGCCCTTCGTAGTACCCACGCATCGAATAAGAGCTTCCTAAAGTTGCCATCAATCCCCACGGGGTATCTCCGTAAGTCAGCAGTGTGTGGAATTGTCCTGCCAGCACTCCGCCTTTCCATACGGGGTGATAGTAACTGGTAGTCAGTTCGGTACTGCTGAACGCATATTTATTACCAAGAAAAGCAGGACTGAACCGCTGGTCCAGCCGCAGATAGTACCCCCGGTAAGCATTTGTCAGAAAATCACGTGAGTCGTAGAGAAGAGAAAGCCCGATACTTATGTTGGTAGTCCGTGCCGCCATTCCTTCCCATAGCTCCGGCTTTTCAAAATCGCGTCCGTCGATGTAATCGAATACAGCCATCGGCCCGATATAGAAATTCTTTGCCATACAGAACATGAAGTCCACCTTCACCTGTGCTTGGAAACGTTTATATTCACTTTCATTATCGGAATTTGCTCCGTTATCGTATCCTCTTCCCCAATAGAGACTGGGAAAAGAATAAAAATAAAGATTATAGTTCAACCGGTATTTATCCTGTGGAAACAGATGAGTTCCGCGGACTCCCAATAAATAGAATCCCACCGTAGAGACATCTCCGTAAAGAGATACGTTTGAAGGCGGAAGAATTGTATCATTATAATCCGTACGATATAAACCTGCCGCCACCAGTCCGAGTCCGAACTTCGTATCACTGGAATAGTGAGGGCCTCCTATCACACTGAAATCGAACTTTTTATTCTTTTTTTCCTTATTGGCATCATTGAAGTAATCAAGAAACTTCTTGAAAAAGCTGCGCTTTAGCGGAACAGAATCATTAATGGCCGTAACAGATACAGAATCTTCCGGCATTCCTATCTGAATAGAATGCGTCTGCGCACTAATAAAGGTTTGTGTCAATAATAATAGCGCAAGTAATATCAGCCTGTTCTGTCTAGTATCCATATATAATAAGAAGTTGAAAACTTCGGGGACAAAGTTAGTTTCAAACTTCTTATTACAACAGCGTTACACAGGATTTTGTTGTTCCTTATTTCTCTTTTAACGTTTCAAAACTCGTATAAATTCGTCAACATCTTCTTCTGTGGTATCAAAAGAAGTTACCAGACGAATCTCGTTGTTATCCTCGTTCCAAAAATAAAAGAAGTAAGATTCCAGCATCCGGTCGATTATCGGGCGGGGCATCGTCAGGAACAACTGATTGCTCTCTGCTTTTTGAGTGAAGGTTACCTCCGGAAACTTTTTCAATTCATTGTAGAGTTTGGCAGCCATTGCATTGGCATGACTCGCATTCTTCAGCCAAAGCCCATCTGTCAGATAAGCCGTGAACTGGCAGGAAAGATAACGCATCTTCGATGCCAGTTGGGCGGATTGCTTACGGATAAAACGGGCTTCCGGTTGCAAGTCCTTATTGAATATGAGAACGCACTCACCCATCATCAATCCGTTCTTCGTTCCTCCGAAACTAAGAATATCGACTCCGCAATCTACGGTCAATTCTTTTAAAGAAAGATTTAAAGCGGCACAGGCATTAGCAATTCTTGCTCCGTCCATATGAACGTACATACCGTTCAGATGGGCAAAGTCAGTAAGACGTTTCAGTTCTTCGGGAGTGTAAATCGTGCCAAGTTCGGTACATTGGGAAATATAAAGAGCTTTGGGCTGTGAATGATGCTGGTCACCAAAGCCGTGAAGATAAGGTTGCATCAATTCCGGGGTAAGTTTGCCGTCCGGGGTAGCAATCGGACGAATCTGACAACCGGTCATTTTCACGGGCGAACCACATTCGTCAACATAGATATGGGCGGTTTCCGCACAAAAGATAGAATGATACGGGCGGGTCATTAATTGCAGTGCCACGACATTGCTGCCTGTTCCATTGAATACAAATAAAGGAATGCAGTCCGGGTGAAGGTTTCCTTAATCTTTGCTACGGCTTCTTCCGTCCATTTATCATCGCCATAACCTAACGCATGGTCTATATTCGCCCGGTTCAGCGCTTCCATCACCAACGGATGCACACCGGAATTATTATCAGAGGCAAAACTTCTCATTGTTTCCTTACATTTTAAATTGGATTGCAAAGTAACAGAATTATTTCCAGATATCATCTGAAAGGAACAGACATAAAAACAAAAATCCCCGAAGCATTGACTATCCTGTCGTTACTTCGGGGATTCTTTTGTTCTTGTCCAGGTACTAAGCTCCTTCAGCCAATGTAAACATTTACACAGAGATACACGTAAAGTTCTTCTTCACACTGATCGAACTCTATCTTATTCTCTCTTGACAACCATCCCAAAGCAGCGCCCAACTCTTTGTCCTTCAGTCCGGATTTTCTTTTCAAAAGTCCATAGCCCCACTTCTCGTTATTGCTAAGCAGTTGCCAAACTTTACCGGCATTCACACCGATTTCACTTCTATTCATTTTCTACAGTTATTAAGAGGTTTAAAACATTAGGTTAAGATTTCGCCTATAAAGAAAACAAAAGGATATTGCAATTGTTTATTCTACCTTACTAAAAAGTTGTTACAAAATTCTTTTTAACATAAAAAACATGATGTGTTCCGACACAAAGCCGCTATTAGCATATGTTAAATTAGAACTTTTCTTTGTAAGCAACTGTTATTAGTTAAAAATCAACCCTTAACTAATTTCAAATATGGCAAAGAAAATTGCAGAACAACTTATTAATACTTTAGCAGAGTCTGGAGTAGAACGCATTTACGCTGTGACCGGCGACAGTCTGAACGAAGTAAACGAAGCTGTCAGAAAGAACAATAAGATACAATGGATACATGTACGTCATGAAGAAACCGGAGCATATGCCGCCGCAGCGGAAGCTCAACTGACCGGCCGTCCGGGATGCTGCGCAGGAAGTAGCGGGCCGGGCCATGTCCATCTTATCAACGGCCTGTATGACGCACATCGTTCGGGTGCACCGGTGATCGCTATTGCTTCCACTATCCCTACCGGAGAGTTCGGTACTGAATATTTCCAGGAGACGAATACAATCAAATTATTCAATGATTGCAGCTATTATAATGAAGTAGCTACTACGCCTGCACAATTTCCACGTATGCTTCAATCCGCCATTCAGACGGCTATCACCCGCAAGGGAGTATCAGTAATAGGCTTACCGGGAGATTTGGCAAAGGCTTCTGCTGTCTCTGTCGATTCGTCGGTACGGAACTATCCTGTCGTACCGGAAGTCTGTCCGGCAGAAGAAGATTTGGCACAACTGGCCGACTTATTAAACAAGCATAAACGTATCACTCTTTTCTGCGGCATCGGCTGCCGGGGAGCGCATGAGGAAGTAATCGCGCTTTCCGAAAAGCTGAATGCTCCGGTAGTTTATACTTTCAAGGGAAAGATGGAAGTACAATATGAGAATCCGTATGAAGTAGGTATGACCGGACTTTTAGGAATGCCTTCGGGATATTACAGCATGCACGAGGCAGAAGTGCTTCTCATGCTCGGAACGGATTTTCCTTATTCTGCATTTTTGCCGGATGACATTAAGATAGCTCAGATAGATATCAAGCCCGAACGCCTGGGACGCCGTGCCAAAGTGGATATCGGACTTTGCGGAGATGTCAAGATGAGTATCCAGGCTTTACTCCGTATGCTGAATCCGAAAACGGATGATACATTCCTTGTGAAGCAACTTAAAAGATATGAAGGGGTGAAAAAAGACCTTGCCGCCTATACGGAAGATAAGGGAGAAGTGAATAAGATTCATCCCGAATATGTAATGTCCGAAATTGACAAACTGGCTTCGGACGATGCCGTGTTCACTGTAGATACGGGAATGACTTGCGTGTGGGGAGCACGTTATCTGCAAGCAACAGGCAAACGGCATATGTTGGGTTCTTTCAATCACGGCTCCATGGCAAATGCCCTGCCGCAAGCTATCGGTGCAGCTTTAGCTTGTCCCGAACGCCAAGTGATTGCACTTTGCGGAGACGGAGGACTGTCAATGACTTTGGGGGATTTGGAGACTGTCGTCCAATATAAATTGCCGATTAAGATTATCGTATTCAATAACCGTTCGCTGGGAATGGTGAAACTGGAAATGGAAGTGGACGGTCTGCCGGACTGGCAAACGGATATGCTGAATCCCGATTTCGCACAGGTAGCTGAAGCAATGGGAATGACAGGTTTCAATGTCAGCAATCCGGAAGAAGTATTACCTACCTTATTCAATGCTTTCGAACTGGACGGCCCTGTACTGGTGAATATCATGACCGACCCGAACGCACTTGCCATGCCGCCCAAAATCGAATTCGGACAGATGGTAGGCTTTGCCCAATCCATGTATAAGCTATTAATCAATGGACGTTCACAAGAAGTTATTGACACTATCAATTCGAACTATAAGCATATACGGGAAGTATTTTAAGTTGCCGGAGAGGGTGATAATCATTTTATTTTCTTATGTTTGCAATCATCAAAAAGTAAAAACACATGGAAAAGTCTGACTATTCACCCTCGTCACGACAATCCCTGTACGCCAATAAAAAGGAATGGAACCGGTTTCTGTCCATTTTCTTACTGGCTGCGGGCATTGGTTTTACAGTATCGGGCATTATCTTTTTCTTTGCCTATAACTGGGACGAGCTGCCCAAATTTGCAAAGCTGGGAATTGTGGAAGTACTGCTAGTATCTTCTGTCCTGCTCACCGTATTCACCCGATGGAATATGCTCGTCAAAAAGATTCTCCTTACAGGAGCCACTTTCCTGATAGGTACACTCTTTGCCGTCTTCGGACAAATCTATCAGACGGGAGCTGATGCCTATGACCTTTTCCTAGGCTGGACACTGTTCACCATTCTTTGGGCGGTTGCCATCCGCTTTGCGCCATTATGGCTGACTTTCATTGGATTACTTTGTACTACTATATGGCTGTACAATATACAAATTGCCACTCGCGGCTCATGGGAAATGACTTTGCTTGCCAATGCAGTAACCTGGATATGCGCCTCGGCAACCGTCATCACAGAATGGATGAGTATAAAAGGAAGTCTGAACAAACAGAATCGCTGGTTCGTCAGCCTGCTTTCATTAGCTACCATTGTGCACACCAGTTTTCTTACGATGCTGACGATATCAGATACCAACTCGCTTGCAATAGCAACCATCTGCGAAGAAAAAGCTATAATCGTTTCACTCATAAGCACTATTCTTATATTCTCTGCGGGACTATGGTTTGGGTGGAAAGAAAAGAATCTGTTCTACCTGGCTGTTATTCCTTTTGCGACATTGATGATTCTATTGACTGCATTTATATGTCACAGCAATCTAAGAGATGTCAATCTATTCTTCTTCTCAGGGATTATGATTATCACTGGAACGACCTTACTTATCTACATTATTCTTCAACTTAAAAAGAAGTGGTATGGCACAGAAGCATAATCTTACAATTCAAGTCGTATCCATCATCGGTGGAATACTGACTGCTATCTTCTTTCTCGGATTTCTGGCACTTGCCCGAATCATACGTTCCGAAATATCGTGCCTGTTAGTTGGGAGTTTATTAATTATTGCCACATTAACAATCAGCCGTCTTGTCATCCGGTCTTTCCTGGATGCTATGAATATCACTTTATATATTGCAGGATGCGTATTGGTCGGCTTTGGACTTAGTGAGTATATGAATATACTTTTCATTGTACTCATAGTAATCAGTATGCTCACCTTCAGGCTGTCGAAAGGTTTCATTCTGCCCTTTCTTTCAGTGATTGTGTTTATTATATCTTTCTTTGGAGAAATAACTCATATCTTTTCTTCTTCCTATCCTCTGCAAATTGCAGTAGTTCCTGTTATGGCAGCATTCCTGTTCACCAATCTTTTCGAAGTGAAACTGCTTGCCCGACCAGGAAATAGTTTTTCCAAATATATGCCATTCCACTACGGGCTATTCGTTTCTTGCCTTGTTTTAATGAGTGGACTGTCAATCAATTATCTGACACAGGATATGAATTATTGGATTATATCCTGCATTCTGTCTGTATTTATATGGATAGGACTTCTCATCATGGTTCAACGGATTATGAAAGTTATGCAAGTGAATAAGCCGGTACATCAAGTCGGCATCTATATTCTTTGTATCGTTATCTGTCTGCCCACTATATTTGCCCCTTATTTATCCGGTAGCTTATTGATGATTCTGATATGTTTCCATTATGGTTATAAAGCAGAGTGTGCAGCCTCACTCCTTCTCTTTATCTATGCTGTTTCCAAATACTACTATGATTTGAATATAAGCTTACTTATTAAGTCTATCACGTTATTCATTATTGGAATCGCATTCATTGCAGCCTGGTATTTCTTCACTCAAAAAAGAATAAGACATGAAAAAATATAGCCGGATATTGATTATTGCAAATCTTATATTGCTACTGGGATACTTCAACTGGTCAGTTTTCAAGAAAGAACAGACTTTAAAGGATGGACAGCTAGTGTTATTACACTTAGCTCCCGTTGACCCTCGTTCTCTCATGCAAGGGGACTACATGAGACTCAACTACGAAATAAACTCATCTTCGTCAGGCCTGATAGATAAGCAGACTGCCACGCGCGGTTATGCGATACTCCAAACGGACAGTAATCAGACAGGTCAACTTATACGATTACAAAATGCTCTAACACCTTTGAATGATAACGAGATAGCTATCAAATACAAAATAGTAAACAAGCGGATATTCCTCGGTGCCGAATCTTTCTTCTTTGAAGAGGGACAAGATACCCTTTATCAGAATGCCATGTATGGTGGGCTAAAAGTGGATGATAAAGGACAAAGTTTACTTATTGGACTGTATGATGAGAACTTTCAGCATATTCAATCGGATTGATAGAATCTAAAACCGGACTTTCGCAAGCCCGGACTTTGAATTCTTAAAACCACCTCCTTTTGGGAAATAAGGGACTAGTAAATTTAACTAGCATAATAAAGGAGATTTATTAAGAACTATAAAAAGGGATACCTGTGGGAAATAAGGGAGGTATCTCCTTTTTCTCAAGAAACAGTTATTCAAATGAGATACTTTCACAAGCATCGCCATTCCTCTGTTTCCTCTTAGCGATAACAGAGGACGTTCCGTTATTTCAATAGAACGTCCTCCGTAAATTGTTTGAAGTATACTTTCATTAATAAAAAGGCTACTTCGTATTATTTCAGTTATCTAGCTAACTTAACCTTAATATAGCATGATACAACAGACAAATCTGTAAATGTAACTGTTGCTTTCACTTTAAAGTCAAGGTCTTTTGCTAATACAGTACCCTCGTTCTGCCAAACTACTTCACCTGTAGTTTTATTCACACTCAAAGTAGAACCAGAGGTCAATTGTGATGTAAATTGATTCCAGACTTCGTCCTTAACCGGTTCAAATGTTACATTTACAATATCTTCTGTAAGTTTATAGGTATTCTTAGCTACATCACTCAATGCCAACTTACCATCCACATATGAATAAATCTTATTTGCGGGTTTAGAATTATCATTTACAAGTACCTGTGGCATAGTTGCACCTGTATTCTTTCCAATAGCATTACCATTAATAGTTACCAAACTAGCACCACCAGCAACAAACGGATTAACAAATACTACATTATAACTAAAGTTACAAGTTTCATCATTATTCAAAGTTACCTTATAGTTCATTTGTTTCTCAATTTCAGGTACAGTCATTGCTGCAGATAATTTCAGTTCCTCATTTGTACTGAATGGACCAGCCGGAGTCACTCCGTTTGCATCAGCCCACTCGAAGGAAATAGCTTTTGTATTATTAACACTATTGTAATACTCAAAGATATTCTGACCAGCACGTAATTCAAAATGTTCAGCAACTCTAAAAGACATTACCCAGTGTCCACCAGCTATTTGTCCCTTAACAACAATACAATTTTCATGCCCATTATATTCTTCAAAATAATAGTTTTCATTGTGTTTATAAGCCTTACATTCTTCCTTCACATAGAACACCTGTTCAAGTATCACGTCTTTATGTGAGTAATCATCGGCAGGAATAGTAATCTTCACTGTATATTTGGCACCCTTACCATCAACATCTTTATAAGTATTCTGTGTCTTGATTTGATCGTTGATACCAACCTTGATAGAAGCTGTTTGAGTATTCTCACTGTTCAAGTTTATGTTAAGAAGAACACCTTTATCATTCTTCACTACATCTGTACTTTGTTTTGCACTTTCCTCGATAATTGTTTCTTCCTGACCATTTTTAGAAGTTACAGTAACCAATACAGTGTACTCATTTTCGTCACCCCCATAATAATTCCAGAATGTGGTAGATGTCAGTTTTGCAGCACCATAAATCTTATTGTTGATATCCTGGTATCCCATATTGGCATTATCCATTGCATATCCGTTAGTGAATGCTTTTGTACCATCCTCCAATGAGTGGTAATCAGCTGATTTCGGAGCAGAGATAACGTCCTTGATAGGATCCGGTTTCACATCCGGTGCAGTTTCCGTCTCTGTAATTTGCAGCTTGATATACGAAGAAGCAACTAAGGTTTTTGCTCCATTATTACTAGTCAAGAAAGCATCCACTCTCACAACCGGAGTACGTCCGATAGCCGGAGTTCCATTTTTCACTTCCGGATTGACCATAATAACACCATTTTCAAGAGAATTTGCTCCATTTTTCGATGGGTCTTTTACAATAAACCACTGCTGATTTGTCTTTTCGTCATCTGCTGCCAAATAGTTCTGAGGAATAGAGAACTCATAGCTCATTCCTTTGAATCCGAGCTCGGCTAACCAGTCGTTCTTATCATCAGAATACAATCCAACATAATCTTTCAAATTAATAGTAGACGTATACTTGAATGTAGCATTTACAGCATCACTCAATTTAACGAACTGTTTGATAAAGTCACTTGACTCACCACCATTTTTCTTGATAGATTGCGTACGACTATAGAACGTTGTAGCAACATCATCACCAGCTGTAGTTTTCACGCTGTCGGCAAGTACAAGATCGATTTCTTCAGAAGTGGCATATACGTAATCCGATGTCATCGGGTTCTGACCATACCATGCCTGCAAAGCAGCGATATTTTTTTCTTGATCTTGAGCCAAAGCGTTCGGATTGATCGTTGCTCCGATCACTGCCACACCGTCAGCTACTTTCATCTCGTCTACATTCAGTAACACTTTATTGTCACCGGCGGCACGAGTTTTAATCTTACGATCAATAAAACCAAATACAGTATTTTCTCCAACAAATGCGTCTTTCGGATTCAAACGATAACTCATTGCTACTACATTAGATTTGCCCCAGTCAGACAATACGTTGAAACTACCTGTAGAAGCGTTATACTTAGCTTCATCTAAGTAGTTCTTGATATGATAGAAAGGCATGGCAGTAGTTGCGTAAGGAACGTCAGTACTTACCACATCGGGGATGAATGCAATAGAAGACAAAGCGATACCGGAAGCAATATTGATTGGCACACCTTCCTCCTGTCCTTCTACTCCATACAGAGTCAATATATTACCGTCAAGAATAGCAGTCATACCACCTTCGGACGCAGCTTTCCAACTAATATCTGTTTCTTCTATAAATTTACCATCCTGATAAATGTCGAATTTTCCGGTTTCTTTGTTAGGTACATAGTACTTACCGTCTGTACCATTCGTACCATTAGATCCGTTTGTCCCATTCGTACCGTCTACTCCTACAGCCTTGAATTTAGTCTTTACATCATTCTTATACCAAAAACCATCTTCGTTGTTAATAGTCCAAACATCAGCATCCTTGCCATTTGTGCCATTAGTACCATTAGTCAGTTCATAGCTTTTGCCATCACTAAGCATCACAGTTATTCCATTATCCCCTTTCACAACATTTGTTATAACGGAACCACTGTTAACCTTTGCCTGCAACTCCTCAAGTGACACCTTTACAGCGTCAATCTGTGTTTGCAGATTGTCAATGTCATCATCGTAGTCTTTACAGCCTACATAGGTGACAGTAGAAAGTGCCAACGCCCCGAAGAACATCACTTTTACAAATTTTCTTTTCATAACTACTTAAAAATTACATTAATAATATATTATTAAACACTAAGTTTCAATAATAGACAGCCCGTTACTTCGTAGGTAACGGTAAAACCTTTGTGCCTGCTCTTTTGGAGTAGCCAATACTAGAAAATGTACGATATGCGATGAAACTTTTTTACCCCTGCTTCTGATAAGTGGCAGAGGGGAGGGAAATCTTGTGCAAAATTTAGAAGTTAACAAAGCCCTAATACAAAGAATCCGCGTGTTTTATCTGTCCTATTCCTTTTTTGTGAGTGGTTTATTAGAAAAAATGTGTGATTTCGTTTGGTTGTTTTAAGAAATATGCTCATATTTGCACCGGAATTTATTCCCGTTACCTACGAAGTAACAGTATAATTTTCAAGCATTTACGCTATACACAGCACGCTTTACAAAATTAATGACCTGTTTATTGGCTTCATCTATTTTCTTACTTCTAAAAGGCTTCAGGTAAGTCTCAGTCACTGTAATAGATGAATGTCCCATCGCTTCGGAGATAATACCCGGATGAATTTCACAATAATAAGCCGTTGTAGCCCATGTATGCCGGGCGGTATATGAGCTTAGTTTATCACCCAGTCCTAATAATTCCCCTAGAAGCATCAACTGTTGATTGAAGCTACGCAATGCTAATTGATATTCCCGGTACGCTTCTTTCGTCCCCTCACAGCTTTTCAAAAACGAAAACAGATAAGGCGAAGAAGAGTCACGGTTCATATACTTTTTTATCAGAATCATAGCTTCCGGGGTCAGTGTCACCGATAAGGAACGCCCTGTTTTACGTCTGCGATACGTGATCATATTATCACGTAAATCACTCTTTCGCAAATAAGCCAGATCGACAAACGGCATACCACGAAGCAAAAACATCAGAATGAACAATTCTTGAGCCTGACGTATAGGTAGTGATATCCCCGTCCCCCGCAAATCAACAAACACCTTTCTCATGTCATCATCACTTAAAGCACGTTTATGGTCGGCACGCGTCCCAGTGTAGACGGAACGGAACAGATACGGAACGTAAGGAGCTTTTCGAAGATTAACCGCACGATTGTACACTGCACGGAAAGTACGCAAATAAGTGGAGACGGTATTCCAACTACATCCACGACTACGAAGATGGACTTCGAACCCCTTCAACCACTCCGAAGTCACTTCACTAAAGACAAAGTCTCTTTTCCCACGATAAGCAATGATGGCATTCAGACTGCTTCGATAGACGTGTGCAGTACCAAAGTTTCCCTCCATCTGTAGCTCGGCGGCTACCTGCTTCATAAATGTTAATACTTTCAACATCTCACTTTTTATTAATAAATTTGACGATAAATATACACGTATTCTCATTACCAAGAATACGTTGGACAAACAAAAGTAGAATCATTTAAGTTTCGGAGAAGTTAATAAAAAAAGAGTCGCTTTCGGAAATCCGAAAGCGACTCTTATATTCATTCAAAGGAAACCGGAATTACATCATTCCGCCCATGCCTCCCATTCCGGGAGCGCCCATCGGCATTTCTGGTTTATCTTCCTTCTTTTCTACGATTACACATTCGGTAGTCAGGAACATACCAGCGATAGAAGCTGCATTTTCCAAAGCTACACGAGCAACCTTAGCAGGATCTACTACACCGGCAGCGTGCAAGTTTTCGTAAACATCCGTGCGGGCATTGTAACCGAAATCACCTTTACCTTCACGTACTTTCTGAACAACTACTGCACCTTCTTTACCTGCATTTGCCACAATTTCGCGAAGCGGTTCTTCAATAGCACGTTTGATAATGCCAATACCTGTCGTTTCGTCAGCATTGTCACCCTTCAAGTCTTCGATACTGTCGATAGCACGGATATAAGCTACACCACCACCCGGGATGATACCTTCTTCGATAGCAGCACGAGTTGCACGCAAAGCATCGTCCACACGGTCTTTCTTTTCTTTCATTTCCACTTCAGAAGCAGCACCTACGTAAAGAACAGCTACCCCACCTGACAATTTAGCCAGACGTTCCTGCAATTTCTCACGGTCATAGTCAGACTTGGTTGCAACAATCTGAGCCTTGATTTGCTCGCAACGTTCCTTGATGCTATCTTTGTTGCCGGCACCGTTCACGATAGTTGTGTTATCTTTAGAAACAGTTACCTTGTCGGCAGTACCCAACATTTCGATGGTAGCTTGTTCCAGTTTCAGACCTTTTTCTTCACTGATAACAACACCACCTGTCAGGATAGCGATATCTTCAAGCATTTCTTTACGACGGTCGCCGAAGCCCGGAGCCTTCACAGCACAAATCTTCAACTGAGAACGCAGACGGTTTACTACCAGTGTAGTCAATGCTTCGCTGTCTACGTCTTCTGCGATAACCAACAAAGGACGTCCGCTCTGTACAGCCGGTTCGAGGATAGGCAAGAAATCTTTCAAATTGGAAATCTTCTTGTCGTAAATCAGGACGTAAGGTTTCTCCATCTCACATTCCATCTTTTCCGTATTTGTCACGAAGTAAGCCGACAGATAACCACGGTCGAACTGCATACCTTCCACTACACCGATAGTAGTGTCAGTTCCTTTCGCTTCCTCGATAGTGATAACACCGTCCTTAGAAACTTTACGCATAGCGTCAGCAATCAATTTACCGATTACCGGGTCATTATTTGCAGATATGGTAGCAACCTGTTCGATTTTCTCATAGTTGTCACCTACTGTCTCAGCCTGTGATTTGATTGATTCTACCACTTTGGCAACGGCCTTGTCGATACCACGTTTGATATCCATCGGGCTGGCACCTGCAGTCACGTTCTTCAGTCCTTCAGCTACGATAGCCTGAGCGAGAACAGTTGCAGTAGTTGTACCGTCACCGGCATCGTCACCAGTCTTGGAAGCAACTTCTTTCACCAGTTGTGCACCGGTGTTTTGATAAGCATCTGCCAATTCGATTTCTTTTGCTACTGTCACACCGTCTTTTGTGATGTGCGGAGCACCGAATTTCTTCTCGATGATAACGTTACGTCCTTTCGGGCCAAGAGTTACTTTTACTGCATTTGCCAAAGCATCGACACCTTTTTTCAATTGGTCACGGGCATCGATATTGAATAATATTTCTTTTGCCATCTCTTTATTTACTATTTAAGATTTATGATTTACTATTATTAATTAACCCAAAACAGCGAGAACATCGCTCTGACGCATGATGAGATATTTAGTACCTTCAACATCAAGTTCTGTTCCGGCATATTTGCCATAAAGAACTGTATCGCCTACTTTCAATACCATTTCTTCGTCTTTCGTACCGTGACCTATTGCCACAACTTCACCCTTCAAAGGTTTTTCTTTTGCTGTATCAGGGATAATGATACCACCAATTGTTTTTTCTTCTGCAGGTGCAGGGAGGATAAGCACTCTGTCTGCTAATGGTTTAATGTTCATAGTTACTTTTTTATATTTTAGTTATACATTTATATGGTAGATGTTATCCGTCTTTTCAGGCGGAACGCTAAAGACATTGCGAAAAGCGTGCCAAAGTAGATAAATGATTCTTTGTCAGAAATTGACTGACAAAATGACTGACAACCCATACCTTATGGCAAAAAAGTATATTTGTTCTATACTTTTTAAACAAAATAAAAGGTTTATTCCTTATAATGACGTATATTCGTAAACAGACCATTTAATGCATTGTACTAATAATATGAATAAAATAGCATCCGGCATATTTATCGCCTCTTGCATCTTCTGCTCCTGTAATTCGCGTACAGGAGATATTTCGTCTGCCGAAATCCAGCCATCGGATTCATTAATGCAGGACACGATTACTGAAACCGCCGCTAAACCTGTCGTTGAAAAGCTGACAGGGGAGCAGATACATATCACCAAAGATTTACTCTATGACAAATATACACTGGATGACACCTATCCTTATAAAGATACTACCCGGCAGTTTCAATGGGATAAAATAAAAGAACGGCTGGCCTTGCTTGAGAATATACAGCTACAACCCACCACATGGGCTATTCTTCAGAACTATAAGAACAGGAACGGGGAAGCTCCCCTTGTAAGGAATTTCAAGAGAAATGCTTACGGACGGGTGGCAGATACTCTCGGAGTAGAACGCTACCAATCCGTTCCCCTCTATCTACTGACGGACACACTCGTTCCCGAGCGTTACGGACAGGACGGTGAACTGACCCGTTTTATAGAAGACGGAGAAAAGTTTGTCAAAGCGGAGCCGATATTTACGGGAGATGAATGGATGATTCCCAAGAAATATGTCAAGGTTATCGGAGATACGATTGTTTTCAACAAAGCTGTTTTCGTAGACCGGCACAATCAGAATATCACCTCTCTTGAACGTAGTGGGAAAGGGGAATGGATAGTACGCAGCATGAATCCATCCACTACCGGACGCCACCTTCCGCCGTATGCGCAGGAGACTCCTTTAGGTATGTTTGTATTACAGGAAAAGAAAGTCAAAATGGTATTTCTCAAAGACGGTTCGAAAGAAACAGGCGGTTATGCACCTTATGCCAGTCGTTTCACGGATGGAGCTTATATTCATGGAGTACCAGTCAATGCTCCCCGCAAAACGCTGATAGAATACAGTCCGTCATTAGGAACAACCCCACGCTCGCATATGTGTGTACGAAATGCAACTTCGCACGCCAAGTTTATTTATGACTGGGCGCCCGTGAATGAGACTGTTGTTTTTGTATTGGAATAATTGGAGCTTTTTCCGTATGCATTCGGGTTAATCAATCTTTGTACATTAATAGGCTAATTCTATTTTAACTTATAGAAGCATCTCCCAAAAAATAATTTTATGATTTTACCCTCATACCCTCATAAATCATCTCAAAGTCTTTATTCATCGGTATTACAGCTATGAGAGCAGGCTATAATAGCACCCTGAGAGTAAAAGTTACCCTCATACCCATTCGAACGGATACCAAGATGCTAATACCTGAAACACAAGGCATTAACAGTTATTCCTTCAAGCATTAACACCCTAAACTTCAACCATTAATAGTTGAGAAACCAGGTATTAACACATAAAAAGTGATGTAAAATGACTGATAAACGGAGTAATGCTACTTAAAGTTACAGGTTGAACGAGATAATAGGTACAGGTGAAGTTATTGTAATCTATTCCATTATAAGACCAAATCTACACAGGAAATATCTGTTTATACAGGCAGACAATCTGTAGCCCACGTGCAAACAGAAGTTTCAACAAGGGAAAGTTTCAGTTTCGTGCCTTGAAACTTTAGTTTCCAACCCTTGAAACTTTAGTTTCAAAGGCTTGAAACTAACTGTTTCAAGGGTAGAAACAAAGTGTTTCTCACCGTGAAACCAACTGTTTCAAGCCATGAAAAAGTCCGAGCAAAGGATGCTACACAGTGATTGCTTACGTGTTCCATGTGTGAGTACCTTGAATATTCTTAAAATTGGTATGAGAGTAACTTTTACTCTCAGGGTGCTATTATAGCCTGCCCTCATAGCTGTAACACCGATGAATAAAGGGATTGGGTGAATCTATGAGGGTATGAGGGTAAAATCATAAAATTATTTTTTGGGAGATGCTATATGATGATTTTAATTTATAAACCAGCCATATATTTCCAAAGCGGAGCGGCGTTCAGCGATTGCATGATTTCATTATTTTCAAGCAGGCTCCTTACCTCTTCCAAGGTGAGCAAATGAACGGAAAGGTCTTCGGTATCTTCCAGATGCTGATGGTCTATCAATTCCACATCTGTGGCAAGAAAGCAATGTGTCAGGTTGGTGTGAGTGCTCGGATTGGCGGAAACCACCATATATTCCTGCCAGTTTCCTTTTCCGTAGCCCGTTTCTTCCCACAGTTCACGCTGGGCGGACACTAATGGCGAAGCATCTTCTGCTTCACACACACCGGCACAAAGTTCATAACAGGTTCGCTGGATTCCAGGACGGTACTGGCGGACAAATACAAATTTGCCTTCTTTCGTGATGGCAATCGTATTCACCCAGTCGGGATATTCTAAGATGTAATATTCGGGGATATGGTTTCCGTTGGGAAGCAACATATCTTCACAGCGTACAGTCAGCCATGGACGGCGAAATAGATACTTGCTACTTACCGTTTTCCAGGCTTTATTCTTCTCTTCCATTAGGTTTCGTTTTTCTTCCGCACAAAAATAATGATTTTCACCAGAATACCGCACCTTTTTCAGTTTTCTATCTTTTATTCATCAATATCAATACAAGTAATCTCTATTCCCTGTATCTGTTCCAGATATTTTTTGGTCGAACTAACCAAAGAACTTCCCATGTAGAATAAAAACATCAAACTGATAATTACCATCAATGCCCCAATCATTGCAAAGCGGCCGCGTTGTTCAAAAATACTGCTGTTCATACCTCTGCCTCCTCTTCTTTTATGTCCACCACAAAGATAACACGCGAAGGCTACAAAAAAAAGACAAGAATGTTACAAAAGGCTTAAATATTGAAATTCTGTTCGTATCTTTGCACCGGCTAACTAACAACCTCTTTATTACAATATGGCATTTACGAATAATATTATGATTGTCCGGCACAAATTGCTGGCTGACCTTGTCAGACTCTGGAAAAACGACCAGTTAGTAGAAAAGATAGACCGACTCCCGATCGAGCTGAGTCCGCGGAAATCGAAACCGTTAGGACGTTGCTGCATACACAAAGAGCGGGCGGTGTGGAGATACAAGACTTTTCCGCTGATGGGACTGGATATGACAGACGAACACGACGAAGTAACTCCGCTTTCCGATTACGCGCGCATGGCACTGAGCCGTCCCGAACCGGACAAGGAGAATATCATGTGCGTCATTGACGAAGCATGTTCTTCCTGCGTACAAATCAATTATGAGATTACAAACCTTTGTCGCGGATGCGTAGCCCGCAGTTGCTATATGAACTGCCCGAAGGGTGCGATACGCTTCAAGAAAAACGGTCAGGCCATGATTGACCACGATACGTGTGTCAGTTGCGGTATCTGTCACAAGAGCTGTCCTTATCATGCCATTGTGTATATTCCCGTACCTTGCGAGGAAGCCTGTCCGGTAAAGGCCATCAGCAAAGATGAACATGGAATAGAACATATTGACGAAAGTAAATGTATCTATTGCGGGAAGTGCATGAATGCTTGTCCGTTCGGCGCCATTTTCGAGATTTCACAGACATTCGATGTGCTGCAACGGATTCGGAAGGGAGAAAAGATGGTTGCCATCATCGCTCCGTCCATTCTTGGACAATTCAAAACTTCCATCGGACAAGTATACGGTGCTTTTAAAGAAATAGGATTCACCGATGTGATTGAAGTAGCCGAAGGAGCTATGTCGACTACCAGCAACGAAGCCCACGAATTATTGGAGAAACTGGAAGAGGGACAGAAGTTTATGACTACTTCCTGCTGTCCTTCCTATATAGAATTGGTAGAGAAGCATATTCCGGACATGAAACCTTATGTATCTACCACCGGTTCGCCGATGTACTATGCAGCACGGATTGCCAAAGAGAAGCATCCCGACGCAAAAGTCGTATTCGTAGGCCCTTGCGTGGCAAAACGTAAAGAGGCACGCCGCGATGAAGCCGTGGATTACATCCTGACATTTGAAGAAGTAGGTTCCATACTCGACGGACTAGATATCCAGTTGGAACAAGTGCAGGAATTCTCCGTATTGCATACTTCCGTCCGCGAAGCACACGGCTTTGCGCAGGCAGGCGGTGTGATGGGAGCAGTCAAAGCTTATCTGAAAGAGGAAGCGGAGAAGATTAATGCGATACAGGTATCGGACATCAACAAGAAGAACATTGCCCTGCTACGTGCTTGCGCCAAGACAGGAAAAGCTGCCGGACAGTTTATCGAAGTGATGGCTTGCGAAGGCGGATGTATCACCGGGCCAAGTACGCACAATGATATTGTTTCAGGACGTCGCCAACTGGCACAAGAGCTTCTCAAACGGAAGAGAGCTATGAAACAATGGATAGATAAACTCCGACAGGAAAGAACGCTCCGGCAGGAAGAGTTCCGGCAACTGTTGACCGGATGTGACGCAGAGACCTTGCGAACCATCAATGAACAGGCGCGGGAAGTCAGCCTGCTCCACTTCGGCAACAAGGTTTATATCCGCGGACTGATTGAGGTAAGTAATTGCTGCCGGAATAACTGTTATTACTGCGGCATCCGAAAAGGAAACCCGAACATCGAACGTTACCGACTGACGCAGGAAAGCATCCTGGACTGCTGCAAGCAAGGCTATGAACTGGGGTTCCGTACTTTCGTGCTGCAAGGCGGAGAAGACCCCGCCCTGACAGACGACCGGATAGAAAAAACGGTCGCCGCCATCCGGCAGAATTATCCGGATTGCGCTATCACACTGTCGCTCGGTGAAAAGTCGCGCGAAACGTACGAACGTTTCTTCCGGGCAGGCGCCAACCGCTATTTGCTTCGTCACGAAACTTACAACGAACTGCATTACGGGCAACTGCATCCGGCAGGGATGTCCGGCAAACAGCGTTTGCAATGCTTGCGGGATTTAAAGGACATCGGTTATCAGACGGGGACAGGAATCATGGTAGGCAGTCCCGGGCAAACGGTGGAGCATATCATCGAGGATATCCGGTTTATAGAAAAACTTCGTCCGGAAATGATTGGCATCGGCCCTTTCCTGCCCCACCATGACACGCCTTTTGCCGAATACCCAAGCGGTACGGTGGAACAGACCCTTCTTCTACTGTCCATCTTCCGCCTGATGCACCCGTCCGCATTGATTCCGGCAACAACGGCACTGGCTACGCTCGCTCCCGACGGCAGGGAACGTGGAATACTGGCAGGCGCGAATGTGGTAATGCCCAACCTGTCGCCCCGGGAAGAACGGAAGAAATATGAATTATACAATGACAAGGCTTCACTCGGAGCGGAATCCGCCGAAGGACTGGCTATGCTGCAAAAGCAGTTGAACGCTATCGGCTACAGGATTTCCACCGAAAGAGGAGACTTTTCCAGTGGTTAACAGGATAGTGATTAGTGATTAACGCCATGTGGTAACACAGCTATGCAGTAATAGAACTCAGCTAATCACTAATTCAGTCATCACCCATCACAAAGCCCATTAATCACTAACCACTAATCACTAAAAAATGAACTACCAAGCAAATTCATCAAAAGCAGAAGAATTTATCCACCACGAAGAGATTCTGGATACACTGGAATACGCACAAAACAACAAGGATAACCGTGCACTGATTGAACAACTTATTGAAAAAGCTGCCCTGTGCAAGGGACTGACCCACCGTGAGGCAGCCGTCCTGCTGGAATGCGACCAACCTGACCTGATAGAACGTATCTTTCATCTCGCCAAAGAAATCAAACAGAAGTTCTACGGCAACCGCATCGTCATGTTCGCGCCGCTTTACCTGTCGAATTATTGCGTAAACGGCTGTATATACTGCCCGTACCACGCCAAGAACAAAACGATTGCACGTAAGAAACTGACACAGGAAGAAATCCGACGGGAAGTGATTGCCTTGCAGGATATGGGACACAAACGCCTTGCCCTCGAAGCCGGAGAGCATCCGTCACTGAACCCGATAGAGTATATCCTCGAATCTATCCGGACGATTTACAGTATCAAGCATAAGAACGGCGCGATAAGGCGGGTGAATGTCAACATCGCCGCCACCACCGTAGAAAACTACCGCCGTTTAAAAGAAGCGGGCATCGGCACTTATATCTTATTCCAAGAAACTTACCATAAGGAAAACTACGAAACGCTCCACCCTACCGGCCCGAAAAGCAACTACGCTTATCATACCGAAGCTATGGACCGCGCCATGGAAGGGGGAATTGACGATGTAGGGATAGGCGTACTTTTCGGTTTGAATACATACCGGTACGATTTTACAGGCTTGTTGATGCATGCCGAGCACTTGGAAGCCCGGTTCGGTGTAGGACCGCATACTATCAGTGTGCCGCGTATTTGCTCGGCGGATGATATTGACGCGGGAGATTTCCCGAACGCCATTTCCGATGAGATATTCAGCAAGATTGTAGCAATTATCCGCATTGCGGTTCCCTATACGGGAATGATTATCTCCACACGCGAGTCGCAGGAATCCCGGAAAAAGGTGCTCGAACTGGGGATTTCACAAATCAGCGGCGGTTCGCGTACCAGTGTAGGCGGATATGCTGAAAAAGAACTGCCCGACAATAACTCCGCCCAATTTGATGTAAGTGATACGAGGACATTGGACGAGGTAGTAAACTGGTTACTCGAACTTGGCTACATCCCCAGTTTCTGTACGGCATGTTATCGGGAAGGACGGACGGGCGATCGCTTTATGGCGCTCGTGAAATCCGGTCAGATAGCAAATTGCTGCGCACCGAACGCATTAATGACTTTGAAAGAATACCTGGAAGATTATGCTTCGGAAGATACTCGCCCAAAAGGGGTAAGGCTCATCCTAAATGAAACGGAACGAATCCCCAACCCCAAAATCAGAGAAATAGCCATCCGAAACCTCAAAGCCATCGCCGAAGGCAAAAGAGACTTTAGATTTTAGTGATTAATACGCAGCCCGTTAATCACTAATCACTAACAAACTAATCACTAATAAACATGAGCTTGACAGATACTCCCAACGCTAACAGACTTCACATAGCCCTTTTCGGCAAACGAAACAGCGGCAAGTCTTCTCTTGTAAATGCGCTGACAGGACAGGATACCGCCATCGTCTCGGATACGCCCGGAACAACAACCGACCTTGTTTCCAAGGCAATGGAAATTCATGGCATCGGTGCTTGTCTTTTTACCGATACTCCGGGATTCGACGACGAGGGGGAACTTGGCGAAATGCGTATCGCCCGGACATTGAAAGCGATTGAAAAACAGACATTGCACTACTGCTTTGTGAAGATGATTCAACTTCTTGCAAAAACGAAAAGTTGAAGTCACCGGAAGATGAAATGTTGAAGCTACTGAAAGAGAAGAATATCCCTGTCATCCTGATACTGAACAAAATTGATATACGCGAAAACACTGATGCGGTGGCCGCACGTATTGAGCTACAATATAACCAGCGCCCGTTGCTTGTCAGCGCAAAAAAAGGAATAGGGATTGAAGAAATCCGGCAGGCGATTCTTGAAAAACTTCCTTCAGACTTCGGACAGCAAAGCATCACCGGAACACTTGTCGCAGAGAATGACCTCGTGTTGCTAGTCATGCCACAGGATATTCAGGCTCCTAAAGGCAGGCTCATCCTGCCACAGGTACAGACTATCCGTGAACTGCTGGATAAGAAATGCCTCGTGATGACTTGTACTACCGATAAACTTCCGGAAACCTTACAGGCTCTTGCCCGTCCGCCGAAGTTAATCATCACCGATTCACAAATCTTTAAAACCGTCTACGAGCAAAAACCGGAAGAAAGTAAACTGACTTCTTTCTCTGTTCTCTTTGCGGGATACAAAGGGGATATTCATTATTATGTAGAAAGTGCTGCCGCCATTGAAAGCCTGACGGAATCGTCGCGCGTACTGATAGCGGAAGCCTGTACACATGCTCCCCTTTCCGAAGACATCGGAAGAGTGAAACTCCCACGCCTGTTACGAAAAAGAATCGGAGAGAAATTGCAGATTGATATTGTAGGCGGAACGGATTTCCCACAGGATTTGACTCCTTATTCTTTAGTCATTCATTGCGGAGCATGTATGTTCAACCGCAAGTATGTGCTCAGCCGCATCGACCGTGCACGGAAGCAGCATATCCCTATGACGAATTACGGAGTAGCCATTGCCTACCTCAATGGGATACTTGAACAAATTGAATATTAAAAAAGGAAGTTATTTGTTGTATGCTAAGAACATATTCCTTACATTTGTCTTACTATATTATTAATCCCTTTATTAACTTACAACACATGAAAAAGAAAGGAATGGCCTTTGCCATTTTACTGGCAACTGGGACTGCTTTTCAGGCCCGGGCACAAGAGAGACTGACGAGCTACAAAGTAAGAAATGCTATCGAAGTACGTACTCCCGTTATGAACGACAGCATTAACCCGAAAGGAGAAAAACACTCCGTGAAAATGTTGCTCAAGACTCCGGTAGTACTGGATTTACCGGATGCGCCAATGCAGTCATTGACTGTTGATACGGCAGGTTATCTGAGTCTGGAAAAAGCGGAGAAAAACAATAAACTCTACCTGCTGAAAACGCAAATACGTGCAGAACGCTTCCTCAAAGGGAAGCTGAAGGTCACTTCTCCCGTCCGCTGGGAAGTCTTTATCGACGGAGTTTCCAAGCAGACAAAAGATGCTGCCGAAGACAGTATCACTTCTGCCTCTTCCCGTGAAATAGCTATCAGCATGGAGCCTGAACGTGATTATGAGATTACTTTCAAACTACTTTCCGCTTCGGAAGACAAAGTTGCCCCTACCTTGAAATGTGAACTGATTAAAGACGGGAAATTCAAAGAGATTGCCTGCACGCTTGCTCCCGACGCCAAGCAACGTTTCTCGCTTGACAATACCGTATATGGCAACCGGACGATTTCTGTCGCCATCTCTCCCAGCGGAAAGTATTTATTAACCCGCTACTGGAATAATCATTCCGCCAAACGTTCGCGCACTTATTGCGAACTCAGCGACTTGAAAACCGGAAAAGTTCTTTTGGATAATGTAAGGGATGGTATGCGATGGATGCCGAAAAGTGACAAGCTGTATTATACCGTCACTGCCCTAAGCGGAAACGATGTAATCGCACTCGACCCTGCCACTCTTCGCGAAGAGGTTATTTTAAAAGGAATTCCCGAACAAAGTTTCACCTGGTCGCCCAATGAAGATTTCCTTATTTATTACCCCAGGGAAGAAGGGAAAAATGAGACAGGTGCTCTCCGCCGCATTGTAAGTCCGGCAGACCGGATTCCCAATACCCGGGGACGCAGTTTCCTGGCTAAGTATGACATTGCCAACGGAGTTTCCGAACGGCTGACTTACGGCAATCACAGCACCTACTTGCAGGATATTTCTCCCGACGGAAAGTATATGGTATACAGCACTTCCAAAGAAAATATCACCCAACGTCCTTTCTCTTTGTCTTCTCTCTATTTGGTAGACTTGGAGACTTTGAAGGTAGATACTCTTTTCCATAACGAAAGATTCCTGGGTGGCGCCAGCTATTCACCGGACGGAAAACAGTTGTTACTGACTGCAAGCCCCGAAGCGTTCGGCGGTATTGGCAAGAACTGCGGCAATCAACCCATTGCCAACGATTTCGACACACAAGCCTTTATCATGGATTTGGCTACACGCAAGATTCAACCGATAACCAAAGACTTCAATCCTACCGTCAGCCCATTGCAATGGAATCGCGGAGACGGTTGCATTTACTTCAACACGGATGACGGCGACTGCAAGAATATCTACCGTTATTCTCCGAAAAACGGTAATTTCGAAAAGTTGAACCTCGAAGTAGATGTTGTCAGCACTTTCACCCTGTCGGAATACAATCCGTCTATCGCTGCCTATATCGGCCAGTCGGATACCAATTCGGGAGTTGCCTATCTCTACGATATGAAGAAAAAGACTTCCCGTTTGCTTGCCGACCCGATGAAACCGATTCTGGATAAAATTGAATTAGGCAAAACCGAACCTTGGAACTTCACGGCTTCGGACGGAACGGTTATCACCGGAAAGATGTGTCTTCCTGACTTCGACCCCAACAAGAAGTATCCGCTAATCGTTTACTACTACGGTGGCACCACTCCTACGACACGCGGCATCGGAAACCCGTACTGTGCCCAACTGTTCGCATCACGTGATTATGTAGTATATGTCATCCAGCCCAGCGGTACTATCGGCTTCGGACAGGAGTTTTCCGCACGCCACGTCAATGCTTGGGGAAAGCGTACTGCGGATGATATTATCGAAGGAACGAAACAGTTCTGCAAGGAACATTCTTTTGTGGATGCGAAAAAATCGGATGCCTCGGTGCTTCGTACGGTGGATTTATGACTCAATATCTGCAAACTCAGACCGATATTTTCGCTGCTGCCGTATCCCATGCTGGTATCAGTGACGTGACGAGCTATTGGGGAGAAGGTTATTGGGGATATTCATACAATGCTATTGCGGCTGCCGACAGTTATCCCTGGAATAACCCGGAACTGTTTACCAAACAAGGCTTTCCGAATTGCCGAGATTAACGCTCCGTTAATATTGGCAGGCACATCCGTTACCAATCGGAATCTACCATTCAAGAATATTATAAATCTAGAGTTTATCTCTTAAATAATAAAGGTGTCGCTGATTCTACATTCAACGACACCTTTTATTATATTATCAATTTATCCTATAATTGTCCCTGCTTATTTCTTCACAGCAGCAATCAACTCTTCTGCCGAAACAAGATTCTGTTCTCCTGTCTCCATATTCTTCAACATCACCTTTCCTTCGTTCATCTCGTTTTCGCCGACAATGGCTACAAACGGAATATTTTTCGCATTGGCATAGCTCATCTGCTTCTTCATCTTCGCAGCATCCGGGAAAATCTCCGCACGGATACCGGCAGCGCGCACTTTAGCCAGAATTCCCATAGAGAAAGCAGCTTCCTTTTCACCGAAGTTGATAAACAGGATTTCCGTTCCGTTCACGGCTTCTTTCGGATAAAGGTCGAGTTGATTCAATACATCGAAAATACGGTCTGCACCGAAAGAGATGCCGACACCCGAAACTCCTGCCATACCGAATACACCGGTCAGGTTGTCATAACGACCGCCACCTGTAATACTTCCGATTTGTACATCCAGTGCTTTTACTTCAAAAATAGCACCTGTATAATAGTTCAGTCCGCGAGCCAGCGTCAGGTCGAGTTCGATTTCATTCTTCAATCCCATTGCTTCCAATGTATTCAGAATAAATTCGCTTTCTTCCACTCCCTTCAACCCTACTTCACTGGCTGACAGTACTTCTTTCAATGTCGCGAGCTTCTCCGCATTTGTTCCGCTGAGAAGGATTATCGGCTGCAACTTGGCGATAGCCTCATCACTGATACCCTTATCTCTCAACTCGGCATTCACATTATCCAGTCCGATTTTATCCAGTTTGTCTATCGCTACGGTGATGTCGACAATCTTATCCGATTCGCCGATAATCTCTGCAATGCCGGAAAGAATCTTACGGTTATTAATCTTAATACATACACGGATATTGAAACGGCTGAATACCGTGTCAACAATCTGCATCAATTCCACTTCGTTCAGCAATGAATCACTGCCTACCACGTCAGCGTCGCATTGATAAAATTCGCGATAACGTCCTTTCTGCGGACGGTCGGCACGCCACACGGGCTGAATCTGATAGCGCTTGAACGGGAAAGTGATTTCATCACGGTGCATCACCACATAGCGGGCAAAAGGCACTGTCAAGTCATAACGCAATCCTTTCTCACAAAATTTGCTTGCCAGCTTCGCAGCATTACGGCTCAACAATTCTTCGTCAGTGATACCGGAGAAATAATCACCTGAGTTCTGTATCTTAAACAATAACTTATCCCCTTCGTCACCGTATTTTCCCATCAGTGTGGAAAGCATCTACATCGACGGAGTCTCTATCTGTTGGAAACCATACAAATGATATACGTCACGAATCGTATTGAATATATAATTACGCTTCGCCATTTCTACCGGCGAAAAGTCACGAGTTCCTTTAGGAATACTTGGTTTTGCTGCCATAATATTACTGTTTATAATTTTAATTGCGCAAATTTACTGCAAATTTCCGAGCAACGCTTGCATATATCTGAAAAAATGCTCAATATTGTACCCCAAGTTATGCAAAACTTTCCAAACAGAGAGCGGCATTACACTTTTGGAAACTTTAAAGACCGGAAATATGATGAATACAACTACTATGTGCCCGATAAAAAAGACGAAAATTCTTTTTATTACTGCTTCACTTTTGGCAATGCCGATACTGGCACAAAACAATATCCAGAATACCCCGCCCTTCAAAAGTACCCGCACTACGGTACATCAGGCTATACAAAAAGATACCGCATGGGCAGCAGGTGCCGTTGTCGACCAGATTCATTTTGTAAGATATGACCGTAACGGACGGAAGATAGCAGAGAACTCACTAAAGCCGGACGGAAGTGCCGACAGTAAGATAATCTTCGTTTACGATAAAGCCGGGAATGTAATAGAGGAAGTCATCGCCTCTATCAAAAAAGGCGGAGTCAGCGATGTATATCAATATCATTATGACGCACAAGGCAGGATGGACGGTAAGAAGAAACTTAATGCCCAACGGACTGTAGTAGGAATAGACACTATTATACGCAACGAAGCCGGGCTAATCATACAAAGAATCCATGCAGGAGTAATCTACTCTCCTTCAAGAGAATCCAAAGAAAGAACATACCGTGAAGCGGTGAATATCCTCTACAACGATGAAGGGCAGGTCACGGAAGTCATTGAAGAAAGTACGCTGAACAAGAATGGCAATCCCGGCAACCGGAAACTGCAAAAAAAAGACACAATACCATTAAAGCCTTACTCGGAAGGGAAGTTTGCACGATATAAAGCTCCTAAAAGCAAAAGAGTGGATATGTCCTATGACCAGTACGGCAACTGGATTAAACGTATAGAATACAATGGTGCCAACCCGGAATATATCGTCATGCGTACCATCGAATATGCCGGAACGGAAGATACTGACTGGAAAGCACTGTTGCTCCAAGGAAAAGTGAAAACCGTACACCAGACTTCGTACATAGCGCTTCCCAACGGTCCCGACATCATCAACAGAGGACAGAAGAAAGGGAACTTCTTCATCTGTAAATTTGATAAGGACGGACGAAAGACAATGGTTTCACATTTCTCGGATACAGGCATACCGAAAGGTACTACCGAATATGTATATGACGCTAATGGGAACGTAGAGAAGGAAATAGAAAAACTACCCAATGCCAAAATAGAAAGCACTTCGTTGTTGACGTACAACGATGACGGCAGAGTGAAAAGTAAATCCTTGATGGATGCCAACAATGAAATGCTGCGCAAGACAATTTTCCGTTATGACGGAGAAGGCAATTGTATTGCAGAATTATGCTTCGGCAAAGACGGTTCAAAATACAGCGATGTCCGCAACCAATACGACCCATACGGTAATCTGATTATGAAACAAATACTGGTTGCCCCGGCGGAAGCCAAGGGGACGGAGTTTCAACCGATAACCCGCATATGGAATACCAAAGGCAGAATCGTTGAGGAAAAAACAGGTACTCCCGGAAACGAACGGAGTTATACTTATCAATACAGTACCCGTGGAGAAGTTATTTCCGGCACGGAAGCAATAAACAATGAGCCACCTGTAAAATTCGTATATAAATTCTATAATGACAAGCATGGCAACTGGAAAAAGCGCATCAAGTTTATTGATGACAAACCTGTATTATACGAAGAAAGAGAATATACTTATTACGAATGAACAGAAATAAAGAATAAAATTCAGCATATAAAACAAAACGTCTCCATAGCATTTCAAGTCTATGGAGACGTTTTGTTTTATATAGAGGGAGCCGTGCAAAACCTACATACTCCCTTTTTTTAGTCTCTTCTACCCATGAAAATCATGATGTAGTAAACCAATGTAGCCAATGAGCCCAATGCAGCAACTACATACGTATAAGCAGCGGAACGAAGAGCATCTTCTGCCTGTGCATGATTATACGAGTTAGTAATACCGGACGAGCTCAGCCAAACGAGTGCACGCTTACTTGCATTGATTTCCACCGGCAGCGTGATAAAACTGAACAGGGTAGTCATAGCAAACAGGATAATACCTGCCAACAGCAATTGCGGGAAACTGTTTATCAACAAGATACCACCCAACAATACCCATGTCATAATGGAAGACGCAAAGTTCACAACCGGAACCAACGCACTACGCATTTTCAACGGGGCATACATACGTGCATGCTGCACAGCGTGTCCACATTCATGTGCTGCCACGGCAGCCGCCATTATGCTATTACTTTCATAGACCCCTTCACTCAAATTCACTGTTTTATTAGTAGGGTTGTAGTGGTCGGTCAATCTGCCCGGAGTATGTGTAACCTGTACATCATAAATTCCATTGTCATGCAACATTTTCAAAGCTACATCGCGTCCTGTCATGCCATTCCCTGTAGGAATCTTGGAGTACTTCTTGAACTTGTTCTGCAAATTCATCTGTACCAGCCAACTTACTACGGCAATTCCAATAAATAATACCCAATAAGACATCATATACTTTTCATTTTAATTATTACTCTCTATCTCTATAAACAAATTACTTGCCAAAAGTAAGGGGAAACTACCAATGTCAGGATAGTTTCCCCTTGCTTTTATGAAGAATTATCTAAAAATTAGTCAATTGTAAGTTCTACTACATAGTCAATATCTTTCGGCACATCGGCAAACTCCAGCAAAACACCTGCTTTCGTTTTGGTAAAGCGAACCGGAGACTGGTCTTTGAACAACACCGCTTTCTTCACTTTCTTATCTGTCAAAGGCAGGAACAACGCTTTATCTTCCAGATTGAGGATATGCACATAAAGTTTATTACCTTTCTGCGTCGTCACTCCCCAGTCGTGCGGAGCAACCGCACCGCTACGTGTTCCGTAGATAGTTTCGCCATACTGCTTCATCCACTCTCCCATTTCCGCCAAACGTTCTACTGCCACCGCTGGAAGCTCCCCATCGGGCTGAGGGCCGATATTCATCAAAAGATTGGCATCCTTACCGGCTGCCTTCACCAAGTAATGAATCAGTGTTTTCGTAGACTTATAGTTCTGGTCGGTAATCTTATATCCCCACATACCGTTCATCGTTTCGCAAGTCTCCAACGGCAGATGGCTTACATCCTGTCCGGAAAGTCCCGCTGAATTTTCACCGGGCAGGTCACGTTCGAAAATCTGAATATCTTCCCCCGCAAAAGGCACCTGATGATGATTATTGCCGACAAGGCATCCGGGTTGGAGTTTATGAATCAATGCGTATTGTTCAGGCAACTCCCAGTCGAAATTTTTGTTCCTGTCCTGATCCCACCATCCATCAAACCAAATAGCGCCTATCGGACCGTAGTTTGTCAACAGTTCCGTCAATTGATTATTCATGAATTGATAATAGCTTTTCCAATCTCCTTTCGGATTCGGGCGTCCCGTTCCCCGTCCTGTACGTCCCCAGGGATAATCTTCGCGCATCCAGTCGAGATGTGAATAGTAGAAATGAAGCTTGATTCCATGCTTCGCACAAGCGGCTGCCAGTTCCTTCACGATGTCACGCTTGAAAGGAGTCGCTTTCACTACATTATAATCCGAATATTTGGTATCGAACATGGAAAATCCCTCGTGATGGCGGGTAGTGAAACAGATATATTTCGCTCCCGAAGCTTTGATAGCTGCCACCCATTTGTCCGCATCAAACTTGGAAGGATAAAAGCCGCCTGCCAGTTTGGCATATTCCTTATAATTCAGATTATTGTTTGTCATAGTCCACTCACCGGTAGCGAGCATGGCATACAATCCCCAATGAAGGAAAATACCAAACTTATTGTCCTGAAATTCCTGACGTGCTTTCAGATTCTCTTCGGTGGGTTGGTAAGAAGAGGACTGTGCAAATGCACTAACGCCCATTGCGAGCAATAAAAGAAAAGTAATAAAACGTGTTTTCATACGCGCGATTATTTATGTGTATTAAAAAATAGATAACAAAAGGTCTGAACAAGAAAGGCGGAGATAAAAAAAACTCCGCCTTCCCTCTATATAATTACCAGATTGTTATTCTTCAGTATAACGTTCGATGGTCTGTGCTCTGTCCGGTCCTACAGATACAATCTTGATTTCTACACCAAGCTGTTCTTCCAGGAAAGTCAGGTAAGCATTGAATTCTTCCGGGAATTCATCTTCGCTCTGCATCTTCGTCATATCAGTCTGCCAGCCCGGAAGTTCCGCATATACAGGTTCCACGCCGTCAGTGATATCGTACGGGAAGTAATCAATTTCCTCGCCATCCAATTTGTAAGCCACACAAGCTTTGATTGTATCGAAAGTATCGAGTACATCGCTCTTCATCATAATCAATTTGGTAACTCCGTTTATCATAACGGAATACTTCAACGCTACCAGGTCGATCCATCCGCAACGACGTTTACGTCCTGTCACCGAACCGAACTCATGTCCCAATGTACACATCTTGTCACCGGTTTCGTCAAACAATTCTGTCGGGAACGGTCCTGCACCTACACGCGTACAATAAGCCTTGAAGATACCATACACTTCTCCGATACGGTTGGGAGCCACTCCCAGTCCGGTACAAGCACCTGCGCAAACAGTATTGGAAGAAGTCACAAACGGATACGAACCGAAATCAATATCGAGCATAGTCCCCTGAGCACCCTCACAAAGAACGCTCTTGCCATCCTTCAACAGGTTATTCACTTCATGTTCGCTGTCTACGAAATGGAATTGCTTCAGATATTCGATGCCTTCCAACCATGCCTTTTCCAGTTCCGTCAGGTCATACTCATAGTTCAGACTCTTCAAGATTTGTTCGTGGCGTGCTTTTGCAGCAGCATATTTCTGTTCGAAGTTGTGAAGGATATCACCTACACGGACACCATTACGGCTAACTTTATCCGTATAAGTAGGGCCGATCCCCTTACCGGTAGTTCCTACTTTTGCGTCCCCCTTGGCAGCTTCGTAAGCAGCATCGAGGATGCGGTGTGTAGGAAGAATAAGATGAGCTTTCTTTGAAATGTGCAAACGTTCTTTCAACGGATGGCCTGATGCTTCAAGCGCCTCGGCCTCTGCTTTGAACAGTGCCGGGTCAAGTACCACACCGTTACCGATGATGTTTACCTTGTTTCCCTGAAAAATACCGGAAGGAATAGAACGAAGCACATACTTCTGTCCCTCGAACTCAAGTGTATGACCGGCATTCGGGCCGCCCTGGAAACGGGCAACCACATCGTACTTAGGTGTTAAAACGTCGACTACTTTTCCTTTACCTCGTCGCCCCATTGTAATCCTAAAAGAACATCTACTTTCATCTTTATTTTTTATTGTTGTTATTAACTTTCTTCTTTTTGTTAGCTCTGTCACACTTGCTGCATATTCCATATATATATAAGGAATAATGCGAAAGTTGGAAACGGCTTAATTTCGTATTTTCAATGGCATGCTGCAAATCCTCGTTCTGAAACTCGGTCACTTTACCGCATTGCGTACATATCTGGTGATGATGTGTCTCTCGGTTATATGATTTTCTATGGGAAGAAGTTCCGAACTGGTGCTTGATGACCAGCCGTGCATTGATAAGAAGAATAATGGTATTGTAGAGGGTTGCCCGGCTTACCCGGAAATTCTCGTCCATCATCCGCGAATAGAGCATATCGATATCTAAATGATGACCGTCGATAGAATAGATAGTATCGAGTATGGCGTAGCGCTCAGGAGTCTTACGATGCCCGTTCGCTGTGAGATATTCCGTGAATATCTGCTGCATATCTTTCACGTTTGAGTTTCCATCATCAGCCAAAATTAGCGCGAACAAAG
>SCPN01000351.1_pt1 | contig 80054 bp, 85 predicted proteins | sample 6106831 | NCBI WGS metagenome assembly SCPN01 (sample SAMN10720447, study PRJNA508395) | human gut metagenome | isolation source: Participant 1, 0 month
ATTCTATCGCATCTGTATCAGATAGTTCTAACACCGCAGACATTTTTCCTGGAACTCCTTTTCCTTTGTTGTTCGAAATTGAAGTGAGTTCATGTACAGGGAATAATACTAATTGTAATAGCGTCCGCTTTAATTATAATTTAAATACTATTTTACAGGTAAATTTAATGACCTGTGGTTTTGAAGATCAATCCATCGACACTGGACGATTTGTACTGTCTCGTATCAATAATGAAAATTATCAGTTTCATCATATAAGATTTGACTGCATCCAGGGCGAGCAAGGTGAATTAGTTTTTGAACCCAGTGATGTTGAATATTACTTTGAACCAGTGACGATACAGGAGTCAGGAACCAGCATATTAAAAAATGAGTTAGAAAACAGTGAGGACGGTGCGGTGCGGGTCAAATAGGCTTTCAACTCTCCAATGATGGTACGAATGAAATCCAGTATGGTAAAAGCAATTACTACTCTTTTCAGCATCCCCATGAAGGAAGTAATCAGATTCCTCTATTTATTCGCCCGCGTACATATGGAAATAATGTCTCAAGCGGGCAAATAATGAGCCGAGTCAAAATCGTGGTTATGTACAACTAATCTATCTCCCCCACCTTAACTTTGGGGGGAGGTGCCGATTAACGCGCCGCTGGACTAAAAAGCGCAGAATAATCCGTATTGCAGATTCGCTGTACCGCCGGGTGCTGAATCATCCGCTCAGCAAAAATAGCATGGTACTCTTCCATCACATTCTCGACACGACCAATTTCTACGACAGTTTTATCGGCATAAAAGTCATATGCATAAAGCGTTGGGGCAACGAAGATTGCATTGTGCATCGCACCAAAAGCTTTCATCAACGCGGCATCATCAAACTCGCCGAGGATTTCTACGTTTAATCCCTGGGAGTTAAACCAGTTAAGCAATTTGCGCCCTAACATTGAACGTCGCCCAGGAATCAAAAGTCGCCGTTCTTCCAGACAAGCCGGGAACGGTTTTTCTGGTGGTGGATTTGTACACCAGAAACTCACGCCACATTCGCCAATTCTCACGGAGAACAGGCCTTCCTGCTGCGTAGAGTCTATCGGACAGTCAGAAATGATCATATCCAGTTTATGCTGACTTAATTGCTCCAGCAGCATTTCGTGGGTGGATTCGAAGCAGCGAAGATGAATGGGCTGCCTTCTACCACTGCGGCGTTAAGTACGCTACTGACCAGGCGTTTGAAAGTGCATCAGCCACAACACCAACGTCAAACAATAAATTGATTCTTTTGCGATAGTTCACAATATCCAGCATTTGGCTTAAGGTGAACATTTTATCGGCATAGCGATAGACCAGTTCTCCCAGCTCGCTGGGTTCGAGACCACGTCCCTTGCGTTTAAATAATTTGCCTTGCAGGCGCTCTTCCAGCGCTCGAATCTGTCCGGTAATGGTTTGTGGAGTTAAATAAAGCGCCTCCGCTGCGCCAACCACGGAACCTTCTTTATAGACATGCCAGAAGTAATACAAGTGGTTGTAATTGATATGAGACATGCTCATTTCTCTCCCTGATAACAATGAAAAGGGAGCCGTTTATGGCTCCCCGGTAAACCGTCCTGTCAAACTGATGGACGCAAACGAACGCGTAACCAGCTGTATCCAATTACCGCCGAAGAGATAGAACCGACCAGGATACCGAGTTTCGCCCAGTTAATCAGTTCGGATCTACGCTACCAAAGGCCGCTGGCAATAAAGATAGATAGTAAAACCGATACCGCACAGGATCCCCTCACCGCTAATTTGCTGATAAGTCGTTCCCCAGGCAGATGCGCCAGTTTCAAACGCGCCAATCCAGCAGAACAGACTAATCCCCAGCGGTTTGCCAATCAGCAAAGCTTCGCCAGCGATGATCCCTCAATGGCAGAATGGAGGTCAAGCCATCCAGCGTGACACCTTGGCAGTGAAACGCCAGCATTAGCAAATGCAAACAGCGGCAAAATCAGATACTGCCACCACGGGTCACATGCTCCAGTCGCTTCGCTGGAGAACGCCCATGCTTCTTCAAAGGAATAAAGAAGCCGACAATTACCCCCGGTTGCGTGAACCCCGATTTCCAACACCGCAGTCCACAACACTACGCCAAACCAGAATATAGACGCCCGTGCGGCGTGGTAATGACAGATTCAATACCGCGAGTACCGCAATTGCTACAGCCGCGACGCCGAGAGGCTCATCGATAAGTCATTAGTGTAGAACAATGCGATGATAATGATGGCCCCAAGATCGTCGATAATAGCCAGAGCCATCAAAAGATCTTCAGCGCTAATCGGAACACGACTTCCCTAACAGCGCCAGCACACCAAGTGCGTAAAGGCAATGTCAGTAGCCGCCGGGATCGCCCACCCTTCGCGGGTAATCGGATCGGCATAGTTAAAGGCCAGATAGAGTAATGCCGGAACAATCATCCCACCAATAGCGGCGATAACTGGAAATGCGGCCTGGCGTAAGCTGGCTAGCGATCCTTGCATCAGTTCACGTTTAACTTCCAGACCGACTAACAGGAAAAATACCGCCATCAGCGCGTCATTTATCCATAACAGCATGTTTTTGTTGATTTCGAGTGAACCAACCCGGAGCTGAACCGGCGTCTCCAGAAAGTCGTGATACCATCCACTGGTTGCGCCGCTATTGGCCATAATCATCGCCAGGATAGCGGCAATGATAAGAATAATGCCTCCCGAGGCATCACTGCTAAAGAATCGATGCAGATGTTTCACTTTTTATTTCTCTTTCAGGTGAATAGATCGTTTTTACTATTTTACCCCGCACAAATCATCGTTAAAATCAGATTATAGTGTAGGAATAACTCGTTTTTTACGAGCAATTAAAGGATTTGCGCCATCAGCGGTGAGATGAGTTTTTGACGGCTGTAAGCGCTAACGGGTGACCCTAAGCCCTGATAATCATAGCTTAAGGTCAGGATTTCTGAGGGATTAATTAGGAAAAGTAATAATTAATTTCTTGTCAGTCGGCGTTATTTGTTAGGACAATATTTCAAAAATAATCCAGCTTGTCGTCAATAATTGCGATAAAGAGATAAATTAAAGTTAAATAATTAAATCATTAAAAAATTACGCCACAAAAATGCGAGGCGTCTTCAGGATTAGAATCGATAAAACAGAATGGGTTAAAGAGAGCGATATAATAGCGGCGGGTGCTTGAGGCTATCTGTCTCAGGCATTAGCTGAACGGCAGATAGAGAAAAGCCCCGAGTGATATTTTACTATCAACCCGAGGCCCCCTATATGCTGAACACATGTAGAGTGCCTCTTACTGACCGTAAGGTCAAGGAGAAGAGAGCAATGAAGCAGCATAAGGCGATGATTGTCGCCCTGATCGTCATCTGTATCACCGCCGTAGTGGCGGCGCTGGTAACGAGAAAAGACCTCTGTGAGGTTCACATCCGAACTGGCCAGACGGAGGTTGCTGTTTTCACGGCTTACGAATCCGAGTAAGTGCAACGGCGGGGAGTGATCCCCGCCACTTTTCAGGTGCTCGCATATCTTCAACGCACCCTAATTTTACCCAAGCCTGCCCACGGGCAGGCTTTTGGGGAGGTTAGCGGGTCAGGTCGTCAAAAAACTTCTTCACACCATCAAAGAAGCTCTTTGAGCGCGGGCTGTTGTGCTCACCGGTTGGGCCACCGAAGCTTTCTTGCAGCTCTTGCAGCAGCTGTTTCTGCTTCTCGTTCAGGCCTACCGGTGTTTCGACGACAACGCGGCACAGCAAATCACCCTGTGCGCCACCGCGGACAGACTTGACGCCTTTACCGCGCATACGGAAAAGCTTACCGGTCTGGGTTTCGCCAGGCACTTTCAGTTTGACGCGACCATCAAGGGTCGGTACTTCGATTTCGCCACCCAGCGCCGCCATAGCGAAGTTGATCGGGACTTCGCAATAGAGGTTGTTGCCTTCACGCTCGAAAATCGGGTGCTGTTTAACCTGAACCTGAACGTACAGATCGCCTGCCGGTGCGCCATGCTCGCCCGCTTCACCTTCGCCCGCAAGACGGATGCGGTCTCCAGTGTCCACCCCTGCCGGGATTTTAACGGACAGCGTTTTGCTGCGCTCAACACGACCATGACCATGACATTTGTTGCACGGATCTTTGATCAGCGTACCGCGGCCCTGACAGTGTGGACAGGTCTGCTGTACAGCGAAGAATCCCTGACGCATCTGCACCTGACCAGAACCATGACAGGTCGGACAGGTCTGCGGCTGTGTACCTGGTTTTGCACCGCTACCGTGGCAAACGTCACACTCTTCCAGAGTCGGAATGCGGATCTCTTTGGTCACGCCACGTACAGCTTCTTCGAGGGTGAGCTCCATGTTATAGCGTAAATCAGCACCGCGCGCCGCACGTTGACGACCACGTCCGCCGCCAAAAATATCGCCGAAAACGTCACCAAAAATATCGCTGAAGTCTGCGCCGCCGCCAAAACCGCCGCCGCCCATGCCGCCTTGCTCAAACGCAGCATGACCATACTGATCGTATGCCGCACGTTTTTGCGAGTCGGTCAGAACTTCATAAGCTTCCTTGATCTCTTTAAATTTCGCCTCGGCCTCTTTGTCACCCTGGTTACGGTCCGGGTGGTATTTCATGGCCAGGCGTTTGTAGGCCTTTTTGATTTCACGCTCTTCCGCTGTTTTGGAAACGCCTAAAATCTCGTAATAATCTTGCTTAGCCATCTTTTTTAAATTGCCCCTAGATGAATGCACGGGCGGAGAGGAAATTCCCCTTCGCCCGTGTCAGTATAATTACCCGTTTATAGGGCGATTATTTTTTGTCTTTGACTTCTTCAAATTCAGCGTCGACAACATCGTCATCTTTCGCGTTGTTTGCAGAAGCATCAGCACCGGCAGTCTGCTGCTGGGCATGTTGCTGCTGGGCGATTTCCATCAGTTTCTGGGAAACCTGTGCCAGCTCCTGCATTTTCGCTTCGATAGCGGCTTTGTCTTCACCTTTCAGAGCAGTTTCCAGTGCAGTCAGTGCAGACTCGATAGCAGTTTTGTCGTCAGCCGGCAGTTTGTCGCCTGCTTCTTCAACCTGCTTACGGGTGCTGTGCAGCAGATGGTCGCCCTGGTTGCGAGTCTGTACCAGCTCTTCAAACTTACGGTCAGCTTCGGCGTTAGCTTCTGCGTCGCGTACCATTTTCTGGATTTCATCTTCGTTCAGACCAGAAGAAGCCTTGATGGTGATCTTCTGCTCTTTACCGCTGTTTTTATCTTTCGCGGAAACGTGCAGGATACCGTCAGCATCGATATCGAAGGTAACTTCGATCTGCGGCATGCCGCGCGGTGCCGGGTTGATACCATCCAGGTTGAACTGACCCAGAGATTTGTTATCAGCCGCACGTTTACGTTCACCCTGCAGCACATGGATGGTTACCGCAGACTGGTTGTCTTCAGCGGTAGAGAACACCTGGCTGTGCTTGGTCGGGATAGTGGTGTTTTTCGCGATCAGCGTCGTCATCACACCGCCCATGGTTTCGATACCCAGAGACAGCGGGGTAACGTCCAGCAGCAGTACGTCTTTCACGTCACCAGTCAGAACACCACCCTGAACAGCAGCACCGATTGCTACAGCTTCGTCCGGGTTAACGTCTTTACGCGGCTCTTTACCAAAGAACTCAGCAACTTTCTTCTGAACCATTGGCATACGAGTCTGACCACCAACGAGGATAACGTCGTCGATATCAGATACGGACAGGCCAGCGTCCTGCAGTGCAACTTTCAGCGGCTCAATGGAACGGTTTACCAGATCTTCAACCAGTTTCCAGTTTCGCACGAGTCACTTTGATGTTCATGTTTCTGGACCGGTCGCATCTGCAGTGATGTACGGCAGGTTAACGTCGGTCTGCTGAGCGGAAGCACAGTTCGATTTTCGCTTTTTCTGCCGCTTCTTTCAGGCGCTGTCATTGCCAGCGGATCGTTGCGCAGGTCAATGCCCTGATCTTTCTTGAATTCTTCAACCGGTAGTTGATCAGACGGCTGTCGAAGTCTTCACCACCGGTGGGTATCACCGTTGGTAGCCAGAACTTCGAAGGTTTCGCCGTCAACTTCGTCGATTTCTGATAATAGAAATATCGAAAGTACCACCACCCAGGTCATAAACCGCGATAGTACGGTTGCCAGTACCTTTGTCCAGACCGTAAGCCAGCGCAGCTGCGGTCGGTTCGTTGATGATACGTTTTACTTCCAGACCAGCGATACGGCCTGCGTCTTTGGTTGCCTGACGCTGAGCATCGTTAAAGTATGCCGGTACGGTGATAACAGCTTCAGTTACCGGTTCACCCAAGTAATCTTCAGCGGTTTTCTTCATTTTTTTCAGCACTTCAGCAGAAATCTGCGGCGGTGCCATTTTCTGGCCTTTAACTTCGACCCATGCGTCGCCGTTATCAGCAGCAATAATTTTGAACGGCATGATGGAAACATCACGCTGTACTTCTTCGTCCTGGAAGCGGCGGCCAATCAGGCGTTTAATCGCAAACAGGGTGTTTTGCGGGTTCGTCACTGCCTGACGTTTAGCCGGCTGACCAACCAGAGTTTCACCATCCTGGGTATAGGCAATAATAGAAGGCGTGGTGCGATCGCCTTCGGCGTTCTCCAGCACGCGAGGAGTGGTGCCATCCATAATCGCTACACAAGAGTTGGTAGTACCCAGGTCGATACCAATTATTTTACCCATCTAAACGTCTCCACTATATATTCGGTCATCATGTGGTTGTGAGTCTGTAATAGGGGCGAAACGTCTGGTTTCAACTGCCCAATTTCATTTTTTTGCAGACTCACTCACTGCGGTTGACTACTAAATGGGGTCGTAACCCACGTCATCAAGGGGGAGATGCAAAAATTTTTTGTGCTTTTGCGCAGAAATTTCGCGATATAGCAGGACAAGACGTGAAACTGACAGCAATTTTATTCATATAAAGAATGAATCGCAGCCAAGACATTCATCAAAAAATTGTAATAAAAAGAAAACATTACGCACCTGAATCTTCTCTTTATCAGCAGTAAACTAGTGGGTATCCATCCCCCTACCTCTCCCCACTAAGAGAATCCTTATGAAATCCGTTTTTACGATTTCCGCCAGCCTGGCGATTAGTCTGATGCTGTGCTGCACGGCGCAGGCAAACGACCATAAAATCCTCGGCGTCATTGCGATGCCACGTAACGAAACCAACGATCTGGCGCTGAAACTTCCTGTTTGCCGAATTGTTAAACGCATACAACTCTCTGCCGACCATGGCGATTTACAGTTAAGCGGTGCATCGGTTTATTTCAAAGCCGCCCGTAGCGCCAGTCAGAGCCTGAATATTCCTTCAGAAATAAAAGAAGCAAACTGACTGGATCAACATTAACAGCGATAACGACAATAAACGCTGCGTCTCAAAAATCACCTTTTCCGGTCATACGGTGAACTCATCGGATATGGCCACGCTGAAAATTATCGGCGACGACTAACGCCAGAATATAGAAGCCACAAAAAATGAATGTTAATTACCTGAATGATTCAGATCTGGATTTTCTCCAGCATTGCAGTGAGGAACAGTTGGCAAATTTCGCCCGATTGCTCACCCATAATGAAAAAGGCAAAACTCGCCTCTCCAGCGTACTGATGCGCAACGAACTGTTTAAATCTATGGAAGGGCATCCCGAGCAACATCGCCGCAACTGGCAGCTGATTGCTGGAGAATTACAGCATTTTGGTGGCGATAGTATCGCCAACAAACTGCGCGGACACGGTAAATTGTATCGGGCCATTTTGCTCGATGTTTCAAAACGATTGAAGCTGAAAGCCGACAAAGAGATGTCTACGTTTGAGATTGAGCAACAGTTACTGGAACAATTTCTGCGTAACACCTGGAAGAATATGGACGAGGAACATAAACAGGAGTTTCTGCACGCGGTCGATGCGAGGGTGAATGAGCTGGAAGAGCTGCTGCCGCTGCTGATGAAAGACAAATTATTGGCAAAAGGCGTGTCGCATTTGCTTTCCAGCCAACTGACCCGCATTTTACGCACCCACGCAGCAATGAGCGTACTTGGGCATGGGTTGCTGCGCGGCGCGGGGCTGGGAGGCCCTGTAGGTGCGGCACTAAATGGGGTTAAAGCGGTCAGCGGCAGCGCCTATCGCGTGACGATTCCAGCCGTACTGCAAATCGCCTGCCTGCGCCGGATGGTTAGCGCCACTCAGGTCTGATACCGTAAACCGGGGAAAATTTTCATTTTCCCCTCAAAAGATCGTAGACACTGCCCCACTGGCTGATTATTATGCCGCGCCCTGAAAACACTACAGTTATTCAGGGAAATTATTTCACCATTCATTCGATGATGATTTTTGAGGAATTATGGGCAACACTAAGTTGGCTAATCCGGCACCGCTGGGCCTGATGGGCTTCGGCATGACCACCATTCTGCTTAACCTGCACAACGTGGGTTATTTCGCTCTGGACGGTATTATTCTTGCCATGGGCATTTTCTACGGCGGCATCGCGCAAATTTTTGCTGGTCTGCTGGAGTACAAAAAAGGCAACACTTTCGGTTTAACCGCATTCACCTCTTACGGTTCTTTCTGGCTGACGCTGGTTGCGATTCTGCTGATGCCGAAACTGGGTCTGACCGATGCGCCAAATGCACAGTTCCTTGGTGTCTACCTGGGTCTGTGGGGCGTATTTACGCTGTTTATGTTCTTCGGCACGCTGAAAGGCGCACGCGTTCTGCAATTCGTTTTCTTTAGCCTGACCGTGCTGTTTGCCCTGCTGGCGATCGGTAACATTGCCGGTAACGCCGCAATCATCCACTTTGCCGGCTGGATTGGTCTGATCTGCGGTGCCAGCGCAATCTATCTGGCGATGGGTGAAGTACTGAACGAGCAGTTTGGTCGCACCGTTCTGCCGATTGGTGAATCCCACTAATTGTTTTGGATCCCCGCTCGGGGTTTTTTTATTCGCTAACGTCGCGTCTTGCACTCTTCGGTCTGAATGCAGCAACCACTTCTGGTGCCGTTTCAACGTATGGCCCTTCCAGCAACTGAATGCAGTACGGTACGCTGGCAAAAATACCGTGTACCACAACGTTACCCTCAGCGTCCTTCACACCTTCCAGCGTCTCTTTAATAGACTTCGGCTGGCCGGGTAAGTTAAGGATCAGCGCCTGTTTGCGAATCACGCCCACCTGACGCGAAAGGATCGCAGTTGGTACAAAATGCAGGCTGATCTGGCGCATCTGTTCACCAAAGCCAGGCATCTCGCGGTCCGCTACTGCCAGCGTCGCATCGGGCGTTACGTCACGACGCGCCGGGCCAGTTCCGCCCGTGGTGAGCACCAGATGGCAACTCATTTCATCCACCAGCTCACACAACGTTTGCTCGATGATCGCCTGCTCATCGGGAATTAAGCGGGTTTCCAGTTCAAACGGCGTGGTTAGCGCCGATGTCAGCCATTCTTCCAGTGCAGGGATACCTTTATCCTGATAAACGCCGCTGGATGCGCGATCAGAGATGGAAACTAAGCCAATACGTAAAGTATTCATCAAGATTTTTCCGTTTAAACAGTCTCGTTAAACAGAATGATACACTGCGAAGGGAGTGACAGACAGGCTTCAGAAGAGGTAGCGTGACCGACTCCGGTCACGCTAAGAATGATTACAGCAGATCGCCGATCATTTTTCCAGTTTTTCCTGGTCAACAGCAAACTTACGGATACCTTCCGCCAGTTTATCTACTGCCATTGGATCCGGTTGTGCTGCCACAGGAACTCGGACTCAGTGATACGCGCCGGACGCGCTTTCACTTCGCCGGTGTAAGACAGTTTACGTTCAATAGCCCCTTCGCTCTCAGCCAGCTCTTTCAGCAGTGCCGGTGCGATGGTCAGACGGTCGCAGCCTGCCAGTTCCAGAATTTCGCCGATGTTACGGAAGCTTGCGCCCATAACCACGGTTTCATAACCGTGCTCTTTGTAGTACTGGTAGATTTCAGATACAGAAACCACGCCCGGATCTTCTGCCGGAGCGTACTCTTTCTTATCGGTATTCGCTTTGTACCAGTCAAGAATACGGCCAACAAACGGCGAGATCAGGAACACGCCCGCTTCCGCACAAGCACGAGCCTGAGCGAAGGAGAACAGCAGGGTCAGGTTACAGTTGATACCTTCTTTTTCCAGCTGTTCTGCAGCACGAATACCCTGCCAGGTAGAAGCCAGTTTGATCAGAATACGATCGTTGCTAATACCAGCATCGTTGTAGAGTTTGATCAGGCGTTTTGCTTTCGCAATTGACGCTTCGGTGTCATAGGAAAGACGCGCATCAACTTCAGTTGAGATACGGCCCGGAACCAGTTTCAGGATTTCCAGACCAATATTTACTGCCAGTTTGTCGGTCGCGTCCACGATCTGCTGCGCGCGATCGTTGCTCTGCTGTTTCGCCCAGGCGACAGCATCATCAATCAACTTACGGTATTCCGGAATCTGCGCTGCGTTAAGAATGAGAGAAGGGTTGGTTGTGGCATCCTGCGGTTGATACAGCTTCATTGCCGCGATGTCCCCAGTGTCGGCCACTACGGTGGTGTACTGACGAAGGGAGGTCAATTTGTCCGTCATGATAGTATTTCTCTTTAAACAGCTTGTTAGGGGGATGTAACCGGTCTGCCCTGATGATATCACGACGCAACGTCAGCGCAACCGCCGACAAGACGGTTATCGCCAGGCGAGACTGTTTCGGATTTCTGACACTGCGTTGATATCGCCCGCCATTTTTATACAAAACCTCATGTATGCTACGCAGAAGTTATCAAGTACCTCGTAGCGTATATACTTCTTAAACAATTGGTAACGTTTACACAGGAAAGTCATCGCGACCGGCAATAAGAGGGATATGCATGCCAGATTTTTTCTCCTTTATTAACAGCGTCCTTTGGGGATCGGTAATGATTTACCTGCTCTTCGGCGCAGGTTGTTGGTTCACTTTTCGCACCGGATTTGTGCAGTTTCGCTACATCCGCCAGTTTGGCAAAAGTCTTAAAAATAGCATTCATCCACAGCCAGGCGGTTTAACCTCATTTCAGTCATTGTGTACCAGTCTTGCGGCGCGCGTAGGTAGCGGCAACCTGGCCGGCGTTGCGCTGGCAATTACCGCCGGTGGACCTGGAGCCGTCTTTTGGATGTGGGTTGCCGCGTTTATCGGCATGGCGACCTCGTTTGCCGAATGTTCCCTTGCACAACTTTATAAAGAACGTGACGTCAATGGGCAGTTTCGTGGCGGACCGGCATGGTATATGGCGCGCGGGCTGGGGATGCGCTGGATGGGCGTTCTGTTCGCCGTCTTTTTGCTCATCGCCTACGGCATAATTTTCAGCGGAGTTCAGGCGAACGCCGTTGCCCGAGCCCTGAGTTTTTCTTTTGATTTTCCCCCGCTGGTGACAGGCATTATTCTCGCTGTCTTTGCTCTGCTGGCAATCACTCGCGGTCTTCATGGCGTCGCCCGCTTCATGCAGGGGTTTGTCCCGTTGATGGCGATAATCTGGGTACTGACCAGCCTGGTGATTTGCGTAATAAATATCGGGCAACTTCCCCACGTCATTTGGTCTATTTTTGAGAGTGCTTTTGGCTGGCAGGAAGCGGCAGGCGGCGCGGCGGGATATACCTTAAGCCAGGCGATTACTAACGGTTTTCAGCGCAGTATGTTTTCCAATGAGGCGGGAATGGGTTCGACGCCAAACGCGGCAGCGGCAGCTGCGTCCTGGCCTCCGCATCCGGCAGCGCAAGGGATTGTCCAGATGATTGGCATTTTTATCGACACCCTGGTCATCTGTACGGCAAGCGCCATGCTGATATTACTGGCGGGTAACGGCACAACCTACATGCCGCTGGAAGGTATTCAGCTTATCCAGAAGGCGATGCGGGTGCTAATGGGTACCTGGGGTGCTGAGTTTGTTACCCTCGTGGTTATTCTGTTTGCCTTCAGCTCCATCGTTGCCAACTACATTTATGCCGAAAACAATCTCTTCTTTTTACGCCTGAACAACCCTAAAGCGATCTGGTGTTTGCGGATCTGCACCTTCGCAACGGTCATCGGCGGCACCTTGCTAAGTCTTCCGCTGATGTGGCAACTGGCAGATATCATAATGGCCTGCATGGCTATTACCAATTTGACCGCCATTTTACTGCTCTCGCCTGTGGTTCATACCATTGCCAGTGATTATCTACGCCAGCGTAAACTCGGCGTGCGCCCGGTGTTTGATCCGTTGCGTTATCCGGATATCGGTCGCCAGCTTTCTCCAGACGCGTGGGATGATGTTTCGCAGGAGTAATCACAACTATCGATCAACTCATTCTCTTTTTTTGCTAAAGTCGGCATAAATTTCCTGCAAGGACTGGATATGCTGATTCTTATTTCACCTGCGAAAACGCTTGATTACCAAAGCCCGTTGACCACCACGCGCTATACGCTGCCGGAGCTGTTAGACAATTCCCAGCAGTTGATCCATGAAGCGCGGAAAATGACGCCTCCGCAGATTAGCACGCTGATGCGCATCAGCGACAAACTGGCGGGTATCAACGCCGCTCGCTTTCATGACTGGCAGCCAGATTTCACGCCGGAGAATGCCCGCCAGGCGATTCTGGCGTTTAAAGGTGATGTCTACACCGGCTTGCAGGCCGAAACCTTCAGCGAAGACGATTTCGATTTTGCCCAACAGCATTTGCGAATGCTTTCCGGCTTGTATGGCGTACTCCGCCCGCTCGATTTAATGCAGCCTTATCGTCTGGAAATGGGGATCCGTCTTGAGAATGCCCGAGGGAAAGATCTGTATCAATTCTGGGGAGATATCATCACCAACAAGCTGAACGAGGCGCTCGCAGCACAAGGCGATAATGTGGTGATTAATCTGGCGTCAGATGAGTATTTTAAATCGGTGAAGCCGAAGAAATTGAATGCCGAGATTATCAAGCCGGTGTTCCTCGATGAGAAGAACGGCAAATTTAAGATCATCAGCTTCTACGCTAAGAAAGCACGCGGTCTGATGAGTCGTTTTATTATTGAAAATCGGCTGACCAAACCAGAGCAACTGACTGGTTTTAATAGCGAAGGTTACTTCTTTGATGAAGATTCCTCCAGCAATGGCGAACTGGTGTTTAAACGCTACGAGCAGCGTTAAGTTTGTAGTCAATGCCGGATGCGGCGTGAACGCCTTATCCGGCCTACAAAAGCATGCAGATTCAATATATTGCAGAATTCACGTAGATACTGTTATGGCCTGCAAGTTTTTTCCTGGTCCGGTTTCCCGGATTGCAGGCATGCCAGACACAGCGCCGTCAGGCGCTGTTTTTTTCATCCCTTCCGCGATTTTTACGCCGCTACCGGATTATGCCGTGACGCATCGAACGGCACGCCTGACTTCAGCACTCCATACGCCACCTGTGCCAGCTTGCGCATCATCGCGCCGAGAATCACCTTTCCTTTCTTGCCATTAGCCGCCAGACGGTCGCGGAACGCCCGTCCCCACTCAGTCTTACTGGTGGCTACCATTGCGGGCATATACAACGCCCTGCGAAGCGACACATGTCCGGCCTTACTCATCCGGCTCGCCCCTCTCACACTGCTACCTGATTCATAACGCCGTGGTGTCAGACCCGCAAAAGCGGCGAACTGTCTGGCATGGGCGAAGCGGTCCTTCAGACCGATATAAGCCAGCAATACCGCAGATGTTTTCTCTCGATACCGGATGCTTTCCAGCAGTTTCCTGCGGTGTTTCATATCGGATCATCGTCTGTCAGGTCTTTTATCTGCTTCTCAAGACGCTTCAGCTCTGCTTCAAGCCACAGAAGGTGAGCATCAATGCTCGGTCTCTGGACTTCCCGCGCCGTTTCAGTGCGATTCAGTTCCTGCGTGTATATCTGTCAGCGCCTGGTGGCGGACTACCAGGGCACGCAACGCGCGTTCAAGCGGGTGAGGCGCTTCCCAGGCTGCAGGGCGCTTCTGACGACAGAACTCTGCCAGCATGCGCGCATCCACGGTATCAGTCTTGTTACGCAGTCCTTCACTCTGAGCGAAAGCTTTACCCAGCGCAGGATTAATGACTGACACTATGTAGCCAGCATCGTAAAGGCACTCAGCGACAGGTTCCATATAGGTGCCGGTCGCTTCGATGCAGATATATGCGCATGGTCAATCTTGTGACCTTTCAGCCAGCTCACCAGCTCATCGTGCCCTTTAGTGGTGTTAGCGAATTTTTTGGTGCGATGACGACCATCAGGACGCAACACATCGACATCCAGTTTCTCTTTAGCGGTGTCGATACCGATATAATGAAGTTCATGCTCCATAGTGAAACCAACCTTGCAAATACGGATTACCGGGAAAACCGGTCCATGATACTGTCCGGTTTATCACTTTGGGAGAAAGGCAGTCCGCTGCATAAATCTACGCAACAGGTTAGAACCCAAGGCCCGATACGGCATGCGGACTGCAGGCAGAGAAAACTGGCCGATTTTCTCTGCACTGGAGGGATAATACAAGGCCTGATAAGACGCGCCAGCGTCGCATCAGGCGCTGAATCTTCGGATTGTTACCCGGCATTTGTCATTTAGCGGTGATGTTTGCCTGGACCATGACCGCCGTGATGATCATGAGGAGCTTTCTTATGGTGGCGCGGCGGTGGCGGCGGTCCGTGTGGGTGCCAGCGATTGCCTCGCCATTCATAATGTTGTTTCCACCAGCCGTGGTCGCGCCAGTGACCTCCATCCCAGTAATAGCCACGATTATCACGATCGCCTATCTGTAATTTTACTGACGGGACTAACGTAATTTCCGCAGCCTGTGCTGCCAAAGCAGAACGACCAGAACTTCGCCGGGAAAGTGCGAGATTACGATGGTTACATCTTTTCACAGGTTACTCCTTTTATCATTGCCCGTTATGGGTCGATATCCGGAGATTACGCGATGAGAACGACGGTTGTTATTCTCCGCAATCCTAATCTCTAAGTTACCGCATTTATTGAGAATTTCTCCTTTTTCCCTGTCGTTTTTCTCCGATAATTTCTTCATCAAAAGCGGGCTGCATGAAACCAACGGCACGTTGAATAATGAATAGTTTGTTGATGATTCATCATCAATTTACGCAACGCAGCAAAATCGGCGGGCAGATTATGTGAAAGCAAGGGTAAATCAGCACGTTCTGCCAGCTCTTTTGGCAGATCCAACGTTTCACCGAGAATCGCTTCCACGCTCTCTTTAAATTTCGCCGGATGCGCGGTGCCGAGGAACAAGCCATATTCGCCTGGATTCAACTGGTCACGCAGCGCACGATACGCTACGGCAGCGTGCGGCTCCGAGGTGTAGCCCAGTTCTTTTAACTCACGCATTGTCTGTTGCGTGGTTTCATCATCCACGGCTGCATAACCCAGCTCTTTCAGTTGCCAGATTTTGCGGCGGAACAACTCTTCCACACGCGGCCAGTTGTTCGGCTGACTCACGTCCATCGCGTTGGATAACGTCGCCTGAGTCGCTTTGGGTGACCACTGACCGTCGTGCAGGAAACGTGGCACGGTATCGTTCACGTTGGTCGCAGCAATAAAACGTTTCACCGGCAGACCGAGTGACTTCGCCAGCAGACCCGCCGTCAAATCGCCGAAGTTTCCGCTTGGCACCGAGACAACCAGCTGGTTGCGCGCTTCCTGCGGCAGCTGCGCAACAGCTTCAAAGTAGTAGCAAATCTGCGCCAGCAAACGGCTGATGTTAATCGAGTTAGCTGAGTTTAACCCCAGCGCCACTTTCAGTTCTTCATCATCAAACGCCTGCTTCACCAGCGCCTGACAGGCATCGAAATCGCCGTCGATGGCAACAGTTTCGATATTGCCGCCCAACGTACAGAACAGTTTTTCTTGCAGTGGACTGATTTTGCCTCGTGGATAGAGGATAACCACTTTCACATTCGGTAAACCGTAGAAAGCATGAGCCACTGCCGCTCCGGTATCACCGGAGGTCGCGGTCAGAATGGTCACTGGCTTATCGCCCGCAATATGGGTCAGCATTTGTGCCATAAAGCGACCGCCGAAATCTTTAAATGCCAGCGTTGGCCCGTGGAACAATTCCAGACAACCGACATCGCTTTCAACATTGGCGACCGGAGCCGGGAAGGCAAACGCCGCGCGCACGCGCTCTTCCAGGATTTCCTGCGGGATTTCATCACCAATAAACGCCGAGAGGATCTTCGCACTGCGGGTGACAAAATCCAGCTTCAGCATCTCATCAATTTCAGTCAGGCTGAATTCCGGCAGGTCGTGCGGAAAAAACAGCCCCTGATTTTTGCCCAACCCCTGGGTTACGGCTTGCGCAAAGCTGACCTGCTCGTTGTGATCTTTCAGATTGTAGAGTTTCATTTAGTTTTCCAGTACTCGTGCGCCCGCCGTATCCAGCCGGCAAATATGAACAAAACCTTCCTGATTTTGCAGGTAGTTGCCCCCAACCAGTCGGCAACGCGCTGGGCGGTATCCGGCTTGTCACATAGAGCGAACAAGGTCGGGCCGGAGCCGGAGATACCGCTCGCTACCGCGCCGATTTCCGCGACCGCCTGCCGCGCCTGCCGGAAGCCAGGCAGTAACCGTTCACGGTAGGGTTCAGCGATAACATCTTTCATCAGCTTCGCGGCAAGCTCAGGCTGACGGGAATAGCAGGCGTGAATGAAGCCAGCCAGATGTCGCCCGTGCGCAATGCAATCCTGGCGGCGATACTGCGCCGGTAAAATAGCCCTGGCTTCTGCCGTCGAGACTTTAATCCCCGGATACGCCAGCACCCACAGCCACTCATCAAACCCTGGCACTTGCTGGCTGATGATGTCGTTTTCTTCGATCATCAACTGCATACCACCAAGAAAACACGGTGCCACGTTGTCGTAATGAATGCTGCCGGAGATTCGTCCTTCCAGCTCGCCCATCAAAGCCAGCAAACGAGTGTCATTAAGCGGCTTGCCACAGTGTTCATTCATCGCCATCAGCGCCGCGACCACCGAACAGGCGCTGGAGCCTAAGCCCGAACCGATTGGCATATTCTTTTCCAGAGTCATCGCCACTGGAATTTGCTTGCCAAGCTCCTGGCAAAAACGCTCCCAGCACTGATAAACGATATTTTCCCGTGGTTCTGACGGCAGCTTATCGGCAAAGCGTCCGAGGTTGTTGAGACTGAATGTCTCTGCCGCCTCAACCGTGACTACATCTCCGAGCAATGCACCATCAACAGGTGTCACCGCCGCCCCGAGCACATCAAACCCGACGCTCATATTGGCACTGGAAGCCGGGGCATAAACTTTAACCATGTCAGACTCCTAACTTCCATGAGAGGGTACGTAGCAGATCGGCAAAGACACCGGCAGCTGTAACGTCATTGCCCGCACCATATCCGCGCAGCACCAACGGCAGCGGCTGATAATAGTGGCTATAAAAGGCCAGGGCGTTTTCGCCATTTTTCACTTTGAACAGCGGATCATTACCATCCACTTCGGCAATCTTCACGCGGCAGGCACCATCTTCATCAATATTGCCAACATAGCGCAAAACTTTTCCTTCATCACGGGCCTTCGCCACGCGCGCGGCAAAGAGATCGTCGAGCTGTGACAGATTCGCCATAAAAGCGGCAACATCACCCTCAGCGTTAAACTCTGCGGGCAGCACAGGTTCAATTTCAATATCCGCCAGCTCCAGTTCACGTCCCGTTTCACGAGCGAGAATCAATAGCTTACGCGCTACATCCATACCAGAAAGATCATCTCGCGGATCCGGTTCGGTATAACCCATTTCCCGCGCCAGAGTAGTCGCCTCGGAGAAACTCATGCCTTCGTCTAACTTGCCGAAGATATAAGAAAGCGAACCTGAAAGAATGCCGGAGAACTTCATCAATTCATCACCAGCATTGAGCAGATTTTGCAGGTTCTCAATAACCGGTAATCCAGCCCCAACGTTGGTGTCATAGAGGAATTTACGCCGCGATTTTTCCGCCGCATGACGCAACAGATGGTAGTAATCCATCGACGAGGTGTTGGCCTTTTTGTTCGGCGTGACAACGTGGAAACCTTCGCGCAAGAAGTCGGCATATTGATCCGCCACTGCCTGGCTGGAGGTGCAGTCAACAATGACCGGGTTCAGCAGATGATATTCTTTCACGAGGCGAATTAAGCGCCCGAGATTAAACGGCTCTTTGGCTTGCGCCAGTTCTTCCTGCCAGTTTTCCAGATTTAGGCCATGCACATTGGTGAGCAGTGCCTTCGAGTTGGCAACACCGCAGACACGTAAGTCGATATGTTTATTCTTCAGCCAGCTTTGTTGACGCTTCAGTTGCTCCAGCAGCGCACCGCCAACGCCACCGACGCCAATCACAAACACTTCGATAACCTGATCGGTATTGAACAGCATCTGATGAGTAACGCGCACGCCAGTGGTCGCATCATCGTTATTTACCACGACAGAGATTGAGCGTTCAGAAGATCCCTGAGCAATGGCGACAATGTTGATATTGGCGCGGGCCAGCGCGGCAAAGAATTTCGCCGAGATCCCACGCAAGGTGCGCATACCATCACCTACCACCGAGATAATGGCCAGCCGTTCCGTCACCGCCAGCGGCTCCAGTAAGCCTTCTTTCAGTTCCAGGTAGAACTCTTCCTGCATTGCCCGTTCAGCTCGCACACAGTCGCTTTGTGGAACGCAGAAACTGATACTGTATTCGGAAGATGATTGCGTAATCAGCACCACGGAAATACGGGCGCGTGACATCGCGGCAAAGACGCGCGCCGCCATGCCGACCATTCCTTTCATCCCGGGCCGGAAACGCTGAACATTGCCATGTTATTCAGATTGGTGCCCCTTGACCGGTAATTCGTCTTCATCACGACTGGCACCAATGAGCGTACACGTGCTTGAGGATTTCCGTATTTTTAATCAGGCAAGGATCTGGAACTGGGCGATGGGGTAATGGTGCGGGGTGAAGAACTTTAGCGCCGAAGTAGGAAAGCTCCATCGCTTCCCTTGGTAGGACATCGACTTCAACAACCTCGCATCGGGCACCTGACGCGGGTCGCAGGTATAGACCCCGTCAACGTCCGTCCAAATCTCGCAACAATCGGCGCGTAAACAGGCAGCCAGCACCGCCGCGGAGTAGTCGGAACCGTTGCGTCCAAGTACCACCAGTTCGCCTTTTTCATTACCGGCGGTGAAACCTGCCATCAACACCATGTGATCAGCCGGAATGCGGCTTGCCGCAATACGGCGGGTGGACTCAGCAATATCGACGGTAGATTCGAGGTAATGCCCCACTGCCAGCAGTTTTTCGACCGGATCGATAACGGTAACGTTGTGACCACGCGCTTCTAACACGCCGGCCATAATGGCGATCGACATTTTCTCGCCACGGCAAATCAGCGCAGCGTTGATGCTATCCGGGCACTGCCCCAACAAACTAATGCCATGCAGGACATGTTTTATTTGGGCAAATTCCTGATCGACGAAAGTTTTCAATTGCGCCAGCGGGAACCCCGGCTGGGCGGCGGCGAGTCCCGTCAAAAGTTCGGCAAAAATACGTTCGGCATCGCTGATATTGGGTAAAGCATCCTGGCCGCTAATGGTTTTTTCAATCATCGCCACCAGGTGGTTGGTGATTTTGGCGGGGGCAGAGAGGACGGTGGCCACCTGCCCCTGCCTGGCATTGCTTTCCAGAATATCGGCAACACGCAGAAAACGTTCTGCATTTGCCACTGATGTACCGCCGAACTTCAACACTCGCATGGTTGTTACCTCGTTACCTTTGGTCGAAAAAAAAGCCCGCACTGTCAGGTGCGGGCTTTTTTCTGTGTTTCCTGTACGCGTCAGCCCGCACCGTTACCTGTGGTAATGGTGATGGTGGTGGTAATGGTGGTGCTAATGCGTTTCATGGATGTTGTGTACTCTGTAATTTTTATCTGTCTGTGCGCTATGCCTATATTGGTTAAAGTATTTAGTGACCTAAGTCAATAAAATTTTAATTTACTCACGGCAGGTAACCAGTTCAGAAGCTGCTATCAGACACTCTTTTTTTAATCCACACAGAGACATATTGCCCGTTGCAGTCAGAATGAAAAGCTGAAAAATACTTACTAAGGCGTTTTTTATTTGGTGATATTTTTTTCAATATCATGCAGCAAACGGTGCAACATTGCCGTGTCTCGTTGCTCTAAAAGCCCCAGGCGTTGTTGTAACCAGTCGACCAGTTTTATGTCATCTGCCACTGCCAGAGTCGTCAGCAATGCCATGACTCGTTCGCGTAAAGCTTGCAGTTGATGTTGGTCTGCCGTTGTGTCACTTTTCGCCGGTTGTTGTATTAATGTTGCTAATTGATAGCAATAGACCATCACCGCCTGCCCCAGATTGAGCGAAGGATAATCCGCCACCATCGGCACACCAGTAAGAACGTCAGCCAACGCTAACTCTTCGTTAGTCAGCCCGGAATCTTCGCGACCAAACACCAGCGCGGCATGGCTCATCCATGAAGATTTTTCCTCTAACAGCGGCACCAGTTCTACTGGCGTGGCGTAGTAATGATATTTCGCCCGACTGCGCGCAGTGGTGGCGACAGTGAAATCGACATCGTGTAACGATTCAGCCAGCGTCGGGAAAACTTTAATATTATCAATAATATCACCAGATCCATGTGCGACCCAGCGGGTGGCTGGCTCCAGGTGCGCTTGACTATCGACAATCCGCAGTTCGCTAAAACCCATCGTTTTCATTGCCCGCGCCGCTGCCCCAATATTTTCTGCTCTGGCGGGTGCGACCAGAATAATCGTTATACGCATATTGCCACTCTTCTTGACCAAATAACCGCGAACAGGGTGATCACTGTCAACTTATTACGCGGTGCGAATTTACAAATTCTTAACGTAAGTCGCAGAAAAAGCCCTTTACTTAGCTTAAAAAAGGCTAAACTATTTCCTGACTGTACTAACGGTTGAATTGTTAAAAAATGCTACATATCCTTCTGTTTACTTAGGATAATTTTATAAAAAATAAATCTCGACAATTGGATTCACCACGTTTATTAGTTGTATGATGCAACTAGTTGGATTATTAAAATAATGTGACGAAAGCTAGCATTTAGATACGATGATTTCATCAAACTGTTAACGTGCTACAATTGAACTTGATATATGTCAACGAAGCGTAGTTTTATTGGGTGTCCGGCCCCTCTTAGCCTGTTATGTTGCTGTTAAAATGGTTAGGATGACAGCCGTTTTTGACACTGTCGGGTCCTGAGGGAAAGTACCCACGACCAAGCTAATGATGTTGTTGACGTTGATGGAAAGTGCATCAAGAACGCAATTACGTACTTTAGTCATGTTACGCCGATCATGTTAATTTGCAGCATGCATCAGGCAGGTCAGGGACTTTTGTACTTCCTGTTTCGATTTAGTTGGCAATTTAGGTAGCAAACATGCAGACCCCGCACATTCTTATCGTTGAAGACGAGTTGGTAACACGCAACACGTTGAAAAGTATTTTCGAAGCGGAAGGCTATGATGTTTTCGAAGCGACAGATGGCGCGGAAATGCATCAGATCCTCTCTGAATATGACATCAACCTGGTGATCATGGATATCAATCTGCCGGGTAAGAACGGTCTTCTGTTAGCGCGTGAACTGCGCGAGCAGGCGAATGTTGCGTTGATGTTCCTGACTGGCCGTGACAACGAAGTCGATAAAATTCTCGGCCTCGAAATCGGTGCAGATGACTACATCACCAAACCGTTCAACCCGCGTGAACTGACGATTCGTGCACGCAACCTGCTGTCCCGTACCATGAATCTGGGTACTGTCAGCGAAGAACGTCGTAGCGTTGAAAGCTACAAGTTCAATGGTTGGGAACTGGATATCAACAGCCGTTCGTTGATCGGCCCTGATGGCGAGCAGTACAAGCTGCCGCGCAGCGAGTTCCGCGCCATGCTTCACTTCTGTGAAAACCCAGGCAAAATTCAGTCTCGTGCTGAACTGCTGAAGAAAATGACCGGCCGTGAGCTGAAACCACACGACCGTACTGTAGACGTGACGATCCGCCGTATTCGTAAACATTTCGAATCTACGCCGGATACGCCGGAAATCATCGCCACCATCCACGGTGAAGGTTATCGCTTCTGTGGTGATCTGGAAGATTAATCGGCTTTACCACCGTCAAAAAAAACGGCGCTTTTTAGCGCCGTTTTTATTTTTCAACCTTATTTCCAGATACGTAATTGATCGTCCATTGTAACTTCTTTACTGGCTTTCATTTTCGGCAGTGAAAACGCATACCAGTCGATATTACGAGTCACAAACATCATGCCGGCCAGCGCCACCACCAGCACACTGGTTCCCAACAACAGCGCGCTATCGGCAGAGTTGAGCAGTCCCCACATCACACCATCCAGCAACAACAGCGCGAGGGTAAACAACATGCTGTTGCGCCAGCCTTTCAATACCGCCTGCAAATAAATACCGTTCATTAACGCCCCAATCAAACTGGCGATTATCCATGCCACGGTAAAACCGATATGTTCAGAAAGCGCCAGCAAGAGCAAATAAAACATCACCAATGAAAGCCCCACCAGCAAATATTGCATTGGGTGTAAACGTTGCGCGGTGAGCGTTTCAAAAACAAAGAACGCCATAAAAGTCAGTGCAATCAGCAGAATGGCGTACTTAGTCGCCCGGTCCGTTAATTGGTATTGATCGGCTGGCGTCGTCACTGCGACGCTAAACGCGGGGAAGTTTTCCCAGCCGGTATCATTGCCTGAAGCAAAACGCTCACCGAGATTATTAGCAAACCAGCTGCTTTGCCATTGCGCCTGAAAACCTGACTCGCTAACTTCCCGTTTGGCTGGTAGAAAATCACCTAAAAAACTGGGATGCGGCCAGTTGCTGGTTAAGGTCATTTCGCTATTACGCCCGGCAGGCACCACAGAAAGATCGCCGGTACCGCTTAAATTCAGTGCCATATTCAGCTGCAGGTTCTGCTTCCGCCAGTCCCCTTCGGGTAAAGGGATATGCACGCCCTGCCCGCCTTGCTCTAACCCGGTACCGGGTTCAATGGTCAGTGCCGTTCCGTTAACTTCAGGCGCTTTCACCACACCAATACCACGCGCATCCCCGACGCTAATCACAATAAAGGGCTTGCCTAAGATGATATTTGGCGCGTTGAGCTCGCTAAGACGCGAAACATCGAAATCGGCTTTTAGCGTTAAATCACTGTGCCAGACCTGACCGGTATAAATCCCTATCTTGCGTTCTTCCACGTTCTGATTGCCATCAACCATCAATGACTCAGGTAACCAAAAATGGATAAAACTTCGTTTCCGCTCCACGGTTTTATCCTCTTCCTGCACCGTATAAAGCTCGGTCACAGGAATAGCGATAAGCGGCCCAACGAGTTTTTGCGGCCCGCTGGTACTTTGGCGAATCGCATCTTCCACATCGCTACGGTAATCGGCACGTTCGACAATCACCTGCCGAATCAGCATTATCGGAATCAACAACAGCAATACTGCACCAAACAGGGTGGTCATTTTCCAGAACAGGGGGGATTTCAACATAGTCTTCTCCTTTGCAATGGCAGCAGGATACGAAGGCTATGTGGGAAGAATTTGAAGCTATGTGAAGTGACGGTGAAGTCGAAGCGAGGCCAGCACGCCACCTTCCTGCACGTTGCGCAGCGTGACTTCGCCGTTAAACAAACGGGCGACCTCACTGACGAACGCCAACCCCAGACCGCTGCTTTTTTGCCCATTTGCACGCGGCAAAGAGTAAAAGCGTTCAAAAATACGTGACAGCGCGTAGTCAGGAATACCACTACCGGTATCCAGCACCTTAAGCGTGACGTGTTCCTGATCCACTTCGGCGCTTAGCGTTATACGACCGCTCTCGGGGGTAAAATCGATGGCGTTATCCAGTAAATTCCCCAGCGCCTGATCCAGTAACGCCGGTTCAGCAGCAACATTAACCTCGGTGGGCGTAACATGTAGAGTGATGTTTTTTTCTGCCAACTGCACGGTGCGCGCTTCGCTGACGCGGCGGAATAATGCCGCCACATCAACAGCAGTCAAAACGACTTCCTGACGATTCTCCAGTCTTGCCTGGCGTAGTAACGTTTCCACCAGTGCCTGCATTCGCGCATTTTGCGTCAGAATGTTGTCAGTAAAACGAGCCACTACTTCAGGCGGCGGACCTTCGCGTAAAATTTCCGCCGCGCCACGAATCGCCGCCAGTGGGCTTTTTAGCTCATGGGTTAACGCATAAACATACTGCTCAATATAGTTTTTCCCTTCCAGCTTCACGCGCATACTTTCCAGCGCCTGCGCGAGTTTACGCAGCTCGCTACTACCGAGATCGGGAAGAGGAACGGGCTTATTGTCAGTGACGGAATCAGCATAGCGAGTGAGCCGGGCAATGGAGCGGTTGATCCACCAAACCATGCCTGCGCCAATCACCAGTGCGATCCCCAACAAAATGGCGCTGGCCCATAAAATTCGCCGCTCGCTGCGTTTAATGACCGGAGCCATCGCCGCGTTCGGTTTGCCTACGCTCAAAACGCCAATAAGCCGCGAGCCGTCCATAATCGGCGCGGCAACATACATCACCGAACTTTCGGGATCGGCAGGATTTTGCAACGTGCTGCGCGCACCATACTGACCACGCAACGTTAGCCAGACGTCATTCCAGCGCGAATAATCCTGCCCAACGGCTTTATTTGCCGAATCGAACAATACTTTACCCTGCGAATCGGTCATATAGACATGATATTCATTGCGCACTTTGTTAATGCCACCGATATTGGCGCGAAACGGGCGATGTTGTAGCTGATTAAACGCCTGCGCCAGTTGCCCATGCGTTGGGTCCCCAGAGAGCAAATCGGGACGCGCCAGCTCCGCCAGCAACGTTGCGGTGTCGATTAACGTCCCCTCCGTTGCTCTTCGCACGCCCGGTTTAACTTCTTTGACAAAAATAGCCAGTACGAACCAGGCCGCCACCGCCACCAGTAAAAAATAGCCCAGCAGCAACCGCATGCCGATACGCATTACAGGCCCCTCAGGCTATATCCCATGCCGCGATGAGTATTAATCGGTGAAAGATCGGGGTTGATGGCGCGCAGCTTGGCACGCAACGTTTTAATGTGGGTATCAACGGTGCGATCGTAGGTGTCCTGCGCATCTTCCCACACGCTATCCATCAGTTGCTGGCGGGACCAGACGCGGCCTGGCGACTTGAGTAACGTCTTCAGCAATAAAAACTCATACCGCGTCAGCGTTAATGGCGTGTCAAACCAGCTGATCTGCGCCGCGGGTTCATTCAATTCAAAATGACCAATACGGATGACGGGAGACGGCGACGAGAACTTCTTCACCCGACGGTAAGGTGCGCACCGGCGCACACGCGCGGGTGAAAACGGTTTAGCCACATAGTCGTCAGCGCCAATTTCCAGCCCAAGCAGGCGATCGACCTCTTCACTTCGGGCCGTCAGGAACAGTACAGGTAACGCCGGATGGAGCGCCAGTAACTGGCGGCATAATTCAAAGCCGCTGATATCAGGCAAACCAACGTCGAGAATCATGACGTCGGGAACCAGCTGGCGAGCTTTATCCAGCACCGGCAAGCCTCGCTCAAAGACCTCGACGGCAAAACCTTCCTGCTGCAACATGTAGACCAGCGTGTCGGCTATCCCTTGCTCATCTTCCACTAACCAGACCGTTTCCCGTTGCATAAATCGCCTCTGTTATTGCCGCCACGGCATGACAGGAACCGCGCTAATCGCGTTTTTCGGCGAACCTTCTACAACTTTGTCGGAGTAAGCCAGATAAGCGAGCGCGTTGCGTTTAGCATCATAAAAGCGCACGACCTGTAACGACTTAAAGACCAGGGACGTACGTTTTTTGAATACTACCTCGCCCTGAGCTTTGCCGTTTTTAATACGATCCGACAGTTCAATCGGCCCGACTTGCTGACAAGAAATGGCCGCATCGGAGGTATCTTCCGCCAGGCCCAATCCCCCTTTAATACCACCGGTTTTCGCCCGGCTCACATAACAGGTGACATTTTTCACATCGGGATCGTCAAAGGCTTCCACAACAATTTTGTGATCCGGGCCGATCATTTTAAATACGGTGTCGACCGAACCAATCTCTTCTGCATGAGCCAATGGCCCCAGCATTATCAGGCTTAAAGACAGGATCAAATGCTTGTATTTCATATTGTTACCATTTTTATCTATTACACGAGCAATTAGTTCGTCACGGTAAATAACATATTGATTAAGAACAAAATCTCAATTCTTTTATTTCCGTCAAGCCCTAAAACATACTCTACTAAGAAAAAAACACTGAATGCTAAAACAGCAAAAAATGCTATTATCCAATTACCTGATGTCAGGTGCTCGTTGTTGAAAGGATGAGGATATTTTATGGATCAGGCCGGCATTATTCGCGACCTTTTAATCTGGCTGGAAGGTCATCTGGATCAGCCCCTGTCGCTCGACAATGTAGCGGCGAAAGCAGGTTATTCCAAGTGGCACTTACAGAGAATGTTTAAAGATGTCACTGGCCATGCTATTGGCGCGTATATTCGTGCTCGTCGTTTGTCGAAATCGGCGGTCGCACTACGCCTGACTGCGCGTCCGATTCTGGACATCGCGCTGCAATACCGCTTCGACTCTCAACAGACATTTACCCGCGCATTCAAGAAGCAGTTTGCCCAGACTCCTGCACTTTACCGCCGTTCTCCTGAATGGAGCGCCTTTGGTATTCGCCCGCCGCTACGTCTGGGTGAATTCACAATGCCAGAGCACAAATTTGTCACCCTGGAAGATACGCCGCTGATTGGTGTTACCCAGAGCTACTCCTGTTCGCTGGAGCAAATCTCTGATTTCCGCCATGAAATGCGTTATCAGTTCTGGCACGATTTTCTCGGCAACGCGCCGACCATTCCGCCGGTGCTCTACGGCCTGAATGAAACGCGTCCGAGTCAGGATAAAGACGACGAACAAGAGGTATTCTATACCACCGCGTTAGCCCAGGATCAGGCAGATGGCTATGTACTGACGGGGCATCCGGTGATGCTGCAGGGCGGCGAATATGTGATGTTTACCTATGAAGGTCTGGGAACCGGCGTGCAGGAGTTTATCCTGACGGTATACGGAACGTGCATGCCAATGCTCAATCTGACGCGCCGTAAAGGTCAGGATATTGAGCGATACTACCCGGCAGAAGATGCCAAAGCGGGAGATCGCCCAATTAATCTGCGCTGTGAACTGCTGATTCCGATCCGTCGTTAACGCTGCAACTCATCTAATGCAGGGGCGTCCAGATGCGAGATGTCCCCTGCGGTTTCAACAACCCAGCCAGACGCCAGCCACAGGCTTTCCTGATAATCCACGCGCGAAATAGAACAGTTACGCAGACGTAAGCGGCGCTCTGCCCATGCTGGTAATCCGAGAATCGTACTCACCAGACATCCCAGTGCAATACCATGGCTCACCAGCAGCGGTCGGCTTCCCTGCGGTAAGTCCCGGCAAGATTCCAGTGCCGCATTGACGCGATCGCTGAGCTCCTGCATTGACTCGCCTTCAGGAATACGCCCGTCAACGGTGCCATTGACCAGCTGCCGACGCCAGTTCTCTTCTTCTTCGGTCAGAGAATCGATATGTCTTTTTTCCAGCACACCCATGTTTAATTCACGCAGGCGAGAATCAAAGATGATGTCACAGCCGCAGGCCTGGGCGATGATTTCCGCCGTACGCCGGGTGCGTCCTAAATCGCTACTGATGATATGCGTAATGCCAAGCTCTTTGGCACGGGTTGCCACCTGCATCGCCTGTTGCTCACCTTTGGCGGTCAGCGGGCTGTCAGACTGGCCCTGAATACGTCGCTCGGCGTTCCACTGCGTTTCACCGTGGCGGACTAGGTATACCTGTAACATGCTTTTTTTCCGTATACTGCTGTAACGTTAATTTTCTGAGTAATGCTGATTATGCACCAAGTTGTCTGTGCGACCACCAATCCCTGCTAAAATTCAGGCCATTCTGCAGGCATTTCACGAGATCTTCGGCGAAGGATCCTGCCATATTGCATCCGTTGCCGTCGAGATAAAACCGGAACACCCTTTGGCAGTGAGGGAAACGCGCGCTGGCGCACGAAATCGGGTAGCAAATGCCCGCCGTTTACTCCAGAGGCTGATTTTTGGGTGGCGATTGAAGCTGGCATCGATGGTGACAGCACTTTCAGTTGGGTGGTGATTGAAAACGCCAGCCAGCGCGGCGAGGCGCGTTCGGCTACTTTGCCGTTGCCTGCGGTGATTCTGGAAAAAGTGCGTGAAGGTGAGGCACTTGGTCCCGTAATGTCGCGTTATACCGGTATTGATGAGATTGGTCGTAAGGAAGGGGCGATCGGCGTGTTTACCGCCGGGAAACTCACTCGCGCCAGCGTCTATCACCAGGCGGTGATCCTGGCGCTGAGTCCGTTTCATAATGCGGTGTATTAAGCGCCTGATGCGACGCTGACGCGTCTTACCAGGCTACAAAATCAATCGCTTTTCAGCAACACCTCTTCCAGCCACTGGCGCAGCTCGACAGGCGCGGCTTTCAGGCTGTTAGATCCACGCGTAATCGTCGCGATGCCCGCGCCGAGTTCATTTTTTAACTCACGCTGGCTCATTTCGCCTCGCAGCAGCTCTTCGACAATACGCACGCGAGTCCCCAACGCTTCGCGCTCATCTGGCGTCAGCATCAGGTTTAACAACGGTAAATGGAGATCGTTTTGGTAGGCATTCTTAAGCAGGTCGACAAAACGTAACCACTCCTGGTGACGCTGTTCTGCCATCGCTGCTGAATAGGGTGATTGTTGGGCCATAATATGTCGCCATTGTTAGCGGGGGAAGCAAAATGCCTCCCCCGGTTGTACTCGCTAAAGAGTACGATAGCATATCATAAACGTGCGGATCAGTAACGACGTCCCCATTCCGTGGCGCTCATCAACGTCGGTTTATCCCCCATGAAATAGCGGTAGTAAGCGTCATAAGCCAGCACGTTCTTCACATAACCGCGCGTCTCGGAGAACGGAATACTCTCGACAAATGCCACAGCGTCGATACGCCCGGCGCTGTTGCCAAGCCAGGTTCGCACCCGTCCAGGTCCGGCGTTATAAGCTGCTGAGGAGAAAATACGGTTATTGCCAAACTGCTGATAAACATATTGCAGGTAACTGGTGCCAATGTTGATATTCGTTTCCGGATCCAGCAATTGCCCAGGGCTGCTATAACCAGGAATAGAGAACATCTTCACCGTATGGGTCGCTGTACCAGGCATAATCTGCATCAGGCCGCTGGCCCCTACCGGTGATTTCACTTTCGGATTCCAGGCGCTCTCCTGACGGGCAATCGCCATCGCATAGCTTTGCGGGATCTCTTTCCCACTGGTGTAACGTTTGAAAAGATCGTTGTAAGCCAGCGGGAATCGCTCTTCCAGATGATCCCAAAGCTTCCCGGCGATCGTTGCCTGAACGCTAAGATCCCACCATTGGTTATTGAAAGCATACCGAGCCAGTTGAGCCTGCTCTGTTTTTGACTTGCTCTTCACCAGATTGGCCCACTCGCTACGCGCGGTGTTATCGAGATTCCAGTACATCAACTCGCGCACGCGCGCCATCTCCGGCCCCTGAGTCAGGGCGCTGTCAACATTCTGCGGCGCTTTATCAATCTTCAGCTCATACTCTTCTCCGATGCGTTGTGCTGCAACCATCGGGTAGAAACCACGCTGTTGCATGAGTTGATGCAAAATCTCTTTCGCTTCAGCTTCACGTCCGCGTTCCAGCAATAAATCCGCCTGCCAGTAACGCCATTCATCTTTCTCTTTTGCTTCCATCGGCAGACGCGCCAGCCAGGTATTCAGGCCGCGACGATCGCCGGTGCCAAGTGCCATTCGCACACGGCGTTCAATCAACGACGTGGATTGCGAGCGCATAATGGCGTCATCGCGCCATTTCGCCTGCTCGTCGGTGACATCGTTGCCCATCAAACGCCAGGCGACGATATCGCGCAGCTCCTGAATCTGATCTTCATTAAGCTGCTGCGCCTGGGCAAGCGACGGGATCATCAGCCGTGCATTTTCAGCATCCTGCCGCGCCACACTGGCAAACGCCACCGCTGCCATTTGACGGGTAAAATCGGTCGCTCCGGTTGTACGCGCGAAGGTCAGTACCGTATTAGGGTTGTTCGCCAGTGAAATGATTGCCGAGGCGATAGTCTGGTAATCGGCAGGCATCTGCCCTGCCAGCACTGTTACCAGGCCAGTGTTACCCGCTTTCATCGCCAGACGGATACGCTCTAAATACGCCAGCGGATCTTGTTTACCTGACGCACGCCAGACGCTAAATAACTTGTCACAGGCGTTAGGCTGGCTCTTGCCGGTTAGCCACAGCTCTTTCGCCCCTTGCCAGGCTTCTTCACTCTGCCCGGTGTTCCATTTCGCATAGTAGTAATTACATTGCGCTTCGGTAGTTCCGGGCTTTTCCGGGCTAAAGGCTAACAAGCCACGCCAGTCTTCACGCCGCGCCAGTTCATTGACGAAACGAGATTGCAGCGTGCGAGCGGGAGGAAGCGTGGGGTTAGCGCGAACAAAGTTAGTGACCGTCACCGCCGGTTGATTCATCAGATCATCGGTGATCTGGCGGTATTCCAGGTAGGGATAAAGCGGATAATCCTTCAGTCCAGGCATCATTTGTTCGACCACATCCATTTGTCGATTATCCCAGGCCTGCTTGATTTGCGCGTAACGGCTACGCTGCTCATCCAGTGAGTCGGCTCGCGCCACGCTGCTGACCGTCAGCAGACAGACACCGGCAGCCAACAGCCGCCAGGTAACTTGTTTGGCTTTTTCCACAAGCGCATCCTCTAAGTGTAAATACATCAATGCAGCGTCATGCCGCGTAATAGATTTATGCTAACCAGTCATTGCCGTTTACGCCACGTTACGGACACTTTTTTACTTTTACTGCGAAGGTGATCGACCAACTGGGATTAGGCGGGGAAAAAGGCTACACTTCGCCTTTGAAAACTCATCATCACGATAAACATAGAGGCGAAGTCCAACGTGGCTCAATTCGTTTATACCATGCATCGTGTCGGCAAAGTTGTTCCGCCGAAACGTCATATTTTGAAAAACATCTCTCTGAGTTTCTTCCCTGGGGCAAAAATTGGTGTCCTGGGTCTGAACGGCGCGGGTAAGTCTACCCTGCTGCGCATTATGGCGGGCATTGATAAAGACATCGAAGGTGAAGCGCGTCCGCAGCCAGACATCAAGATTGGTTACCTGCCGCAGGAACCGCAGCTGAACCCGGAACACACCGTGCGTGAGTCCATTGAAGAAGCGGTTTCTGAAGTGGTTAACGCCCTGAAACGCCTGGATGAAGTGTATGCGCTGTACGCCGATCCGGATGCCGATTTTGACAAGCTGGCCGCTGAACAAGGCCGTCTGGAAGAGATCATTCAGGCTCACGACGGTCACAACCTGAACGTTCAGCTGGAGCGTGCGGCGGATGCGCTGCGTCTGCCGGACTGGGACGCGAAATCGCTAACCTCTCCGGTGGTGAGCGTCGTCGCGTGGCGTTGTGCCGCCTGCTGCTGGAAAAACCAGACATGCTGCTGCTCGACGAACCGACCAACCACCTGGATGCCGAATCCGTGGCGTGGCTGGAACGCTTCCTGCACGACTTCGAAGGCACCGTGGTGGCGATTACTCACGACCGTTACTTCCTCGATAACGTTGCAGGCTGGATCCTCGAACTGGACCGCGGTGAAGGTATTCCGTGGGAAGGCAACTACTCCTCCTGGCTGGAGCAGAAAGATCAGCGCCTGGCGCAGGAAGCTTCACAAGAAGCGGCGCGTCGTAAGTCGATCGAGAAAGAGCTGGAGTGGGTACGTCAGGGAACTAAAGGCCGCCAGTCGAAAGGTAAAGCACGTCTGGCACGCTTTGAAGAACTGAACAGCACCGAATATCAGAAACGTAACGAAACCAACGAACTGTTTATTCCACCTGGACCGCGTCTGGGCGACAAAGTGCTGGAAGTCAGCAATCTGCGTAAATCCTACGGCGATCGCCTGCTGATTGATGACCTGAGCTTCTCGATCCCGAAAGGGGCGATCGTCGGGATCATCGGTCCGAACGGCGCGGGTAAATCGACCCTGTTCCGTATGATCTCCGGTCAGGAACAGCCGGACAGCGGCACCATCACTTTGGGTGAAACGGTGAAACTGGCATCGGTTGATCAGTTCCGTGACTCAATGGATAACAGCAAAACCGTTTGGGAAGAAGTTTCTGGCGGGCTGGATATCATGAAGATCGGCAACACCGAGATGCCAAGCCGCGCTTACGTTGGCCGCTTTAACTTTAAAGGGGTTGATCAGGGTAAACGCGTTGGTGAACTTTCCGGTGGTGAGCGCGGTCGTCTGCATCTGGCGAAGCTGCTGCAGGTTGGCGGCAACATGCTGCTGCTCGACGAACCGACCAACGACCTGGATATCGAAACCTTGCGCGCGCTGGAAAACGCCCTGCTGGAGTTCCCGGGCTGTGCGATGGTTATCTCGCACGACCGTTGGTTCCTCGACCGTATCGCCACGCACATCCTGGACTACCAGGATGAAGGTAAAGTTGAGTTCTTCGAAGGTAACTTTACTGAGTACGAAGAGTACAAGAAACGCACGCTGGGCACAGACGCACTGGAGCCGAAGCGTATCAAGTACAAGCGTATTGCGAAGTAATGCGTAAAATGCCGGATGCGGCGTGAACGCCTTATCCGGCCTACAAACCAAGAAATTTCAATACGTTGTGAATCTCCAGGCCTGATAAGACGCGGTAAGCGTCGCATCAGGCATTGAGCACCGAATGCCGGATACGGCGTGAACGCCTTTTCCGGCCTACAACAGCCTTAGTATCCGCAAATTCGTAGCGGGTCACCCGTGCTGATTCTTTTAAACCTTGTTTAATCTCGACAGCCTCTTCCAGAGAGGTTTTCAACTCATCAAAAAACTTATTTTATACCTCGCCTTTGAGCCGTTTCATCGCGGTTATCTCTGCTCCCCCATCATCTCCCGCACCAACTCCACGCAGCGCAGGAAACGGCTGTCATAATCGTCCTCTTCAACCCGCACGAATTCGATATTGTTCTCTTCCAGCATCTCCACCAGCAAGTTCTGGAACTCTTTGCGATCCACCGAACTGCCGAGGCTGCGTAAACCATCCGCCACCCACGGCGTGTTGTTCTCCAGCAGGATCACCAGATCGAAACGGTATTCATCAATCAACGCCTGTACGAACGGATGCTCACGCCCTTCGTACTTTTTGCAGAACGCCGGTAGTGACAAAATCAGTGTCAATAAACGCCACTTTATTGGCATATTTCTCACTGCAAAATCAATGTATTGTGCGTGGCCCAGCGCGATTTTATCGTAATCGGAATACTGCAATGCGATCCATCACCGCCGAGGTGTGAAAAGACATAATCGCGACCATATTCCCACGCACTGGTGGTATTGAAGATATTGGCAAGTTTGTTTACCAGGGTGGATTTACCGTCTCGACTCGCCACCAAGGATCGCCACGGTACGTACAAAGAACGGCTTCACTTCCGTAGGAATATATTCCCAGTAGCGGAACGGATTTTCGCGGATCTGCGCACCGCTGATACTCATAAAGGTACGTTTCGGATCGACCAGCACCGTATCGATCCCCAGATGTTCCATATACTGTGGCGCATCGGCTTCTTCCGAGGTGTAGATCAGGTCCGGCTGAATCCCCTTTTCAGCCATAAACTTTTTGATGCCGTTGCTCCACACATCCCAGCCGTGCGGATACGGCTCCATGCCCTCTTCGTTGAAAGCATGAATGCGAATATTTTTCTGATATTTAAAAGTTTGTAATAACCAGCGCAGACGATCCGGCACCGTGGGCTGCTGCGACATGGCGCTGTCTTCAAACAACGCGCGGTCGCGGGTATCGTCAAAACCCATAATGATATGCAGCTCGTCAACCTCGGCTACAGGCGCGCTGGATAAGGTAGATATGTCCGGTATGCAGCGGGTAGAACTTACCGAATACGACACCAATGGTTTTCTTCTGTCGGGAAATTCAAGCCCCAAAAATGCGTAACGCCTCCAGCTTTTGCGCGCTGGGGCTTTTAATTTTGGCATTCAGTAACTGGCTTAAATACCCTTTGGTCATACCGCTGGCATCAGCTACCTGCTGTAGCGTGCAGCCCTGTTGCTTGATGGCAGTTTTCAGGTAATCAAATGACGACATATCTCCCTCCGTATCTCTCATTATAAGTCGTCGAACACGCTAAGCGCGTCGGAGAGTTTTTTAACGCCAAAAATCTGCATCCCTTCCGGCGCTTTTTTCGGTACGTTAGCCGCCGGAACAATCGCCCGGCGAAAACCGTGTTTCGCCGCTTCTGAAATTCGTTCCTGACCGCTGGGCACCGGGCGGATCTCCCCTGCCAGCCCGACTTCACCAAACACCACCAGATCCTGTGGCAGCGGTCTGTCACGCAGGCTGGAAACCATCGCCAGCAGTAACGCTAAATCGGCACTGGTTTCGGTTACCTTCACGCCGCCGACCACGTTCACAAATACATCCTGATCGGCCATTTGCAGACCACCGTGACGGTGCAAGACAGCCAGCAGGATTGCCAGACGGTTTTGTTCCAGCCCCACTGCCACGCGGCGCGGATTCGCCATCATCGAGTGATCGACCAGCGCCTGAATCTCCACCAGCAACGGACGCGTTCCTTCCCACACCACCATCACGGAGCTGCCGGAGGTCACTTCATCTCCGCGACTTAAGAAAATTGCCGAAGGGTTGCTGACTTCACGCAGCCCCTGTTCGGTCATCGCGAAGACGCCCAGCTCATTCACCGCGCCGAAGCGGTTTTTATGGCTGCGCAAGGTGCGAAAACGGGAGTCGGCATCACCATCCAGAAGCACCGAACAGTCGATACAGTGTTCCAGCACTTTAGGGCCAGCCAGCGAGCCATCTTTGGTTACGTGCCCAACCATGACAATCGCCACACCGCGCGTTTTGGCGAAGCGCGTCAGATAAGCCGCCGTTTCACGCACCTGCGCCACGCTACCAGGCGATGATTGTACATCCGCCATATGCATCACCTGGATCGAGTCAATTACCATCAGTTTCGGTTGCTCTTCTTCGGCAATCAGGCAGATCTGTTCGATGCTGGTTTCCGACAACATATTGAGATTGTCAGTCGGCAGGCCAAGGCGATGAGCGCGCATTGCCACCTGTTGCAGCGACTCTTCGCCAGTGACATACAGCGTTTTCATCTGCTGGGCCAGTTTGCACAGCGTTTGCAGCAACAGCGTGGATTTCCCCGCACCAGGGTTACCGCCAATCAGAATGGCACTTCCTGGCACCACGCCGCCGCCTAGTACGCGGTCGAACTCTTTAAATCCGGTGGAAAAACGCGGCAGCTCTTCAAGGCTGATATCGGAGAGTTTCTGGACTTTTGCCACCCCGGCGCTACCGGCATAGCCGCTGAGACGCTCGTTACGCGCCACCGTTGGCGACGCAGCAAGACGCACCTCGGTGATGGTGTTCCAGGCATGACAGGCACTGCACTGCCCCTGCCAGCGCGGATAATCGGCCCCGCATTCATTACAAACAAAGGCGCGTTTTGGAGCTTTTGCCACGGTGTACCTCGTTAATGCTGTGCCGCCCGCAGGATGGCGGGCGAGCAATTACTTCTGATTCAGGCTGCCTGAGAGGATGCAGAATACCCCCATCAGGTCAGCGTGACGGATGGTGACTTCCGCCTTTTCATTCACTTTTGGCTTGGCATGGTAGGCAATCCCCAGCCCTGCTGCTTTGATCATCGGCAGGTCATTAGCTCCATCGCCAATCGCCACGGTCTGCGCCAGCGGGATTTCATACTCCTGCGCGAGGCGAGTCAAAGTTTTCGCTTTGTACTGCGCGTCTACGATGTCGCCGATCACATTGCCGGTAAATTTACCGTCCATGATCTCCAGTTCATTGGCTACCACGGCGGTCAGGCGCAGCTTGTCGCGCAGATATTCAGCAAAGAAAGTAAAGCCGCCGGAGGCAATCGCCACTTTCCAGCCCAGCGTTTCCAGCTTGAGCACCAGTTGCGTTAAGCCTGGCATCAGCGGCAGATTTTCACGCACCTGTTGCAGAATATTGGCGTTAGCGCCTTTCAGCGTCGCCACACGGCTGCGCAGGCTGGCGGTAAAATCGAGTTCGCCGCGCATCGCCCGTTCGGTTACTTCCGCCACCATCTCGCCCGTTCCGGCCAGTTTGGCAATTTCATCAATACATTCAATCTGGATGGCGGTGGAGTCCATATCCATCACCAGCAAACCCGGCGTGCGCAGGTGCGGGATTTTCCCCAGCGGCGCGACATCCAGTTGCGCTTCATGGGCCAGGCGCGTAGCGCGCGCGGTGAGTGAACCTGCCAGACGAATCACCTGATAATCTTCCACGCACCAGGCGGCAACAATCACCATCGCCGCGCCCAGTTTGCTCTGGTATTGGGTCAGACGTTGTTTATCCAGCCCACGACCATACAGCAGCCAGCCGCTACGACCTGCGTGGTAATCCAGTGGCATCACTTCATCACCACTTAATGAAAGAGGCAGACCAGGCCATAAAGAGACATCTTCAGGCAGGTCGCACCAGGTAATGTTAGGCATTAAGGCTCCTGTAAAATCGTTCGAAGCAGGGAAAATAACGCATGAGGCTACCTTGTATCCATTGCTTCTGGCAACATTAAGTCTCAAATTTTCAAAGGGTGGAAGATGGCTCGCACAAAACTGAAATTCCGGCTGCATCGGGCAGTGATTGTCCTGTTCTGTCTTGCCTTGTTAGTGGCGCTGATGCAGGGAGCGTCATGGTTTAGTCAAAACCACCAGCGACAACGTAATCCACAGCTGGAAGAACTGGCCCGCACCCTGGCGCGTCAGGTAACGCTGAACGTTGCACCGCTGATGCGTACCGACTCGCCGGATGAAAAACGCATTCAGGCGATCCTCGATCAGTTAACGGATGAAAGCCGTATCCTCGACGCGGGCGTGTATGACGAACAAGGCGATCTTATCGCCCGTTCTGGCGAAAGCGTCGAAGTGCGCGACCGGCTGGCGCTCGACGGTAAAAAAGCAGGCGGCTATTTTAACCAGCAGATTGTCGAGCCAATTACGGGTAAAAACGGACCGCTCGGCTATCTGCGCCTGACGCTCGACACCCATACGCTCGCCACCGAAGCCCAACAGGTGGATAACACCACTAACATTTTACGCCTGATGTTGCTGCTCTCACTGGCAATCGGCGTAGTGCTGACCCGCACGCTGCTACAGGGTAAACGCACCCGCTGGCAGCAATCGCCCTTCCTGTTAACCGCCAGCAAACCGGTGCCGGAAGAGGAAGAAAGCGAGAAAAAAGAGTGACCCATTACTACAAGAAAGGAAATCGTTATGTCCACATTACGCCTGCTCATCTCTGACTCTTACGACCCGTGGTTTAACCTGGCGGTGGAGGAGTGTATTTTTCGCCAGATGCCCGCCACGCAGCGCGTTCTGTTTCTCTGGCGCAATGCCGACACGGTAGTGATTGGTCGCGCGCAGAACCCGTGGAAAGAGTGTAATACCCGGCGGATGGAAGAAGATAACGTCCGCCTGGCACGGCGCAGTAGCGGTGGCGGCGCGGTGTTCCACGATCTCGGCAATACCTGCTTTACCTTTATGGCTGGCAAGCCGGAGTACGATAAAACCATCTCCACGTCGATTGTGCTCAATGCGCTGAACGCGCTTGGCGTCAGCGCCGAAGCGTCCGGGCGTAACGATCTGGTGGTGAAAACCGCCGAAGGCGACCGCAAAGTCTCAGGATCGGCCTATCGCGAAACCAAAGATCGTGGCTTCCACCACGGCACCTTGCTGCTCAATGCCGACCTTAGCCGCCTGGCAAACTATCTCAATCCGGATAAAAAGAAACTGGCGGCGAAAGGCATTACCTCAGTGCGTTCCCGCGTGACCAACCTCACCGAGCTGCTGCCGGGGATCACCCATGAGCAGGTTTGCGAGGCCATAACCAAGGCCTTTTTCGCCCATTATGGCGAGCGTGTAGAAGCGGAAATCATCTCCCCGGACAAAACGCCAGACTTGCCAAACTTCGCCGAAACCTTTGCCCGTCAGAGTAGCTGGGAATGGAACTTCGGTCAGGCTCCGGCATTCTCGCATCTGCTGGATGAACGCTTTAGCTGGGGCGGCGTGGAACTGCATTTCGACGTTGAAAAAGGCCATATCACCCGCGCCCAGGTGTTTACCGACAGCCTCAACCCCGCGCCGCTGGAAGCCCTCGCCGGGCGACTGCAAGGCTGCCTGTACCGCGCGGATATGCTGCAACAAGAGTGCGAAGCGCTGTTGGTTGACTTCCCGGACCAGGAAAAAGAGCTACGGAAGTTGTCGACGTGGATAGCGGGGGCGGTAAGGTAACTCGCTGATTAAAATATCCAAGGAAGGAAATATGATCGATCTGGAAAACCAGGAACGGGAGATTATCAATTTAATGTTCAGCCAGCGTATTTCCTGGCTAGCCGCCGTGCGTATCAGGCATAAATTATCGCTTGCTGAAGTAAGTAAAATGTTAGGTATCTCGATTAATTCTCTAAAACAGATCGAAAAGACGGAACGGCTTAGCTCAAACATCAAAAGCAAAATGGCAGAAATTTATGGTTGTCCACCAGAGTTGCTGATATGCCCTTCCTGGATGACGGCTGAACATAAATGAATAGATTCGTGAATAGATACTTGAATGTATTTTATTTTTTATCTATATGAAAAATAATAGTAAATCTATAAATCAGTTGCTATTGATGAATAGATACTAAAAAGCCGGAGCAGTCTCCCACTCCGGCTTCACACGACAATCGCCTTTCAGCGAAACACAATTACTCTTTATCGCCCAGCAGAACGGATTCCAGTGCGATTTTGATCATGTCGTTGAAGGTGGTCTGACGCTCAGCGGCAGTGGTCTGCTCGTGAGTGCGGATGTGGTCAGACACGGTACAGATGGTCAGGGCTTTCGCGCCAAATTCTGCAGCGACGCCGTAGATACCAGCCGCTTCCATTTCCACGCCGAGGATGCCGTATTTTTCCATCACGTCGAACATTTCGCCGTCCGGAGAGTAGAACAGGTCAGCGGAGAACAGGTTACCAACGCGAGCATCAATGCCCAGTGCTTTAGCCGCGTCTACCGCGTTACGCACCATGTCAAAGTCAGCGATAGCGGCAAAGTCATGATCTTTAAAACGGATGCGGTTAACTTTGGAATCGGTGCAGGCACCCATACCGATAACGACGTCGCGCAGTTTTACGTGCGGCAGAACTGCGCCACAGGAACCCACGCGGATAATTTTCTTCACGCCGAAATCGGTGATCAGTTCTTTGGTGTAGATGGAGCAGGACGGGATACCCATACCGTGACCCATTACGGAAATTTTGCGGCCTTTATAAGTACCGGTGAAGCCCAGCATACCGCGAACGTTGTTCACTTCACGGGCATCTTCAAGGAAAGTTTCAGCAATATACTTTGCACGCAGCGGGTCGCCTGGCATCAAAACTACGTCAGCGAAATCGCCCATTTCTGCATTAATGTGTGGGGTAGCCATTGTTTTATCCTTATCTACATGTTTTCACCCTCTCCCTGAGGGAGAGGGCCGGGGTGAGGGCATCAAGCCGCACCCATTATCAGAACATGGCTTTGCCATATTCCATATCAGAAGTACCAAAATATTTTGCCAGAGTCTGGCCGATATCCGCGAAGGTTTCACGGTGACCCAGTGAGCCCGGTTTTACTTTCGGGCCGTAAACCAGTACCGGAATGTGTTCACGCGTGTGATCAGTACCGGTCCAGGTCGGATCACAACCGTGGTCAGCAGTGAGGATCAGGATGTCGTCATCGCGCAGCAGAGACATCAGCTCCGGCAGACGGCGGTCGAACAGTTCCAGACCCGCCGCATAACCTGCGACGTCGCGACGGTGGCCCCAGGAAGAGTCGAAGTCAACGAAGTTGGTGAAGACGATGGTGTTATCACCCGCTTCTTTCATCTCTTTGATGGTGGCGTCAAACAGCGCGTCCAGGCCAGTTGCTTTCACTTTCTTGGTGATACCGCAGTTGGCGTAGATGTCTGCAATTTTACCGACAGAAACCACCTGACCGTGTTTTTCATCAACCAGTTTCTGCAGCACGGTCGGTGCTGGCGGCTCAACAGCCAGGTCGTGACGGTTACCGGTACGCTGGAAGTTACCGGCTTTGTCGCCAATAAACGGACGAGCGATAACACGACCGATGTTGTAGCCGCCGTTGGTCAGCTCTTCACGGGCGATTTCGCACAGTTCGTAGAGTTTATCCAAGCCAAAGGTTTCTTCGTGGCAGGCAATCTGGAACACGGAGTCAGCGGAGGTATAGAAAATCGGCTTGCCGGTTTTCATGTGCTCTTCGCCCAGCTGATCCAGAATGACCGTACCGGAAGAGTGGCAGTTACCGAGATAACCAGGCAGGTTAGCGCGTTCAACCAGTTTATCCAGCAGCTCTTGCGGGAAGCTGTTTTCGTGATCGGAGAAATATCCCCACTCAAACAGAACCGGGACACCGGCGATTTCCCAGTGACCAGACGGGGTATCTTTACCGGATGACATTTCGTGCGCCCATGCGTACGCGCCGATAACTTCAGCGTTGCCGTCCATTCCCGCCGGAATGAAACCGGTAGAACCTTCGTGTGCTTTCGCCAGCCCCAGACGGGTCAGATTTGGCAGATTGAGCGGGCCTTTACGACCGTTATCAGCTTCGCCTTTGGCACAAGCTTCTGCGATATGACCCAGGGTGTCAGCCCCGACGTCACCAAAGCGTTCTGCATCTTCTGTAGCGCCGATGCCGAATGAGTCCAGCACCATAATAAATGCACGTTTCATATGTTCTCCGTACTCAGTGCTTCAAATTTAAATGATCAGATCAGTATACCGTTATTCGCTGATACGGCGATAGACAGTTGGTGTGCTTTCCGGTGCTTTATCGGCAAGTTTAATTGCCGCTTTCACCGCTTTCGCCGCGTCCTGCCAGCTGTTTTCGTCTTTCGCGTGGATAACAGCCAGCGGACGCTGTCCGTCTACCTGGTCGCCCAGACGCGCCATATCAGTAAAGCCGACGCTGTAATCGATGGTGTCAGATGCCTGACGGCGTCCGCCGCCCATTGCAACCACTGCCATCCCCAGCGCGCGGGTATCCATTTCACTGACAAAACCTTCGGTATCAGCATAGACTGCTTTCGTCAGCATCGCTGTCGGCAGATACTTCGCGTAGTTCTCAACGAAGTCGGTCGGGCCTTTTTGTGCCGCTACCATACGACCAAAGACTTCTGCCGCTTTACCGTTGTCCAGCACCGCCTGCAATTTCGCGCGCGCTTCGGCGTCATCTTTCGCCAGTTTGCCGGAGATCAGCATCTCCACGCACAGCGCCATCGTGACATCAAACAGACGCGGGTTACGATATTCACCCGTCAGGAACTGCACCGCTTCACGAACTTCAACCGCGTTACCTGCACTGGAGGCCAGTACCTGATTCATGTCGGTGAGCAGCGCGGTGGTGCGCACGCCAGCGCCGTTAGCCACGCCAACAATCGCTTCGGCAAGGGCTTCAGAGAGTTCGTAGGTCGGCATAAACGCGCCGCTACCCACTTTCACGTCCATCACCAGCGCATCCAGACCTTCCGCCAGTTTCTTCGCCAGGATCGAGGCAGTGATCAGCGGGATGGAGTCCACGGTTGCGGTAATATCACGGGTCGCGTAGAAACGTTTATCCGCCGGAGCCAGTGAGCTGGTCTGGCCGATAATCGCTACGCCGACGTCTTTAATAATTTCGCGGAAACGGTTGTCATCCGGGAAAATGTCGAAGCCAGGGATGGATTCCAGTTTGTCGAGCGTACCGCCAGTATGACCGAGGCCGCGACCGGAGATCATCGGAATATAGCCGCCGCAGGCTGCGACCATCGGCCCCAACATCAGCGAAGTCACATCGCCGACGCCGCCGGTGGAGTGTTTATCAACAATCGGGCCATTCAGATGCAGGCTTTTCCAGTCGAGAACGGTTCCTGAATCTCGCATCGCCATGGTCAGCGAGACACGCTCAGGCATTGTCATATCGTGGAAGAAAATGGTCATCGCGAGGGCGGCAATCTGCCCTTCGGAGATAGTGTTGTCGCGAATACCGTTGATAAAGAAACGAATTTCTTCATCGCTTAGCGCATGACCATCACGTTTTTTACGAATAATTTCTTGTGCGAGAAACAAGGTAACCTCCCGAGGAAAAGAGTATGAGGCGGCTTTTGCCGGATGCGTCTACGCCTTATCCGGCCTACGGGTAGATACGTCTCGTAGGCCTGATAAGCGCAGCGCATCAGGCGTAAAGCATCTTACTTAGTAGCTGCTGGCGCTCTTACCGTCGCCGTGGCCCAGCGCTTTCAGCAGGCTTGCCAGCAGGCTGGAAGCACCAAAGCGGTAGTGACGCGCATCAGCCCAGTCAGCACCGAACAGTTCATCTGCGATGGCGAGATATTTCTGCGCATCTTCCGCAGTACGCACGCCGCCCGCCGGTTTGAAACCAACGGTTTTTTCTACGCCCATATCACGGATCACTTCCATCATGATGCGCGCGCTTTCCGGCGTCGCGTTCACAGCCACTTTACCGGTAGAGGTTTTGATGAAGTCCGCACCCGCTTTGATGGAGATTTCAGACGCTTTACGGATCAGCGCTTCGTCTTTCAGTTCGCCGGTTTCGATGATCACTTTCAGCAGTACATTCGCTGCCGCGCAAGCCTCTTTACAGGCTTTCACCAGGTCAAAACCAACCTGCTCGTTACCCGCCATCAGCGCGCGGTACGGGAACACAACGTCAACTTCATCAGCACCGTAGGCGATTGCCGCACGGGTTTCTGCCAGCGCGATTTCGATGTCATCGTTACCGTGTGGGAAGTTGGTTACCGTAGCGATTCGGATTTCCGGGGTGCCCTGCTCTTTCAGCGTTTTGCGAGCAATCGGGATAAAGCGAGGATAGATACAGATAGCGGCGGTATTGCCGACCGGAGTTTTGGCCTGATGACACAGAGCAATTACTTTCTCGTCGGTGTCGTCGTCATTCAGGGTGGTCAGGTCCATCAATTTCAGTGCACGCAGGCTGCTTGCTTTCAGATCAGTCATTTCATTCTCCTGGCTTGTCGCCAATAAAATTCACCTTGCGAGTTTGTTAGTATTCTAACATCTACTCCGCAACACACTTCGATATACATCACAATTAAGGAAATCTACTTACAAGTTTGCATCACTGTAATGCGATCTGGTTCAAATAATTCACTTTCAAATGAATGCGTCAGTGGTGGCAAACGCATCAGGATCAAAGTGAACATCACGAAACTTCTTACAATGGCGCATCACCTTCGGCATAAAAGGAAAAGAAGATGCCCACTTCTCATGAAAATGCACTGCAACAACGTTGCCAGCAAATTGTCACCAGCCCAGTGCTTAGCCCGGAGCAGAAGCGCCATTTTCTGGCTCTGGAAGCAGAAAACAATCTGCCTTATCCGCAGCTTCCTGCCGAAGCCCGCCGCGCGCTGGATGAGGGTGTAATCTGCGATATGTTTGAAGGTCATGCGCCGTACAAACCGCGCTATGTCTTACCCGATTACGCCCGTTTTCTGGCGAACGGTTCCGAATGGCTGGAGCTGGAAGGCGCGAAAGATCTTGATGACGCACTCTCTCTGCTGACCATTCTTTACCACCACGTACCGTCGGTCACATCGATGCCGGTCTACCTGGGGCAACTGGATGCGTTGTTGCAACCGTATGTTAGAATTATAACACAAGACGAGATCGATGTTCGAATAAAACGTTTCTGGCGTTACCTCGACAGAACCCTGCCAGACGCCTTTATGCACGCCAATATCGGCCCGTCTGATTCGCCCATTACCCGCGCGATCTTACGTGCAGACGCAGAGTTGAAGCAGGTTTCACCGAACCTGACCTTTATCTACGATCCTGAAATCACCCCTGATGACCTGCTGCTGGAAGTGGCGAAGAACATCTGTGAATGTAGCAAACCGCACATCGCCAACGGTCCGGTGCATGATAAAATTTTCACAAAAGGGGGCTACGGGATTGTGAGCTGTTACAACTCACTGCCGCTGGCGGGTGGTGGCAGCACGCTGGTACGCCTTAACCTGAAAGCCATTGCCGAGCGCAGCGAATCGCTGGATGACTTCTTTACGCGCACTCTACCGCACTACTGCCAGCAGCAGATCGCCATCATCGATGCGCGGTGTGAATTCCTCTATCAACAATCACACTTCTTTGAGAATAGCTTCCTGGTGAAAGAAGGGCTGATTAACCCTGAACGTTTTGTGCCAATGTTTGGCATGTATGGGCTGGCGGAAGCGGTTAACTTGCTGTGTAAGAAAGAAGGGATTGCCGCGCGCTACGGTAAAGAAGCCGCCGCAAATGAAGTGGGTTATCGCATCAGCGCGCAACTGGCGGAGTTTGTCGCCAATACCCCCGTGAAATATGGCTGGCAAAAACGCGCCATGTTACACGCACAGTCGGGGATCAGTTCCGATATCGGCACCACGCCGGGCGCGCGTTTGCCGTATGGCGATGAGCCAGATCCGATCACCCATCTGCAAACTGTCGCCCCGCATCATGCTTATTATTATTCCGGCATCAGCGACATTCTGACGCTCGACGAAACCATCAAACGTAACCCGCAGGCACTGGTACAGCTTTGCCTCGGTGCCTTTAAAGCCGGAATGCGTGAATTTACCGCCAATGTCAGCGGTAACGATCTGGTTCGCGTTACCGGTTATATGGTGCGTTTGTCGGACTTAGAAAAATATCGCGCCGAAGGTTCACGCACCAACACCACCTGGCTGGGCGAAGAAGCCGCACGCAACACTCGTATTCTGGAACGCCAGCCGCGCGTGATAAGCCATGAACAGCAGATGCGCTTTAGTCAGTAAGATTATCCCCTTCTCCTGCGTTGACGGGCCAGGCAGTCGTCTGGCTCTGTTTTTGCAGGGCTGCAATCTGCGCTGCAAAAACTGTCACAATCCGTGGACGATGGGACGTTGCAATGACTGTGGGGAGTGCGTGCCACAGTGTCCGCATCAGGCGTTGCAGATTGTTGACGGCAAAGTGGTGTGGAACGCTGTGGTTTGCGAGCAGTGTGATACCTGCCTGAAGAGGTGTCCGCAACATGCCACGCCAATGGCGCAATCCATGAGCGTGGATGAGGTGCTTAGCCATATCCGCAAAGCGGTGCTGTTTATTGAAGGGATAACGGTGAGTGGCGGCGAAGCCACGACCCAGCTGCCGTTTGTGGTGGCGCTGTTTACTGCTATCAAAAATGATCCGCAACTGCGCCATCTCACCTGTCTGGTGGACAGTAACGGTATGTTGAGCGAGACCGGCTGGGAAAAATTGCTCCCGGTGTGCGACGGCGCAATGCTCGATCTCAAAGCATGGGGTAGCGAATGTCATCAACAATTAACCGGACGCGATAATCAGCAGATTAAGCGCAGCATCTGTTTGCTGGCAGAGCGCGGTAAGCTGGCGGAACTGCGTTTGCTGGTAATCCCTGGCCAGGTGGATTATTTGCAACACATCGAAGAACTGGCGGTGTTTATCAAGGGACTTGGCGATGTTCCGGTACGCCTGAACGCGTTTCATGCCCACGGCGTGTATGGCGAGGCGCAAAGCTGGGCGAGCGCCACGCCGGAAGACGTTGAGCCGTTGGCTGATGCGTTAAAGGTGCGCGGGGTGAGCCGGTTGATATTTCCGGCGCTCTATTTGTGACATGCCGGATACGGCCTACGGTTCGGCACAAACCTGTAGGCATGATAAGACGCGACAAGCGTCGCATCAGGCATTATGCGCCGACTGCCGGATGCTGCCTACGAAGGGTAAACTACCCACTAACGCTAAACAACGCATACGTATTATTAAGCAACACTTCGGCAATCTCATCTTCTGGTTCCGGGCGCAACTCGCAAAGCACGTCAAACACCCGCACAGCCTGTTCCGGTCGGTTAGGCTGCCCCTGAAAGCCGTTGAGCGGCATATCCGGCGCGTCGGTTTCCAGCAACAACGATGCCAGCGGTAATTTTGCGATGACATCGCGGGTTTTACTGGCGCGTGGATAGGTGATAGTACCGCCTACGCCGATTTTGTAGCCCAGCTGTACAAACCGCTCGGCCTGTTGCAGGCTGCCGGAAAAACCGTGAACCACGCCAGTGCACGGTAAATCGTGACGTTTAAGATGCATCGCCAGTTTGTCGTGTGTACGCCGGGAATGAAGGATCACCGGCAGATCGTAGCGTTTCGCCAGTTTCAGCTGTTCGTCGAGTAACCACTGCTGCCTCTCAAATTGCGGATCGTCGCCGAAGAGATCCAGACCGATCTCCCCCACCGCCACCACCTTCGCCGGACGCCTTTCCAGCGCCTGCTGTAGCTGATCAAGAGACACATCGCTATGTTTTTCCAACATCCCCGGATGCAACCCCAATGCGGCATACAGCGGTTGATATTTTTCCGCTAACGCCTGCACGCGGGCAAAATTTTCCGCCTCTGTCGCCGGAACAATGATCTTGCCTACGCCCGCTTGTGCCGCGCGTTGCAGGCTGGCCTCTTCATCGCCACTAAACGGCGGGAAATCAAAATGGCAGTGGGTATCGATAAAACGGCAAATCAAGCCAGATCCTCATTGTTAAATGTCGGGTCGTTCGCCTGCGGAGCATCGCTCACTTCGGCAACCAGCGTATCGTTGGCGACTGGCGCAGGCGGAATAACGATCGATTCCGGCGTCACCACTGGCACCAGATGGCGGGTAAGCGGCGCTTTTTCAGTTAATAGCTTGCCAACCGTGGCGAGGAAATAACGACCGCATAAACGCCCAAGTTTATAGTCTTCACGCAGCGCCGGAATCCGACTGCCAAGCGCGATACTATGTAATGGCTTCGGTGGATAAATTTCGAATATCCGCAGCTTGCCCGGTGGTTTCTCAATAAATTGCTGAATGTCACGATAGCTGGTTTCATGATGCTGCACCAGATTGACCAGCGGCTGCAGGCTACTGTCACCCAGCCAGCGTTCCATGCGTTTGAACCACTGCGGCGTGTAGTACATTTGTGACGGCACAGTGCGGATGACGACCAACGTTTTAGCGCCCTGCCTTGCCGCCTCTTTAACCGGAATCGCATCACTGATCCCGCCATCCAGGTAGTTAATGCCTTCCAGCGACACTCCGCTACGATAAAAGCCAGGTATCGCACTGGAGGCGCGAATCACATCCAGCCAGTTTTGTTTGGTTGGTAAAAAGTAATTAGGCGCGTAGTCATCCTGACGACAGGCGCACATATAAAACGATTTGCCGCTGTCAAACAACCGCGCGGCGGTATCCATTTGCAACGGCATCTGGCTTGCGGTGGCCTCCACCAGCCAGTCGAGATCGATAAGATTTCCTCCACGGACAAAGCGCAATGGATCGAAAAATTCGCGTTTTGTGGTATAGCGCATGATGACTTTGCGCGCGTAACCGGGCTGATTGCAGATAAACGCCGAGAGGTTCTGCGCCCCGGCAGATGTGCCGAGATAAAGATCGAAAGGATTAAACTGCGCGCGCATAAACTCATCCAGCACGCCAGCCGTGAAAATTCCACGCTGTCCGCCGCCTTCGCACACCAGAGCTATTCGTCCAGGCTGGAACGGCCTTAGCGACAACGGCGCAATATTACCAAGCGTTACAGGTATTCGCTGCCCCACCTCTGCCTTCCTGTTTTTGTTGTGAAAGAATGACAAAGTAACGCAATTTATTATTCGCTAAAACCGCAAAAGCCAGTCCGCTGGACTGGCTTTGGATAAAATTTTCTTAATGGTCTGAAATCTAGGGTCGTTTTCGGCCCATGAACAAACTCACCAGGAACAGAATAATCCCGACGACAAAGACAATTTTAGCTGCGCCTGCAGCGGTACCGGCCAGACCACCAAACCCAAGTGCGGCGGCGATTAACGCGATAACCAGAAATATGATGCCCCAACGAAACATAAGCGTCTCCTTTACCATAGTTAATGTCACCGCTTGATATGAGCGTGAAAATCACTCAATGCGATATTTTTAGTGTGGTGCACATCGCGCCTCCCGACAAAGTTCGGGAGGACGAATTACGACGAATTACTTAGTTTTCAGATCATTTTTAACGCTTTTCACACCATCTACCGCTTTGGCGATACTTTCAGCACGGTCGCTCTGTGCCTGGGAATCGACGGTACCGGAGAGCTGAACCACGCCGTCGGTGGTTTCAACTTTCACATGACGGGAAGGGACGATATCGTCCGCCAGCAGTTTGGCTTTGATTTCACTGGTGGTGGCGGTGTCACCCGCGTAGCCCTTCACCGAGCCTTCTTTAGCGTCGCGAACGTGCAGTTTGTCGCTGACAGAGGTCACCCCTTCAACGCCTTTCGCCACTTTCACTGCCTCTTCGGCCTGAGCCTGGCTTTCAACGAAACCGCTCAGGGTCACGACTTTTTGATCGGTTTTGACAGAGATATCGGTGCTCTTGATGTTGTCATGATCCACCAGCGCCGCCTTCACTTTCGCGGTGATGGCGCTGTCATCCATGAAATTACCGACTTTATTCATAGAGCTATCGACTTTTTGCCCTGCGCTTTCATTGGTAGTCTGTGCGTTGTTTTCCGCGTAGGCAGAGCCGGTCGCGACGGCAGAGGTCAACATTACAGCCAGCAGAGTTTTCGAAATCTTCAGTCTTGTCATAGTCATCGATTTATTCCTGTATGTTTGCTCGTAATTTGAGCCTGGCAACACGAGGTTGCATTGCTGAATAGGGAGAGACTTCACCCTCTACAGAAGTCAATGGTCGCCATCACAAAAGCGATGGGTGATGAATAACGACCATTACAGCCTCTGAATCAGTTATTAATATCGGTAGAATGACAATCGACGGCTTTAGATACTGATATCTACGCATTGAACGGTATTTAACGCCGTCAGAAATGTCATTACTTTGTTAAATATAGATCACAATTTTGAAACCGCTCGGGATATCAGCGAAAACATAAGCAAAAGTGAATGTTTTAAGAACATTCCGTAAGCGGCTAATAAGGAAGGGAAATTGACAGGGCGCAGCGGCTACCGCGCCCTGGAGGCAAGGTAATACTTTCGCACTTAGTACTGGTCGGAACTAGACATTGGGATAACGTTCCTGCGCCAGGGTACCACGCTTGACCAAGCTCCGATAGCGATGTAAGCGAGGTTATCGCCGCCGCGTCAAAGCGCACATGTTGGCTTTTTGCTTACGCTTGAACTCTTCCGAAGATTTCAGTGCGTATCAAATCGGTTTTCATCTCACCCTGGGTAAAGGTGTCGCCGATCTGAATAGTGCCGTGGTTGTGCAGGCCGAGGATATCGCCCGGATACGCTTCTTCAACGTGCGAACGGTCGCCCGCCATAAAGGTCAGCGCGTCGGAGATAACCACATCTTTCGCAGTACGCACCTGGCGCAGCTTCATGCCTTTTTCATATTTACCGGATACTACGCGCATAAACGCCACGCGGTCGCGGTGTTTCGGGTCCATGTTGGCCTGAATTTTAAATACGAAGCCGGTAAATTTGTCTTCGCTCGCCTCTACGGTACGGGTATCAGTCTGACGCGGCATCGGCGCAGGAGCCCACTCCACCAGGCCATCCAGCATATGATCAACGCCGAAGTTACCCAGCGCAGTACCGAAGAATACCGGAGTGATTTCGCCCGCAAGGAACAATTCTTTGTCGAACTCGTTAGACGCGCCTTTCACCAGTTCCAGTTCGTCACGTAGCTGCTGTGCCAGATCTTCACCAACCGCAGCGTCGAGATCCGGGTTATTCAGCCCTTTAACAATACGGACTTCCTGAATCGTGTGGCCTTTACCGCTCTGATAGAGATAGGTTTCGTCTTTATAAAGGTGGTAAACGCCTTTAAACAGCTTGCCGCAGCCAATCGGCCAGGTGATCGGTGCGCAGCCGATTTTCAGCTCGTTCTCAACTTCATCGAGCAGTTCCATCGGGTCGCGGATATCACGGTCAAGTTTGTTCATAAAGGTGAGGATCGGCGTGTCGCGCAGACGGGTAACTTCCATCAGCTTACGGGTACGATCTTCAACACCTTTTGCAGCGTCGATAACCATCAGGCAGCAGTCCACCGCCGTCAGGGTACGATAGGTATCTTCCGAGAAGTCTTCGTGCCCCGGGGTGTCGAGCAGGTTAACCAGGCAATCGTGATACGGAAACTGCATCACAGACGTAGTAATGGAGATCCCACGCTGCTTTTCCATCTCCATCCAGTCCGACTTAGCGTGCTGGTTGGAACCACGGCCTTTTACTGTACCGGCGGTCTGAATGGCCTGTCCGAACAGCAGCACCTTCTCGGTGATGGTAGTCTTACCGGCATCCGGGTGAGAAATAATTGCAAAGGTTCTTCTTTTCGCTACCTCTGCGGCCAAAAGGCTTGTCATAATTGTTGTCTCTTTGATTATGTACAATCATATGTACAAAGAAAAATTCATGCCGCTGATTGTACATTTTGGAGGTATCAGAGCATAGCAGAACATGATCAGTAGGTGTATTTGTAGCCAAAGAACATTTGTACATGCAGCAATCTTTGTTCTATTGACACTGTTTATTCATACAGTTAAAAATAACACTGTATACAAACACAGTGTAGAGGGATTTTTATGCGTATTGAGATCTGCATAGCCAAAGAGAAAATGACTAAAATGCCAAACGGTGCTGTGGATGCGTTAAAGGAAGAATTAACTCGACGCATCAGTAAGCGTTATGACGATGTAGAGGTGATCGTAAAAGCCACCAGCAACGATGGCCTTTCTGTTACGCGCACCGCCGATAAAGATTCAGCTAAAACTTTTGTTCAGGAAACTCTGAAAGATACCTGGGAGTCTGCTGACGAGTGGTTTGTTCACTAATTAACACGTAAAATCGGTAACGGCTGGAAATCATTCAATACTCGCACTATCGGAAGTTCACCAGCCAACCGCAGCACGTTCTTGCATACGACGTGTCTGCGGTTTTTCAACCATTCAGATACAGCACTCTCATCACATTCATTCTTCCGCATTAAAGTATATATGACCATATCACCTTAATATTTTTCTTCTTCAGATAAAAATTGTTATCTATGTATACTTTTAAACCGAATCCGTGTAGAGTCTCTACCTAAGTTAGTTCGCAGCTACCCCTTCAGTTTGCGCCATTAACCTCCTGACTTTTGCCGCTATCTGTAAGCATTCCTGTATACCTGAAACTACAGGGTTCATCTACGAACTTTAAGAACACCCAGGATAAAAATTGTCAACTATATTATATATAACACCATACTAATTCGAGGCTATATGAACAGCATACTGATAATCACTTCACTACTTATCATATTCAGCATTTTTGGTCATGCTCTAATAAAATTAGGGATTGGCATATCCAATAACCCGGACAAAACCGATGTATAAGTCAACATATCCTGAATCAGACATACAATATTGCAATGAAAATCAATAATATTTTAAGGAATATCTTCATGAAATCAAAAGACACCCTAAAGTGGTTCCCTGCGCAGCTTCCTGAAGTCAGAATTATCCTGGGAGATGCTGTCGTGGAAGTAGCAAAACAGGGAAGACCTATCAATACCAGAACATTGCTTGATTACATTGAAGGAAACATAAAGAAAAAGTCATGGCTGGATAACAAAGAATTATTACAAACAGCGATATCAGTTCTTAAAGACAACCAAAATTTAAATGGTAAAGTGTAATACCTCCCCTGAAAAATAATTTTTCAATGCATAAAAAAAAATATCAACAACTACGTTATTCCGCAACAACCTACTTTTTTACCATTTTTCCACTTTAACAACATTTTGCTCCACTTTTCCACGACCAAACAACTTAAAATCTGGTAAAAATAACATACAACACTATTATTCGTCTTCCTCGAGTCCGCCCGGAGTTCGAAAAACAAACCGAGTTAAAGCCATTTTTCAAAAAATCGATTTTTGGTTACACCAAAATTACGGGACTGCATCCGAATTCGTTTATTTTCGAACGTATACATACAAATATGTACAATAATAAGCGAAATAATTTTTGGATATGCATTATGATATGTACACCAATTTCGTATAGAGTCTCACTATGTCTCGAATTTTTGCTTACTGTCGGATATCAACGCTGGATCAGACCCCCGAAAATCAACGCCGGGAAATCGAAAGTGCAGGTTTTAAAATCAAACCTCAGCAAATAATCGAAGAACACATTAGCGGCTCAGCAGCAACCAGTGAGCGTCCTGGTTTTAACCGGTTGCTTGCTCGCCTGAAATGTGGTGATCAATTGATTGTGACAAAACTGGATCGCCTTGGTTGTAATGCAATGGATATCAGGAAAACAGTGGAACAACTGACCGAAACAGGTATCAGAGTGCATTGCTTAGCATTGGGGGGCATTGACCTGACCAGTCCAACAGGAAAAATGATGATGCAAGTAATTTCAGCAGTCGCTGAATTTGAACGAGACCTTTTACTTGAACGCACTCATTCCGGGATAGTAAGAGCCCGGGGCGCAGGGAAACGTTTTGGTCGCCCACCTGTGTTAAATGAAGAACAGAAACAGGTGGTATTCGAACGAATTAAGTCAGGTGTAAGTATAAGTGCCATTGCCCGGGAATTCAAAACCTCGCGGCAAACCATTTTAAGAGCCAAAGCAAAACTTCAGACACCTGACATATAAAAAATAATCTCGGTGTGAGATGCTTTACGTCTTCCAAGCCCCCTTCCTTGCCGTAAATGGAAAGATACATCTAATTATAGAATTTATATGTTTTACCCTACGGCAGTGCTGGCCATTCAATATCCGGTGCAGTTGATGTATCAACACGGTTCAGCAACACCCGATACTTTTTCCAGGCTTCCAGCAACGAGTTTCTTCCTCCGTTGCGATTTCCAGATCTACAGCATCCTGAAGTGGCGCAATATGCTCACTGGCTACCTGCATCAGGCTGTTTTTTGTTTCTTCCGCCTCTCGGATCCGGAACAGTTTTTCTGCTTCTGCATCTTTCACCCAGGCTGTGCCGTTCCACTTCTGAAACTCCCCTTCCGGCGATAACCAGGTAACATTTTCCGGTAACGGACCGAGTTCAGAAATAAATAACGCGTCCCCTGACGCTACGTCATAAACCGTTTTACCCCGATGGTCTTCAACGAGATGCCACGATGCCTCATCACTGTTGAAAACAGCCACAAAGCCAGCAGGAATATCTGGTGGTGCAATATCGGTACTGTTTGCTGGCAGACCTGTATGAGGCGGAATATATGCGTCACCTTCACCAATAAATTCATTAGTTCCGGCCAGCAGATTATAAATTTTTATGGTCCGTGGTTGTTCACTCATTCTGAAATCCATGTTCACCTCTACTTAATATCAGAGACAGAATATTGTTTATTGAGCGTATGGGTGTGAGCACCAATAACGATGCTACTTCCGTGGCTATGTGCGCCAGAGATGACATTACCTACGGGATTTTCTGGATTAATCCGGTGTATATGCGAACCAGGGCGAAACCGGTTATTAGCCTGATGTTGTATCAGTACATCATCAGCCTGATGTTCAGGGTTAATACAGACCTGCCCGGAACGTGAGCAATACGTCCGATAATCGCCGCATCCAATATATTTAGTATCCGCATAACGGCAAACAGAATTACCCGGACAGTATGCATATGTGCCAAATACTGCCGACTGGCGGGATTGTGCGTATTCCCAGTTAATTGATTCTGTTTTTTTATTAAAGTTATCCCATGCCTGCTTCATCTGCCGGGCAACACTTTCAAACGGAACCTGACCACATCCGGCTCCCATTGCAGGGAATACCACCGTTTTTATTTTCCTGTCTGTCGTTGCGTGTTTATTGTGCTGAAAGATGGCAAGCAGAGCGGCCCAGGTTGCGTTATATACAGCGTCTGTTCCGTCAATTGTCAGCGGAACACGCATTGTTGGCGCATGTACCAGCCAGGGATGATGATTATGCCCCGTTTCAATAACAAATGCAGAACCTACAGGCTGCTCGCCGAGATATTCACGAAGAATATGATTCTGAACGCGGGACTGTAACTGAGTACCGAAGAATGCGGTAATGGCGGCATCAACACCGCCATCCATCAGGCCGAAACTGTTTGCCGCACTTACCATGCAGTCAAATTCCCTGATTGTTTCAAATGGCTTTCCGACAATATTCACATTATCTGCATTTGCGAATACCCGCTTAAATGCTTCAGCCATTTCTGTTACTGGTGCAGAAAGAATGAGCGTAATCATGCAAGCCTCACAATATAGTTAAATGCGATGTTTTTGACAGTGTTTTCCGCGTTACCAGCAGCGTTAACGGTGATGGTGTGTCCATGTGAGCCAATCGCAACCGAGTGCGTATGAGCACCAATACCGACAGTATGTGCGTGAGCACCTGCAGATGCAGCTGTGCCGCTGACACTATGAGTGTGCGCTCCTGCAGCACTTGTATTCACACTGGCCGCAGACACTACCTTATGTACTGACCCATTTTGTGACCACTGGCTGACTGCTGATGCGCCTGTGACACTATGAGTATGGTTTCCGGCACTTGCGGCTGTACCGCTCACACTGTGCGTATGCGCCCCGGTGTTATTCGTGGATTTAGTGCCGTAATCAAACGACGATGTGGTTTTCGTCCCCAAATCCGTACTGGATGCGCTGGCGCTGTGGGTGTGCGATTTAATGCCGTCCTGTTCCTGAGACAATACGGCCCGACCACTGGCAGGTTTGCCCTTAATCGTCCAGCTACGCATATCAGGGATCAGGCCTGACGGATAAGCGGCTGCAAGTTTCGGGTATGCAGATTTGTCAAAAGTCTGCCCCTGCATCAGGGCATAACCAGACGGAACGGTATCTGATGGCCACGGGATTGGTGCACCGACTGGATAAAACTCTGCAGGAGGATGAGCCGAGGTGTAAAGCTGCGCCCACGGCGACCAGTTTGCGTCGGTCGTATCCCGTCGTGAACGAATAAATGCCGGAGCATGAGCACCGCTTGTACCACTCCAGCCGATGAGTAACTCACCTTCGCCAACGGCTGTCATCCCTTTCAGGTGAATGATATTTCCATACGTTGTTGGATATCCGTTGTTATACACCTCGTATAACTCAAGACCTGCTGCCCCCTGCGTATTGTCTGTCAGCGCGGCTACCCGACCTTTTGAAGCCAGATTAACTGATGATACTGCTGTTCCACCTGACGGTAGCGCCCCGATCTCTGATGCCGTTGGCTTATTTCTGGAGTTATAGTCCCTTCGCCAGCCAGGTGAATAATCTGTTCCGTGATTAATATAGGTAAACAGGGCGTTGGTTGTTCCGCCACCGCTGGATGTGGTCGGAGTGGTAATGCGGATCGTCATCGCTGACTTTATCCCCATTACTTCAATGACAGCTCCGGCGAGATGAATATTACCGCAGCCAGTATCAGTAATGATTTTATTATTGCCATAAGACCAGGAACCCTTGCACATCCAGTATGGATGGTTAAATGCTCCCTGAGAATCCAGCCACTCGATAAACTGTGCAGTCGTCCAGTTTCCTGTTGTTGTGCTTACTGACCCACCGAAGGCACGGCAGGCACCAATATTTTTCGTAAAGGTGTCTTTGCCAGGGATATCCGCACCGTTCTGATCTTTCTGCAGACGTTTCTCAGCATTGTCATTGGCTGCTTTTACTGCCTTTGGCGTTGCCGCCAGTGACTCGGAAGTGCTGTTGGTCGCACTGCTGAGCTGTACTATCCCCTTTTTCGTCGTGCTCGCATCCTCAAGCGCCACGGCGGATGCAATATCCTCTGCCCGTTTTGCCGCTGTCTCAGCGCGCGTTGCTGCAGATTCCGCCGTACTTTTGCTCTGTGAGCTGCTGCCGTCGCACTACCAGCTGCCTCTGTCGCCTTTGTGGATGCCGTCGTGGCGCTGCCCTTCGCTGCTGACGCCTGTCTGGTCGCCTCATCTTTTGAAGCAGACGCCGATGATGCCGATGACGCCGCCGAACTGGCGGACGATGCCGCTGCCGTTTTTGAGGATTCTGCACGGGTTTCCGACGCTTTCGCGTTCGTTTCGGATGTCTTCGCTGCGGAAGCTGACCTCGCTGCTGCCGTGGCCTGCTCAGTGGCTTCGCCAGCCTTCGTTGTGGCTGTTGAAGCGGATGATGCGGCGCTTTCTGCCGATTTTCCGGCGGCGGTGGCACTGGCTGAGGCCTGCCCGGCACTTGTTGACGCGGCACTGGCAGACGACGCAGCCGCTGTTTTTGAGCCTGCCGCAGCTGAGGCGCTCTGTCCCGCTGCCGTCTCAGAAGACCTGGCGTTCGTCTCGGACGTTTTTGCCGCCTTCGCGGAATTTCCTGCCGCCGTTGCCGAGGAAGCTGCGCTACTGGCGCTCAAGGATGCGTTCGTTTCTGATGATTTCGCTGCCTCTTTTGAGGCCGCCGCATCCCGGGCTGAGGTGGCAGCTTCTGACGCTTTCGTGATCGCGGTGGATGCAGAAGTGGCGGCTGATTGTTCTGACGCTGCGGCATTCGTTTCTGACGTTTTCGCCGCACCGGCACTGGTAGCTGCCACGCTTTTTGAGGACTCTGCAGCGGCAGCACTTTTTGAGGCTTCACTGGCCTTTGTTGATGCCGTTCCTGCGCTGGAAGACGCTGACTGAGCCGACGAAGCGGCCTGTCCGGCTGACGTGCTGGCTGCACGTGCTGAATCTGCAGCATCAGTCGCATGGGTTGCCGCCTCACGGGCAGATGTGCTGGCATCACTGGCTGACTTCTTCGCGGCTGCCGTGTTCTGTGCCACCACGGACGCGTTACGCGCTACCTCTTCCACCATCAGTTCAAAACGGCGCAGTGCCTCAGGACGGGCATCATCCTCCGTCATGGCACCGAGAAAATCATTCAGCGTACCGGGTCAGAATCTTCATACACGGTGATGGTCCCGGCATGTGACGGCGGGAATCCTTCCACCAACAGAATAACGCTGTACTGACCGTACTCAACGTCCATGCTGTAACGCCCGGCTTCATCCGGATTTTCTGAGGCCAGCGTGTTCACCACCACCGTGGTGCTGTTACGTTTTGCTTTCAGCTGGATTGTGCAGTTCTGTACCGGTTTTCCTGTGCCGTCTTTCAGTACACCTGAAATCTTTACTGCCATATTCACCCCACAAAAAAGCCCGCCTGAACCGGCGGGCTGTCATAACACTGTGTTACCTGGCTAATCAGAACTTATAACCGACACCCATGATGAAACCGTCAGTGCGCCAGTCGCCACTGCCGGAGCCTTCATAAGCAATATCAATGGCCACGGATTCGGTCGGGTTAAACTGCACGCCAGCCTCCCCACGCCAGAGACGTGTTGCTGTGGCGACCGTCATCACTTCCGGTCAGCACGTCGTGCGTTTTCCCCTTGTTGTCAGTTACGCGGAGATAATCCCCCGGAAGAAAGTCGACACACGGCTGTAAGCCACACCCGCCATCGCATACGCGCTGAACCATTCATTCACGCGCACAGACGGCCCCACCATCACGCTGAACCAGCGGTTACGAACGGAATCTTCATGCCAGCGGGTATCGCTGTAACGGGTCAGCTGGCGATTCTTGTCTCCTGCATAGCTGAATGACGTCACCAGCCCCAGTGTGTCCGTAAACTCATAACGGTATTTCACGTTAATCCCGTTCAGATCATCGCTGCCGGGAACGTTCGTCGAGGCATGAAGATACCCCGCGCTCAGCGTGGACTGATGTTCAGACGCCCATGCAGGCGCACCGGATACGGCCAGACAAATGGCTGCGGACAAAATGGCGGCATAAAGTTTACGCATAATTACCTCTCGCTTTTCTGCAATAAAAAAGGCGTCATTTCTGACGCCCGTTATGGGTTATAAAATTCAGCTGATACTGATACCTGCTGTGGATTTTCTTCATCACCACAACCAGCAGATCGCTGATACTGGTTGTTGGTGTCCAGTTATTCGCTCCTGATGAAGATACGGTGAATGTCAGTGTCAGTGTCCCCTGTCCGGCAGGCATATCTATAACTGAAGAAAATACGCCCTGAGCATCCGTCGTGGACTGATTAAAAATCTCCTGACCATTGCGGGTCACTCTTAACCGGCAGGTTGAATACCAGTATGACTGTTGGTTATTACTGTTGAAATTCTCATGCTTACCACCGCGGAATAACACTGGCGGTATCATGACCTGCCGGTCAAATTTCTGATCATCACTGATTCTTACCGTGATGGTGCCGCTGGCATAACTGTTCGTGCGGGGGAAAGACTTGCTGACCGTTTTGACAATATCGCCTTCAATCTGGTTGGCTGACAGTTTCCCCTTAATCTGACAGTTCTCATTAATCGTGACGTTGTTGAGCGTCCCTGAGTTCGCATTCACACTGCCACTGATATCCGCATTTTTAGCGGTCAGCTTTCCGTCTGATGTCAGGGAAAATACCGGAGGACTGCCACCGCTGGTAATGGTGGGTGCCGTCAGGCGTTTCAGGAACACGTCGTTCATGAATATCTGGTTGCCCTGCGCCACAAACATCGGCGTTTCATTCCCGTTTGCCGGGTCAATAAACGCGATACGGTTAGCGGCAACCAGAAACTGGCTCAGTTTGCCTTCCTCCGTGTCCTCCATACTGAGGCCAATACCCGCGACATAATGTTTGCCGTCTTTGGTCTGCTCAATTTTGACAGCCCACATGGCATTCCATTTATCGTTGGCATCCTTCCACTCTTTCGAAAACTCATCCAGTCTGCTGGCGTTATCCTCCGTCAGATCGACTTTTTCCAGCAGCTCTTTACCGAGATGGGATTCGGTTATCTTGCCTTTGAAAAAATCCAGGTAACCTTCCGCATCATCGCTCGCCCGACCGACGGACTCCACGAATGCCGATTTGCCAACGGTGTTCACACTGCGGATATAAAAGTAATAATCATGGCCCGGTTTGATATTGATACTGGCGGCTATCCAGTACAGCCCCGTGCCAAGGTAGCGGGCTGTGGTTTCAACCTGCCTGATATCGGTAATCCGCGTTTCCGAGAACCAGAACTCAAACTGTACCGTCGGATCATAAACCGCAAGATGCGGCGTGGCAGTTATCTGAAAATAGCCCGGTGTCAGCTCAATCCGAGACGGCGCTGCCGGTGCGGCAATCCGGAACGATACCGATGCCGGATCGCCCTGCTGCCCCCACGCATTTACTGCCCGGACTGTCAGCCTGTAGTTCCCCAGCGCCAGCTGCCTGAAGCGGTATGTGGTTTCTGTCGTCCGGGCCGTGCTGACCAGCCGCTCACTGCCGTCGTCCGCTGCCACGGTCAGGCGAAGCATAAAGCTCACCCCCTTCACCACCTTCGGCGTGTCCCAGCGCGCCAGCACCTGATATTCCCCGCTGTCTGCGGTGACTTCGGCGGTCAGGTGCTGCACCGCTGGCGGAGTAACGCCATTCACCGTGCCGCTCTGGTCGCCGTCAAAGTGCGCCCCGTTATCCACGATGGCCTCTTTTTCCGGTACATGCTGCACGGCGGTGATGGCATACGTGCCGTCGTCGTTCTCACGGATACTCACGCAGCGGAACAGGCGCTGGCGCAGCGTCGGCAGCTTCAGCCCCCATACGCTGTATCCGGCAACGCCGTCAGGAACACGGCTCACTTTCACCTTCACGCCGTCGGTGACGGACTGGACCTCCACGCTGACCGGATTGCCTCTTCCGTCAACCAGGCTTATCAGCGTGGTACCGGAGGATGGCAGCGTGATTTCACGGTCGAGCGTCAGCGTCCGGGTCTGGCTGTTCACCGCCAGCACGCGCCCGCCGGTGCTGATACCGGCATAGTCATCATCGCAGATTTCAATGACATCGCCCGGTACATGGCGAAGCCCTTCAGCACCCACGCTGAAGTCCACGGTCTGCGTTTCCAGCAGTTCTGTTTTAATCAGCCACAGCCCGGCTCGGTGTGCCTGCCCCCGACTGGTACAGCCAAAGGCATCCATCTTCGTGACGTTACGACCGTAACGGGCAATGGCCTGCGTGTCCTCCACAAGCTCTGTTGCCGTCTCCCAGCCGTTGTTCGGGTCAATCCAGTTCACCTCAACGGCATTATGGCGGTCCTTCAGGGCGCTGAAGCTGTAGCGGAACGGCGCGCCATCATCCGGCATCACCACATTACTGCGGTTATAGGTCCACACCTTATCCGACGGCCGGTCCTGCACGAACGTCAGCGTCTGCCCGTTCCATACCGGCATACAGCGCATCGCCGAGCAGAAATCGCTGAGCACATCCCACGCCTTACGTTGTGTGGTCAGCCAGGCATTACAGGTGATGCGCGGCTCCGTGCCGCCAAAACCGTCCGGCACTGACTGGTCGCAGTACTGGCCGATGACATACAGCGCCCATTTATCCACATCTGCCGCACCAAGACGTTTCCCCATGCCGTAGCGCGGGTGGGTCAGCATATCCCACAGACACCAGGCCGGGTTGTTGCTGTATGCCGGTTTTAACGTTCCGTCCCAGATACCGCTGTATTGCCGCGTCTGCGGGTTATAGTTCGACGGCACCTGCAGAATACGCCCGCGAAGATGATAATTACGGCTCACCTGCTGGCTGCCGAACTGCTCCGAATCCACCTGTACGCCGACCAGTGCCGTGTTCGGGTAACCCTGTTTCACATCGATGATTTCGGTGTATGACGACCAGAGCGTTTTGTTCTGCAACCGGTCTGTGGTGCTGTCCGGTGTCATCCTGCGCATCCGGATATTGAACGGGCGCGGCGGCAGGTTATCCACCACCACAGAGGCCAGGTACTGCGAGGTGGTTTTGCCCTTAATGGTGATGTCTTTTTCCGTCACCCAGCCACCGTTACGTTGTATCTGAACCAGCAGGCGGACTTCCGATGGATTCCTGTCCCCCTTTGAGGTGGTTTCCACCAGTGCCTGCACACCGAAGGTAAAGCGCAGACGGTCGATGTTTGCCGACGTGATGGTCCGGGTGATCGGCGTGTCGTATTTCACTTCCGTATCCAGCACCGTCTCGGATCCGGAGGATTCAAATCCCTCCGGCGGTGACTGCTCCTGCTCACCTGCCCGGAACACCACCGTGACGCCGGAGATGTTGGTATTCCCCTCAGTGTCCAGCACCGGCGTACTGTTCAGCAGCACACTTTTTAATCCCTCCACCGGACCTTCAACCGGCCCTTCACTGATGGCATCGATCACACTCAGCAACTGCGTGGACTTCAGGTTGTCCTTCGCTTCGCGCGGGGTATGCCCCTTACTGCTGCCTTTACCCATTCCTCACGCTCCATAAATGACAAAACCGCCCGCAGGCGGTTTCACATAAAACGTTTTTCATCAGCGACCAATCACCACAACCTGACCACCATCACCTTCATCTGCTGTGCTGATCTCCTGAGAAACCACACGTGATCCCACGCGCATTTCACCGTACAGAACGGGCAGAACATTGCCCTGGGCAACCATATTATCCAGTGAAGAAAAATAGGTGTTCTGTTTGCCGTTATCCGTTGTCTGTGTGCGGGGGGTTTTGGGTTTAGGGGCCAGCATCTGTGCAACACCGCCAAGCGTCATACTGGCACCGAGAGAAAACAGCAGATTACTCGCCATAATTCCTACCCCCGGCATCCATATAGCAACCGCCATAACAGCCGCCCCCAGCACAGCCTGAAACACACCGCCACTTTTGGCTCCTGCCAGACGCGGCACGATGTGGATCACAGCACCATTTGCCAGCGGTTCATTAAGACGGGCTGATAATTCATTTTCGCCTGCATCACGCCCGGCAATCCGTACCTGATACCAGCCGTCGCTCAGTTTCTGACGAAACGCCGGGAGCTGTGTGGCCAGCGCCCGGATGGCTTCAGCCCCCGTTTTCACACGAAGGTCGATGCGGCGGCCAAATCGTTGTAAATCCCCGTAAAGGCAGATGCGCGCCATGCCCGGTGACGCCAGAGGGAGTGTGTGCGTCGCTGCCATTTGTCGGTATACCTCTCTCGTTTGCTCAGTTGTTCAGGAATATGGTGCAGCAGCTCGCCATCACCACAGTAAATGGCGGCATGATTCGGCACCGATGAACCAAAACAGCACAGCAGCACATCGCCCGGTTGTGCTGATGACAACGGCACCTGATACAGCCCTGTGGCCTCCAGATTATCCAGATAGAGATTCTGACCGTGACGCCACCAGTCATCCCCGCGATGAAAATCCGGCATCTCAATCCCCGCCAGATGATAAGCATCCCGGAACAGCGTGTAACAGTCCGTCACCCCGTGCTCAAAGCGCCGCCCGGTAAGATGCGGCACACAGCGGAATTTATGAATCTCACCCCGGCAGACCAGCCACCACGGCAAATCGCTCTGCACCTGCAGCCGCCTGTCAGCCTCACTCAGCCAGGGCAGACCACCGGGGTGGCTGTGGACCAGCGCCACAATCTCACCCTGCATCTCTGCCCGCAGCCAGTCCTCCGGCGACATCCGGAAATACGCCTCCGGCTCACCGGAGATATTCACGCAGGGAAAATATCTTTCCCCCTTCGGCGTTCTCACCACGAAGCCACACGACTCCGCTGGCGCACATCGCCGGGCGTGCGCCAGAATCGCTGATTCTGTCTGTGTCATGGGATTACTGCGAAAGTTTGTTAATGGAAAGGAAGCCGCCAAAGTTGCCGACGTTATTGCGGAACTTACAACCGCTCAGGCATTTGCTGCATTTATCCTTCGTGATATCGGACGTTGGCTGGTCATATTCATCCGCGACCGCCGGACCGCTATAACCGCACTCGTCACCGCGATAGGTCCAGGTGCAGGTGTTGGCCAGCATGATACGTCCCGGAAAAACAGCGCCATCCGTTTCCGTCGGCGTGGACAGTACAAAGGAGGCACTCACCGCGCTCAGTTCGCTGCACTGCTCAATGCGCCAGCGGCTGATCACCTCCTGCTCCGGATCGGCATAACTGTTTCCGTTGACGAAGTTCACCGCATCCAGAAAACGGGCGTAAACCTTACGCCGGACCACCGTTCCGCCGACCAGACTCTGCAGATCTTCCGCCATCCCGGTGACCATACCGTACAGGTTAGAAACCGTCAGCGTGGGGCGCGTACTGGTGCCTTTGCCATTCAGTTCAAAACCGCTCCCCTGAATGGGATACGGCTGATACTGTCGCCCCTGCCAGGTGACCGGCTCACCTTTTTCGTTCTGCTCATTACAGAAAAAATAACGTTCTCCACCGACCTCTGTCAGGTCGATTTCCCAGAGCACCACGCTGGCCGACTGCTCCGCACGGGTGCATTCATTCAGTGTTTCCTGCCGGATATCCTGCATCAGTTCACCACCTGTTCAAACTCTGCGCTGAACTCAACACGCAGCATACTGACCCGCGACGACCATTTTGCGCAGGTCACCTTTATCTCGCCGCCACTCATAAGGCGGCGTCCACAGAAAGGATTTCCAGCCCCGTGCTCTTCCAGAAACGACTCCAGTACCGTGGCCTCACGGGGGACAGAAAGCGTCACGCTGTACGTTTTCAGGTTGGCATTCAGCCCGGCAGGCGCTCGCTGAGAATAGCCATCACCAAAGCGCACCTTTCTTACAGAAGGGGACGAAGCCACATCCATACCAGGTTTCACTTTCCAGCGGAAGGTCTTCATCGTCCACCTCCGGAGAACAGGCCACCATCGCGCATCTGCCCGGTCACAACATCCATTGCCGCCTTACGGGCTACGTCATAAACAGCCTTCAGTGCCTGTGGCCCTATCTGACCGTTCGTGCCGTCGTTGTTAATCACCACATGGTTATTCTGCTCAAACGTCCCGGACGCCTGCGACCGGCTGTCTGCCATGCTGCCCGGTGTACCGACATAACCGCCGGTGGCATAGCCGCGCATCAGCCGGTAAAGATTCCCCACGCCAATCCGGCTGGTTGCCTCCTTCGTGAAGACAAACTCACCACGGTGAACAATCCCCGCTGGCTCATATTTGCCGCCGGTTCCCGTAAATCCTCCGGTTGCAAAATGGAATTTCGCCGCAGCGGCCTGAATGGCTGTACCGCCTGACGCGGATGCGCCGCCACCAACAGCCCCGCCAATGGCGCTGCCGATACTCCCGACAATCCCCACCATTGCCTGCTTAAGCAGAATTTCTGTCATCATGGACAGCACGGAACGGGTGAAGCTGCGCCAGTTCTGCTCACTGCCGGTCAGCATCGCCGCCATATTCTGTGCAATACCATCAAAGGTCTGCGTGGCTGCACTTTTTACCTGCGACATACTGTCCGTGGCGCTCTCTTCCCACTCACTCCAGCCGGACTTCAGGCCTGCCATCCAGTTCCCGCGAAGCTGGTCTTCAGCCGCCCAGGTCTTTTCTGCTCTGACATGACGTTATTCAGCGCCAGCGGATTATCGCCATACTGTTCCTTCAGGCGCTGTTCCGTGGCTTCCCGTTCTGCCTGCCGGTCAGTCAGCCCCCGGCTTTTCGCATCAATGGCGGCCCGTTTTGCCCGTTGCTGCTGTGCGAATTTATCCGCCTGCTGCGCCAGCGCGTTCAGGCGCTCCTGATACGTAACCTTGTCGCCAAGTGCAGCCAGCTGGCGTTTGTACTCCAGCGTCTCATCTTTATGCGCCAGCAGGGATTTCTCCTGTGCGGACAGCTGGCGACGTTGCGCCGCCTCCTCCAGTACCGCGAACTGACTCTCCGCCTTCCACAAATCCCGGCGCTGCTGGCTGATTTTCTCATTTGCTCCGGCATGCTTCTCCAGCGTCCGGAGTTCTGCCTGAAGCGTCAGCAGGGCAGCATGAGCACTGTCTTCCTGACGATCGCCCGCAGACACCTTCACGCCGGACTGTTTCGGCTTTTTCAGCGTCGCTTCATAATCCTTTTTCGCCGCCGCCATCAGCGTGTTGTAATCCGCCTGCAGGATTTTCCCGTCTTTCAGTGCCTTGGTCAGTTCTTCCTGACGGGCGGTATATTTCTCCAGCGGCGTCTGCAGCCGTTCGTAAGCCTTCTGCGCCTCTTCGGTATATTTCAGCCGTGACGCTTCGGTATCGCTCTGCTGCTGCGCATTTTTGTCCTGTTGAGTCTGCTGCTCAGCCTTCTTTCGGGCGGCTTCAAGCGCAAGACGGGCCTTTTCACGATCATCCCAGTAACGCGCCCGCGCTTCATCGTTAACAAAATAATCATCCTTGCGCAGATTCCAGATGTCGTCTGCTTTCTTAAACGCAGCCTCTGCCTTAATCAGCATCTCCTGCGCGGTATCAGGACGACCAATATCCAGCACCGCATCCCACATGGATTTGAATGCCCGCGCTGTCCTGTCTGCCCAGGTCTCCAGCGTGCCCATGTTCTCTTTCAGGCGGCGGGTCTGGTCATCAAACCCTTTCGTTGCGGCCTCGTTCGCCGCCTGCAATGCCCCGGCTTCATCGCCGGAACGCTGCAACTGAGCAACATACGCAATCTGCTCCGCCGTCACGTTATGGAACTGGCGTGCCATCGCCGTCAGCCCCGACGTCGGGTCTGTGGTCAGCTTCCCGAAGGCTTCAGCGACCTTGTCCACCTCCACGCCGGATGCAGAGGAGAAACGCGCCACACTCTGGCTGATGGACGCAATCTGAGCCTCACCGCTTACCCCCGCCTTAACCAGTGCGCTGAGTGACTCGCTGGTCTGGTTAAACGTCAGCCCTGCCGCCTGCCCGGCTCTGGACAGGACCAGCATACGATCTGCCGTCAGTCCCGCCTGATTGCCGGAAAGGACCAGCGTTTTGTTGAAATCGGACAGGGTTGAGTTGCCCTGATACCAGGCATACGCCAGCGCACCGGTCGCCACCGCCAGCGAGGTGGCCCCCACCATCGGCAGGGTGATCGCACCGGCAAGCCCCCTGAACATGGGGATCATCCCGCCGAAGGAGTCCTTCACCTGCCCCCCCTGTTGCAGCAGGATCAGCCACGGACTTTGCCCGCCTGCAAGCTGCGTGGCCACGTCGGTGAACTGTGCAGGCAGCATACGCATGGCGGCTTTATACTGCCCGACGGAAATCCCCGCTTTCTGTGCAGCCAGCGCCTGTCGGCTCAGCGACTGTTCAACGACTGCCGCTGTTTTTTTCGCATCACTTTCCGTACCGGAAAAATGACGCCTGACTCTGGCCATCTGCTCGTCAAATCTGGCCGCATCCAGACTCAAATCAACGACCAGATCGCCTACCGGTTCAGCCATACCGGACTCCTCCTGCGATCCCTTCTGATACTGTCATCAGCATTACGTCATCCTCCGTCATATCCGCCACATCCGGGGAAGCGGGGATAACTTCATTCCCGTCCGGGCCAAAGCGGACACCTCCGGCAAGCCCTGCCGCTTTCTGCATCAGCACATCATCTTCAGGCTCTTCGTCAGCCTCGCGCCGGTTCAGCAGACTGAAATCCAGCGGATGCATATCCGGATCGCTGAAAAACAGGCTGAGCACGGTGTACGTCAGCCCGGAAAAGTGCATATCCAGCAGAACATCATGAAAATAATGGGTACTGTAAAAGCGGTGCCAGTCGGCATACTCCGTGGATGACATCCCGGCAAGCATGGCACGCCAGTCGGGTCGCCCCATCTCACGCGCCAGTTTCAGGGCAAAACTCAGCTCACCGTCGAACACTTTCCCGCAGAAACAGGCTCTGCGGGCCCGGCGTCCTCTGTCTGTTCAGGGGCATTATTCACAACAAACTCATACATACCAGACAGCCGGTACACCACGTTTTCAGCATGAGAAATTGCCTCCGTGGGCCAGGTGGTAAGCACTTCCTGCTCAATCTGTTTAACGGCTTCATTCATGGACGGCATCTGCGTCTTCTGCGGATGGTTATGCCACAGGGACATCGCCACCAGAAACGCGCCGGTTCTGATGGCGTCTTCCACAGTAAACTTCCGGTTGCTGTCTGACTCCGCCTGTTCTGCCTGCCGTTTCATCAGGGCGAGATGCTCAATACGCTGCAGGGCTGACAGTTCAGAAAGCGTGACGGTCACGCCGTTATGTTCAAATGATTCGGTTTTCAGGAACATCGCTGACTCTCCGGATTAACTGTCGGTGACAGTGATTTCTGCAACCGCAGCAAGTTCACCATTACCGGATACAACCGGAATGTTGACCTTACCTGCAGCAACGCCTTTCACGGTGATGGTCATACCACTGACCGACACGGTGGCTTTTGTTTTATCCGCTGACACCGCACGGAAGCTCTTGTCAGTTGCGCCCTCCGGCTGGAATGCCACGGTCAGCGTGGTGCTCTGCCCTTTCACCACCGAGGAGCTGGCAGGCGTCACAGTCATACCGGTTGCCGCCGTCACCGTACTGCGATCTTCTGCCATTGACGGACGGCCCACATTGGTGACCTTCACCGTACGGGTGATCACTTCCTTCGCCGTCACCGCCTTACCGATACTGCTGACCCAGCCACGGAACACATCGACCGTGCCGTTCGGGAAGCGGATTTTATAGGCACGGGTATCACCTTCATTAAACCACGCCAGCAGCGCCTGCTGCCCCTGCTCTCCGGGCATCCACGCCAGCGTGAAGCTGGTATCTCCGGCGGATTTCTGCCCCTGCCCGGTCGCGGTCCAGTCCGCATCTTCATCATCGAGATAACTGTCGTCATAGGACTCAGCGGTCAGTTCGCCGGGCGTCAGGTCTTTAACTTTAGCCAGACGCGACCAGTCAACGTCTGAAAGCGGGTTCGCATAAGGGTCGCCGCTCCCGTTATAAACCCACAGGGTGGTCCCGGCACCTTTCACCGGTATTGCTGGATTTGGTACAGGCATATCGTCCTCACATTTCATAGGTAATGACATAAGTCAGATCGGCAGAACTCCACAGGCCCGCATCATCGTCGCGCCGGTAGTCATAGCCACTGGCCACCATACTGGTGAGCAAATCTGACAGTGCCGGGATATCGCTCATCACCGGATAAATCCGGGACTCCATCCACGCATCCAGCTCTGAATCCGGTACCTGAGCAGGCAGGAAAACTTCGATATGCAGCTCCGCCTGCCAGGTATCGCTGTCCAGCTCTTCGCCCGTGTATTCAGCGCCGGTGAGATAAACGGCAACTGCCGGAAAATCCGCCTCATCAAAAACAGCGGGGCGACCATCAAAAAACGTCGCCCCGGTGTCATGCTTCTCCAGTGCATCCAGTACGGCTGCACGGAGTTCAGTATGTTTCATCGCTTTATTACCATCCTCAGTTGATGCTGCAGCGCATAGCCCAGCTCTTTCGGAAGACGTTCACGCCGTATCCGCTCAATATTTTGTTTAAACGCCGTGGTCAGCGGCACCGCCATCGGGATTTTCACCACATCAATGGGGTAACGGTTTTTCCCGGCCACACGCTGCATGACATGCCACCGGCCATTTTTCAGTTGCTGAATAAACGCGCCGGGAATACGACGGTTTCCCACCACAAGCACGCTGCCGCCACCTTTCAGGGCTGAACGCTGCCCCTTTTTACGACGCCTGCGTCGGGACAGGACAATCCGCACGTTACCCAGCTTTATTACGGGCAAATCCCCCCGGTTAACCTTGATTCTGGCCTGCGGATTTTTGACCGTGGCCCTTTTCAGCCTGGCCCTTTCCTTTACCAGTTTCCGGCGTACCTTTGTCTCACGGGCAACCTGTGACGCCGACTGCGATATCGCGGATGAAGCAACGCGGTTAATGGCCATTGCGGCGGCAGCGGGCACCGCCGTTCTGCTGATACGGCTGAGGTTTTCAACGGCCTGCTCAAGACCTTTTATGGCCATACATCCCCCTTTCAGCGGCGACGGTTAACGGCAGGCGGTACGCCCCGCCCAAGCCAGAGATGACAGCTTCCACCATCATCCGGCGAAACCCGGTCTATCCAGAAGTTTTCCTCACCGATGGTCAGCGTGTCTCCACGCCGCAGTTGCCGCACCTCATCAGTCCGGACAAACAGGGACGGGCTGGAGCCTTCAACGCGCACGCCCTGTCCGGCATAGCTGATATTTTCAGGGTCATCAAAAACACCACGTATTACTGCGCCGGACTGCTCACCGGATGTCATGGTGGCTGACGTTCCCATGTACCCGCGTATCGTTTCATCGGCGCGGGCAATGGCAGCATCGAACAGGTTATCGAAATCAGCCACAGCGCCTCCCGTTATTGCATTCTGGCCAGGCCACGTTCTGTCATTTCGGCTGCCACACCGGCAGAGACACGGAACGCCGTTCCCGGCAGCACAAATGCCACAGCCTCATCCCGCGTGGCGTGAAGTGCATCGGTATGCAGCGTCACCAGTGCCACAACCGTGACCAGAGCAGCCGTATCAGTCACGGTATCCGTCTGTGCTGATACCAACTCATTTTCATGTCCGGTCAGCGCATTTTCCGGGCTGACAGACGTGTCCTGACCGGCTGCGTCATCCGTGTCATCAAGCTCCTCTTCCAGCTCTGCCACACGGAGCGCCAGTTCTTCTTTCGTCCCCGTCAGGCTGACATCACGGTTCAGTTGCTCACCCAGCGACCGGAGACGGGCAATCAGTTCATCTTTCGTCATGGACTCCTCCACAGAGAGAAAATGGCCCCGAAGGGCCATGATTACGCCAGTTGTACGGACACGAACGCATCAGGGTCAGCCAGCAGCATCAGCGGTGCTGACTGAATCATGGTGAACTCACGCGCCGGATCGCCGGTGGTCACCCAGTTTTTCGGGTAACGGGCAGAGGCGTTAATGCCTTCGCGCTGTGCGTCCGCATCCTGAATGCAGCCATAGGTGCGCAGACCGCGTGCCTGAGTGTTCCCCAGCACCATCGTGTTGTCCGGCAGGAAGTTCTTTTTGACGCCGTTTTCCACGTACTGTCCGGAATACACGACGATGGCCACATCGCCATACATCCCCTTATAGGACACCGCTTCGCCCAGGTCTTTCACCGCTGTCTCCAGCTCGGAATTAGAGCCACGACGGGTATCCAGCTTCTCCCTGACGGCTTTGAAGGAACGGAACAGCGCCCAGCCTTTCGGATCGAACACGATGATATTCACCACACCGCTGGCGTTCAGCGCGTAGGCTTCGATATCGTCGGTCGGGTCATACGTGGACTTGTCACGCTTGCTCCACTCCGTGCCGCCGGACTGCGTGATGTTATTCTCCTCACTGCGGCCCATATCCACCTCAACCGGATCGAAGGCTTCACCGGTCATGGTGTATTTGCCCTTAAGCACGGCAGAAACTGCCTGCATCTCTTCGACCTGAGCAATGGCCAGCTCTTCGTCACGCATGTTCTGCATGATGATGCGACGGCGGCGGTAAGCCGGGTCCGCCAGATTCTGCGGATCTTCATCCGGCAGGCGACGCAGGGTCATCTGCGGATTCACTTCATGCTTCGGCTTGACATATCCCGGCGTAAATTCAGAGGTGGAGCCGCCACGGGAACGGATAACCTCACCGGAAACAATCGGCGAAACGTACAGCGCCATGTTTACCAGTCCCGGAATTTGTGAGAGATAGACTTTCTCCGTGGTGAAGGGATAGCTCTCACGGAAAAAGAGACGCAGAAACAACGGATCAAACTTAAATTTCTGCTCATTTGCCGCCAGCAGCTGGGCGGTTGTGTACATCGACATAAAAAAATCCCGTAAAAAAAGCCGCACAGGCGGCCTTTAGTGATGAAGGGTAAAGTTAAACGATGCTGATTGCCGTTCCGGCAAACGCGGTCCGTTTTTTCGTCTCGTCGCTGGCAGCCTCCGGCCAGAGCACATCCTCATAACGGAACGTGCCGGACTTGTAGAACGTCAGTGTGGTGCTGGTCTGGTCAGCAGCAACTGCAAGAATGCCAACGGCAGCACCGTCGGTGGTGCCATCCCACGCAACCAGCTTACGGGTGGAGGTGTCCAGCATCAGCGGGGTCATTGCAGGCGCTTTCGCACTCAATCCGCCGGGCGCGGTTGCGGTATGAGCCGGGTCACTGTTGCCCAGCGGCTGGTAATGGGTAAAGGTTTCTTTGCTCGTCATAAACATCCCTTACACTGGTGTGTTCAGCAAATCGTTAACGGCATCAGATGCCGGGTTACCTGCAGCCAGCGGTGCCGGTGCCCCCTGCATCAGACGATCCAGCGCAGTGTCACTGCGCGCCTGTGCACTCTGTGGTGCTGCGGCCAGAATACGGCGGGCCGTTTCCACGGTCATACCGGGGGTTTCGGCCAGCACGCATGCCTGTTCTTCGCGTCCGTGAGCCTCCTCACAGTTGAGGATCCCCATAATGCGACTGTTTTCTGCCGCAACCGCTGCGGTGATCTGCGCGTTCACGTCCGGCTGCGCAGCGCTGGCGTTCTCGCCCTCCGTCGCTGGCACCACGCCAGTAACGTCAGCCTGCGAAGCAGTGGCTGAAACAGTTGTTGATTGAGTCTCTTTGGTCATTCGCCCTCCTGAGAGACGGGATTTACGTGCATCCAGTGCATCACGCATGACGGTGATCGCATCGGTACTGTTCACAAGTTCATCAGCCAGTCCGGCATCAATGGCCTCCTGACCGCTGTACACTGCAGCCTCGGTATCCAGCACAGCCTGCACGGACAGGCCGGTATATGCCGACACCTTCTGTGCAAACATCCGGCGGGTTGCATCCATCCGGGACTGCAGTGTTTCCCGGACATCATCCGGTAGATGGCTGTAGGGGTTGCCATCCACCTTATGGCTGCCGCTGTAAATCAGCGTGATTTCCACGCCCTGTTTCTCCAGCGCAGCACCGTAATTACTGTGAGCCATCATGACGCCGATGGAGCCTGTCCGGGCGGTCTGCGTGACCAGACGCCGGGAGGCGGCGCTGGCAAGCAGCTGACCTGCACTGCAGTTCATGTCGTTGGCCAGCGCCCATACCGGTTTTATGTCTCGCACACGGGCGATGATGTCAGCACAGTCAAATGCTCCCGCCACCATCCCGCCCGGTGTGTCCATATCCAGCAGAATGCCGTCCACCATCGGATCGCTGGCAGCCTGTTGCAGACGGGCGATAATGCCGTTGTAACCGGTCATTCCCGAATACGGCTGCAGCGCCCGCGTCCGGCTGACCAGCGTACCGGACACCGGCAGCACGGCGATGCCGTTCATGACCTGATAACTGCGGGCCTGTCGTGGTCCGTCATCATCACCGGATAACGCCAGCGCCGCGGGTGCCTCTCCGGCAGTCAGGCTGTCGCCGGATACTGCATCCGTCAGGCGGCTGATCCCAAGCTGGCCTGCAAGCGCACAAAAGAAAACCCGCGCATAGGCGGGTTCAAGCATCAGCGGCTCATTAAAAGCCATGTATGCGGGAGATTACGCAGCGCTGCTGTCTCTTCTCCTCCTCTGTTGATTGTCGCAGTCCGGTTCAAATGCCGCAGCCGCCCAGGCGGGCGGTTTAAGACCGGCTGCACGGCGCTCCATCGTTTCACGGACCTGCTGGGCAAAAATTTCCTGATAGTCGTCACCGCGTTTCGCGCACTCTTTCTCGTAGGTGCTCAGTCCGGCTTCTATCAGCATCACCGCTTCCTGAACTTCTTTCAGACCATCGATGGCCATACGACCGGAGCCTATCCAGTCGCAGTTCCCCCAGGCACTGCGGGCTTCCTGAAAACTGAAGCGCGCTTTTGAAGGTAACGTCACCACGCGGCGAACGATGGCCTCTTCCAGCCAGCACAGAAACATCTGGCTCGCCTGACGGGATGCGACGAATTTTCGCCGCCCCATAAAGTACGCCCACGACTCGTTCGCACTGGCCCGTGCCGTGGAGTAGCTCATCTGGGCGTAATTCCGGGAAAGCTGCTCATACGAGACACCCAGCCCGGCAGCGATATACCGCAGCAGTGACTGCTCAAACACGGAGTAGCCGTTATCCGTATCCTGAGCCGTCTGCAGGTTCAGTGAGTCACCCGGCATCAGGTGCGGTACTTTTGCGCCTCCCAGCCGGACCGGCGCTGCGGCGTAATACGCGGCAATTTCACCAATCCAGCCGGTCAGCCTTTCCCGCTGCTCCTGACTGTTCGCGCCCAGAATAAAATCCATCGCTGACTGCGTATCCAGCTCACTCTCAATGGTGGCGGCATACATCGCCTTCACAATGGCGCTCTGCAGCTGCGTGTTCTGCAGCGTGTCGAGCATCTTCATCTGCTCCATCACGCTGTAAAACACATTTGCACCGCGGGTCTGCCCGTCCTCCACGGGTTCAAAAACGTGAATGAACGAGGGCGCGCCGCCGGGTAACTCACGGGGTATCCATGTCCATTTCTGCGGCATCCAGCCGGATACCCGTCGCTGACGTAATATCCCAGCGCCGCACCGCTGTCAATTAATCTGCACACCGGCACGGCAGTTCCGGCTGTCGCCGGTATTGTTCGGGTTGCTGATGCGCTTCGGGCTGACCATCCGGAACTGTGTCCGGAAAAGCCGCGACGAACTGGTATCCCAGGTGGCCTGAACGAACAGTTCACCGTTAAAGGCGTGCATGGCCACACCTTCCCGAATCATCATGGTAAACGTGCGTTTTCGCTCAACGTCAATGCAGCAGCAGTCATCCTCGGCAAACTCTTTCCATGCCGCTTCAACCTCGCGGGAAAAGGCACGGGCTTCTTCCTCCCCGATGCCCAGATAGCGCCAGCTTGGGCGATGACTGAGCCGGAAAAAAGACCCGACGATATGATCCTGATGCAACTGGATGGCGTTGGCGGCATAGCCGTTATTGCGTACCAGATCGTCTGCGCGGGCATTGCCACGGGTAAAGTTGGGCAGCAGGGCTGCATCCACACTTTCACTCGGTGGGTTCCACGCCCGCAACTGCCCACCAAATCCGCTGCCACCGCCGTGATAACCGGCATATTCACGCAGCGATGTCATGCCGTCCGGCCCCAGAAGGGTGGGAATGGTGGACGTTTTCATACATAAAATCCTGCAGGTCCCCTGCGTCGCTGTGTCATGCCGGTCTGCACTTCCAGCTCCGCAATGTATTTTTTCAGGTCAGACACGGAAGTGGCCGTAAACTCCACTCGCCGTCCGTCTTTCTGTACCGTTGCCACCCGTTTTCCTGTCATCAGGTCATGCAGTGCCGCACGGGCAGCGGCAAGTTCTTCCTGTCGCGTCATTCATCCTCTCCGGATAAGGCACGGGCGTAATCTGCCAGTGTTTTCTTGTTGGTTGCTGCACCATCCTCTTCCTGCAGGCTCGCCAGCAGCGCACTGAGATCCAGCTGCCAGCGGGAAATACTGATGCGCAGCGCCGCCAGCGCATAAACGAAGCAGTCGAGCGCCTCATTGCGTCGCTTTTTGCTGTCCCACAGTATTTTTTTCCTGCCATCCACCCATTTTTCGACCTGCTCTTCAGCCGTCAGCTGCTGCGCTTCGGTCAGATCAAAAATATCCGGGTTATTCGGGAAGTGAACGGCACCGGGAAGCGGTTCATCCCCTTCCGGCGTCAGTGTGAAGCGGTTATAAATCTGCTCTTTCGCGGTATCCGTACCGATTTCGGTAAGGTAAACCCCGTTTTTGTTTCGCTTACGTGGCATGCTGGCCACCGGCTTTCCGTAGACGGATGCCCCTTTAATGGGGATCACCCGGAACAGCCCATGTTTTTTCGAGCGTTCATACACAATGGTCGGGTCAATCCCGCCAGTATCCCAGCAGATACGGGATATCGACATTTCTGCACCATTCCGGCGGGTATAGGTTTTATTGATGGCCTCATCCACACGCAGCAGCGTCTGTTCATCGTCGTGGCGGCCCATAATAATCTGCCGGTCAATCAGCCAGCTTTCCTCACCCGGCCCCCATCCCCATACGCGCATTTCGTAGCGGTCCAGCTGGGAGTCGATACCGGCGGTCAGGTAAGCCACACGGTCAGGAACGGGCGCTGAATAATGCTCTTTCCGCTCTGCCATCACTTCAGCATCCGGACGTTCGCCAATTTTCGCCTCCCACGTCTCACCGAGCGTGGTGTTTACGAAGGTTTTACGTTTTCCCGTATCCCCTTTCGTTTTCATCCAGTCTTTGACAATCTGCACCCATGTGGTGAACGGGCTGTACGCTGTCCAGATGTGAAAGGTCACACTGTCAGGTGGCTCAATCTCTTCACCGGATGACGAAAACCAGAGAATGCCATCACGGGTCCAGATCCCGGTCTTTTCGCAGATATAACGGGCATCAGTAAAGTCCAGCTCCTGCTGGCGGATGACGCAGGCATTATGCTCGCAGAGATAAAACACGCTGGAGGGGTCATCCGGCGTCCATTTGAGGCCCGGCCAAACGGCGTCTCTTTGTCGCCAAATTTAAGGTACTGCTCCTCCCCGCAGTGCGGGCAGGCAACATGAAAACGCATAAAATGCGGGGATTCACTGGCTGCACGCTCAATCTGGCAGGTGCCTCTCACTTTGGGCGTGGAGCCACGGATGGACTTTGGCCAGACCGAGCCTTCAATACGCTTGTCGCCCAGGAACGTCGGAGAGCCTTCCTGTTCAATATCATCATCAAAGGCAGCAAGTTCATCATAACCCGCCACATCCACTGACTTTTCACGGTAGTTTTTTGCCGCTTTACCGCCCAGGCACCAGAAGCCACGCCCATTAGTGAAACGCTTCATGGTGAGCGTGTTATCCCGGTGCTTTTTGCCATACCACGGGGCCAGCGCCAGCAGCGACGGAATATCACGAATAGTCGGCTCAACGTGGGTTTTCATAAAGTTCTCGGCATCACCATCCGTCGGCAACCAGATAAGGGTGTTGCGCTGCTTATGCTCTGAAGTAGGCATAAACACCCAGCAGCATTTTGTAACCGACACGGGCAGCTTCACCACATTCAACCTCGCGGATGTAGTCACTGCCCATCGCATTCATAATGGCCCGCTGAAAGGGCAGTGTTTCCCAGCGCCCTTCCTGGTATGCGGATTCTTTGGGAGATAGTAATTGGCATCCGCCCATTCAACGGCGGTCTGTGGCTCCGGCCTGAACAGTGAGCGAAGCCCGGCGCGGACAAAATGCCGCAGCCTGTTAACCTGACTGTTCGATATATTCACTCAGCAACCCCGGTATCAGTTCATCCAGCGCGGCTGCTTTGTTCATGGCTTTGATGATATCCCGTTTCAGGAAATCAACATGTCGGTTTTCCAGTTCCGGAAAACGCTGCACCGACAGGGGATCCCGTCGAGAATACTGGCAATTTCACCTGCGATCCGCGACAGCACGAAAGTACAGAATGCGGTTTCCACCACTTCAGCGGAGTCTCTGGCATTTTTCAGCTCCTGTGCGTCGGCCTGTGCACGCGTAAGTCGATGGCGTTCGTACTCAATAGTCCCTGGCTGGAGATCTGCCTCGCTGGCCTGCCGCAGTTCTTCAACTTCCCGGCGCAGCTTTTCGTTCTCAATTTCAGCATCCCTTTCGGCATACCATTTTATGACGGCGGCAGAATCATAAAGCACCTCATTACCCTTGCCACCGCCTCGCAGAACGGGCATTCCCTGTTCCTGCCAGTTCTGAATGGTACGGATACTCGCACCGAAAATGTCAGCCAGCTGCTTTTTGTTGACTTCCATTGTTCATTCCACGGCCAAAAACAGAGAAAGGAAACGACAAAGGCCAAAAAGCCCGTTTTCAGCACCTGTCGTTTCCTTTCTTTTCAGGGGGTATTTTAAATAAAAACATTAAGTTACGACGAAGAAGAACGGAAACACCTTAAACCGGAAAATTTTCATAAATAGCGAAAACCCGCGAGGTCGCCGCCCCGTAACCTGTCGGATCGCCGGAAAGGACCCGAAAAATGATAATAATTATCATCTACATGTCACAACGTGCATCTACGCCATCAAACCACGTCAAATAATCAATTATGACGCAGGTATCGTATTAATTGATCTGCATCAACTTAACGTAAAAACAACTTCAGACAATACAAATCAGCAACACTGAATACGGGGCAACCTCATGTCAACTAAGAACAGAACCCGCAGAACAACAACCCGCAACATCCGCTTTCCTAACCAAATGATTGAACAAATTAACATCGCTCTTGAGCAAAGGGTCGGGAATTTCTCAGCCTGGGTCATTGAAGCCTGCCGTCGGAGACTAACGTCAGAAAAGAGAGCATATACATCAATCCAGAGTGATGATGGATGAACATCCCGGTTTCTTTACCTTCCCTCCCTTCCCGCACAGAACTGGCGAGCGTGAGGGACCAATATGTGAGCCATAAATGCCTTATCTTCAGAAATGCAGTTGGTATCCGAATAGAACGATATTGTAAATTCACTTCCTACGGGGTATTGCTGGTTGATTGCGTACTGTTTAGCCTGACAGTGACAGAATACGATATTGACTCTGTCACTTGTGAAATGGTCAGAATGGTTAGCAGTTATGGTGATCAGTCAACCAACAGGGAATAATCCTTCGTATTCTTATCGTGCTTTACTAACGCGGCCTCAATTGCCCTGAATGCTTCCAGAGATACTTGATGTTCTATACATGCAATTACAACATCCGGGTAACCCATCGAAATGGTGCTATTAAGCATAGTTTTTACACGAACCTGCTCCTGGGAGGGGGTATCAATGTATTGATCTTTATGCATTTTGTCGCTCCATTCGTTTGCTCTTCACTTGCGGCTAAAAATATAACGTCAAATCACTCAGCATGAAAGAGTGAAAGTTTCAGCGCGTTTCCCTTACATAATCTGTCGTTTGTATTCTCTTCAATTTTGAAAGGGCTAGTGTATTGTCCACACAACCAAATGCCAATCGACAATCGAGATTTATATCTATTCGGTAATGTTTAAATATAACAAGGCAAAAGCAGGGGTTTATGGGTAATTTGTATTGTTGAATAGCATCTGATGAGAAATTGATGCTAATACTATAAACATACTAGATTAAATCAATCTTGATATCATAGCTTTCAAGACCAGTCATTTTTTCCCGTGCAGTAAACTGGATACTGGTAACTTCTTTCCCGGTCTTTTTCTTAAGCTCAATGATTTTTTTTGTTATATTTCAGAAATATTGCTTGTTTTTGTTTTTAACTCTTCAATGTTCATCATTTCCTCTTTTAGTCTGTTATGACTTTCCTGGTACACAGTAGTGTCAATTATATGGAGCAAACGTATAAAAGATAAGATGAAACATCGCAATAATCAACATACGACGGTCTAAATTTCACACAAACAGATAAAGATGATTATCATTTATTATCAATGCATTAGAATCAAATCAATTCAAGAGTCTCATTGCTGCTTCCAGAATTTCTTCTGAAGTTACATGTCGATCCGCTGCTACATAAATGACTTTATGATCTCCGGTCAGAGATGGAAACCCTGCAGCCATTACAGTGAGGTGTGTTGTTTCGCCATTTGGGTATTCACGCATGATGGTGTTAACTCCGGTCATCACTGGCACTACCATTGCTGGTTCAGAGTTAAAAAAAACTATTATTTTTTTCATATGTTACCGTAATATGTGAGTATCCATCGACTAGACACTAAGCAAAAAAGCTCCCGAAGGAGCCTTCATTTTCACTTTCTTAAATCTAACGACAGATGGCTAACATTTAAGTATTGTGAAATATTATCAAATGTAATCATCATTGATTTACAAAAGATACATTTTGCCCCGAAAGGATTCATGTCAGAAACATCAAAAGATGATGTTCTATACTGGGAACCATGACAACACGGGCATCTAAAGTGAATATGGTTTGTAATATTGTCTACCTCAAAGCGCCACTACATGAACAGCGGCAGGACCTTTAGGTCCGTTCTCAATACCAAATTCAACTTCCTGATTCTCAGTTAATGTTTTGAAATCGTTGCTCTGAATTGCTGAGAAATGGACAAACACATCTTTGCTGCCATCTTTCGGCGTGATGAAACCAAAACCTTTTTCAGGGTTAAACCATTTCACTAAACCAGTCATTTTGTTAGACATAATTATTACCTTTTGAAGAAATTAGCCCTTGGGCAGAATGGTCCGAAAAAAAATATCAGAGAGAAAAACCAACAAGGAAATCTCAAGAGGTACAAATAATAAAATTATAACAATGACTGCTTCAGATAAATTTGTAACAAACCAGAACACCATTAACTCATGATTAACCACCCATAGCAAGGATTACTTTTGTAAAGAAAAACACAGCAATGAAAGAATAGCTTTATTTATTAATAAAACGTGTCATTCTGATTAAGACCTTTTATCTTACCCTTAAGATTTCAGGAATTTTGGCTCATGGAAGAGTCCTTTTTATTTAAATTTTACATTCCTACGCGGTAAAATGTTCGATTCTAATACCCTACATTTGATGCTTTTTATCTCTTAAAGATTCATAGATCTGTTGACAAGTCACTCCTGCGATGTAGCGTTCGTCAGCAATTTCAGCATAAAGCTGAGCTTCTGCTGCAATATCTCCGAGCATGTTGGTGAGCATTCCTTCGGCGGTTTTGGTTGTTTTGCCTCTGACGGCAGCGGCAAGATCTGCGGTATGCTTCGCTGCGTCAAGGCGTATGGCTATTTTTTGCTTCCGGCACGCAACTGGTTAACACTATCAGACAGATAAGCAGCCCTGGCAGAAATTTCAGCAGATTTCTGTTGTGCATCTTTAACAGCCTCATCACGGGCTATAGTTCGCCCCTGTTCAATTATTCGAGCAGCAAATTGAGCATTTACCTCTTGTGATAATGCGGCAGCATCACGTTCCGCCCATTTTTTTTGCCATCCTCTGTCGCTCCAGACATTTCCGACGATAAATCCTGACAACACGAGAAAAATCACCA
>SCPN01000493.1_pt1 | contig 79349 bp, 87 predicted proteins | sample 6106831 | NCBI WGS metagenome assembly SCPN01 (sample SAMN10720447, study PRJNA508395) | human gut metagenome | isolation source: Participant 1, 0 month
CCATCCCAGAAGCTCGATCACATAGGCAATGATCAGCTGGGAGATCACGATCAGCATCGCCGCTTTCGCAGGTCCCAGGCTGTTCATGCTCTTTATTACGGTAACGGTGATAAAATGCACCGATCCACACCTCCAAGCAGCGTCCATTTATCCGGGACCTGTGTAAGCGTCATAAAACTTTTCCCGTCCGCAAAATACCAGATCACAAGACAGACCAGAAGTGCCGTAAACTGCACAAAACTGGTCGAAACCCAGAGGCTGGTCGCCTTTGTCACCTGCGTGTTGAAGACGCCCTGCACACTCATCAGGGCTCCCGATAAAAGTGCTGTTAAAATTCCAATCATAAAAAAACTCCTTTGCCTGTACTTTCTGACAGTATATGCACAAAGGAGTTTTCTATACATTTTTTACTGTTTTTTCAAGTCGAACGCACGTGAGATTGCGCGATTCTGGTCAGCTTTGCTGACATTTACCAACAGAATCCTGTGCATCCTGCGAGCGTTCTTAGTCGGAGATTGCACTCCCACTAAGACAAATTTGTCGCTTGCCACTTATAGAAGTTTGAGTCTTCTCCGACTAAGATAAAACCGCTTCCAGTTTTTCAACCATCTCGTCGATGTCTTTCTCGGTGATCACAAGCGGAGGCACCAGACGCAGTACATCACTTCCTGCGGAAAGCACAATCAGACCATTTGCCAGAGCTGCTTTGACAAGTTCGCCGACCGGTCTGCCGCTCACAACCAGTCCCTGCATGAATCCTTTTCCGCGGCGTGCGGTAAAGCAGTCATGTTTTTCTACCAGTTCATCCAGTTTCTTTTCCAGATACGGAGCTGTCTTTCTTACATGACCGACGATGTCATGTTCTTCAAACAGATCAAACACTTTGGAAACCGCTGCACAGGCGAAGGGATTTCCGCCGTAAGTTGTACCGTGATCTCCCGGAACTAAAGAGGCTTTTGCAGTCTTTTCGTTTAAGACAAACGCTCCGACCGGCACGCCGCATCCCAGTGCCTTTGCACAGGTCATGATATCCGGCATCACGCCGTACTGCTGCCATGCAAACATGCTTCCGGTACGTCCCATACCACACTGGATTTCATCGAGGATCAGAAGAATATCTTTTTCTTCACAGATTTCTTTAACACCTTTTAAGAAGCTCTCTTCCATCGGATAAATGCCGCCTTCGCCCTGAAGGGTTTCCATGATAATCGCACAGGTTTTGTCTGTGATCTGAGCTTTTACACTGTCCAGATCATTGTAATCTGCAAATTTCACGCCGCCCATCAGCGGTTTGAACGCTTCCTGATAATGCGGGTTTCCGGTAACGGAAAGTGCTCCGACGCTTCTTCCGTGGAAGGAATGGTTCATGGCAATGATCTCGTGATCCGTTGCATGGTCTTTGTTCCATGCATATTTACGTGCGGCTTTGATCGCACCTTCGATCGCCTCCGTACCGCTATTGGTAAAGAATACTTTGCTCATGCCACTTGCCTTTACCAGTTTTTCTGCTGCTTCCATCATCGGCACATTGTAGAAAAGATTGGAGGTATGGATCACTTTGTCAATCTGATCTTTTAAAGCCTGATCGTAGTCCGCATAGTGATAGCCAAGTGCAAACACCGCAATTCCGGCACCGAAATCCAGATATTCCTTTCCTTCGGTATCATAAAGATGTACGCCTTCTCCTTTTTCAAAAACAACCGGGAAACGATTATAGGTGTGCAGAACCACCTGTTCCGTTCTCTCCATATATTCATTCATTTTCATTGTAAAAACGTTCCTCCTCATCCCCGATAATCGCAGTACCGATACCTTTGTTGGTATAGAACTCCAACAGCAGGCAGTGCGGGATCCTTCCGTCCAGGATATGTACTCTGGAAACACCGGATTTGATCGCATCGACACAGTTCTGGATCTTCGGGAGCATGCCGCCGCCGATATTTCCGCTGCCGAGCAGTTCTTCTGCTTCCGGAATACTCAGTTCGGAGATCAGTGTGGATTTGTCCTGCGGATCACGGTATACACCCTCGATATCCGTTAAAAATACCAGTTTGGATGCTCCGACTGCCGTTGCAATCGCACATGCTGCATCGTCTGCATTGATATTATAAGAATGATACTCATCATCGGAACCGATTGGGCAGATCACCGGGACAAAATCATTGTCCAGCAGTGTATTTAAAAGCTCGGTATTGACTTTTGTCACTTCTCCTACAAAACCGATATCTTCGCCTTTGGAGAGTTTCTTCTTAACACGCAGAACGGAGCCGTCTTTTCCGCTGATACCAACCGCTTTGACTCCGACTTTCTCCATCATGGACACCAATCCTTTGTTGATCTTATTTAAGACCATCTCAGCCACTTCCATGGTGTCTTTATCCGTCACACGCAGTCCGTTGATAAATTTGGTCTCAATGCCGACTTTGCCTGTCCATTTTGTGATTTCTTTTCCGCCACCGTGTACGATGATCGGGCGAAATCCGACCAGTTTCAGAAGTGCTACGTCACGGATGACGTTTTTCTTCAGTTCATGTTCTACCATGGCACTTCCGCCGTATTTTACAACGATGGTCTTGCCGCTGAATTTCCGTATATAAGGTAACGCTTCATTGAGCACACTGGCTTTCTGAAGCAGATCCTGCATTGTATCCATTGTTTTTTCCTCCAGTTTCTATCCATACTTCCGGCATCCGGACAGATGCCTGTAAATTGCTCTGCCACAAAGCTGCTCTTACCGCTTAAGAGCGGTAATCGGCATTGATCTTTACATAATCGTAAGTCAGATCACAACCCCAGGCAGATGCGGATGCCTCTCCCATCTTGATGTCAGCAACAGCCGTCACTGCTTTTCTGAGAGCACCTTTGTCGCTTCTTCTTCGCTGTAATCAAGTGCCACACCGTTTTCGATGATCTTCAGCTTACCTGCTGCACTTTCAAAATACAGATCTACTTTTTCCGGATCAAACTTAGCTCCGGAATAACCCATGGCACAGAGGATACGTCCCCAGTTTGCATCATGTCCGAAAATAGCCGCTTTGGTAAGGTTTGAACAAATAACGGATTTTGCCAGAATCTTCGCCTGTTCTTTTGACTGTGCTCCGATCACTTTTGTCTCAAACAATGCAGTGGCACCTTCGCCGTCCCCTGCCATTTTCTTTGCGAGCGTCTCGTTGATATAGTGCAGTGCCCTGGCAAATGTCTGATAATCTTCGCCTTCCTCTGTAATTTCCGGATTCTCTGCCAGTCCGTTTGCCAGCAGCAGAACGGTATCATTTGTGGAAGTATCTCCGTCAACAGAAATCATATTGTAGGTATCATCGACATCTGCACTCAATGCCTTCTGAAGCATTTCTTTTGAAATAGCTGCATCTGTCATGAGGAAGCTCAGCATCGTGCACATGTTCGGATGGATCATACCGGAACCTTTGCACATACCGCCGATCGTTACCGTTTTACCGCCAATCTCAACTTCAACGGCAACCTCTTTTTACCGTATCCGTTGTCATGATCGATTCTGCTGCCAGTGTTGCTGCTTCTCTGGTATCCAGAAGCAGTCCGGAAAGATCCTTCACGCCTTTTTTGATCGTATCGATTGGCAGCTGTTTTCCGATCACACCGGTAGATGCTACCAGAACCTCATCCTTGTCGATACCGAGTGCTTCTGCTGCCGCTTTTGCAGTCTCTTCACAGTAGCCATATCCTTCTGCTCCGGTGCAGGCGTTTGCAATACCGCTGTTTACCACAACAGCTCTCGCCTCTCCATGTTCGTATACCACATGCTGATCCCATTTTACCGGTGCGGCTTTTACAAGGTTTGTCGTAAACGTTCCGGCTGCCATACATGGTGCACTGCTTACGATCATTGCCATATCTTTTTTTGTACCTTTTTTGATACCTGCATGCATACCGGCTGCTTTAAATCCTTTTGCAGCGGTTACACCTCCATCTATTATCTTCATCTATGCTCACGACCTTTCTCTGTTTTATGGGAACATTGGTACGCCCTGAAGGCCTTCGTTCTCGGCAAATCCAAACATCAGGTTCATATTCTGCACGGCCTGACCGGCTGCACCTTTCACCAGATTGTCCATTGCCCCCATCATGATCACACGGTTTGTTCTCGGATCCAGTTTGAAGTTTACATCCACATAATTGCTTCCTTCTACCCACTTCGTCTCCGGGCAGACATCCTTATCCAGAACACGTACAAACTGTTCTTTTCCGTAATAAGCATCATAGATCGCCTTAACTTCTTCGTAAGTCACCTCTTTTTTCAGAGATGCATAAGCAGTAACCAGAATACCGCGGTTCATCGGAACCAGATGCGGTGTAAAATTAATATGGATCGGATAACCGGCGGCATAACCTAACTGCTCTTCAATCTCCGGTGTGTGTCTGTGTGTTGCAACACCGTATGCTTTGATGTTCTCATTGACTTCACAGTAAAGGTTTGCAACCTTGGCACTGCGTCCTGCTCCGGAAGTACCGGATTTAGCATCAATGATAACGGTATTTCCATCAATAATGCCTTCCTTTAACAATGGATAAATGGACAAGGTGCTGCATGTCGGATAACATCCCGGATTTGCGATCAGTCTTGCCTTTTTGATATCCTCCCGGTTGATCTCACACAGTCCGTAAACAGCTTCCTCAATAAACTGCGGTGCTTTGTGTTCCAGATTATACCACTGCTCATAAGTCTTCCGGTCTTTGATACGGAAGTCCGCACTTAGATCGATCACTTTTGCCTGACTTAAAATCCCTTCATTTATAAGAGATGCACACAACCCCTGCGGTGTTGCTGTGAAAATCACATCTACCTCTTTTGCCAGCTGCTCCATATTGTCATCCAGACATTTTGCATCCACGATCTGGAACATATTCTGGTAAACACTGCTGTATCTCTGATCCACATAACTTCTGGAACCATACCACGCAATCTCTGCTTCTTTATGGTTAAGGAGAAGACGGACAAGTTCGCCTCCTGCATATCCGGTTGCTCCTATTATTCCGGCTTTTATCATATCAACATTCTCCTTTCAACCTAATATATCTTTTCTATCCGGATCATTCTTTTTTCCTTTTCTGTCAAATGTGAGGTGCCGCCCATCTGATGCAGTCTCCGGCAGATTCATAAAAATTCGCTGTGCGAATGAAATCTTTCTTATCATATACCAGTTTTCTTTATAAGTAAAGAGTTTTCTTTGTATTTTTATTGTATTTTTATTCATACGCAATGTATATTATTCATTTTGCAGCTGTTTTTACAACTTTTTCGTTTTTTCACTTGCATAATTATGATAACTGTTGTATAGTGTATGATACCAGGGTCGAAAGCCAAAAACCACGATATACTTGCACAAGAGTGGTTTTATGGCTCTTTTGTCTTTGACTTACAAAATGATCATAAATTTCAGGAGGAATACATATCATGAAAGAAAAAGTAGTTCTGGCATATTCAGGCGGTCTCGATACCACCACACTGATCCCTTGGTTAAAGGAAACCTTTGACTATGAAGTTATCTGCTGCTGCATCGACTGCGGACAGGGTAACGAGCTGGATGGTCTGGAAGAGAGAGCAAAACTGTCCGGTGCTTCTAAATTATATATTGAAAATATCATTGATGAATTCTGTGACGATTTCATCATGCCTTGCGTAAAAGCCGGTGCAGTTTATGAGCACAAATACCTGCTTGGTACTTCCATGGCACGTCCGGTTATCGCAAAGAAACTGGTTGAGATCGCACGTAAAGAAGGTGCTACTACCATCTGTCACGGTGCTACCGGTAAAGGTAATGACCAGATTCGTTTCGAACTGGCAATCAAGGCACTGGCTCCGGATCTGAAGATCATCGCTCCATGGCGTATGACCGATGTATGGACCATGCAGTCCCGTGAAGACGAGATCGAATACTGTAAAAAACACGGTATCGACCTGCCGTTCGACCACAGCCACAGCTACAGCCGTGACCGTAACTTATGCACATATCAGCCACGAAGGTCTGGAGCTGGAAGATCCGGCAAACGAGCCGAACTTCGCAAACATGCTGGTTCTTGGTGTGACTCCGGAACAGGCTCCGGAAAAAGGGGAATATGTTACCATGACTTTTGAACAGGGGGTTCCGAAAACACTGAACGGAAAAGCCATGAAAGTTTCTGAGATCATCACAGAGCTGAACGCTCTTGGAGGCAAACATGGTATCGGTATCGTAGATATCGTAGAAAATCGTGTTGTTGGTATGAAATCCCGTGGTGTATATGAGACACCGGGCGGAATATCTGATGGCGAAGCCATGAACAATCGAAAAAGACTGACTCTGGACCGTAAAGAAACCATGGAACAAAGAAAAAACTTGGCAGCCAGTTCGCTCAGGTCGTATACGAAGGAAAATGGTTCACACCGCTGCGTAGAGGCGAAATCAGGCTGGTGGAAATAACAGAAATATGTAACCGGCGAAGTTAAATTCAAACTTTACAAAGGAAACATCATCAAAGCCGGCACAACTTCTCCATACAGCCTGTACAATGAATCTTTAGCATCCTTCACAACCGGTGATATGTACGATCACAATGATGCAAGCGGATTTATCACCCTGTTTGGTCTGCCTCTGAAAGTACGTGCTATGATGCTCGCTGAAGTAGAAAAGAAAAACCTTGGTGAATAATTCTGTAAATATTTTTCATCCGAAGTCCGGCGATGTTCTGTGACTTCACAAGTAATCTGAATATAAGGGAGCACTGCGGGGTACTCGAATTTCAGATTATCCCAAAACAGAACAGATCCGGCGGATTGCAGAGGCATTTTTGAACGTCAAAATAAACAGGAGGTTTGCATGGTCAGTTTTGAATATTATCGTTTTTTTTATTTTGTAGCCCAATATAAAAGTTTTACAAAAGCTGCCGAGATTTTAAATAACAATCAGCCGAATATCACCCGCTGCATGAACATTCTGGAGAATGAACTGGAATGTAAACTGTTTGTACGCTCCAACCGAGGAGTAACACTGACACCTGAGGGAGAAAAACTGTTCCAGCATGTCGCTATCGCTTACGAGCAGCTCTCTACTGCAGAATCCGAGCTGAAAAAAGACAAAAGTCTAGAGAGCGGTCTGATCACGATCGGTGCAAGCGAGACAGCTCTGCGACTGCTGCTGCTTGACCGACTGGAGACCTTTCACGCACAGTATCCGGGAGTCCGCCTGAAAATTTCCAATTTCTCCACCCCTCAGTCCATTCAGGCACTGGAAAACGGACTGGCCGATATTTCTGTTGTCACAACACCGCTCAAGCTGAAAAAATCCATGCGTCATTATACGCTTGCTTCCTTCCGTGAGATTCTGCTCGCCGGGCCAAAATACGCTGATTTTTCCTCTAAAATCCATCATCTCTCAGAACTTACGGACATTCCGTTTATTTCTCTCGGACAAAATACTGGAACAAGAGAAATGCATATCAATTACTTTCTGCAGCATGATCTGCCGTTCTATCCGGATATCGAAGCCGCTACCGCAGATCAGATCCTGCCGATGATCAGGCACAACCTCGGAATCGGATTTTATCCGGAGGCACTGGCAAAAGAAGCCATTAAAAAAGGTGAAGTGGTACAGCTCCACCTCACCTCAAGAATGCCAGAACGCGAAATCTGCCTGATCTGGGACAAAAACCGGCCAAAAAGCATTGCCGTCCGCAAGCTTATGGATGCTTTGCAGACGGCAAACATGTAGATTACAGGAAGTATGTATATGTGTGATTTGTTTTACCTTTTATTACTTTGAAACATGAAATGCTTTTTTCTGTGGATAAACTGCAGATGCTCCGAGTTCTTCTTCGATGCGAAGCAGCTGGTTGTATTTTGCAACACGCTCGCTTCGGCTCGGTGCTCCTGTCTTGATCTGGCAGGTATTCAGTGCAACCGCCAGATCCGCAATAGTGGTATCTTCTGTCTCGCCGGAACGATGAGAAGTAACCGCTGTGTATCCTGCATTGTGAGCCATCTTGATCGCTTCCAGTGTCTCAGATACCGAACCAATCTGGTTTAATTTGATCAGGATAGAGTTTCCGCATCCAAGCTCGATACCTTTTGAAAGACGCTCGGTATTGGTAACAAACAGGTCATCGCCTACCAGCTGAACTTTGTCACCTAATTCTGCGGTCAGTTTCTTCCAGCCTTCCCAGTCTTCCTCATCCAGTGCATCTTCGATGGAGATGATCGGGTATTTTTCAACCAGAGCTTTCCAGTGATTAATCAGCTGCCCGGATGTATAAACCGTTCCTGCCTTTGGCAGTTTGTACTCTCCGACTGTTCCTGTCTTCCACTCAGAAGAAGCTGCATCCATAGCGATCATAACGTCGCTTCCCGGCTTATAACCGGCTTTTTTCACTGCTTCCAGAATCGTCTCGATCGCTTCTTCGTCGGATTTCAGTGCCGGTGCAAAACCGCCCTCATCACCAACAGAGGTAGCCAGTCCTCTTTCTTTTAAGATAGAAGCCAGTGCATGGAATACTTCTGCACACCATCTTAAACATTCTTTAAAGGAAGGTGCCCCAACCGGCATGATCATAAATTCCTGTACATCCAGTCCGGAAGATAATGCATGACATCCGCCGTTTACGATGTTCATCATCGGTACCGGGAGACGGTTTGCATTCACGCCGCCAAGGAAACGGTACAGAGGGATCTCAAGTGCAGTCGCAGCCGCACGGCAGCTTGCAATCGATACTGCCAGAATTGCATTTGCTCCTAAGTTGGATTTATCTTTTGTTCCGTCTGCTGCTTTCATCGCTGCATCCACTGCATAAATATCAGATGCATCTTTGCCTTTCAGTGCTTCGTTGATCACGGTGTTGATGTTTGCAACTGCTTTTGTCACACCTTTGCCGCCAAAACGTTCTTTATCATTATCACGAAGTTCCAGAGCCTCGAACTCTCCTGTGGAAGCTCCGCTTGGTGCAGTCCCTCTTCCGATCGTACCGTCAGCCAGATAAACTTCTGCTTCTACGGTTGGATTGCCTCTGGAGTCGATGATTTCCCTTCCAATTACTTTTTCAATTGTTAAATTCTTCATGATTGCCAGTCCCTTTCTCGTCCTAAAATAATCGGCACTTCGTCTTCTGCCTCTGATCGCATAAAGACAGAAGAAGTCCTGCCATGATTTATTCACGTTAGTTAGGTTTTTCTAACTATCATTAGAATAGCATAACTACCATATGAAATCAAGGCGGACTTCTTCATTGGATTGAGAAAGTTTTATCACTTTTCACCTGTCACAAGGATCTGACACATTCTATTCTGTTTTCCACACCAGTTTATTCTGATCAGCGATTTCCTGCAATTGCTTTTTTAAGTTTTGTTCTTCTTTTGACTCGTCACCGTAATAATACAGTTCCCAGCACTTTTCCATAATCTGATGCAGCAATGCATCTCCCTTTGGATCAACTTTTGCAAGCGGCTGCATTTCATCAAACAGCAGACGCAGGATTCGTTTCGGCGACATTTGCCGGCTTCGGCATATATAAAAGATTTCGCAGATATCATAACAATAATCCCCGGAACCTTGTTTCTTATACCTTAACACAAGTCTTTTTCCATTTTGTTCCGGAAAGCAGACTTTTCGAAACAGATGTACTGCCCATAAGCAGCAAAAAAGCATGAAATCCCTGAATTTTCACGGTAATTCCATGCTTTTTGCTTTCTTTTTACTTCTTAATCTTCACGCTCTTTGCTTGTCCTTTTCCTTTGAAAATACTCTTATAGACTTTGAGTTTCTTTTTCGGTACTTTGATGACTGCCTTTTTATCAATGCCCTTAAACACATGCTTTCCGACAGATTTTTTTGTAAGCTGTGTCGATGTAATCTTAATATTCTTCAGCTTTTTGCAGCCGGAAAATGCACCGGCACCGATCTTGCTGACATTTTTTCCGATGGTGACTTTTTTCAGTTTCACATGATTTTTAAATGCATTTTTACTGATCTCCGTTACACGGAATGTGATTTTCCCATCCTCACTTTTGATGCTTGCCGGTACAGTAAACGTACTGTTTGTTTTCCTGTGCGGTTTTACCAGTGTTACGGTACATCCGGTTGCATCGGCTTTTGTCACTTTATAAAGTGCATCCTTTGTTTTGACCCATGTTCCGGTTTTCGGAAATGTCTGTGATGTATCCGAAGGATTTGTTGTGCTTCCATTTGCTGTGCTGCCCTGCGGCGGGATCACAATACTTTTGATGTTGCTAAACCATACCGTTTCCCCTGTTTCATCGAAACTGTTTTCCGGATCCGGTATCGGGATCAGCCGGCCATTGATCTTCAACTTCGTTATGTTTTTATCAAAATAATATCCTTCCCGATATCCTCTGGCTGACAGGTTCAGACAAATTCCATAATAATAGGTTTCCAGTGCTTTGAATTTCGTGAGCGGCATACCCCAGCTTCCGTCAAAATCACCATACCTGCCATTCCAGTAGTCCGAGGAAGTCCATCCTTCTTTCGAGTTGCTCCATCTTTCGTGATCGATACAGTACGGAGCATCTTCCGACACACTTCCGCTAAATCTCGGAGCATCACCCGCTTTGAAAGAAAAATCCACTCCATTTACTTCAATCACTTCAATTGGTTTCGGCGTTACTTTTTCTTCAGACCGGGCACTGTACAGGGCATCTGCAAAACAGGTTGTCCCGTTATTTCCCACAATAATGGTCCGACTGTCCATCTGTTTTCCATTTAATGTCAGCGACAGGTCTTTTGAAAATTCATTCCCATCTACCGTTTTTAAAAAGACAGAATACATATACATTGCACCGGATTCGAAAGTGGTAAATTTTGGAGTTGCAGCAATATACTGGCTCTCATCAGAATACCAGAACGCTACTGGTTCTAGGTATCCCTGTGCATTGGTTTCCAGATTTTCCCAGCGTTCATAGGCTATTTCATATTTTGAAGCATCACTGTCACCTTTTTGGGCGGTTGCTTTTGGAGCATCACCGGCATAACAGGAAAGTGTGCTGTTCACAATATTCACATCCGAAATCTCCATCTTTTCCAGTACCCAGTCTGTCCGGATCTTGTAAGTCTGATAAAAATGTCTGGTGGTAACGGTCTGTCCGTTTTCTTCCGTATCTTCATATTCAATGTTAATCGTATCGCCGTCAATACCTCGTGTGTCCGTACCGGAAACAACCTGCATTCCTTCACACACTTTTTGAACTTTCTCATCATAGGCTGTAATTTTCGCCTGGATTTCATCTAGATTTTCATCTCCGTCCAGATAATCACAGGAATCTTCCACTGTCACCGTTTCTTCATAATCCAGTACTCCGTAATCTTTCATATGACGGATCTTAAGGCTCGCCTTTGCATCAAAAGCCGTATGATAAATGTATGAATCCTCTGCTTCTCTGCTTTCTTTTTCTGCTGCAAATGTCTTTCCCGGTAAAAACAGCAGCATCACTGCCAGCAGCAGCCAGAATATCCATTTTCGTTTCCAAGTTATATCCATGTGTCTCTCCTTTATTTTCCTCATAAAATTTCTCCTTTCCTGATCTGTCAGAACCTCTTTCTCCCCCCTTCTTTTCGCTCTGTCCAGATATAAACATCTTGTATAAAATCAACCTGTTCTCTCTTACTCTCAGTATAAAAGATTCTGCTTATTTGACAAGTAAGATTCCAGAAACGTCAATTGCCAAATCGGGAATTTTGATATTTTCATCTTTCCTTTTTTGCAAATCTCCGATACAATAAACACATAGCAACCGAACGCGAAATACGCTTCATTGATGTTTTGGCAAAAAACTGTAATTATAAAATATTTGATGAAAAGAGGTGTTTCTATGCGTTTTTATGAACAGCTGAATGAATATATGAAACTTTTGAACTGCACTGCGAAAGAACTCTGCTCTGCCTCCGGCATTTCTGCCGCTGCACTCAGTCGTTATCGTTCCGGTGAACGTGTGCCGGATGTTCATTCGGAAACGTTTGAACAGCTTTGCTCTGCCCTTGAAACGCTCGCATTAAAAAGAGAAGGCACAAATCTCACAAAAGCAGAGATCCGTCAGCAATTTCTCGCCTGTTCAGACATGAAGTCCACGGACAAAGAGCAACTGCGTCGAGAATTTTAACACGCTGATTTCTGTACTGAATCTAAATATCACAAAACTGTGCCAGCACATCAGTTATGATACCTCAACGATTTTCCGCTTTCACGGCAGCCGCCTCTCTGGATCCGGAAGGCTTTGTCCTGGCTGTTTCCGCTTATGTGGCACGTAAATACTGCCAGGGCGATGATCTTTATGTGCTGGCACAGCTTCTGGAATGTTCGGAAGAAGAACTAAACGATACTTCTGCCGTCTGCGAAAAAATCCGCCTGTGGCTTTTAAACGGCCAGAACAGGAAAAAGGGCGAAGACAGTCTTTCCAAATTTTTATCCAAACTGGATGAATTTGATCTGAATGAATATATAAAAGTCATCCATTTCGATGAAATGAAAGTTCCGGGTGTTCCGTTTCAGTTTCCGACGGCAAAATATTACTATGGACTGGAAGAAATGATGGCAAGTGAACTTCATTTTTTAAAGGCAACCGTCCTTTCCAGATCAAAAAGACCAGTTATCATGTACAGTGATATGCCCATAACAGAAATGGCAAAAGACCCCGATTTTCCAAAGAAATGGATGTTTGGTATGGCTCTGCTCCTGAAAAAAGGTCTGCATCTGGATCAGATTCATCATCTTGACCGTTCTTTTGAAGAAATGATGCTCGGACTGGAAAGCTGGATTCCCATGTATATGACCGGACAGATTTCTCCTTATTATCTGAAATCCGATCCCGGCAATGTTTTTCATCATTTCCTGAAAGTATCCGGAGCTGCCGTACTTTCCGGTGAAGCAATTTCGGGTCATCACAGCGAAGGGCGTTATTATCTTTCCAAGACAAAAGAAGATATTGCTTATTATACAAAGCGTGCAGAAGCATTGCTGCTAAATGCTTCTCCTCTGATGGATATTTATCGAGAAGATCACGCCGGAAAACTGAATGCTTTTCTGCTTGCCGACACTTCCACACCAGGAAAACGCCGCAGCATTCTTTCTTCCCTGCCACTTTACACGCTGGATTCTGATTATCTGAAAGATTTTTTACAGAAACACAGACTTTCTGCAAAGGATCAGGCTTCCATTCTTGACTTTGCACAAAATCAGCGTGATATCACCGAAAAAATTCTGGAACATGATGTGATTGAAGACGAAATTCCACTCCTCACCGAAAAAGATTTTTATCTTCATGCACTTTCTCTTCCACTGTCCGGTATGTTTTTTCCAAATAACATACCAGTGAGCTATGAAGAATATCTGGAGCAGAAAAAACAGGCAGAAACTTTTGCCTGTTTACATCCGAATTATCATTTGACCACATCTTCCTCTAATCCTTTTCAAAATCTGCAGATCATTCTGCACGAAGGAAAATGGGCGATGATCTCCAAAGGGAATGCCCCGGCGATTCATTTTGTGATCCATCATCCGAAATTGCGAAATGCGATCGAATATTTCATACCACCGGTTGTGGAAGCTGAAAAATGAAATGTTAATGATAATTCCTGCAAAACAGTATAAAAGACAATATGATAAATATATCACTAAAGGAGAGATCCCAATGAAAAATAAAACACAGCTTTTTCATTTATATACTTTTCGGTTTTTCTTGTCTGTCGGACTTTTTTTATTCTTCAGCCTGCATCCGTTCTGCGAAGAAAAAGTTTATGCATCTTCCTGGAAAGTCACACAATATGGATCTGATTCTGATTTTCAGCAGTCCATGTTTTATACGATCAAAGGAAGCAACGGCAAACTGATCGTAATTGACGGTGGATGGGCTTATTATGATGCGAAAAGAGTACGCGATACCATAAAGAAACTGGGCGGAAAGGTAAATCTCTGGATTATCACACATCCGCATCCGGATCATGTCGGAGCTTTTAATCAGATTTTTGCCAATCCGGACGGCATACAGATTGATCAGGTTATTGCACCAAAGATCAACGCTTCCCGTTACAGACACTATCAATATCCATGGGATGAATATCAGGTATTTCAGAAGTTTTCACGTCTTGTAAGAAAAAATCCCAAGATCCGGTGGGCAAAAGCAGATGATACTTTCTTTTCGCCGGTCTCTGAATTTTGAATTTTTTTAATGGTTACAGCCGTAATTTGAAAGATACGACCAAAGATATCTGCAATGGTTCTTCTCTGGTTTTTAAAATTTCTGGTAAAAAAACAAGTATGCTTTTCACCGGAGATATTGTGAGCAGCATTGGCAAAAGACTTATCAAAACTTATCACAAACGTCTGAAGGCAACGTATCTTCAGGCTCCGCATCATGGAAACAACAACAAGAGAGAATCCTTTTTCAAATATATCCATGCAAAGGTCACTTTTATCGATGCTCCCTCTTTTCTTCGAAAACGAGATACTGTAAAAAGAAATATAAAGGTTTTAAAAGATCTGGGTGAAAAAGTCTATACGTATAACAGCCGAAAACGCAGCGTTACCATCCGCTAATCATCCGAAACTGCGAAATGCGATCGAACATTTTGTACCTCCGGTTGTAGAGTAAATTTTTTCTGCTTTAAAAAACTCGTGGAATATTGAAATTTGAACGCAGAGAAGCGGATTGTGAATGTCCGCTCAAATTAGTGCAAAAGGAACAATGCCCAGAAAGACACTTTTATGTGTCCTTCAGGGCATTGTTCCTTTGCACATTTAAAATTTTCCTGTTATTTCTATTTCCTGAACGCCAGAATCTCTTCTGCATTCTTGATCCGCTCTGCACTTGGCGGATTGATCCCTTCAAGCTGATATGGAATCCCTAAATTTTCCCATTTAAATACACCCAGCGTATGGTATGGCAGTACTTCCACACGCTCCACATTTTTCAGCGTGTGAATAAAATCTGCCAGCCGGTGCAAGATGTAATCATCACGGTCGCTCCGCTCCGGAACCAGTACATGACGGATCCATACCGGTTTTCCCATATCCGATAACTTTTCTGCCATAGCCAGAATATTTTTGTTGGTCTGACCGGTCAGTTTAATATGCTCCTGTTCATCAATATGCTTGATATCCAGAAGAATCAGATCAGTGTATTTCATCAGTTCCAGCCATTTTGAATAGAATGGCTCTTTTTCCGTGTAAGGATTGCCGCTCGTATCCAGTGTTGTGTGGATCCCCATCTCTTTTGCCTTGCGAAACAGTTCGATCAGAAAATCAATCTGAAGCAGTGGTTCTCCTCCACTGACAGTAATACCGCCCTTATTTCCCCAATAAGTGCGGTATTTTACTGCCTGTTTCAGAAGGGCATCAGCTGTGTAGCTTTTGCCGGTTGTCATATTCCAAGTATCCGGATTATGACAGAACTGGCATCGCATCGCACAGCCGCTTAAGAAGATCACATAACGCACACCCGGACCGTCAACCGATCCAAAGCTTTCCAGCGAATGGACATATCCTGTTTTTGCCCCGTTTTCCATATTACATTCTGTCGTGGCAGGTTCTTGCGATAACGTCAAGCTGCTGCTCTCTTGTAAGGTCGATGAACTTAACAGCATATCCGGATACACGGATTGTGAAGTTTGCGTATTCCTCTTTTTCCGGATGCTCCATAGCGTCGATCAGTTTTTCTTTACCGAATACGTTTACGTTCAGGTGATGTGCACCCTGTTTGAAGTAACCATCCAGTACATGAACCAGATTTTCGGTACGCTCTGCATCATCGTGTCCCAGAGCACCCGGGTTGATGGTCTGTGTATTGGAGATACCATCCAGTGCATCTTCGTACGGAAGTTTTGCAACGGAGTTCAAAGATGCCAGCAGACCGTTCTGTTCTGCTCCGTAAGATGGGTTTGCTCCAGGTGCCAGAGGCTCGCCTGCTTTTCTACCATCTGGCAGAGTACCGGTTGCTTTACCATATACTACGTTGGATGTGATAGTCAGGATAGAAGTTGTCGGCTCAGAATCACGGTAGGTATGGCAGTATTTCAGTTTATCCATGAATGTACGCAGCAGCCATACAGCGATCTCGTCAGCTCTGTCATCGTCATTACCGTATCTTGGGAAGTCTCCTTCGATCTCATAATCGGTAACGATTCCGCTTTCATCACGAACCGTTTTTACTTTTGCATACTTGATTGCGGACAGAGAGTCTACTACATGTGAGAATCCTGCGATACCGGTAGCAAATGTACGTCTTACGTCTGTATCGATCAGAGCCATCTCTGCTGCTTCATAGTAGTATTTATCATGCATGTAATGGATCATGTTCAGAGTTCCTACATACAGATGTGCCAGCCAGTCAAGCATGGTGTCATATTTATCCATAACTTCATCATAATCCAGATATTCGGATGTGATCGCCTGATATTTCGGTGCTACCTGATCTCTTGTCTTCTCATCTACACCGCCGTTAATCGCATACAGCAGACATTTTGCCAGGTTTGCTCTTGCTCCGAAGAACTGGATCTCTTTACCTGTCTCAGTAGCAGATACACAGCAACAGATAGAATAGTCATCGCCCCATACCGGACGCATAACATCATCGTTCTCATACTGGATAGAGCTTGTTGTAACAGAGATATGTGCTGCATATTTTTTGAATGTCTCAGGCAGACGTTCGGAATACAGAACGGTCAGGTTCGGTTCCGGTGAAGGTCCCATGTTTTCCAGTGTATGCAGGAAACGGTAATCATTCTTTGTTACCATGGGGCGTCAAAATTCAGCCATACCTGCTGCTTCCAGAGTTGCCCAGCAGGGTCTGGAGAACAGCTGGTTGTAGAAGCGATTCTTGCGAATTTTACCATACGGAATTTCATAACCATATGGTCGATCAGTTCCTGAGCTTCTTTTTCAGTCAGGATGCCTGCTGCAATATCTTTCTCAATATAAATATCAAGGAAAGTAGAAATACGTCCGACATATAAACTGCGTTCGTTCAGCTGATGGCAGCCAGATATCCGAAGTACAGCCACTGAACTGCTTCTTTTGCATTCTTAGCCGGCTCGGAAATATCATATCCATAGGACTGTGCCATTTCTTTCATTTCCTGCAGTGCACGAACCTGGTCTGCGATCTCTTCACGCAGCTGGAAGTCACCACGACGCATACCCTGACGGTTTGTAGCAGTAAAATCTGCTTTCTTTTTCTCAATCAGGTAATCGATACCGTACAGAGCCACACGACGGTAGTCACCTACGATACGTCCGCGTCCGTAAGTATCCGGAAGACCGGTCAGGATCTTGTTATGACGTGCTTTTAACATTTCCGGTGTATAGATATCAAATACACCCTGGTTATGTGTTTTATGGTATTTGGTAAAGATCTCATGAAGCTGTGGATTTGGTTTTGCCATCGTACATTTCCATAGGTTTCCTCAATAAATCTTGGATTCCTTCATTACGTGGCGCAAATTTCACGTTTCAGCGGCTTGTCTGTCTGCAGACCGACAACCTGCTCCATATCTTTCATTACGCTGCAATATCAATGCAGGCGGCTCATAGCGCAGTGATGCCTGTTACAACATCAGTCTCCATATCAAGGACACCGCCCTTTGCTCTCTCTTCTTTCTGAAGTTCAGATACTTTTCCCCACAGACGATTTGTTGCCTCTGTAGGTCCCTCCAGGAAAGAATCATCTCCGTCATATGGTGTGTATTGTTTCTGGCAAAATCGCGGACGATACGCGCCTTCTTTCCAGAGTCTTCCAGCGAAACCATCCCACTGTTTAAAATCCTTCATGTTTTCTATCTTCCTTTCTCTGTGATTTTGTGTTTCTATGTTTTGTCGCTTTCATGCCCAACCTGGCACAGATGTAGTTGCAAGTATTTTGTTAAAATACATCAAACGTTGCCGTTCTTTTTCACCAACCTGAATTTTCCTTTGAGAAACCATTCTGAAAAATATAACAGAAGCATTTTCTTTCAGACATAAAAAACTGCCTCTCGTTTTCACGATAACGCAGTTTCTTTTTTCTTTTATTCTGCTGCCGTCTCACCGGCTGCTTCGGTTACTGTACTTTCAGCAGAAGTCTCTGCTGCAGTTTCTTCTGTCGTTTTTTCTGTTGTCTCTGTGGACGCTTCACTTGAAGTTTCTGTCTCAGCATTTAAACCGTTCATGTAATGATCCAGTGCATCTGTTTTCATTTCATATGTATGAGACGCATCTTTCTGAACATTCTGGTATACTGAGAAACCAATAAGCCCGACAAGAGCAACTAGCCAGCGATAATGCCCGCAGCACCAGAGCAGTAGCTCTTTCTTTTTCTGAAGCTTTTCGCGTTTCTGCTTTTCTTCTTTGTAGCGATCCACTTTTGCCTGACTCATGTCTTTCACTCCTTATATATAGTTTCTTAATAGTATGATGTGGGTGTCAAAAGTCCCCAACTATGATGCCTACGGATTGTTCCGTGCGTTGCACTCCCACAATCCTTTCTAGCATCATAGTATACACTATTTTAAAAACTTATGCAACTACGATAATTCCACCATCGTTTGCATACATGGTGCTGACACCTGCGGTATTGACCAGGATCACATCTTTAAACGGCAGCCTCTTTATGATCTCCTCTTTTACCATCTCTGCCCTCTGCGGACAATTACAGTGAGCGATCCCAACCATACGCTCCTGTGGATCGGATGATTTTTTCTCCTCGATTGAATTGACCATTTTTACAAGAGCTTTCTTCATGCCTCTTGCCTGATCCAGCTGAATAATCGTGCCTTCGTCTGTTGATCCCATGACCGGTTTGATCTTCAGTGCAGTCGCTACCAGAGCCTTTACGGTACCGAGACGGCCGTTTTTACGAAGGGTGTCCAGATTTTCCAGGACAAACCAGGTATCCTGTGAGAGAATATAAGCCTCTGTCTGTTCTACAACTTCTTCAAAAAAGTCCCTTCTCTTCCAGCTCCTGGATTTTCAGTCCGATCAGCGTCTACCAACAGATGGAGCAGGTTGAATACATAAACTTTTGCATCCGGATGATCCTCCAGATAGAGATTTTTGCCAAGAACTGCACTTTGTAAGATCCACTCAGTTTTTCTGAAAGCGTCACTGCATAAACATGATCTGCATCACAGTCGTAGGCATCACGATATATTTCCGGCGATGGGCAGGAAGATTTCGGACAGTTTGGGCACTCCGCTACTTTTTTTAAAAACTCTGCCTGGTTGAAATGTTCCTCATCATCCTGTACAATATACTCATCCACCTGCAGTGTCAGCGGTGCAGACACAAAATTGCCGCTCTTTTTCATCTCATCTGTCAGCTCCCCACAGCTGTCAATCACTACTCTGAAACTCATCTATAAATCCTCCATATTAAATTCCGCTTATTCAAATCTATACAGAAATGTGCATCGCCGCAGTATGAAAATAAAAGTGCTGCGATGTTCACAAGCCAGACCTTCTGTAGATTTTCACAGAATTTTTATCTTCTATTGATATGGTATGAATGTCAAAATTCAAGTCGAACGCACGTGAGACTTGGTGCGTGATTCTGGTCAGCGAAAGCTGACATATTCTTCTCAGAATCACTGCACATTCTCGCAGAGCGTTTATCTCAGTCGGAGATTGTACTCCACTGAAGGGCTGTTATTACTCACCACTTGCAGAAGTGGGAGTCTTCTCGGCTGAGATAAATCTTAACACTCACATCATGTTATCTGGTTTTAATACGTTACTATGCATATCTGCATTGCTTTTCTTCTTTTTTTTCGGTTTTCCGCTATACTGAAAAATACACGGACCATATCACCAAAATCCTGTATATGTCCGCTTTCTGACAGGAGGTACTTATGATTTCTATTCCTATAACCGAAGTAAAATTGTTTATGAACCATCTGCTCTGCCGCAGTACCTTTGATGCATTCTGCGTTCCGGAGCTTTCTCTTTCTACATTTGCCTCTTTCCATATGGATGGACATATTCTGAAAGATTATTATACGAAAGAAGAATATGAGACACTCTATAAAGACCGCACACCGATCGCCCGCTGGAAACAGCTGCGTCCCGTCTGCTTTGAACTGATCCGCGGCAACCACACACCGCTTTCTTTCTCGATCGTCCTGCAGCTCTCTTCCCGTGCAGTCGAATCATTTCTGTCCGAAACAGATACTTCTTTCACAGTCTCCGACATTAACGGCCTGTTTTTAAATCTGCGTTATAAAGATAATCGGCTGAATGCTGTAACCGGAACATCTCTTAACATTTTCTCAATGGATAAGTCCCTGGAACATGCCTGGGATCAGAAAATCCAGAAGTTTATACTTTCTTTAGAAAGTTAATACTTTTTTGTTAGCACTCGTTGTGTTTGAGTGCTGATTTTCTCTTGACATTTCCATAGAACGGTACTAAACTATTTTGCATAGGGCAGTCATAAAAAAACTTGGCTGCTGCAAGATTATTGGAAAGGTGTGAACGATTATGAGTAATACAAATAGAACAGGTAACTTATCCATCGACAGTGACAATATATTTCCTATTATAAAGAAATGGTTATATTCTGACCACGATATTTTCATCCGTGAACTGGTATCCAACGGATGTGATGCCATCACCAAACTGAAAAAACTGGAAATCATGGGTGAATATACTTTTCCGGAAGATTACAAAGCTTCTATTCAGGTTATCGTAAATCCGGAAGAAAAAACTATGAAATTCATTGATACCGGTCTTGGTATGACAGCAGACGAAGTCGAAGAATACATCACAAAGATCGCTTTCTCCGGTGCGACTGCTTTTCTTGAGAAATACAAAGACAAGACAAATGCAGATGAAATGATCGGTCATTTCGGTCTTGGCTTTTATTCCGCATTCATGGTAGCAGATGAAGTACATATCGATACACTCTCCTACCGTGACGGTGCAACAGCTGTTCACTGGGAATGTGACGGCGGCACACAGTACACGATCGGTGACGGCACCAAAACAACCGTAGGTACAGAGATCACTCTTTATTTAAATGAAGAAAGTGTTGAATTTGCAAACGAATACCGCACAAGAGAAGTTCTGGACAAATACTGCTCTTTCATGCCGGTTGAGATCTTCCTCTCCAAAGCAAACGCAGAACCGGAATACGAAACCATTGAAGAGAGCGAACTGCGTGACGACGATGTTGTGATCGAACACATCCACGAAGATGCCAAAACAGAAGAGAAAGAAAATGAGAACGGTGAAAAAGAAATCGTTGAAGTTTCTCCTGCAAAAGAAATGGTTAAAATCCAGAAGCGTCCGGTTGCTTTAAATGATATCCACCCACTGTGGACAAAGCATCCGAATGAATGCAGCGAAGACGAATACAAAGATTTCTACCGCAAAGTATTTATGGATTACAAGGAACCTCTGTTCTGGATCCATCTGAACATGGACTATCCGTTCAATCTGAAAGGTATCCTCTACTTCCCTAAGATCAACACAGAATATGACTCTGTAGAAGGTACGATCAAACTTTACAACAATCAGGTCTTTATCGCCGATAATATCAAAGAAGTGATTCCGGAGTTCCTGATGCTCTTAAAAGGTGTGATCGATTGTCCGGATCTGCCTTTGAACGTTTCCAGAAGTGCATTGCAGAACGACGGTACTGTAAAGAAAATTTCTGAATATATCAGCAAGAAAGTTGCAGACAAACTGACCGGCATGTGCAAGACCGACCGTGAAAATTATGAGAAATACTGGGATGATATCAGCCCGTTCATCAAATACGGCTGCATCAAAGATGACAAATTCTATGACCGTATCAAAGACTGTCTGCTGTTCAAGAACCTCGACGGCAAATATCTGACTCTTCAGGATTTTGTTGCAGAAAACAAAAAAGAAGATACTGCGGAAGCTGTAAAAGAAACAGAAACACAGATAAGAAGAAAGAAGCAAAAAAAAAACTGTACTTTTCTATGTCACAGATGAAGTACAGCAGAGCCAGTACATCAATCTGTTCAAAGAACAGGGCATTGATGCTGTGATCCTGAAACATAATATCGACTCTGCTTTCATCACACATCTGGAGCGTCAGGATGACACCATCAAATTCGAGCGTATCGATGCAGATGTCAATGCAGATATGAAAGAAGAAGTTTCCGAAGAAGATCTGAAAGAAGAAAAAGAAACTCTGACGGATGTATTCCACAAAGCACTGAACAATGATAAGCTGGAAGTCAAAGTAGAAAAACTGAAAAATGCTTCTGTCTCTTCGATGATTGTTCTGTCTGAGGAAACACGCCGTATGCAGGATATGATGAAGATGTATAATATGTACGGTATGGATCCGAACATGTTTGGCGGTCCTGCTACTTTAGTTCTGAATGCAAACAATGAACTGGTTCAGTATATCTTCAATCACAAAGATTCTGAACATGTACCGATGATGTGTGAACAGCTCTATGACCTGGCAATGCTGAGCCATAAACCACTTGCACCGGAAGAAATGACCAAATTCATCACCCGCAGCAATAAGATCATGATGCTGCTGGCAAAATAAAACAGATGAGCAGACAATCCCCTTCCCTGACCGGGAGTTCTTTAAAAAAGATTGCAATGATTACCATGCTCATTGACCACATAGGTGCCTGCGTTTTCGAACGCGGGCTCCTTTTGGTAGATGAAACACGAAATGATGCGGCTCTTTTTGAAATGCTTCGGAACACAGACCGTATCCTCCGTCTGATCGGCCGTGTCTCCTTTCCGATCTTCTGCTTTTTGTTAGTAGAAGGATTTCTGCACACGCACGACCGAAAAAAATATGCACTCCGCCTTTTTCTGTTTGCACTGGTCTCGGAAATCCCTTTTGATCTTGCGATCATGGGACGTCTCTTTGATCCAGTACACCAAAACGTCTTTTTCACCCTGCTGATCGGACTGCTTGCTATGATGCTGTGCGATTACTTCCGAATGCAAGCACAGCCTGTGGCACAGGTGCTTGTTTTAATCCTGGCAATGGTGCTTGCATGGGCTCTGCATACAGATTATGGCTATCGCGGTGTTCTGCTGATCGAACTGCTCTATATTTTCCGCTATGATCGGATGAAGCAGGTCGTAGCCGGAGCTGTTGCCTTTAGCTGGGAGACGACTGCACCGCTTGCTTTTATTCCTGTCTGGTTCTATAACGGAAAACGCGGGAAATCCGGCAAATGGTTCTTCTACTGGTTTTATCCGGTGCATCTGCTGATTCTGTGGGGAGTTAAAACATTCTTGTTGCCAATTCTTATTTCAGTATAAAGCATTGATTTGGGGAGACATTTTCTGATATAAATAGAGCTTTCATGAAAGTCTATAAATTTGTGCATGTGCAAATGAACGAATTCCCCGAAGGGAACGTAAAACAGCATAGCCATGATGAATTCGAAAACAAATCGTACTGACGATAGCAAGGCTTCCGTCGTGAGGTTTGCGATGTTGCTGCCCCCGAGCCGCTGTTTGAGCCTCGAAGAGGCGATAGGCGAAAGGCGGCTAACACACGAGCGAACCGAACAGGAAACGAAGCGTGTCAGGAGATTGTTTTTGAATCATCATGGCGTCCTATTTTACAAAATCATTTTATGACGTTTATTTGCACATGCTCTGCTGTTTTTCGCAGACAGCACCTTATAAAACTTCCATCATTTCTTTACACTCGCCAGGAAATCTCCGTCTGAATTTCTCAGGCAAGAACTACAAGATATTTTCCACCCGGAAGTGCAAACACTTCGGATGCCTGCAAAATCTCGTCTTTGGAAAGCTGTGCCGCATCCATTCCGCTCTCATCCAGATAGTCACGTACATCTTCGATACTGTCAAGTACGACCGCCAGATTATCCTCAAGGAACTCTTCTGCCTCCTGCGGTGTCTCTGCCACTTTTTCATCAAACAGTTGCAGCTGTTTGTTTAAAAACGTCTCAATACATTCTTTGCTGAAATTTGCCATGATCAAATCCTGCCACTCAAAATGTGATTAAATATACTCACACCGAGATAATGTAGACCCTCACGAGTTCTACTTACTGCTTTATCGTGTATGCTTTGGATTGACCGAAATCATATCTACTCACAAGTTCTTGTACACTCCACAGTCGTAAATTCCCGAAATAGCCTTCGGTACATACCTACGTTCGCGTTTATTTATGCAACTTCGTAAGTCATAGCATCTCTCAAATTAAGTGCAGCATTGAAATCTCTCTCTTCGATATAACCACAACCACATTTGAAAATTCTATCTGAAAGTTTTAAATCTTTACTGATATTTTTGCAGCAATGGCAGGTTTTAGAAGATGGATACCATCTGTTTGCCACACGAAGTTCAATTCCATTTTCGTTGCATTTGCTTGAAGTTTTATTCTAAACTCATAAAACTTCTGTGACGCAACTGCTTTTGAAAGATGTCCGTTTTTCATCATGCCTTTTACATTTAAATCTTCAATCGTAATGTAGGATGGTTTGGTTTTCACTATCTCTGCGATTGTTTTGTTAATGTAATCGGTACGGACATTATCTATCTTATGATGAAGTTTTTGTACCTTGCGCTTTTGTTTCTGTATATTTGCTCTTTGAGTGACTTTTCCTTTCTTTAAATTTTCATCATACTTTCGGGAGAGACACCTTTGTTCCCGGATCAGTTGTTTTTCAAGTTTCTTTAATCTTGCTGATTTGTTAATATTCTTATAAGTTTTACCATTAGAAACAGTGGCAAAATCCTTTAATCCAAGATCAATGCCAATTCCTTCATTGGAATTATCAGCTGTCTTGTTATCCGGCAGTTCTACAAGAACTGAAACATAGTATCTGTCAGCTTTTATTGAAACCGTACCGCTTTTGATTACATATCCATCTTTTGGTTGTTGGAATATATCCTTTTTCTTTGATACGTACCCAACCCAAAGTTGGAATCTTAAGTCTATGCCTTTCACACACGCAATCCTTTGGGTTATTTCTGACGAAATACATTTTTCACATCAGATTTACCTTTCTTTTTAAATTTAGGAAAATCACTCTGATGTTTAAAAAATCTTGTAAAAGCAGCACATCCATCTTCGATAGATTTTTTACGGCTTTTGAATACGCTTCCTTAATCCATGCTTTATCAGGATTATTTGGAATGTATTCATTGTTAAGCCATACACGAAAGCCCTTACCAGTCATAAACTTTTCACCTTTATCATACAAGGCTTTGTTGTGACAAAGGTAGAAGTTATAGACATATCGGCAAGTGCCTATCGTTTTATGAATCCTGATTTTCTGCTCCGGTGTGGGATTGATTTCCGTCTTGAAGCTCTTTAACAATTTCTTCATCCCTCTCTATTTGTTTTTTATACTTACGGAGTCCATACAACCTGCAGGAGAACACAGGAAGAATAGAAACAATATCCTGCACGAGTTCCTCTTGTGGTGATAGTTCTTCATTGTTTACTATCACTATGGTCGTATGAAACTTCATGCAGAATTTTTCAAACCAATCATAGCCAAATCTGATAAATCTATCTTTGTGCGTTATGATTATGGTTTTGATTTTTTGTTCCATTACTTCATCCAATAATTTATTCCACTTCTTACGATTGTAATTCAGACCACTTCCATATTCTTCAATACATTGGTCTACCATAATGCCTCTGGCATTACAGAATTGACGTAAAAACGATACTTGATTCTGTAAATCATCCTTTTGATTCTTTGTAGAAACTCTTGCATAAATAACTACTTGGCGTATATCATTTTGGGTTTTTATGCCTTTAAATTGAAGATATTGGTCGTAAGTATAATAACGCCTATCAGTTGGAGTCCGATTTGCCTCTAGAATTCCTTTCCTGTCCCAACGCTGTAATGTTTTCACAGAAACACCTATTAATTCAGCAAAATCTTTTGGTTTATAATTCGTGATATTTGACGTGTTCATAATAATACCTCCATAGGTATATTTAAACACATTTAACCATATTAAGCAATATATTTAGTTACTTATAAATTCCTCCTTTTTTCTCTCCGGCCCACTTGCCAATTACAAGTATTGATTAAGATCCAAATATCTTTTGATCTCAACATCTCATTATTTATTTCTGCTTCTTTAGCAGCTCCTGAAGTGCCTTTATGACCCCTTTTTCTTCGTAGCTTCCAACGATATGTTTTGCTGCCTCTTTGACTGCGGTTCTTGCGGTAGAAACTGCACATCCCTCTCCTGCTGCCAGGATCATTCCAAGATCGTTGTGATTATCCCCGAATGCCAGCGTCTCTTCTTTTTTTACCTGAAAATACTGCTGTACGAACTGAAGTGCTGCACCTTTATCGGTTCCTGGCTTCATAAAATCAATCCACGGTGCACCTGCCACTACGGTGTTTAATCTGCCCTGCCAGTAATCTTCGATTTCTTTTGCATAAGGCCGAATCCCGCTTTCACAGTACAGAGACATTTTGATCACTTTCAGTTTGGTGCCGTCTTCGTCATCATCAAAAATCATGTCATTCTGATAGCCATCCACCATCATTTTCCGATAGGACAGGTCATCACTTCCGGTAGAATGCATCGCTTTTGTTGTCGATAAGGTCAGATGCATATTCGGGAAATGTTTTGCATATTCCTGCATCTCTTTTATCAGGTTCGGATCGATCACGGAAGCATAAAGTTCTTCGTCCTTCCATACAACGTTGGAACCATTTTCACTGATAAAAAGCATCTGATCTGCCACCGGAGCAAACAGTCGTTTCAGTCCCATGTACTGTCTTCCGCTTGCTGCCGCAAAATAGATATCACGTTTTCGAAGTTCCCGGATCAGATCAAAAATTTCTTCCGGCAGCACAGAACTGCTCTCCCGTATCAGTGTGCCGTCAATATCGGTTGCTACCAGTTTTATCACTTGTTGTCTCCTCCGTTTATCTTTTCCAGGATCTCAATCAGTTCCTGTGGTTTTTCAATCACATATTCACTGTGATTTTCTTCTAATTCTTTTCGGTCGCGGAATCCCCACAGAACCCCTACCGGATGCATATGGCCTTACTACCGGTTCAATCCGTGTTTGTATCTCCGACATAAAGCTCATCTCAATTCCTTTATCTTCCCTCATCCGAGTCCGGGTTTGCGTCGGATCGTTTCTGTCTGTCCCTGGATGTAATCAAAATAATCTTTTCCAAACAGACTCTCCACCACATCGATGGCCTGAGCATGCGGTTTATTGGAAAGTACGGCGATCCGGATCCCTCTTTTTTTCAGTTCTGAAAGCATCTCGCAAATACCCGGAAACGGCTTTACATGGTACATGCAGTCTTTTGCAAAATACGCTTTGTAAATGCTTTTCATCTGCTCAAACTGACTGCAGTTCGTATCACCGGAATCCCGCAGGGTACGGCGGACCAGTTCATCTACGCCATCACCTGCATAATATTTATAATTTTCCACCGGAAATGCCTGGTATCCGATATCCCTGAGGGCACGATTGCCACTGTAAGCGATGGATTCCACGGTATCTCCGATCGTACCGTCAAGATCAAAAATTGCTGCTTTTATCATAAGATCACTCCTCTTTTGTGAACGGTTTTCTGCCGCTACAGCATAACACGAAACTGGTTTTCCGTCAAATTTCTGTAACACTTTTCATGCAATCTTTGTCATCTCTACCGACATTTATCGGACAGAGGCACGGTCGCACATCATATCTGCGAACTGGCTGCCGCAGTGTTCCACCTCTTTGAGTACCAGACAGATACCGTACTCGCTCTGATACCAGTTTTCTTTTGAAACACCCCTGGTAATGACCGGTGAGACGATAAATTCGATTTCCGGGAAAACAAACTGATAATACATCAGACATCTTCTGGCGTGATATGCCTGACAGGACAGGATCACTTTTTTTAAATGCAGCCCTTTTTTCTCGAGAAGATCCTTGGTAAATAATGCATTCTGATAAGTATAAGATGCTTCTTTTTCCTGCAGAATATCGCTTTTTTTTACCCCTTCATCCACAAGGATCTGCGTCAGAAAATCACTTTCTGTCTCAAAATATCTGCCTTTATATTTCTCCGGTGACTGTACCTCAGTAAATTTTCCTTCCACAATGCTGTACTTTCCAGAAGGCACGACAAGTGATGCAAAGCCCTGCTGGTAAAGCTCTGCCGCATGCTGTGCGATCTCACCATACAATCCGCCCGGAACAAAGATCGCATCTGCTTTTTCCGGTTTCTGTTCTGTGAAAATAAAATCTGTTAATGCATCATAAAATTTCATGCTTTTTTCTCCTATATTTTGACATATTTCACCCACCATGCTATACTAATTGCTGATACATTTCAAGGAGGAAATGAACATGAAAAGCAAAGCATTCAGGTCTGCCTTTCCTCACACACTTCCGGTTATGGCAGGCTATCTTTTTCTTGGTATGGGCTTTGGCATACTGCTTGAAAGCAACGGATATTCTTTTATCTGGGCTTTCTTTATGTCCATCTTTATTTATGCCGGCTCGATGCAGTATGTGGCGATCGACCTGCTCGCAAGCGGTGCCAGCCTGATCTCCACCGCGATCATGACACTGATGATCCAGGTACGGCATCTCTTCTACGGTCTTTCCATCATCGACAAATACAAAGACACCGGAAAGAAAAAGCTTCTGCTGATCCATGAGCTGACCGATGAGACCTATTCTCTGGTTGCTACAACCCCGGTTCCGGACGGTGTGGACAAGGGATGGTTCTATTTGTTTATCTCCATGCTGGATCACGTTTACTGGATCATCGGCTGCACGTTCGGTGCACTCTTTGGTTCCCTGGTCAACTTCAATACAAAAGGTGTGGATTTTGTCATGACAGCACTGTTTATTGTAATCTTTACTGATCAGTGGCTGAACAGCAAAAATCATATCCCGGCAATCACCGGTGTGATCTGCTCTGTGATCTGTCTGCTTCTTTTCGGGCCGGACCGTTTTATCATTCCTGCCATGCTCTCCATTCTTACGATCTTGACACTGCTTCGTAAGCCGCTGGAGGAGCATATGGAAAGAGAAGATCAGAAAGGAGATGATTCACATGCGTAGTATCCCGGATTCTCAGGCAATCGCCTTGATCGCGATCATGTCCTTACTGACTTTTTTTGTACGCGGACTTCCGTTCCTTTTGTTTTCTGGAAAATCCAAGACACCTGCTTACATCATGTACCTCGGAAAAGTACTTCCTTACGCTATCATCGGTATGCTGGTGGTTTACTGCTTCAAGAATGTTTCCCTGCTGCAGGCACCGTTCGGACTGCCAGAGCTGATCGCCGGCATTGCCATCGTTCTGGTACACTGCTGGAAGAAAAACACGCTTCTCTCCGTTGGAGGAGGGACACTGTTTTACATGTTTCTTGTTCAGATAATTTTTAAATAAACCCCTTTTCTTTTTTATAGAAAAGTATTACAATACCATATATGAAATATTATATAATGCCAGTGTCAAAATTTCAAAATATCGTTCTTACCTGCAAGCTAAGACATTGGGATCTAGGGCACTTGGTACTGACTGAAGCATAGCTCAGAATTGCGAAAATTACCTTATAACAGAGCAATTCGCAGACATCAGTCAGGATTTTAAAACAGGAGAAAGGAGTTCGTTTATGTCAAAAAAATACAGCAAATGGCTGGTAGGTGCTGCACTTTTGGGAGCTGCCGCAGGTGCCGGACTTGCATATTTCAAAAAACATAAAAAAGAGAAAGAGAATTGGGAGGATGATTTTGAAGATTTCGAGGATGATTTCTTAGATGATGACCTTGAGGATTTTGATGGTGAAGATGCTGCCGATGCCCGCGAGTATGTTACCATTCCATCCTCTTCCGTACCGGAGGAAGCAGCGGAAAATACCGCTGATACGGCCGAAGCCATTTTCGAAAAAGAAGCAGAAGAAGAGACCGTCAAAGCTGAGGCAGAAGAACCGAAAGAGACAGCTGAGGCTGTCACTGAACATGCAGAAGCAGAAAGCAAACCGGAAGATTCTGACGAAGAAGAAACTGTTCCGGAAGAGGCAGAAGAAATGGTTGCTGATGCTGCCGAAGAAAAATCAGAGGAAGAAACGCCGGAAGCTTAAGTTCTGATTTGCTTCTGTTAAAATTCAAGAGTGTGCAAATTGCAATTCCATCCCTTTTGCAGTTTGCACACTTTTTGTTTCTGTCTTTTTTTCAGAGATTTTTTTGAAAAGTGTAGAATGTGCAGTGATTTTGAGAAGAATATGTCAGCTTTCGCTGACCAAAATCACGCACCAAGTCTCACGTGCGTTCGACTTGAATGTTCTTATCTACAGAGGTATGCGTCATCCCACATCTGATATACAAAAAAGGAATATCCGATTTTTCATTGATCGGATATTCCTTTTTACACATTATGATTATTTCTATATTCTTTTTCCTTACTGCTGTTTCGGCAGTCTGAAGGAACTTTTCAGTGCCACGATACGGTTAAATACCGGTGCCCCTTCTTTGGAATCTCTGGCATCTGCACAGAAATAACCCTGACGTACAAACTGGAAGCTTTCATATGGTTTTGCTTCTGCAAGTGCAGGCTCTACGAAGCATTCTTTTACAGTCAGTGAGTTCGGATTCAGATTCAGACTTCCGTCTTCATTGTATACGCCTTTGGATTCATCGATAATGTTCTCATAGAGACGTACGGTCACTTTTTTGGCAGTCTTCGCTGCTACCCAGTGGATGGTTCCTTTGACTTTACGTCCGGTAAATCCGGTTCCGCATTTTGTCTCCGGATCGTAAGTACAGTGGATTTCTGTTACATTTCCGTTTTCATCTTTTTCAAAACCTGTGCATTTCACGAAATATGCATTCATCAGACGCACTTCGTTTCCAGGGAAGAGACGGAAATATTTCTTCGGCGGATTCTCCATGAAATCTTCACGGTCAATGTAAAGTTCACGTCCGAACGGAACCTGACGTTTTCCAAGAGACTCGTTCTCCAGATTGTTGTCTGCTTCCAGGTACTCGATCTGATCTTCCGGATAATTGTCGATGATCAGTTTGACCGGATCAAAGACTGCCATCATACGCGGACGTTTCAGTTTGAGGTCTTCGCGGATGCAGTACTCCAGCATTGCATAGTCAACGGAGCTCTGAGCTTTGGAAACTCCGCACAGGTCAACAAACATCTTGATAGATTCCGGTGTGAATCCTCTTCTTCTGAGGGCTGCTATTGATACCAGTCGCGGATCATCCCATCCGTCTACGATACCTTCTTCTACCAGTTTTTTGATGTAACGTTTACCGGTAACAACGTTGGTCAGATACAGTTTTGCAAACTCGATCTGTTTTGGTGGATGCGGATACTCCAGTTCACGTACGACCCAGTCATAGAGCGGACGGTGATCCTCAAACTCCAGTGTACAGATAGAATGTGTAATGCCTTCGATTGCATCCTCGATCGGATGTGCAAAATCGTACATCGGATAGATGCACCATTTATCACCGGTGTTATGGTGTGTCATATGAGCCACACGGTAGATGATCGGATCACGCATGTTAATATTCGGCGATGCCATATCGATCTTCGCACGCAGTACCTTTTCTCCGTCTGCATATTTGCCATCCTTCATTGCTTCAAACAGCTCCAGATTTTCTTCGATGCTGCGGTTACGGTACGGGCTTTCTTTTCCAGGTTCTGTCAGTGTCCCTCTGTACTCGCGAATCTGCTCCGGTGTCAGGTCACAGACATAGGCTTTGCCTTTTTTGATCAGCTTCACTGCTGCTTCATACATCTGGTCAAAGTAATTGGATGCGAAAAACAGTCTGTCTTCCCAGTCAGCACCCAGCCATTTGATATCCGCCTTGATGGACTCTACAAACTCAACTCGCTCCTTGGTCGGGTTGGTGTCATCAAAACGCATGTTAAACTTGCCGTGATATTTCTGTGCAAGTCCATAATTTAACAGAATGGCTTTGGCATGTCCGATATGCAGATAGCCATTTGGTTCCGGCGGAAAACGAGTACAGATCGTATCGTATTTGCCCTCTGCCAGATCTTTTTCTATAATCTGTTCAATAAAATTTTTGGAAACCGTTTCCTCTCCCATGTTGTCCTCCTAAAATATCCATTTTTTCAACTGTGAAAATTCTACCATAAATCTCACAGAATTACAACGTCCTATCTCTGCCGCTTTTGTATCAGTTGAATCCATAAAATTTCTGTGAGATCTTATAGGCTGCAACCGAAAGTTTTCTTCCTCCTCTGCCCGGCAAATTCATCGTACGTCCAAACAGACCGTGACGCAGGCGGAAATATAGACCGCCGTCTTTTGCTTTTAAATACTGCCACAGTTCTTTTTTCTTTTCCAGATTTTCTTCTGTGCCGGAACGGATCAGCATAACGGAAGTAACCGTTGTAATAATATCCAGATAACTTGTCATATACTGGCGGATTCGCTTGTCTGCGATTTTATTGTCAGCCATGGTGTCGATCATGATCTTATTGACACGGATCTGCTGGTCGATGCGGGAGATCATGACTTTTTCGTTGACGGACTGATCATCCCTGCCGATAAAATAATGATAGAAATTCACATTTTTATAATAAAGATTTTTTACATACGGAAGCGGCTGGAACACAAACAGATTATCCACGTAAAAGGTATGTTTCGGAAGCTCCAGGTTGCATTCCCGTAGCAGCATGGTACGGTAGATCACGGAATGCATCAGAATGTAACGTCCGATGTGCAGTTTTTTTGCATGATCCCACTGGAATACTTCATTTTCAGGAAATGCCTTGTACCGCATCACTTTTTTGTGCTTCGCACCTGCCTTGTCGTAGACAAAATTGCTGATGAACATATCAACAGTCTGCGGACCTGCCACCAGTTCTTTCAAAGTTTTGATAATATCGAGATAAACATCCACATCTACCCAGTCATCGCTGTCCACCACTTTATAGTATACTCCGGTTGCGTTACGCAGTCCGGCATTGACTGCCTCTCCATGTCCGCCGTTCTCCTGATGGATCGCCTTTACGATCCCCGGATAATTTTTTTCATACTCATCTGCAATCTCTGCGGTATTGTCTTTTGTGGAACCGTCATCCACAATTAAAATCTCCACATCTTCTCCGCCCGAAAGCAGAGAATCAATACATCTTCTCATATAGGCTGCAGAATTATAACAGGGAATTGCTATTGATAATATTTTCACGTTTTTTCCTCCATACACGTTTCTGTTTTATTTTTCGTCATATTTTTCCTGTCCGAGTCTGATCTGAAGATAGGCTGTGTAAGCTGAAAAAGCTGCCGGGATCGGGTATTCTTCTTCTGTTCTTTTCGGCTCAATAAAAAGCATATCTTTTCCAAAATAGTTTTCCAGTTCTTCCACCAGGACCACATATCCTGTCATATGCCATTCAATATGACTGAAAATATGTTTCGCATCCGATAATCTCCGGATACGGATCGGTGACAGCCCTTCCTGTTTCAGCCAGTCCAGAACTTCATCCTGGCTTAACCATCCAGAGAGATTAGGAAGCTCATATAAACCTGCCAGAAGTCCTTTTGCCGGACGTTTGCGGATTGCTGCCCTGCTGCCGTCCCTTATCACCAGAACGGTCTTTTTTTCGATTTTACGCGGCTTTTTCTGTGCTTTTTTCGGATAGTCCATCTCTTTGCCGTTCTGATGTGCAAGGCATACGCCTGACAGCGGACATTCCTCACACTTCGGTGCCCCGTTTGGCACACATACAGTCGCCCCAAGTTCCATCAGTGCCTGGTTAAAGGCTCCGGATCTTCCTTTTGGCATTACTGCCAGAAGCTCCTCCTCGACCTGACGTTTGACAGACTGCTTCAAAATATCTCCGTCATTCTGCGTGATCCTTGTGATCACCCGCAGGACATTTCCGTCAACAGCCGGAACCGGGATCTCAAAGGCAATGGAAGCTACTGCTCCTGCCGTATAAGGACCGATCCCAGGAAGACCCAGCAGTTTTTCATAGTCTGCCGGCATTTCGCCGTCATAAAATTCCACCATATTCCGTGCTGCTTTCTGCATATTCCGGACGCGGTTATAATAGCCAAGCCCCTCCCATAACTTCAAAAGCTTATCTTCCGGACATTCCGCAAGGGATCGAACGTCCGGCAGAGCTTGCGTAAAACGTTCAAAAAAGGGTTTTACCGCCTCTACACGTGTCTTCGCTGCAGCATAATTTCAGAAACCCAGACGCGATATGGCTGCGGCTGTTCTCTCCACGGGAGAATCCGTGCATGTTCCCCGAACCACCCAAGCAGTGGCTCTACAATCTGTTCGAGCATACATTTCCTCTTTCTTTTTTCATTTAAGAATGCCTCTGTCATTCTTGCTGCGAGGTGCACATCATGCATCGCATGACATATGAATCATCTCACATCTAATATTTATACTCACCGTTCCGATAGAAGCAAATGACCAGATAGTCTTTTTCGATATTCTGGTAAATCGTCTGTGCGGCACTGTACGGAAGATTAATGCAGCCATGAGAACCGCTGTTCCAGAAGATCTGACCGCCGAAGCTTCCTCTCCAGGTGGCATCGTGGAATCCGATCCCGCCGTTAAACGGCATCCAGAAAGAAACCGGTGTCTCGTAACTATCGCCCGGTTTTGTGCTTCGAAGAACAGCCGGTGATTTTTTATAGTATAACCGGAAAATGCCGGGCGGTGTCACACGAGCCGGTGTCATTGTTCCGGATACGAAATCCGATTCTACGATCAGTTTCCCTTCTTTGTACATCCACAGATGTTGTTTTGTCAGATCAACTTCCACATACGTGTCACCCATGTCACCATTTTCCCAGCTGTCTGCTTCCTGGGCAAAGATGTACGTCTCCATGCATGCGGCTCTTTCTTCCATCAGCTTTGTCAGCTCTTCTGCCTCCGCTGTCTGGTCGATTTTCCATCCATATGAACTCGTCAAGCATATATGTCCTGGCACTTGTCTTGAACTTCCGTGGCTTCGTTATCAGGTATCATAATTTCTAAATTCAGATGTGCGATATAGTCGCTGATCAGCACCGTCTTTACCAGCATACTTCTTTTTTATCATAGGTCAGCCAGTCTTTTACCACACTACCGTCCAGAACCTCCTTCTGGTTTCCAAAACAGTATGTAATCTCGATATCCACATAATGATTGAGATTCTCTACCAGCTGGTTTAAGTCTTTATCATCACTTGTCACTTTTGGTGTCTGATAACAGGATTCTTTCTCCAGATCCAGCAGACCGTCTCTTTCTGAAATTGTCTCTGTAAGCAGTTTCCAGAATTTTTTCTGTTTGAGCTTTGCACCCTGCTTCTCTTTTTTGATCACATACTTGTTTTCGCTTTCCTGAAAGACCATTTTCGCATCTTCCGGTGCTTTAGCTGTTGCTTATCAAACATTTGCCATTTTTCTTTCAGCAATGTCACCTACCGTAACTGCTTCGTCCCAAACGCATAAGATGCCGGTCGGAAATAACTTACAAACCACAGGGCGTATGGCTGGGATTTTTGGAAATTTTCGATTTCCCCATTGGAAACATAATGATAACCGATCTCTTCTGCCGTGATCGTCTCACTGTTATTTCCGCGTTCTTTTAACGTGATCTGATAATCTTCTGCCTGCTCTCTGATCAGTTTCTCTGCCTCTTCCACTGTCATATCTGAAACATCCATGCCATTAATGTCCGTGTTCTTCAAGAATTTTCCATGAAAGGCGGCAATCCCGCCGATATACACCCCCACGATAACCAGTGCCATAATTCCAAGTGTGATTTTTAACCATTTTTTCTTTTTATCCATACTCCACTCTCCGGTAATATTATTATTTACCCTATGTATATAGTGATTGGGGTCAAAAGCCCCCAACTCTGATGCCTACGGATTGTTCCGTGCATCGCACTCCCATAAATCTTCGGTATTCCGTATTATCGTGGGATTTTCATCCCACTTTTATGCTCATATCGGGGGTCCTCTGTCTTTCATCCAACTTATGAGCAAGCTCATGTGAATTTAGACCTTTTGACCCTGGCATCATACTATGTTTACAGTTACTTTCTCCGTTTTACATCCAGGAAAACTCTGCTATATGTGCAGAGGGCAGACAGACATACCGCCCTCCTATGCACACCATAAAATGGTACCTTTCTTCCAAGCCCATTCTCTGCTCCTTAGTATACCTCAGGAAACAAAAAGTGTAAAGATTTACGTTTCTTGTTTTTTTCTTATTCCTTTACTGTACGATATAGGTGGAAAATCCTGCTTTTCGCAGTGTCTGCTCCATTTTTGCCGCATTATCCAGTTTTTCAAAAGATCCACTGTAAACCCGGTAAGTCCCATCCTCTCCAGGTTCGATCACAGCATCGTATCCCAAAAAGAGCAGCTGTGCCTGCAGTGCCCTGGCATTTTCTTCCAGATTAAAAAAACCAAGCTGGATGCGGTAAGGTGTTTCTGCTTCTTTTTCGTATTCATAAGATTCGACTTCCTGTGCATAGATGGTTTGCAAAATACCGTCGGCGATCGCCTGTGCGACTTCCTCAAAATTTTCATCAAAGATCCGGTTGTCTTCTCCGTTGTTGATAAACCCTGCTTCCACCAGTACTGCCGGCATTTTAGTCCTGCGAAGGACGACAAGTCCCGGTCTTTCTTTGACACCGAGATTTTCAAAACCTGCTTCCTCCAGTTCCCGGTTGATGTTTTCTGCCATCTCTTCTTTGATGCCGCTTCGCTCATAGACCAGTGTTTCCGAATACTGTCGCCCGGCAACCGGACTGGAATTGCGATGTATGGAAACAAAAAAATCGGCTCTTGCTTCGTTTCCGATCGTTGCTTTCTGAAATGGTGTCTGATAAACATCGGTTGTTCTGGTATAGATCACATTCTGTCCGTTTTCCTCCAGAATCTTTCCCACTTCCAGTGCCAGCCGCAGTGTATCGTCTTTTTCCTGTCTTCCTTCAAAAACAGCTCCCGGGTCTGCTCCTCCATGTCCGGCATCTATCACGATCGTTGCCATAACAGCCCTCCTGTTCCTCTTTCTATTCAGAATATGCAAAAAATCTTCCACTGACCGTTTTTTGCTGCATTTTCCTTAATGCTGCAACAAAAAACCTCCCGGAAAGGAAACGCTCCGGGAGGTTTTTCTCAGCCTGAAATCACAGACAGAGATTCTGGATTTTTAATAATTCGTGCAGGCACCGTTTTTGCCAAAGATATAGATTTTTTGCGTTCCGTCTGCCAAAGAGAAACGGATGGAAATCTTTCTCGCCATACTACCCTGCGGATAGACGGTTCCGTTATGCTCTGCCGGTGTGCGGAAGAAATAATAATACTTGTCTTTGATCTTGCACCAGCCGGTCATCATCTGTCCATAAGTGGCACTTCTGGTATCCATATAATACGTATGCCCCTGATCTTTCAGCCATCCGGCACGCATATAGCCGTCCGAGCCAAAGAAATACCTCTTCTCACCAATGGTGATCCAGCCGGTCACCAGTTTGTTCTTCCGATAATATCTCCACTGCTGACCGTATCCAACCCATCCGGTTTTACTTTTGTTTGTACGTCTGTCATCACGATAGCCTTTGATATAAACGCCGTCCGGCCCAAGATACTTGTCATCGATCCAGGTATCTTTCACAAACGTTCCGTCGGATCCAAGATACATCTTTTTACCGTTGTATTTCACCCATTTTTCTTTCTGCAAAACATATCTTTTATTGAAATAATAAATCTTTCCGTCAATCTTCTGCCATCCCGTCAGGGCATGCCCTTTTTTATTAAAGTAGTACGTCTTTCCATTGATGGTAAACCACTGACGTTTCAGGCGGCCGGTACCGTCACCGTAAGAATAGCAGAGTTTTCCGGATGCGGTTGTCCTGAATCCGGCTCTTTCATATGCCTTCAGCAGAATCCCTTTTTTTGAAAATACATAGGTCTTTCCTGCGATCTGCCGCACACCGGTTGCCATGATCCCTGTCTTTGGCAGAAAATAATAAGTTCCTTTTTTGAGTGTGAGCCAACCTTTCTGCTTTGTACCATCCTCATTATAATAGTAACGGTTACCTTCCTCAACCTTCCACTTTCCTTTTGCAAAAGCGGTTACGGAAAGCAACATACTCAGCATCAGCACTGCGAGCACACCAAACCCCTTTTTCTTCATTCCTGATTTCCCCTTTCTTTACTTCTTATGTCTTCAGGACTCTTTCCTGGCAACCGGTCCGGTAAACACCTTTCTCGGACAGAGCGATGCACAGGTTCCGCAGTTGGTACATTTTGAAGTATCGATATGTGCAATATTGTTCTCCACAGTAACGGCACCGGAAGGACATTCTCTCTGGCATTTCTTACATCCGATGCACCCTGCCTCACATGCCTGCATAACCAGCTTTCCTTTATCTTTTGAAGCACAGCGTACCAGATAACGGCTTTCATATGGCACAAGCTCGATCAGATGACGCGGACAATGCTCCACGCATGCTCCACACGCTCTGCATTTCTCCTTGTCTACCACTGCTACTCCATTTATAACATGAATCGCATCAAATGAACAGACCTTTTCGCAGGTTCCGTCTCCGATACATCCATAATGACAGGTTTTCGGTCCGCCTCCCGGAATAAAATCCATCATCTCACAGTCGTGAACTCCATAATAATAACAGGATTCTTTTGCTTTGTCACAGGTTCCGCCACATTTTACAAAGGCAACTCTACGGATGCTCTCTCCTGCTTTCTGCCCCATGATCCTGGCAATCTTTGCTGCCACGGCATCTCCCCCTACCGGGCAGCCATTTACCGGAGCCTCTCCGTTTGCAATCGCCTTTGCCATCGCATCACATCCTGCATATCCGCAGCCGCCGCAGTTATTTCCCGGAAGCTGTTCTCTTACCTGCTGTTCTTTTTCATCAATTTCTACTGCAAATTTTTTCCCTGCCAATCCAAGGAAAAGTCCCAGAAGCAGTCCGGTACCTCCTACGATCACAGCCGCAAGTATGATCTCCATGCTCATCCGCCACTCCTCCTTCCTATTTCAGACTGGAAAATCCAAAGAATGCGATCGCCATCAGACAGGCTGTAAGAAGAACGATCGGTGATCCTTTAAAAGATTCCGGTACATCATTGTATTCTGTTTTTTCACGGATACCAGCCATCAGCACGATCGCGATCGTAAATCCGACCGCCGTTGCCAGGCCATTTACCACGCTCTCTACGATGCCGTAGCTTTTCTGTACATTGATCAGTGCCACACCAAGTACGGCACAGTTTGTCGTGATCAGCGGCAGATAAACGCCAAGTGCATTGTACAGAGATGGGCTGCTCTTTTTCAGAAACATTTCCACAAACTGTACCAGTGCCGCAATGACCAGAATAAACACGATCGTCTGAAGGTAAGTCACATTCAGCGGAAGGAGCAGAAATTTATAGATCAGAGCCGTGACAAAGGATGAGATCGTGATAACAAAGATAACGGCTCCGCCCATGCCTGCTGCGGTATCCATTTTCTTGGATACACCAAGGAATGCACACAGTCCCAAAAACTGGCTCAAAACAACATTGTTGATAAACGCAGTGCCGACTGCAATCATAAGTAATTCTCTCATAACGTCTCCCCTCCTTTACAGGAACTTGCACAGGAGGCACATTCTCCTGTGCAGCCGCTGCCGATCTTTGTCTCTTTACCTTTTTCCTGCATTTTACGTTTCACGCGGTTCTGGGCTGCTGTCAGAAGGGACAGGACCAGAAAAGCTCCCGGTGCAAGGATAAAGATCGTGATCGGCTGATAGAAAGAAGGCATCACCTGCACACCGAAAATGGTTCCGGCTCCGATCAGCTCACGCACGATACCGATACTGGCAAGACCGATGGTAAATCCAAGTCCCATACCGACGCCGTCAAAGAAAGACGGGATGACCGGATTGAAAGAAGCATAAGCTTCCGCTCTTCCAAGGATGATACAGTTTACTACGATCAGAGGGATATAAATACCAAGACTCTGATACAGAGACGGTACATACGCCTGAAGCAAAAACTGTACGATCGTTACGAAAGATGCCACAACCACGATAAAGGCCGGCATACGCACGCCGTTCGGAATGACTTTACGAAGTGCTGAGATCATCAAGTTTGACATGGCAAGGATCACCGTTGTCGTAAGTCCCATGCCAAGTCCGTTCATCGCTGAGGTGGTTACTGCCAGCGTCGGACACATACCAAGCATCAACACAAAGGTCGGGTTTTCTTTGATGATACCGTTATATAAACGTTCTCCTGCTTTGCTCATTGTAAGATACCTCCTTCCTTAAGGCTTTCATAAAAACGAAGTCCCGCATTGACACCGTTTGTCACCGCTTTGGAAGTAAAGGTTGCTCCGCTGATCGCATCAATCTCGTTTTCCGCGGAAGCACCGTTTTTTGTAACCACGAACTGATCTACGATTTTTCCTGCGAACTGTCCTTTGAATTCTTCGTCTTTTGCACGCATGCCAAGTCCGGCTGTCTCACTTAAGGAAAGCATCTCCACGCCTGTCACCGTTCCGTCCATACTGACACCCATGGAGAAATTGATGTCACCGCCGTATCCTTCATGCGAAGTAATGTTCATAACCACACCTGTCACTGCTCCGTCCTTTTCTGCCAGATAAAAATCTTCCAGAGTGTCAGCTGTGCCAAATCCGGCCTGATCCAGGACATCGGCTGCCTCTGTGAGCAGTTCTTCTTTGTTATCCGGCTCCGTCAGATCCTGTGCATCCGGAAATACAGCAAGATAAGCTTCTTTCTGTGCTTTTTCCTCTGCCTGTGCGATCGGCTGTTTTGTAATGCTGTAGACAGCTCCGAGCAGTAAACCGGAAACCAGTGTGATCGCCATCAGTACCAGTGCTTCTTTTATAATCTTATTCATGCTTTTTTCCTCCTTTCCCAAATGCTGTCGGAGGTGTTACTTTTTCAATCAAAGGCACCAGAAGGTTTGAAAGGATGATCGCATAAGATACGCCCTCCGATGCACTTCCGAGGAAACGAAAAACCCCGGTGAGAATACCGATGATGCATCCATACACGATCTGACCGTTTTTGGTGATCGGTGAGGTTACATAATCCGTTGCCATAAAAAATGTACCAAGCATCAGTCCGCCCGCACACAGCTGTGCTGCCAGAAAATGCAGATCAAATCCATGTCCGCCAAATAAAATGGCAAAAACAGAGAAAGAAAGCAGGCAGGACAATGGTATCCTCAGATCGATCACTTTAAATACCAGAAGGATCACCGCACCGATCAGGATCGCCAGTGTGGAAGTCTCACCGATCGTTCCGGCTGTTTTTCCGAGAAACAGGTTTAAAACATTCACGCTCTCGCCGGCTTTCATGGCTGCAAGCGGCGTTGCCCCGGATACTGCATCGTATGTAAAGTCCGTCATTTTTCCGGCAAAAGAGATCAGAAGAAAACATCTTGCTGCAAGAGCCGGATTCATAAAGTTCTGTCCAAGTCCTCCGAAAAGCTGTTTTACAAACAGAATTGCAAAAACAGATCCAAGTACCGGAAGATACCATGGTGCAGAAGCCGGAAGGTTCAGTGCCAGCAGAAGTCCTGTCACCGCTGCACTGTAGTCACCGATTGTCACTTTCTTGTGCATCCCTTTTTCATAAACATACTCTGTGAGCACGCTGGCTGCCACAGATAAAATAATTACCTTTAATGCGTTGATTCCAAAATTTACGACACCAAATGCGGCTGCCGGAAGCAGCGCAATCAGAACAAGACGCATCAGATCGCTGCTTTTCATTTTGTCCCGGATGTGCGGATTTGATGATATGTTCCACATTTCACTCATTTTCCATTCCCCCTCTGTGCAACTTTTTTTCGATCCGCAAGCACCATCTTACGCATAGATTTGATGTATTGAGTCAGAGGCCGTTTCGCCGGGCAGATATAACTGCAGCATCCACATTCGCAGCACTCCATACCATTTGCCTTCTCAAAAGATTCTTTGTCATGTCTTTTCGCATAATCAGCCAGTTTTGCCGGAATGATCCGGCCCGGACAGACGGACACACAGCGTCCGCAGTTGATACACGCTGTCTCTTCGCAGGCTGCGACCTCGTCTTTTGTCATGCACAGGATCGCAGAAGACGTCTTGACTACCGGAACATCCAGAGAGATCAGCGGGATTCCCATCATCGGACCTCCGGCGATGATTTTCTCCGGTTCGGAAGTAAAACCTCCCGCCTCTTCGATCAGTTCCCGGAAGTTCGTACCGGTGCGGACACGCAGGTTCTGCGGTTCTTTGATCGCATTTCCGGTGATCGTCATCACTTTTTTCATGACCGGTCTGCCAAAATGTACCGCCTCATAGATTGCATGGATCGTGTCACAGTTGTTGACTACACATCCTGCATCTGCCGGAAGCATGGAAGAATTGATCTGTCTTCCTGTGACTGCAAAAATAAGCTGTCGCTCTGCTCCCTGCGGATACTTGGTTTTTAATTCTACAACTTCAATATCCGGTATCCCCTTTGCTGCTTCCCGCAGTTTTGCTGCCGCATCTTTTTTATTGTCTTCAACTGCCAGTACGCCTTTTGCCCTTCCGTCAAAAATCTTCATTGCCGCCTGAAGACCGCCCACGATTTTTTCCGGTTCCTCCATCATCCTGCGGTAATCTGATGTCAGATAAGGCTCACACTCCGCACAGTTGACAATGATGTGATCGATCGCAGATGGATCTTTCGGCATGTATTTGACATGTGTCGGGAATCCGGCTCCGCCCATACCGACAATACCCGCCTCCTTGATGATCTCAATGATCTCTTTTCCGGAAATATCCGCCAATTTCCGCTCTGGTGAAAACTCTACCTCTTCATACAGGCCATCGTTTTCAATGACAATGGATTCCTGCATGCCTGGCTACCCCCAGCCTTGCTTCGATCGCTTTGACCGTTCCTGATACGGATGCAAAAATGTTTGCAGATACAAACCCCCCTGCTTCTGCAATTTTCTGGCCTGCCAGTACATGATCGCCTTTTGCTACAATGGCTTTGGCTGGTGCTCCGATATGCTGAGAAAGCGGATAGACGAGCTCTCCTTTGGGCAAAACCTCCCGAATCGGCTTATCTTTGGACATCGCCTTTCCGTCATCTGGATGAATGCCACCCCGAAATGTAAAACGCAGCATACACTTCTCCTCCTTTTTTTATATTTACAGCCATCAAAAAACAATAACTGCTGCTTTCTTTTTCTCTGTTTGCTTATTTTGTTTCTTTCTGATTCCCCTTTTTCTTTCTGGATACTTTATGAATCGTAGGATAAGCTTTCATAAAACGTTTGTTTACGCCGGTGATCCTAGAAACCCTCTCCTGATACTGTTCCCGAAATCCCTTTGAACGAGAGCGAATGCCTTCTGCATATTCAGAAAGACCCTTTTCTTCAATCTTGCCTGCAATGCGCCTTTGATACTCTCCCAGCTTTTCCTGAAATTCTTTTTTCGTCGGCAGATGCTTTTTATAGTTTCCAAACAGTTCTCTTGCCTCTTCCGTCGAACTGTAGACTTTGGTCGTCTGAAGATATTCGGTAAACTCTTCCATGGCAGTCTGCAGGCCTTCCAGTTTTTCGCCGAGCTGCAGTGCTGCAAGTGTCGATACGATAAAGTCCACGCAGTACAGAATCCCGCATAAGATAATAAACGCATGTCCGGTCGCTACATCAAACAGATCGATCACCCACTGTGCAAACGGCTGAAGGATCTCAAACATCAGCAGTGTGAAAAATCCCCATGCGATCGAGCATCCCAGACAGATCCTGCCATGCAGGTTAAACGGCCGTTCGCTGTAATCCCACCAGCTTGTGTGGAAGAGCTTTTCCATTACCCACGAAGTAACATACTCCAGGATGGTTGCCAGAACAATGCCGCCAAGAAACAGCCATAAACCATGATCCTGCAATGGCCTCAGAACCAAATAAACGCTCATGGCTCCCACTCCATAGATCGTACACACCGGACCTGTTACAAATCCACGGTTTACCAGCTTCTTTTCCTTTATCGATACATAGCAGCTTTCCCATATCCATCCCATAAAGCTGTATAAGATCAGCCAGAAAAGAACATGATACAAATCTACTCCAAGAATTTGAATATCCCACATAATTTTCTCCTTTTATTTTTGATTTCTGTTTTTCTTTTATTATGCATTGAATTTTCTGTCTTTTTAATCGCTAAATATCTCTGTATTGCATTTTTATTGAAACACTTTTATAATGATGCCAGAATTCAAAATCAACTTCAGAAATGCCGGAGGCATTCTTGAACACATAAGTTTAAGAAAGGAATTTTTTCATGCTATATAAACAACAATCTTTTTCCAACTTTGAACCAGATCTTCGCTATCTGGACTCTTTTCCTTTTTCCAGAGAAGAATTTCTCTTCTTTGACATTGAAACAACCGGATTTTCCCCGCGAAACACTTCTCTGTATCTGATCGGTGCGGTCTGCTTTCTGGATGAGCACTGGACTTTCCTTCAGTGGTTTGCCGAAACTCCATCGGAAGAATGTGAAATTTTAAACGCATTTCTTGCATTCTGCCGGTCATTTCGTGCTGTCATTCATTTCAACGGTGACGGTTTTGATATCCCTTATCTTCTTTTCAAAGCAGAAAAATATACATTGTCAGATACCTTATCATCTATGCAGAGCATTGACCTTTACCGCCTGACCCGGCCATACAAAAAATATCTGAAACTGACGCACATCAACCAGAAAAGTCTGGAATCTTTCCTTGGCATTGAGCGGGAAGACCGCTACAACGGCGGCGAACTGATCAAAATCTATCAGAGCTACTGCCAGTTAAAAGATGCGGATGCTCTTTCGCTTCTGCTTCTGCATAATCTGGACGATCTGAAAGGTATGACAAAACTGCTGCCGCTTCTTGCCTATCCGCTGTTTTTGAAAGACCAGGATTATACGCTCCGGAATCTTTTCTGGGAAGATTCTGTGAACGGACAGCCGCTTCTGATTGCAGAGCTGGATCTGAAATATCCTGTTCCAAAGCAGATCTCCAACCGGCTTTCCTCGTGCTATCTTACGCTCCAGGAAGGCACTGCCAAACTGATGATCTATGCTTTCGAGGGCGAATTAAAGTATTTCATATCTGACTATAAAAATTATTATTATATTCCTTTGCAGGACTGTGCCATTCATAAGCACGTTGCCTCTTATCTCGATCCACGTGAACGCATCCCTGCAAAAGCCACAACCTGTTACCAGCGTCACCGGGGACTTTTTCTTCCTCAGGAAAAAGCACTGTTCAAACCTGTTTTCCAGGAAAGCTATCATTCGGATTCTTTCTGGTTTGAATGTACGCAACAGTTTATGAATTCGCCCTCTTTATTATGTTTATACATAAAAAGCCTGATTTCCATTTGAAATCAGGCTTTCCTGCCCTGCAGGTTCTCTTTTGTCTGAACCTTACAGGACACTCAGCACTCCCTTTTTGAGATGTGCAATATTACTCTTCTTCTGCCTCTGTTGTGTCGGCAGCAGCTTCTTCTTTCTGCAGTGCTTTCATGCTCAGGCTGATTTTTTTGTCTTCGCCGTTGAAATCTACTACTTTTGCTGTGATAACCTGTCCTACGCTCAGTACGTCAGATGGTTTATCAACATGCTCCTGGGAAATCTGTGATACATGAAGCAGTGCGTCTACACCCGGCTCCAGTTCAACAAATGCACCAAAATCAGTCATTCTTGCAACTTTACCTTCTACCACGTTGCCTGCTGCGTATTTCTCGCCAGCTGTCAGCCATGGGTTCTGATCCGGGAATTTCAGGCTCAGTGCAATCTTATCGCCGCTGATGTCTTTGATCAGAACAGAAAGTTTTTCGCCAACTTTGAATACTTTCTTTGGATTTTCAACACGTCCCCAGGACATCTCTGAGATGTGCAGCAGACCGTCTGCTCCGCCCAGGTCGATGAATGCACCGAAGTCTGTAACGTTTTTGATAACGCCTTCTACTACATCACCAACGTGGATTCTTGCAAAGAGTTCTTTCTGCATTTCTGCTTTCTTTGCAACCAACAGCTGTTTACGGTCGCCGATGATTCTTCTTCTGCGTGGATTGAACTCGCTGATCACAAACTCGATTTCCTGACCTGCATATTTGCCAAGATTTCTTTCGTAAGTATCAGATACCAGGCTTGCCGGGATAAATACTCTTGCTTCGTCGATCACAACGCTCAGACCACCATCGAGTACCTGTGCAACCGGTGCTTTCAGTACTTCGTGATTTTCGAAAGCTTCTTCCAGTCTCTTGTTTCCTTTTTCTGCTGCCAGACGTTTGTAAGTCAGCAGAACCTGTCCTTCACCATCGTTTACTTTCAGGACTTTTGCTTCCATTTTGTCGTTAACATGAACAACATCCTGGAGATTTACGCTTGAATCGTTGGTATATTCACTTTTTGTGATGATACCGTCAGCTTTGTATCCAATATTTAAGATGATCTCGTCTTCTTTGACATCGATGACCGTACCTTCGACTACCTCTCCATTATGAATTGTTTTTAATGATTCCTCCAGCATTTGTTCAAAGCTCATTTCTGACATTCCTTGTGAACCTCCTCAATAATATTATTTGGGGTTGATGCCCCTGCTGTAATACCTACGCAACTCATGGACTGCATCGAATGTACATCCAAATCTTCAAGTGTCTGTATATAGTAAGTATTCTTGCATTCTTCTTTACATATTTCAAATAGTTTCTGCGTATTGGAACTGTGTCTGCCTCCAATTACGATCATGGCATCCACATCGGCGGCAATTTTTCTCGCCTCCTGCTGACGCTCTTCGGTCGCATTGCAAATCGTATTTAAAACAAGTATATCATAACGCTTTTTTGAAAGAATTTCAACTAATTTATTAAATTTCTTGTAATTAAATGTCGTCTGAGACACAACACAGACTCCTGTGTCTGAATTTGGTTCAAATTCTTCTGCTTCTTCTTCTGTTCCGATCACCGTCACTTTAGAAACACACCATCCTCGGATGCCTTCTACCTCCGGATGATTGGCATTTCCGATGATCACGATCTCTCTTCCGTTTTCGCCTTCCCGCCTGACAATGCGATGTATTTTCTTTACAAATGGACAGGTCGCATCGGCAAGATTCAGTCCGTTTTCGCAGATCAGATCATAAACCTCTTCCGCAACGCCATGGGAACGGATCACAACGGTTCCCTTTTTTACCGAAAGCAGATCTTCTTTCCATTCAGCACCTGTACGCCTTTTCTTCCAGATCCCGCACTACCTCTTCGTTGTGGATGATCGGCCCGTAAGTGTAAACCGGCTCTTTTTTTTGCTGCCAGATCATAGACCTGGTCAACGGCACGTTTTACGCCAAAACAAAACCCGCAGTCTGTGCTTTTATCACTTTCATTTGCTTCACTTCCTGTAACATTCTTTAATACGCTCAACCACCTCATCGATCGACAGATCCGAAGAATCTACCAGAATGGCATCCTCTGCCTGGCGAAGCGGTGCGATCTCTTGACATGTCACGCTGATCGCGGTCCCGGATCTCCTCTTCGATCTCTTCCAGTGTGTGCGTATCTCCCTTTTCCTGTTCCAGGAAACGTCTCTTTGCACGCGTTTCCACGCTTGCAGTCAGATAAATTTTCAGCTGTGCATGCGGCAGGATATTGGTGCCGATGTCTCTTCCGTCCATCAGGACATCTTCTTTTGCCGCCAGATCTCTTTGCAGATCAAGCAGTGTGGCTCGCACGGCCGGGTTTGCGGAAGTCACGGATGCCATCTTGCTCACTTCTTCTGTGCGGATCAGTCCGGTCACGTTCTCCCCGTTTAAGATCACCTGCTGTTCGCCGTCATCACTGTAGGCGATCGATATGGAAATCTTGCTGCAGGCTTTCTGCACTGCCGCATCGTCGTGGATATCGATCTGATTCTGCATCATATAAACTGCGATCGCACGATACATTGCCCCGGTATCGACATAAATAAATCCAAGCTCTTTTGACACACGTTTTGCGATCGTGCTTTTTCCGGCTCCTGCCGGTCCGTCAATTGCAATATTAAAACTCATATTTTCCTCCTGCATGGTATCTATGCTTCGCTCATCGCCAGTGCTGCCGCATAGGCAGTGGACCAGGCGATCTGCAGATTGAATCCTCCGGTCACAGCATCCAGATCCAGTACCTCACCTGCAAAATACAGTCCCTGCACCAGTTTGGACTCCATCGTGGACGGATTGACTTCTTTTACACTGACACCACCTTTTGTGATAATAGCTTCATTATAATCGCGAAGCCCTGTTACGGTCAATGGCAAATTTTTGATCAGCTCCACAAATCCGAGGCGTTCTTCTCTTGATACCTCATTTACCTTTTTCTCCGGATTGATGCCGGACAACTCGATCATGACCGGAGTCAGTTTTGCCGGGAAAAGTCCGCCCAGTGCGTTTTTAAACTGTCTGTTTTTTGCTTCCTCAAAATCACGCAGGATTCGGTGATCCAGTTGTTCTTTTGACAATGCCGGCTTCAGGTCGATAAACATGGAAAGTTCTTTTTTTCGTGCCGTTTTCGCAGCGTAACTGCTGGCACTTAAGATCAGAGGACCAGTCACGCCAAAGTGGGTGAACATCATCTCGCCAAAACCATCATAGAGTTTCTTTTTACCGTCCATCACTTTGACATCCACATTTTTCAGTGAAAGACCCTGAAGGCTTTTTGCCCACGCTTCTTTTGTATTAAACGGAACCAGCGATGGATATAATTCCGTCACTTTATGTCCGAGTTCTTCTGCGAAACGGTAACCGTCTCCGGTAGAACCTGTCGTTTTATAAGAAATCCCTCCGGTTGCCACAAGTACGGCATCTGCCGGAAAAAGTTTCTTTTCTCCATCCGACAAAACACCGGTTACTTTTCCATCTTTGGCTTCCACCTTGGAAACTTCGGTATTTAAATGCACCTGCACTTTATATTCCCGCATTTTCCTGCGAAGTGCATCAATAACATCTGTAGAATGATCTGATACCGGAAAAACACGGTCCCCACGTTCAATTTTGGTCTTTGTACCGGCTTTTTCAAAAAAATCGATCACATCATGATTCGTGTAGCCATAGAAAGCACTGTACAGGAATTTCGGATTGCTGACAACTGCCTGAAACAGTTCTTCCGTATCACAGGCGTTGGTCAGATTACATCTGCCTTTTCCTGTAATATAGATCTTTTTGCCCAGTTTTTCATTTTTTTCAAACAGATGGACTTCGCACCCGCGTTCTGCCGCATTCAGTGCTGCAAACATGCCTGCCGCCCCTCCGCCTATCACTGCTATTTTCTTTTTCATTTATAATTCCTTTCCTTACCGGCTTCTTTTCTTTTTTCTCTTCGGAAATAAAATCTCCAGTTTTTCGTGTATGCGATCTCGGATCCGGTAACAGCACAGGATCAGACGTATCAGCTCATGATACAGAAGAATGACCATGCACACAAGCGGGATCGCCAGTACCATCTGCCAGCAGAAGATGCTGTGGATTCCAAGAAATCCCGGGAACAGCAGCACACCCACCGAAAAAACTGCGATCACGCAGACACAGAGAATGCCTCTCAGCCAGTTCAACGGCCTGCACACACGAAATACGACCATGATCCCGACTGCTCCTCCGACCAGGAGATCAAAGGTATAGGTAAACACTTCTGTTTCTTTCCAGAACGGTGACAAAACCTGAACCACAAGCAGGGTGACAACCATAGTAATCGCCGCCGGAAGTGCCGTCTGCATCACATGACGCAAAAATCCAGTACTTGTCACCTCTTCGGTATGCTCCAGTGTCAGCACAAAACTCGGGAAACCGATGCAGGCTGCACTGATCAGAGACAGCTGCACCGGGATAAACGGATACGCCCGTCCGAGAAGAATAAAAATGACACACAGCAGGATGGAATACAGTGTCTTGGTCAGATACAGTGCACTGACCCGCTCGATGTTGGCAATGATCGTCCTTCCTTCGCTTACAATATTCCGAAGGCAGGCAAAATCCGAATCCAGCAGGACAATATGTGCCGACTGTTTTGCCGCATCACTTCCGGCTGCCATCGCAATACCGCAGTCTGCATCCTTCAGTGCAAGCACGTCGTTGACACCGTCACCAACCATACCGACCACTTTCTTTTCCGACTGATAAGCATGGACAAGCTTCTGCTTCTGTTCCGGCTTCACGCGTCCAAAGACATTATATTTCTGCACGGCTTCCCGGTAACTTTGCGAATCATCTCCGAGTGTGGAGGCATCCACGTATTTTTCTGCCCCCAGAAGTCCTGCTTTTCCGGCAATCTTCGATACCGTCACCGGATTGTCACCGGAGATCACCTTGATCTCTACCTTCTGCTCACGGAAGTACTGAAAGACGTCCGGTGCTTCTTTCCGGATGCAGTCCAGGATCACGATCAGTCCCATCGGTGACACCTCACTGACACTTCCATCTTCCGCCTGAACAGAACCGCATTTTCCAAGCAACAGGACACGATAGCCCTCCTCGGAATATTGATTGACTTTTCGAAGGATTTCCGCCCCTTCTTCGTCATCCTGCAATAAAAACTCCGGTGCACCAAGGACATAACAGCCCTTTTCTTCGAACTCGATCGCACGGTACTTTCGTTCGGAAGAAAACGGAATCTTCTGAACGACCGTAAAACGATCCATCCGGTGAAAATAACGTTTTAATGCTTCCTGCGTGTTGTTGCTGTCTTCAAAGCAGGTAAGCTCATTCATGATCTCGCTTACTTCTTCTTTTTCACCTCCAAGGCCAAGCACCTCTGTAACTTCCAGTTCCCCGGTCGTGATCGTTCCGGTTTTGTCAAGGCAGAGCACGTTGACGCGTGCCAGTGCTTCGATTGCTTCCATCTCCTGCACGAGTGCCCGCTTTTTTGCAAGTCTTCCGACGCCCAGGATAAACGAGATGCTGGTCAGCAGCACCAGTCCCTCCGGAATCATACCGATAATTCCGGCAACGGTTGCCACGATAGCTTCGTTCCTGGTCATCCCTTGAGCACTGATCTGAGAACGGAACAGCAGAATGCCGATCGGAATGATCAGAATACTGATCACCGCTATGATCCGCTTGATCGTATTCTGCATTTCCGAAGTGGCACGTTTTTTCGTCTTGGCCTTCCTTGTCAGCTCTGCGGCATAATTCTCATCACCGACATGAACCACACGGCCGACACCGCCGCCCGCAACTACAAAACTGCCGGACATCAGCTCATCTCCTGCTTTTTTCTTTACAGGTTTTGATTCTCCGGTCAGCATGGATTCATTAACCTCCAAACCGTCACATTCAAGAACCGTACAGTCTGCACAGATCTGATCGCCGTTTATCACAATCAGAATGTCATCTTTCACCACTTCTTCTATATCTATCTCATATTTTTCACCTTCTCTTACCACATGAGCTTTTGAAGCCGTCAGAACCGTCAGCTTGTCTACTACTTTTTTAACTTTCAGTTCCTGCACGATCCCGATTACCGCATTGACGATCACGACTCCCATAAAAGTCATGTTCTTGAACTGTCCGGTGATCAGAACCAGAATGGCCAGAAAAAGGTTCAGAAAATTGAAATAAGTAAGCAAATGTGCTTTTACGATCTCCTTATTCGTTTTCACCATATGATTTTCCATCCTGTTTACCTGACCGCTTCGGATACGCTCCTCCACCTCCTGCCCGGTAAGTCCCACTTGCTTTTCCATTGGCAGATCCTCCTTTGTATTCAGGCCGGTTTTCATCCAGTCTTTTCCTCTCAGTATAGCGAATCTGCTTCTTTTTGTAAATGGTCATTCTTTTCGTTTTCTTTTGCTTTATATGGAAGTTTTACTTTTCCCTTTTGAGGCTTTTCCTGCAAAAACTACGTACTTCCAACATTTTTACAAAAATTCCGTAATTTTTTTGCAAAAAAGCACTATTTTTTTCTTTACTTTGCCACGCTGATTTGCTATAATCTGCAATGAAAAAAAACGTAACTGTTTTTTGCATAGCTCTGAATGGTTACAGAAATCAATGTATGAAGATAAGGAGGACACAATCATGTCATACGTAGATGAGGTTATTGCCAAAGTTGTAGAGCAGAATCCATCTGAACCTGAATTTCATCAGGCAGTAAAAGAGGTTCTGGAGTCTCTGAGAGTCGTTATCGAGGCAAATGAAGAAAAATACAGAAAGGATGCTCTTCTGGAAAGAATGGTAAATCCGGAAAGACAGTTCAAATTCCGTGTACCATGGGTTGACGATAAAGGTCAGGTTCAGGTAAATACCGGTTACCGTGTACAGTTCAACAGCGCAATCGGACCTTACAAGGGCGGTATCCGTCTGCATCCGTCTGTAAACATTGGTATCATCAAATTCCTTGGTTTTGAACAGGTTTTCAAAAACTCTCTGACTGGTCTGCCGATCGGTGGCGGCAAAGGTGGTTCCAACTTCGACCCGAAGGGCAAATCTGACCGTGAGGTTATGGCATTCTGCCAGAGCTTTATGACCGAGCTGTGCAAATACATCGGTGCTGATACAGATGTACCGGCAGGTGATATCGGAACAGGTGCAAGAGAGATCGGTTATATGTTCGGTCAGTACAAGAGAATCAGAGGCCTGTATGAAGGTGTTCTGACAGGTAAAGGATTAAGCTACGGTGGATCTCTGGCAAGAACAGAAGCTACCGGTTATGGTCTGCTGTACCTGACACAGGAACTGCTGAAACTGAACGGTATCGAACTGGCTGGCAAGACTGTTTGTGTATCCGGTGCCGGCAACGTTGCTATCTATGCGATCGAAAAAGCTCAGCAGCTGGGTGCAAAAGTGGTTACTGCAAGTGATTCTACCGGCTGGGTATACGATCCGGACGGAATCGATGTAGCAGCACTTAAAGAGATCAAAGAAGTAAAACGTGCAAGACTGACCGAATACAAAAACTACAGACCAAACGCTGAATACCATGAAGGACGCGGCGTATGGAGCGTAAAATGTGATGTTGCTCTTCCATGTGCAACTCAGAATGAACTGCTGATCGACGATGCAAAACAGCTGGCAGCAAACGGATGCCTGGCTGTATGCGAAGGTGCTAATATGCCTACTACTATGGATGCAACAGAATATCTGCAGAAAAACGGCGTAATCTTTGCTCCTGGTAAAGCTGCAAACGCCGGCGGTGTTGCTACATCTGCTCTGGAAATGACCCAGAACAGCGAACGTCTGAGCTGGACATTTGAAGAAGTAGACGCAAAACTGCAGGGTATCATGGTTAATATCTGCCACAACATGGTTGATGCTGCTGAACGTTACGGCATGAAAGGCAACTATGTAGCCGGTGCAAACATCGCAGGCTTCGAAAAAGTTGTAGATGCTATGAACGCTCAGGGTATTGTTTAATCTAAAGATAACAAAATATCTATCAGTCAAAAACAGATCTTGCCGGTCACTATCGACAAGGTCTGTTTTTTATGATACATCAGATGTATACAGAAGAATGTCAGAGGCATTCTTGAATTAAAGACAGCGGCACAATAAAAAAAGCCATCGCAGACATTTCACATGTTCAGCAATGACTTTTTTATTTTTATGTATTATTTTTGATTGCTCTTTACTCTTCTACTACTTCCAGTACATCCATCGGACAGGCTTTTGCACAGATACCGCATGCGATACATTTGGATGCCGGATTGCCCTCTGTCTTGACGATCAGTCCAAACGGACAGGCTTTTGCACAGGCTCCGCAACCGGTACATTTCTTTTTGTTGATCATGTAAACGCCTTTTGCATTCTGAGTGATCGCACCTTCCGGACAGGCTTCTGCACATTTGCCACACTGTGGACAGGCCATCGGGCGTACACTCTTCTTCTCTACGATCTGGATACAGGACTTGTCCGGATGAAACTCCTTATAAAAAGCCTCAGAACATGCTTCTACGCATGCAAGACAAGCCATACAGGTACTTCCTTTTTTTACTTTCAGTTTTTTCATGTTAATCCTCCGCATTTATGTTTTTCTTTTTATTCTACCATTTTCAACAAAATTTCTCAATAGAGATTTTATATTTTGATGTGGGTGTCAAAAGTCCCCAACTATGATGCCTACGGATTGTTCCGTGCGTTGCACTCCCACAATCCTCTCCAGTATTCGCATATCGTGGGATTATCATCCCACTTTTATGTCTACGCTCCGCTTCGGTCGGAGCAAAACGAACATCCACTGGATGTTCTGCTCCATATCGGGGCGGGTTCCAAGGTCTTTCATCCACCTATGAGCAAGCTCATGTGGATTTAGACCTTTGACCCTGGCATCATATTTTCAGTAAAATCCAGCAAATACAGAGGCTCCGATCACAGTCAGAAGACCGGCTACCGCAATCGCCAGGCTGCTCATCGCACCTTCCACTTCGCCCATTTCCAGTGCTTTGGCCGTCCCGATCGCATGGGAGGATGTGCCAAGTGCCAGTCCTTTTGCGATCGGCTCATAAATACGAAACAGCTTGCAGACTGCCTCTCCGATCACATTTCCGATCACGCCGGTAACAATGATCACAGCCACCGTGATGGTCACCAAACCGCCCAGTTCTTCGGAAACGCCCATTCCGATTGCTGTTGTGATAGACTTTGGAAGCAGCGTAACATAGACATCATGCTCAAGTCCGAACAAAAATGCCAGAAGCAGGACGCTTCCAAGACTTGCCAGCACACCTGCGAGGATGCCGCAGGCAACGGCTGCCAGATTTTTCTTTAAAAGTGTCATCTGCTGATAAAGCGGCACCGCCAGACATACCGTCGCCGGAGTCAGAAGATAACTTAAATATTGGGCAGAATTTTCATAACTTTCATAATCCACCCCGCACAACATCACCACGCCGATCACAAAAATGATTGAGATCAGCAGCGGATTTAAAAATGCATACTTGAACTTTTTCTTCAGCATAATGCCAGCTCCATATCCGATCAGACTGACCGTCACGCCAAAATATGCCGAGTTACACAATATCTCTTTCATGTCTTTACCCTCCTGAGATCACCTTATTAATCCTGCTTCTCCATCTTCTGTGCTGCCATGTTTTCTTTCAGATGCATTACTGCCTGTGCCGTTCTTCCGGTCACAACCATAACAAAGACGGTCGTGATACAAGTGATCACAAGAACCGGTACCAGAATTACCTTTAAATCACTCCAGGTCACGATCAGACCAACGGCGGCCGGGATAAACATCGGCGGCATGATCTCGATCAGAAAGTCCGCTGCGATCTTGACCTGCTCCAGTTTGATCACTTTTGTCATCAGACCCGCCAGCATCAGAAGCAGACCATAGATACTTGCCGGGATCGGCAACGGAATCAGACAGTGCAGAAATTCTCCGAGAAAGGTTACAAACATGATAATCCCAAACTGATACAATAGTTTCACTTTTATTACCTCCTGTGCCATCTGGCAAACTTTTTTGATTTCCCCCGTAAAACATTTTTGCCTGCCCCAGACAGCTATTTCCGTCTCAAGGCAAAAAGGGGTCGATTGAATACACTATATATCCAATCGACCCACCCCAAAGTATTAAGCGCGAGACGGACTCGAACCCGCGGCCTCGACCTTTAAGGTCGAAGCTCCACCAACTGAGCCACTCGCGCATTTTTTATTTCTGCCTGTCTCTCAGGCACGTTTTATATGATACAACAGGTTTCTGGATTTGTCAACTGTTTTTTTGCCATATTTTTTTTATTTTTCTGCTATACTTTTTTTATACATCCCATAGCCATTGTTTATTGTTTTTTTATTAGCAAAATTCACTATTTTATGGTAAAATAGTAAGTATATTTTGGTGATGCCAAGGCGAAAAGAATTACTTTTCCGGTAACAAAGCGATTCATTGGCATCATTTCGAATACTATATAGAGATGCCAGGGGCAAAAGCCTGAAACCACGATGTGCTTGCACAAGAGTGGTTTTATGGCTTAATGACCCGCCCCGATATGAGCATAAAAGTGGAGCGTAAGCTTTACGATATGCGAATATTGGGGTGCTATGTGCCAGTGGCACATGTTTAGCACCGACCGAAGCGGAGCGTAGAAAGAATTGTGGAAGTACGAAGTACGGAACAATTCGTATGGCATCTTTTGACCCCAACATCATATAAAAGAAATATTGAAACGGGAGGAACTGCCAATGAATGTTTATTCAGAAATTACACCTGAAATATTGTCTCTGACAAAACTTGCAGAAAGTACCAGCAAGATTGACCCTGCCCTTTACACCAAATATGATGTAAAACGCGGACTGCGTGATATCAATGGTAAGGGTGTGCTGGCAGGTCTTACTGATATCGGCAATGTCCATGCTTATGATATGGTAGACGGAAAACAGGTTCCATGCGAAGGAAAGCTTTACTACCGCGGATATAACATCGAAGATCTTGTAAACGGTTTTATCAGAGATCAACGTTTTGGCTTTGAAGAAGTTACTTACCTGCTTCTGTTCGGAAAGCTCCCATCAAAAGAGGACCTGAAAGAATTTTCCGATATGCTGGCAGCATATCGTTCTCTTCCTACCAGCTTTGTCAGAGATATTATTTTGAAAGCACCGAGCCAGGACATGATGAATACGCTTGCCCGCAGTGTTCTGACACTCTATACTTACGATGACCGTGCAGACGACATCTCACTTCCGAATGTACTGCGTCAGTGCTTGCAGCTGATTGCACTGTTTCCGATGCTTTCCGTATATGGCTATCAGGCATACAGCCATTATCACGATGGAAAGAGTCTTTATATCCATATGCCTGATCCATCACTTTCCACTGCAGAAAATCTGCTCCATATTCTCCGTCCAGACAGTAAATACACCAACCTCGAGGCCCGCATCCTTGACATTGCACTGGTGCTGCATATGGAACACGGCGGTGGTAACAACTCTACGTTCACCACTCATGTGGTATCTTCTTCTGGTACAGACACCTACTCTACTATAGCATCTTCCCTTGGCTCTTTAAAAGGTCCGAAACACGGCGGTGCCAACATCAAAGTTGTCCGTATGTTTGAAGATATGAAGAAAACCGTCAAAGACTGGAACAACGAAAAAGAAGTTGGTGATTATCTGCGTGCCCTGCTGAACAAAGACGCTTTCGATCACGCCGGTCTGATCTATGGTATGGGACATGCTGTTTACTCTCTTTCTGATCCGCGTGCCAATATTTTCAAGGGTTTCGTAGAGAAACTTTCCAAAGAAAAAGGCAGAGAAGAAGAGTTCCAGCTTTATTCTATGGTGGAACGCCTTGCACCACAGATCATTGCCGAAGAACGCAAGATCTACAAAGGTGTCAGTGCCAACGTGGACTTCTACAGCGGATTTGTATACAGTATGCTGGATCTGCCTACGCAGCTCTTCACACCGATCTTTGCGATCGCCCGTGTGGTTGGCTGGAGTGCCCACCGCCTCGAAGAGCTTGCCAATAACGGAAAAATTATCCGTCCTGCATACAAAGGCATTTCTGAGATTAAAGATTATGTTCCGATTGAAAAACGTTAAGATTACAAAAATATTTTTAAATACAAAGTGACACAAAAGTGCCGGAAGAACCTTTCATTCTTCCGACACTTTTTCTTTTTACATCTCAGATGTCTAATTCCGGCGGTTCATCCATTGTTTCGGATACATACTTGCCGTTTTTTTTACGTTGCCTTACACATTCTGTGAGCAGATATTCAATCTGCCCGTTTACGGAGCGAAAATCATCTTCTGCCCAGGCTGCGATCTGATCATACAGTTTTGCCGAGAGCCTGAGCGGGATCTGTTTCTTCGGTCTGCCCTCTGCCATATCAGTACAGACTTCCTGAATTTACAACCGGCTGTGCATCGTGATTTCCACAGAGCACGACAAGAAGATTGGAGACCATGGCAGCTTTTCGCTCCTCATCTAATTCGACTACCTGATTCTCATTCAGACGCTCCAGTGCCATCTCAACCATACCGACTGCTCCGTCAACGATCATCTTTCTCGCATCAATGATCGCTGATGCCTGCTGTCTCTGAAGCATAACGGCTGCGATTTCCGGTGCATAGGCAAGATAGGTGATACGTGCCTCTATGATCTCCAGACCGGCTTCTGCTACTTTCTTCTGGATCTCATCGCGGATGCGTCCTGCAACAATTTCGCTGGAACCACGCAGGCTGCCTTCATCGGCAATGCCGTCACCGGTCGTATCGACATTCGGTGCCACATCGTAAGGATAAATACGCACGATATTTCGCAGGGCACTGTCACACTGCAGGGAAAGATATTCCTTGTAGTTGTCAACATGGAAAACAGCTTTTGCCGTATCGGTCACACGCCACATCACAGCGATCCCAATTTCCACCGGATTACCGAGGCAATCATTGATCTTCTGACGGTTATTGTTGAGTGTCATGATCTTCAGGGAAATCTTTTTGTTTGGAACCGATGCATTTGCAGAAGCATTTGCACCTGTTGCCGCAACCAGCACGGATTTCGCACTGTTTCCGCCATCCACATCCCCGCTCTGGTTCAGTTTGGTCTTTGCTGCCGGGTTCACACTGCTGCAGAATGGATTTACCCAGTAAAATCCTGCATCTTTCAAAGTGCCGACATACTTACCGAACAGAGTAAGCACCAGAGCTTCCTGCGGTTTCAGAACTTTAAGTCCCAGAAACGGGATCCAGCCGATGGAAATCCAGATGATCGCCAGTAGCATAAGCGGAATCAACTCAGTAATCGCACTGATAAGCATGATGCCTGCAGCTGCTGCATAAAAAATGATAAACAGCAACATCATTGCCATGCCATTTTTCCTGTTGTTCAAAACTTTTTCCTTGATATCCATAATCTTTTCCTCCTTTAATTATTTTTGTGATGCCAGGGTTAAACGGTCAAAATGCCGTTCTTGCTTGCAAGATAAGACATTCGAACTTGGAACCCGCTAAACATGAGGAAGTAGCTATTTACGCAGTAAATCTGCGGATTCCGAATGTTTATAGAATTGCGGGAGTTATTTTATAACTGAGCAATTCGCAGGCATCATTTAGTTTTAAAACATCTTTTCGGTTTATTAAAATGATATCATTTTAATATCAGTTTGTCAATATTTTCTTATGGTAATGTTTAAAGTCAAACGCACGCAAGATCTGCACTCGATCTTGATCAGCCTGACTGACCATTGATCCGACAAAAAAATCGCCACCTGCTCTCAGGTGACGATTTCTTTTCAAAATACCAGAAGCATTAAGCCAAATGGTATTTCAGTCTCGCATATATTTGATTTGAACGCAGAGAAGCTATATCTGATAAAAATCAGATACGAAATCTTTTTTATGATTCAGACTATTATTTAATCAATTGAGCACTTTGCTTACAACGCTTTAGTTCTTTCCATTAATATAGGAAATAAGGCCTTCTGCTTTGATGATCTTCTGCATAAACTCCGGGAACGCCTGTCCTTTAAACTCGGTTCCTTTTGTGCGATTATAGATCATGCCGCTGTCAAAATCTACTTCTACGTCATCGCCGTCCTCGATGCCTTTAGATGCTTCCGGACACTCGATGATCGGCAGTCCGATGTTGATCGCATTACGGTAGAAAATACGTGCAAAGGTCTCTGCGATGACACAGCTTACACCTGCTGCCTTGATGGCGATCGGTGCATGTTCTCTGGAAGATCCGCAGCCGAAATTTTTCTCAGCTACAATGATATCTCCCTTATGAACTTTGTTTACAAACTCTTTATCAATATCTTCCATGCAGTGTGTTGCCAGTTCTGCCGGATCGGAAGAATTCAGATATCTTGCCGGAATGATAACATCGGTATCTACATTGTCTCCATATTTAAATACTTTACCATGTGCTTTCATCTTATCTATCCTCCTATAATCCAAGCTCTGCCGGTGCGGAAATCTTTCCGGTCACTGCACTTGCTGCTGCAACTGCCGGGCTTGCCAGATATACTTCTGATTTTACATGTCCCATACGGCCCACGAAGTTACGGTTGGTAGTGGAGATACAACGCTCGCCCTCTGCCAGGATACCCATGTAGCCGCCAAGGCATGGTCCGCAGGTCGGTGTGCTGACAACTGCTCCTGCTTCGATGAAGATTTCCAGCAGTCCTTCTCTCATAGCCTGCAGATAAATCTGCTGTGTTGCCGGGATCACGATACAGCGGACACCTTTTTTCACTTTGCGTCCTTTTAAAATCTCTGCTGCACAACGCAGATCTTCGATACGTCCGTTTGTACAGGAACCGATCACAGACTGATCGATCACAACATCTTCTGTGATCTCATCGATGGTCCTGGTGTTTTCCGGAAGATGCGGGAATGCTACGGTTGATTTCAGAGTGCTGAGGTCAATGGTATATTCCTGTTCGTATACGGCATCTTCATCTGCTTCATAGACTTTATATGGACGTTTGGAATGTTCTTTCATATATGCAACGGTCAGGTCATCTACCGGGAAGATACCGTTCTTGCCACCGGCTTCGATCGCCATGTTTGCGATCGTGAAACGGTCATCCATGCTCAGGTATTTGATTCCTTCACCAACAAATTCCATGGATTTGTAAAGAGCTCCGTCCACACTGATCAGTCCGATGATGTGCAGGATCACATCTTTGCCGCTTACCCATTTTGCCGGTTTGCCGACCAGGTTAAATTTAATTGCAGACGGTACTTTAAACCATGCTTTTCCGGTTACCATACCGGCTGCCATGTCGGTACTTCCGACACCGGTGGAGAATGCTCCCAGTGCTCCGTATGTACAGGTATGAGAATCTGCACCAATGATCACATCTCCTGCCACAGTCAGTCCTTTTTCCGGAAGCAGTGCGTGTTCGATTCCCATCTCTCCTACGTCAAAATAATTGGTGATCTCATTTTTACAGGCAAATTCACGTACACATTTGATTGATCATTATTCTTTGAAAATGATCCATTACCAGTGCGATCTTATCCCTGTCAAATACTTCCTGTTTTTTAAACTTGTCCATCTCATGAATGGCAACCGGGGAAGTAATATCATTTCCCAGGACCAGATCCAGATCTGCCTCGATCAGCTGACCGGCTTCTACACTTGGTAATCCTGCATGAGCTGCAAGAATTTTCTGTGTCATCGTCATTCCCATGTCTTGTTTCCTCCTCATTCTCGTGTTTCATGCAGAAACTCTTTTCTTTCTGCATACTCTGGCATTGAAATACCGCCTTTTGCGGATTTTAAACCTGTTTTTTATCATAGCATAAATATTGGTAAATTACAACAAAACTGCCGTGTATTTTATGGGCAAAACTTTTATCTGTAAAAAAGATGCCACCCGTTATTACAGGTGACACCTCTCTTCTATACTTATCTCAAAACATCTGCAAATGCTCTGTCTAAAAAGACACCACAAACATCTTATTTATTGCTCAGGAATTCATGGATACCTTTTGCTGCTGCTTTACCTGCACCCATAGCCAGGATAACGGTAGCTGCTCCGGTAACGGCATCTCCACCTGCGTATACACCATCTTTTGATGTCTTTCCGGTTTCTTCGTCCGCAATAATACATTTTCTCTTATTGACATCCAGACCGATGGTCGTTGAAGAAATCAGCGGGTTCGGGGAAGTATCCAAGGGACATGATGACGGTATCTACGTCCATCACATACTCAGAACCCGGGATCTCTACCGGTCTTCTTCTTCCGGATGCATCCGGCTCGCCAAGCTCCATGCGGATACATTTCATGCCGGCTACTGCATCGTTCTCATCTACCAGGATTTCCGTTGGGTTGGTCAGCAGATCAAAAATGACACCTTCTTCTTTTGCATGATGTACTTCTTCCACTCGTGCAGGAAGTTCTGCTTCACTTCTTCTGTATACGATATGTACCTCAGCGCCGAGACGCAGTGCGGTTCTTGCAGCATCCATGGCTACGTTTCCACCGCCGACTACAGCAACCTTCTTGCCGTGTGCGATCGGTGTATCGTAATCATCACGGAATGCTTTCATCAGGTTGTTTCTTGTCAGGTACTCGTTTGCAGAAAATACACCTTTTGCGGTTTCTCCAGGGATTCCCATGAACATCGGAAGACCTGCACCGGAACCGATGAAGACTGCTTCAAAGCCTTCTTCATCCATCAGTTCATCAATGGTGATAGAACGTCCGATGATCACGTTTGTCTCGATCTTAACACCGAGTGCTTTTACGTTTTCTACTTCTTTTGCAACAACATCCAGTTTCGGAAGACGGAATTCTGGAATACCATATACCAGTACACCGCCTGCCTCATGCAGTGCTTCAAAGATGGTCACGTCATAGCCTAATTTTGCCAGATCACCTGCACAGGTCAGACCGGATGGGCCGGACCCGATAACAGCTACTTTCTTGCCGTTCTTTTCTGCCGGAGCTGCCGGACGGATGCCGTTCTCTCTTGCCCAGTCAGCTACAAAACGCTCCAGTTTTCCGATGGAAATGGCTTCGCCTTTGATACCGCGGATACATTTTCCTTCACACTGGCTCTCCTGCGGACATACACGACCGCAGATTGCTGGAAGTGCACTGGACTCAGAAATGATCTGATATGCTTTTTCAAAGTTTCCTTCTTTTACTTCATGTACAAATGCCGGGATATTGATGGATACCGGACATCCCTGCATACATTTTGCATTTTTACAGTTGATGCAGCGGGAAGCTTCTTCCATTGCTTCGTCTGCATTATATCCAAGGCAAACCTCATCAAAGTTGGTTGCTCTTACTTTTGGTGCCTGTTCTCTTACAGGAACTTTCTTTAATACATCTGCCATTATTTGTCACCTCCGCAATTTCCACATCCGCCATGATGTGTGTCACCTTCACGCAGTTTCAGAAGTGCACGTCCCTCTTCTGTCTTGTAGAGAGTCTGTCTCTTCATTGCCACATCAAAATCAATCTTATGACCGTCAAATTCCGGACCGTCTACGCAGGCAAATTTCACTTCATCTCCTACCATAACACGACAGGCTCCGCACATACCGGTACCGTCCACCATGATCGGGTTCATGCTGACAATAGTCGGAATGTTCAGTTTCTTTGTTGTCAGGCAGCAGAATTTCATCATGATCATCGGACCAATCGCTACGCAGTGATCATATACTTTTCCTTCTTTTGTTACCAGGTCTTCGATCACTTTTGTTACCATTCCGCTTCTTCCGTAAGAACCGTCATCGGTTGTAACATAGAGATTGCCTGCCACTTCGGAAAGTTCCTTTTCCAGGATAACCAGATCTTTTGTCTTTGCACCGACAATAACATCCGCATCAATGCCGTGCTCATGCAGCCATTTCACCTGTGGATATACTGGTGCGGTACCTACACCACCAGCTACAAAAAGAATCTTTTTCTTTTTTACTTCTTCGAGCGGTTCTGTGCACAGGTCAGACGGCTGTCCCAGAGGACCTACGAAATCACGGAAAGTATCTCCTGCCTTCAGTGTGGTAAATTTCTCTGTGGACGCTCCGATCGGCTGGAATACAATAGTAACTGTACCGGCTTCTCTGTCATAGTCACAAATAGTCAGCGGAATACGCTCGCCGACTTCATCCATTTTTACGATGATAAACTGTCCAGGCAGACAATGCTTTGCAACACGCGGAGCCTCTACAACCATCTCGTAGATATTGCCTGCAAGTTTTCCTGCTTTTAAAATCTTGTACATATCATACCTCCATATTTTTCGTTTTATAAAAGCACACCTGACTGTGTTTTTTGTATACAGTCGCAAGGTTCTACAAAACACTACATTAAAGTATAAAACAATCCCTTAAAAATTTCAATACTTATTGCCCCTGCTCAAGATAATTTTCGAACTGTTCCATGCTCATCAGCACTTTCCTCGGTTTGGTTCCTTCTTCCGGGCCGACAACACCGGCATCCGAAAGCTGATCCATGATGCGTGCCGCCCGGTTAAACCCGATCTTGAACATTCGCTGGAGCATACCGATCGATGCTTTGTCTTTTTCAATGATAAATTTTCCGGCATCTGCAAAGTATTCATCTACATCGCTTCCGCTATTTTTCAGATCCTGGGCAGCCTGTGTCACCTGCGATAACTGCACCTGCATTTCTGCATTGTATGTTTCTGGGTTATTCTGCTGTGTTAAAAATTCTACGACCTGTTCCACTTCACTGTCTTTGACAAACGCTCCCTGAAGTCTTGCCGGTTTCTGATAATTCTGCGGATAGAACAACATATCTCCTTTTCCAAGCAGTTTTTCCGCCCCGTTCATATCCAGGATCGTCCTGGAATCCACACCGGAAGAAGCCTTGAACGCAATCCTTGACGGCATATTTGCCTTGATCAGACCAGTGATAACATTGACGGAAGGCCGCTGTGTTGCAAGGATCAGATGGATGCCGGCTGCTCTTGCAAGCTGTGCCAGACGGCAGACTGCATCTTCCACTTCTCCGGGAGCAACCATCATCAGATCGGCAAGTTCGTCCACGATGATCACGATCTGTGGCATTTTCTTCATTTCTTCTGTCCGCTGTTCTTCCGGGATCGATTCGATCTTCTGATTGTAGCCTTTCAAATCACGCACGCCCTGGGTGGCAAACTGCTGGTAACGTTTCGTCATCTCCGCTACTGCCCAGTTCAGAGCACCGGCTGCCTTTTTCGGATCGGTGACAACCGGGATAAACAGATGCGGGATCCCATTGTAAACACTCAGTTCCACGACTTTTGGATCGATCATGATCAGCTTGACATCTTCCGGCGAAGCTTTGTAGATCAGACTCATGATGATCGTATTGACGCATACAGACTTACCGGATCCTGTTGCACCGGCGATCAGAAGATGCGGCATTTTTGCAATATCCGCCACCACAATCTTTCCTGCCAAGTCCTTGCCAACTGCAATTGACAGCTTGGATTTGGCTTCCTGAAACCCGATGACTCCAAAGTTCTCTTTAAATAAACTTCGCTGCTTTCCTTATTCGGGACTTCAATGCCGACCGCTGCTTTCCCCGGGATCGGTGCCTCGATCCGGATATCTTCTGCCGCAAGGTTCAGCTTGATATCATCTGCCAGATTGACGATACGGCTGACTTTGACTCCCTGCTCCGGTGTCAGTTCGTACCGGGTGACAGAAGGTCCGCAGCTGACATTGGTGACATGAGCCTCCACGCCAAAACTGTGCAGTGTATTCTGCAGCTTCTGGGCCGTCGTTTTCAGCACCTCACTGCTGTTTCCGTTTTTTCCGCGTCTTGGAAGACCGAGGATCTCCATCGGCGGGAAGGCATACTGTGGTTTCTGCACCTTTTCTGCCGCTTCAATCTCCTCGCTGACACTTTCCAGCTGGACTTTCTGCTCTTTTGCGGAAGATCTTGGATTTTTCCGGTTTTTCTCTTTTTCCGTTTCTGCCGAACCGCCGGATTCTTCTGCATGATCCGGCACCGGACACGGTGACGGTTCCGTATCAGAATGGTCTTCTTCATCCAGTCCTTCAATGGAAAGCATATTCAGAAAATCAAAGGATTCTTCTGGCTCCTCTTCATATATTTCCTCTCTCCTGCCCGGTTCCTCTTCGATGATCGGCTGTGCCTCAATGATCTCTCTTGGAATTTCACTTTTCTCCGAAACCAGATTTTCACCTACCGTCTGATAAGTCACACCGGTCACTTTATGATCAAGACGTCGTTTCTTTTCTTCTTCAAACGCCTCTTTTCTCCGCTCCAGAGCTTCCCTTTCATTCATCAGCTGCTGTTCCCGGTAAAGTGCCTGCTCTTCACGGTGTATCCTTGCCTGCTCCATTCTGCGTCTGGCATCTTCCTTTGCAGAACAGTAGACTTTTTTGCTGCTTTTTTGCATACCACGAAACAGAGAACGCTGCGTGATCAGAACCAGGGCAATCACAGCCAGAAGGATCACGATCACATAAGCTCCCGCAATGCCGACGGACGGACAGAACACTTTGCAGAAAATGCCTCCGATAATCCCGCCGCCTGTATGTTCCTCGATGCTGTACTTATAATAGTCCATCAGATTTCTGCTCTTATCGTATCCGTTGATCAGTTCGCAGAAAATGGACATGGCAAGCCACATCAGACAACATCCGCCCAGTTTGACCCACATAATGCTTTTTTCCTTGTTTACAACTGCAAAAGCCACTCCCAGAAAAAGAGCAAACGGAAACAGATACGCCATCAGCCCAAATGCTCCGAGACTGATATGGCTTACCGTATTGCCGATGAAACCGCCGACACCGAAATTTCCGATCAGGATCAGAACGGACAGAGCAAGCACCAGCCAGACCAGGATTTCCTCCCAGACAGAGAATCCTTCATTTCCTGGATTTTCGATTCTTTCCGGTTTCTGATAATCCGTTTTTCTTGGTCTGCCGACCTTTCCCTTTTTCGGTACCGCAGTCTCTTTCTTCGGCATTGCTGTCGTTTTCCTGCTGTTGTTTCCCTTCTTTGGTGCAGAATTGCTTCTTCTTGTACTTTGCACCGTTTTTTTCCTTTCTGCCATAAAATGTTGCTCCCCTTTATCTGTTTTCCTCGTCATATCACATTTTTCGTCGCTATAGCAAAGATAAAACACGTTTTATAAGCTGATCCGCGGTCTCCATAACAAAAAACTGTTACAGAATCCATACCGTAACAGTCTTTTTGCATATAAAACATTCCTTTGTAAAATCGATTCTGTTATACCAGGAAGTTTGCAATGATCGCAATCACTCCTACTGCAAAACAGTAAATCGCAAATCCCATAAATTTTTTCTTACGCACGACTGTGAGCATCGTTTTAATGCATACATAACCAACGCATCCTGCAACGATCGCTCCGATCAGTCCGTTGAGTACGATGCCCCCGGTGATCGCTTCACTTCCCAGATCCTTGATCTCAAGAACAGCCGCTCCCAGAATCGCCGGGATCGACATAATGAAAGAATAGCGAACTGCAAAACGTCTGTCATATCCGCTCATCAGGCACGCCGCGATCGTCGTACCGGAGCGGGAAAGTCCCGGAAGTGTGGCACATCCCTGTGCCGCACCGATCAAAAATCCACTTCCGTAACTGATATCCTTTGGTATCTTTTTGCCGTTCGGTGTTTTCTCGGATACCACCAGCAAAATGGAAGTCAGGATCAGGCAGATTCCCGGAACGATCAGTGTTGCACTCGCTTTTTCCACCATTCCCTTTCCGATATAACCAATGATACCTGTCGGTATGGTAGATACCAGCACCAATACCACAAACTTGCGATAGTTGTTTTTTACGATCTTGCGGTAACGCAGTGCACTGTAGGAACGCTGATTCTGAATATAACTTTTCAGATTGTAAATAATATCACCACACATATTGACCGTCTCAACGATCATACGCAGAATGTCCTTGCGGTAAACCACGAAAATCGCCACCAGGGTACCAAGATGCAGCATAACATCAAAAAATAATCCCCCGTCTGTCTGGATATGAAATATATTCTGGATGATCGCCAGATGTCCGGAACTGCTGACCGGCAAGAACTCCGTAATGCCTTGTACAATTCCCAATATGATCGCCTGTATAATTGACATAATAACCTCCCATACCGCATTTGAAACGGCTTAATCGAACTTTTTAAATTATAGCATACTTTCTATAAACTTACAAATACTTATTTTCAAATTCCACAATACGACAAATCCTGTCCTCAAAACCGAAAAAACTTCTTATTTTTTATAGACATTTGTCAGAAGAAGAGATACACTGTTACCAACATAGCATAAGTCAGCGGACAGATGGGATAACTTGTATCTTTCTCTGTTTATCCGTCTGCTTATAGTATACGTGGAAGGAGGTTTTATTTATGGATACTTTACATATTGCTGTTTGTGATAATCATGTTTCTTCCCTGACTTTTATCACCAGTGAGATCACCAAGCAGATTATGAACATGAATGTCCAGGCAGATGTTGCTTCCTTTTCTTCCGGCGAAGATGTCATGTGCCGTGTATCGGAAGGAATATTTTTTGACCTGTACATTTTAAATATTGAAATGCCAAAGCTCGATGGCATCACACTTGCTCTGCAGATCCGCAGGCATCAGAAGAATCCGGTCATCATCTTTGTATCTGCAAGAGAAGAATATGTTTTTGATTCTTTCAAAGCACATCCTTACAGTTTCGTCCGCAAAGATCATTTTCATGAAGATTTGAGTTCCACACTGAAAGCATTCATGCTGGAATACCATAAACGGGAAGACTCGTTTCTTTATATTCTCCGCACACCGGATGCCCTGCACAAGTTAAATCTCAGACAGATCCTCTACATCCGGGATATCCGAGATGGTTTTATTGAGCTTTTGAAAAACGACGGCACTGCCAAGCGGATCCGCTATAACATAAATGATCTGGAAAAAGAGCTGGAGCCCTGTGATTTTGTCCGCATCCATCCTCTGGAGCTGGTCAACTGCGACTATGTTTTCCGGATCAAAAACGGAAAAATTATGCTTGATAACGGAACAGAACTTGCGATTGCCGATCCTTACCGGGAAAATATCCTGGAAAAATTCGGTGAAATATAACCGCTCTTTTTCTCAGCAGCAGAACATAAAATAGCCAAGAAGCAGCAGCCCGAAGATAAAGAGAACCGACACAAAGACATTCGGCATAAAAAATGCGATCGTCATACCAAATGCGATCCAGAATACGGTATAGCCTATGATCCTTTTCATTGGATTTCTCCGAATCTCTTTATTACCAGAATATGCATCTGCAAAGGCATCGTAGCACAAAAGGTCATGGATTTTACGGAACTGTCCGATCCCCATGACCTTTTGTTATCTTTTTCTTTATTCTTTTTCTTCTTTTGCCTCTGAAATGATCTCGTCGTCATCTTTTGATGAGAAAAATTTTCCATCGGTAAATTTATTAACAAAATCCGGAACCATATCCAGGATCTTGGTCAGACCGTCCTGATTTTTGACATTGACCAGTTTGGTCGTCCCGTTCTGGATCACAAGTACGGCACTCGGACTCATTTTTCCGCCCATGCCACCGCCGCCGTTCTGTTTCTTGTCTTCATTTTTTGCTGTCGCAGCAACACCAAACGTGACATCTACAAGTGGCAGGATGATCGTGTCACCCACTGTGATCGCATCTCCCACAACGGTTTTGGTCGTGATAAAACTGTCCATGCCTTTGAAAAGAGAATTTACTGTACTCTGAAAGTTGTTGTTTTCTGATGCCATATTAAGCCCTCCTTAATCGTCTGAATCGTTTCCAGTATATTTTTAATTTTTTATCAAAAAATATCTTCGCTCCTGTCAGTGCAAGATGGCAGATGCGGATATGTCCCAAAGCCAAAACTTCTCCTTCGCAGACCTGATCTTCAAAATCAGGCTCAAGATCCAGTTCCTCGCACTTCGCCGGAAGGATCAGATAGAGAATCCCGGTAAACTCTCCGGTGAGTGCCGGATCTCCGAAACCATAATGTACATAGCCTTTGATCTTATGCGGGCGGATATGTCTCAGAAGATAAAAGAGATGATTCTTCAAGATCTGATAAACTTCCCGTGAAAGATCTGAACGCAGAAAATCAAGATATCGCTTCAGTGTCTCTTTTGATTTTGTAATAGAACGGATCGTTTTTTTCGCCTGCTCTTTTGCGGTGAGGATACGATTTCTGATCTTTTCGATCTGCATGCCTACCTTTTCGATTATATTGAAAAAACGATGTCGCTTTTCCGGTTCAGCCGCATCTTCTGCCTGCAATTCTGACATTTCACCATCCTGTGTTTCTGATTTCGAAGCCTTGTTTTCCTGCGTTTCGGTTTTCGGAGACGGTTCTGGGTCCGGTTTCGTTTTCTCTTCTAACACAGGCAGTGGCTTTTTCTCTTCCGAAACATCCTCTGTTTTTTCTGTCTCGCAGTTCTTTGTTTCGTTGTTTTCTGCCTCTTCCGAAGAATCCTCCGTCTGCCCGGTATTTTTTTTAGCGAAATCGATCTTTTTTCCGAAAATCTGCGGTACAAAGGATATCTGCCCATTCCGGTAGCCTGCTTTTACCTTCAGGATGCCAAACAGCCAGCTCACACTGACGTTTGCAGTACTTTTTTTCAGTTCCCCGTGTGTTTCTGCACATATGCGATACCGCAGAGGCAAAAACAAAACGGTCAGAAGGATCAGCAGGACCAGTCCCAGAAGAACGGTCAGAAGAATCCCCACTATTTTCAGTATAGCCAGTATGATATGTATCATATACAAACACCCGTTAATTTCTTTCCTGATTATGATTCTGCAACGCCTGCCAGAATCACCTGCCAGACCTCACATAAGCCTGCCCTGTCTTTCACTGCATCTGCTTTTCAGATAACGGAGGATATCTCCGTTTCCGGTCTCTCTGTACGTCTCTTCCGCCATCTGGACCACCAGATCCACGGCTTCCTCATAGCCTTTGGCAATGCCGTAGATCATCGGCAGCTTTTTTCTCACTGCTCTTTGTTTCAGCCACGCAGAAGAAAGGATATCAAACTGATCCTCGCCGTTTGCTGCCTCGGTGATCACCCACACATCGATCATTCCCGCACCGATCTTCAGTTTCCGGATGATCTTGTTTTTCTTTTTTGATGCACCTTCCCCCACATAGAGATATGGATACCACTTCATATTTTTTCCTTTCTCCTGCCATCGAATTCTTGTTCTATTTTACCAGACACAGAAACATAATGCAACGACTAACGAACTTCTCTTATCATGCAGTACTGTTTCAGGGAGAAATTTTTTTCAAGCACACCATATACCTTAAATCCAAATTTCTGATAAAACTCCACATTATTCTGATTGTGTGTCTCCAGCGAGATCATCATCCGGTGCTGATCTGCGTAGCGTATGGTTTCCTCCAGAAGTCCTGCCGCAATCCCATGATGCTGCATCTGCGGATTAACTGCCAGATAGATCACGTGGAGCCTGCGATTCTGATGAAGCTGATCCGTCCAGTTCGAGTTCAGATAGTCTCCGCCCTTGATAAAATTGTAAAATGTGTGCAGAGACGGATCTTCTTTTATCAGAAAACTATCCGTATGTAATACTGCTTTTGCTTCTGTATAAAGAAAGCGGAAAATATTGCAGGATTTTGTTTCATCAGATACCACAAGAACGCTGTTCAGCTCTTCGCTGTCTGAAAAAATCTCACATGTCTCATAAAATTCATCCATATCACAGTGAAACAATTCCGGCATCAGTTTCTTTCGGATTTCCGCATTTGGTATCAGTGTCTCATAAAGTGGATCATGTGCAAAGCACAGATTCAGAAGTTTTTCCAGTTTTGGCAGATCCTCTCTCTGCACGCGGTATAAATTTTCGCTGTCCATAAATTTCTGATTTTGTCCCTTTCTGTATGCTCAGTTCAGATACGTTTCTTTCAGAACTTCTGTTATCTTGTCAGTATATTTTTCCAGTAATGTATACTGCTTTTCACATACTTTTTTCAGTCGGAGAATCTCACTTTCAAAATCAGATCCCGCAGTTTTTTCTTTTTCCAGCAGGCTTCTCACCAGAGTATAAAGCTTTTCATGCTCCATGATCCTTCCATAGCCCCATTTCAGCCGTTCCCTTGGCTGATGGAAAACATAGTCCGTGAAATGATTGTATACATCTTCATCAAACATAAACGCATAAGCATTGTTGTCAACCTGATAGAGCCGTCCAAGTGCCTTTGATACTTCTGCTTTTTCAAGATCTTCTATCGCATCTTCTAAAAGCCTGATATTTTTCAGAAGGATCTCATGTGGATAAAGTACGTTTCCGTACCAGTCGATGCGTACAAACGTATCCTGTTCTTTTTTGAAGTTTGCAAGCTGTTTCTGTTCCAGAGGACGCAGGCTTTCAAACAGCTCTTCTGCTTCTTCAAAGCGTTCCTCCTTAAGAAGGCGGCGGTAAGCACGGTTCTGTTCCTGTACCTTCTGATAATCCTGCTCTGCTTTTTTTTCTGCTTCTTTCAGATATTGCTTCATAACATCCAGTTTCTTTGAAAGTACACCTTTTGCAGCTTCCGCTCCGGGAAACTTCCCTGCCCGGCTCATGACCGGGGCAAAACACAACGGAACGACCGCCGTCTGATCCAGTTCACAAATCAGCAGCAGAAACAGTTCGTGATGCAGGCGGTATACCTGCTCATCGTAATAATCATCGTTATCAAACTGTGAATGGTAGTGCGTCTCCATAAAGCTGCCGCCGGTGAAGTCATTGACCATGGACGGAATACCGGCGATCGCCATGGAAAAATCATCAGACCAGGTCTCGATCGGTGCCGTAATCTTCGTCTCCTCCGGATAGGCCTGTGTCAGAAGCGGCAGATTAGAAAGAAATTCTTCCAGATAACGCACATATTCATAACAGCTGCGGATCCTAGCCCTTGTTCCATGTGCCAGTGCAGGAAGTTCAAAATTAAGATCTGCGATCACTTTGCCGACCCACTCCGGATGTGCTGTAAAAATTTGCTCGTAAGCACCCGCTGACCAGTCAAAATCAGAATCGATCACGCCCCATTCCTCTGCCGCCATTGCACAGAATACGATTGTATTGTTTGGCTGATAACCACTCTCCAGCAAAGACTTTGCGATGCCGAACATCAGGGCAACCGCAGTATTGTCATCCTGAAAGCCGCTGAAATAAGAATCATAATGTGCGGAGAGCAGGATCATACGCTCCGGATGCTTTCCAGGAATCCTTCCGCAGATATTGTAGGTGGTGCACGACGGCATCACCTGGCTGTCCGCGTCAAAAAAGACCTGGATCTCTTCTTTTTCTTTCAACAGCTCTTTAAGCACTTCTGCATCTTTTCTGGAGATTGAAAAAGCTGCCGCATCGGAAGGTCCTGCAATATCCTGTGCATTTAAGGCTTCGTTGTCAATCTCACCATATCCGCCGTCCTGGACAGCGATCAGGGCTTTTGCCCCTTTTAAATGTGCCTGATAAACCGGGTAGTTGATCCACCACTCATCCCTCTGGTTGATATCGACAAGTACCAGTTTCCCCTGCACTTCCCGGCCCTCATAATCCTTTTCCGTTCCTTTTCCCACATAAGTCAGGGAAAAAGGTTCAAAGCCATCAGTCTTAAAGTCTGTCTGATATGCTCCAAGCTGAAATTCTCGGCGTTTGCCTTTTGTCTCCACCGCAAGGACTGCCTTTTTAAATTCCCAGCCATCCACGGTGACGGCATCTTTTGTAACCTGTGAAAGCCCGATGCTTTCCATTTCTTTTCAGCATCTCACCGGTCTTAAATTCTGCCTGCGAACCTGCCGGGCGGTATCCCAGTACCTCGTTGGAGCGAAACTGCTCCATGCGTCTTGCCAGTTTGTAAGAATATTCAATATCCAGATGTTCTAATAAATGTTCTCTTGTATGCATATCCAGACCTCCTATTTGATCTACCCACACGCATTTTTATCTTAGTCGGAGAAGACTCCCATTTCTATAAGAATGTCTGCAAAGTCCATGATATGAAAATGGAGTCTGCGGCGAACCGAGACTCCAGCTTTCACTCCTTCTGGTGCAGTAATTTGTCAAAAATATTTTTTGTTACCCCAGAGATTCCGCCTCTTTAATTCCAGATATTCATTATACGCTTTTTCCAAAATCGTTTTTTCATTTGAAAACTTCAGCAGATGATATGCCTCATAAAACTTATAATATCCGGAATCCTGAAAGTACTCTTCCCGCTGTGGCTTGCTGTAATAACTGTCCGCCATCATCAGATACCAGTGTACATCCTTGGAAACGATGTCCTCCGGGACATTGAATGTATACTGACTTTTTCCGACATACTTGATAATGGAAGCATCGACACCCGTTTCCTCCAACACTTCCCTGGCAGCGGTATCTTTATACTCTTCGCCAGCTTCTACAGTTCCTTTCGGCAAGACCCAGCCCTCATACTTGTTTTTGTAGCTTTTGTACAACAGCAGGATCTTCCCGCGAAAGATTACCACACCGCCACAGCTCGTTGCCTCAATCATTGCAATTCCTCCTGTATGCGTTGTGTCTAAAACTGTTTTTAGTATACCCCTTTTTTCAGCTGAACGCAAGCTATAAAAATATTCTCTTTTGCATTACTGCTGATACTGCAGTTCGTACCACCATTTGTCAAATACCATCTTGGCTGCCGGGACTGCGGAAGAACTTCCGGAACCGCCGTCTTCGATGATCACACTGATCGCCAGTTTTGGATTTTCCGCATCCAGATAACCTACAAACCAGGAGTGAGTTCCTTCTGCTCCTCCTTCGCTGCCGTATTCTGCAGATCCGGTCTTCCCTGCCGCCGTATATTCTTCCCCGGAAATCTTTCTTGCCGTTCCGTCGGTGACTACTTCCTTCATAAATCCGGACAGGATATCGACTTCTTCTTCTGACATCAGTTCTTTGTATTTGACCGGTGCATACTGCTTTACAATGTCTCCGTCATACGTTTCGATGTGATCGATGTAGTATGGATTCATCATAGTGCCGCCGTTTGCCACGGTTGCAGCCACGAGTGCCATCTCAAACGGTGACACGACCGTCTCTCCCTGTCCAATCGCAGTCATCATCTCTTCTCCGTAGGAGGCATTGGATGACAGACGGAAAAGGCTCTGGCTGGACGGAAGATCGATCGGCAGATCTTTGTTAAAGAGGAACGACTCGCAGAGTTTCCGGTACGAATCATTGTTCACTTCCATACCGATCTGTGCAAAGGCACCGTTGCAGGAGTGGACAAATGCCTGCTCCAGATTTTCATATCCATGGACTTCTCCTTCGTAGCAGGTGATCCGCACATCTTCTTTGGAAATGCTTCCGTTACAGGTATAGTTGAAATTCTGGTAATCATCCGGATGTTCCCGGATATATTCCAGCGTTGTGAGGATCTTAAAGGTAGATCCCGGCGGATACTGCCCCTGCAGTGCACGGTTAAAAAGGGAACTGTTGCTGTCGTCATTAATCAGTGCATCCCAGTCCTGCTCGATCGTATTCGGATCAAAATCCGGTTTGGAAACCATCGCCAGTACCTTTCCGGTGGACGGCTCCAGCACCACGATCGCACCTTTGTTGTCACCAAGTGCATCATAACATACCTGCTGCAGCTGTGTGTTCAGTGTCAGCACAAGGCTGTCCCCCTGTACTTTGGTATCCAGCTTTTCTTCCCGGATCTGATCCAGGATGGAGGCATGACTGCTCAGCAGATCATAATTATGGACCGACTCGATACCGGACTTACCATTTGTTGCATAACCGACAATATGTGCAAACAGATTGCTGTACGGATAGCTTCTGCTCTCTGTCCCGTCTTCTGCAATGTCTGTCTGTGCCAGGACGTTGCCGTCCGCAGAATAAATATTGCCTCGGATGATCTGTTCCTGGTAAGCAGACTGTTTTGTATTGTACTGGTTATTATTAATATCATCCCGCAGCACCACATTAAAATAGATCAGATAACCTGCCATTGAGAGAAACAACGCCACCATCAGATAACTGACACGAACCAGCACCTTGTTCTTGATACGGCGGATGCGTTCTTCTTCCTCGTTATCATAGTCATCATAATCCTGATCCAGATAATCCTCATCCGGATCAGCCTGTGCATCTCTTCCTTTTCGCCTAGTACTATCGGTAGTTTTGCGGCTCTTCATAATATTCTTCATCTTCAAATGAATCATCCTCGTCTTTTCTTAGTATATAGAGTCCCTGGATCACAGAGAACATGATCAGTGTACTGAGCATGGAACTTCCTCCGGAGCTGACAAACGGAAGCGTGACACCGGTCATCGGGATCATCTTCATGGAACCGCCGATCGTTAAAAATACCTGGATCGCATACGTGCAGGCAAGTCCAAGTGCCACATAACGGTAAAAATTCTTCGTCATTTTCATTGCGATATTAACAAACATGATAAAGCAGCTCATACAGATCAGAATCGTGCAAATGCAGAAAATACTTCCCATCTCTTCGGCGATCGCCGCAAACATAAAGTCCTGATCCACATAAGGGATCTCGGTCGGTGATCCCTGATACAGACCGGTACCGAACCAACCGCCGGCCGCGATCGCAAACAGTGCCTGTGCCACCTGATAGCCGCTTCCTTCGTAAACACTGAATGGATCTTTCCAGATCTCCACGCGGACACGGACATGGGCAAACAGGAAATACGCTGCCACGGCTGCCACCACAAACGCTCCGAATCCAAGAGCCAGCCATTTCCAGTCACGCGTTGCCACATAAAGCATGATCAGATAGGTCATAAAATAGATCAGTGCACTTCCAAGGTCTGTGGAGATCACAAGGATCAGTACATGGACAGCCGCCAAAATGGTAGTTTTGACAATCTGCGAAAATTCGGTCGATTTTGATAACATTCCGGCAATGCAGAATACATAAATAATCTTGACAAACTCCGATGGCTGCAGGGTAATGCCGGCAATCGTCAGTGACAGCTTTGCACCATTTGTCACCGTTGCCATGACCGCAACCGCTACCAGAAGTCCGATGCCAAGGATAGCATAGACCACAGCAAATTTCGTGATAAATTTCAGCTTGCTGATCAGCCACGGCACGATCAGAGCGATCACCGTTCCGATCACACAGATCTGAAACTGTTTGACCGACTGATCATAAGACAGTCTTGTAACCATAATAAAACCGATCGTGATCAGCATACACATGTTATTGATTGCAAGTTTGGAAGCTTTTGGATACAGATGCCTGAAAAAGATCAGTGTCGCTGCCAGATACAATGCCTGTTCCCCGTAAAAAAACAGGATCTGGGACTGGTTCATCTGAAGGTACAGTACCATAAAAGCCACAAAATGGAGACAGAACATCACCACATTCTGTCTGATAAAGAGGAATTCTCTCGCTTCCTCGCTCCGCTTAGCAAAGATCAGAATACTTTGCAGCGTATAGATCACCATCAAAGTGATCAGAACATATTTTGAAAATTCTATGATCAGTTTATCCACCGTTTCACCTACTCCACTCCTCGTTTGTAGTGTCCTCTTGTAAATTCATATCCCGGCTCTCCCAGTTCTTCTCCCCAAAGATATTCTTTCACAAATCGCTTTGCGACTGCCGCCGCTTCTTTGTTGCTTTCTGTCGTAAACGCCAGCCGTACAGATGCCGGGCTGCATTTTCGCACCTCTTCGCTCCATCCGTGCAGCGAAACCGGAACAGAATTGTAAATCACATTATAACAGTAACTGCAGCAGTTTTTCACCGGAAATTCTTTTCCCTTGCGATCACGTACCTTAAAAAGCTCCGGCGTTTTCTGACAGTGTCCTGCACTTTTTTTCAGACACTGTGTGCTTGTCATGACCGGAATCCTTCCGTAGACCAGCATTTCATCGCCATCGCAGTCACGCTCTTTCAATTCTTTGAACGTAAGCTCTGCAGGGCAGACAAAAAAACTGCAGCCCAGATTTCTTAAAAACGCTTTCGCTTCTTTATTATAAGCATAAACATTGTAATCTGCTGCCCAGGTTCCGTCATATCCGATCTGCTCCAGATATGCGATCTGCTCCGGATTTTTGACCATCATTCCGTCAAAACAGGTCATATACTGCTTCATCTGCTGATCCCACAGTTCCTGATCTTTTGTCCGGAACAGAGACGGAAAAATGTACCAGAGCTCCTTTTTCTGCCCCTGGCATCTCTGTGCCATCGACGGAATCTGTTCACACATCCGAAAATCCAGAAAGCATTTGCTGTCAAGATAAATCCTTTTGACGCCTTCTATTTGCAGCATTTCTTCAAACAGGTCTGCCCGTTCGATCGATACAGAAAGCTTTGCTTTCTTTTCTTGCTTCCCGTTATCGGCAGATTTTTCTGCTTCCACTTTTTCCATCTCCGGGCTGTTTTCTCCTGTTTTCCCGGATTTGTCAGATTTTCTCTGATAAGCCTGCAGCTGTTTTTCCTGTAATGCTTCCAGAGCCCCCCGTCGAAGTTCATTGAAACTCTGCATCGGAAGAAAACACTCCTCATCCATCACAATCTGAAGATGTTCAAACAGATACGGCGAATTTCCGGTACGCATCATCTGTTTTCTTACACGTTCCTCCGCAATCGGCTGTTTCTGTGCCGCCTGTACAATCGCTCCGCTCTGGGAGGCAGTGATCCTGCCTTCCGGCCCATCATATGTCACCGTCAGTATAGCAGGTTTCCCTTTAAAAATCATTAACTTGCCCTTAATTTTTTCATAGAGGATCTTCCCGATATACTGCTCTTTCAGTCCTTCCATCAGTTTTGCATTGTACGTGCGATTCCAGATGCCTCCCTTCTGCAGTCTGCCCGCATCGCGGACTTTCATGGAAAAGATCCTGCCTTTTTTCACATCTTCCGCTACCGTTGCGGACTCCAGCATATCACCTTTCTGCAGATTTTCCAGTGCTTTAAAAGTAAGCTGTCCGCCTTTTCTCTGTTCCAGAAGCATGGCACCTTCTGTCCCGTAGTGATTCTGCCGCTTCATGGACATCATCGACACACCATGGTATCTCTGATAATATCCTGTGGAAAAACCGCCCCGGTTATACAGATCCATCAAATCCTGGATATCTTTTTTCTCCACATGATATCCTTCTTTTCCGTTTTTACGGTAAAGATCCACATATTTGCGGTACATGGCTGCCACACCTGCCGCATACTCCGTTCGCTTCATCCTGCCTTCGATCTTCAGAGAATCCACGCCCGCTTCCAGAACCTCCGGCAAAATCTGCAAAGTACAGATGTCTTTCGGACTTAACCAGAACTGCTCTTTTCCTTCATATACATAAGGAAGTCTGCACGGCTGTGCACAGCGTCCACGGTTCCCGCTGCGTCCTCCGATCATACTGCTCATCAGACACTGACCGGAATAACAGTAACAAAGTGCCCCGTGCACAAAACATTCGATTTCCAGAGAAGTATTCTGCCGGATCGCTGCGATCTCCTCCAGGCTGATCTCTCTTGCCGGAACAACTCTGGATGCTCCCAGTTTTTCCAATAAAGCTGCACTTTGCACGGAATGGACCGACATCTGTGTGCTGGCATGAAGATCCAGATTGGGAAATTCTCTTTTCAAAAAAGCAAATGCCCCGAAATCCTGCACGATCACGGCATCCAGACCCTGCTCATAAAACGGCACCAGCCAGTCTGCCAGTTGATAAATCTCCGACTGTTTCATTAGCGTATTGGTTGTCAGATACATTTTTTTATTGTGCAGATGACAGTAATCGATGCATTCTGACAACTCTTCATCAGACAGATTGTTTGCATACGCCCTCGCACCAAACATTCTGCCTCCTGTATAGACTGCATCTGCACCTGCATACAATGCAGCTTTTAATCCTTCGATCGAACCTGCCGGTGCCAGAACTTCTGTTTCCACAAAATCCCTCCTGTACTTTTCATGGCAAAAGCCACCTGTTTTCATGTAAACTTAAAAAGGTTGGCAGACGCAATGCCG
>SCPN01000506.1_pt1 | contig 78991 bp, 72 predicted proteins | sample 6106831 | NCBI WGS metagenome assembly SCPN01 (sample SAMN10720447, study PRJNA508395) | human gut metagenome | isolation source: Participant 1, 0 month
GTGAAGCGCAGAGTATTTCCTTTGTGAATCTATTACTCGGAAGGCCGGACTGTTATGCGGCAACCATTGAGGATGGCATTTATAGCCAGGCAATTGTGGATGCGGCAAAAATGTCTGCCAGTCTGGAAAGACAGGTGAAAATATCGGAGCTGTTCAGGGAGGATGATATATTATGAAATACGGAACACTTGTCCGGATTCTGGAAGGGGAAGACAGGGAACGGATATGTACAGAGAGATTTTCCAGACTCCGTGCGATGGGAATGGATGCTTGTCAATTGGTTTATAAGCCTGCTGTTTACAGGCCGGAGGACGCGGACATCATCAGGGAATGCGCAGAACGCTATGGGGTGGAGATTTCGGCTCAGTTTTGCGGCTATTATGATGAACTGTTCACTTGGGATACCTTTTATGATTATTATCTGGCGGGAATGAATTCTCCGATTTTTGGAGAGAGTCGTATCCGGTATCTGCTGTCTGCGATCCCGTTTATGGAACGGCTTGGAGTTACGGATATGGTCGTTCATGCAGGCTTTATGTCAAATGACCCGTTTTCAGAAAGTTATACTCGGATGCTTTCCTGCGTCAAATTACTGGGGGGAAGGCTGAAAAGCCGGGGTATGAACCTTCTGTTTGAGACAGGAGGGGAATCTCCTGTGGCCATGCTGCGTCTGATTAGGGATTATGGACTTGGAAACTTATATGTGAATCTGGATACGGCGAATTTAATTATGTACGGTTATGGAAATCCCGTAGATGCCATGTACACTTATGGAAAATACGTGAGAAATGTCCATGCAAAGGATGGGCTCCCTCCTACAGATCCGGAGACTTGTGGAAAAGAAACGGAACTTGGTACTGGTTTTGTGGATTTTGAACGTGTGATAAGACAGCTACTGGATGTGGGATATGAACGGTATCTTATTATTGAACGTGAATTAAATGGAGGGAATGGTGATGTGGAAATTATAAAAGCTCTGAATTATTTGAAAACTATTGTAGTCAGACAAAAAAGGGAGAAGAAAGAAAAATCCATTGGAGGCTAAGAGTGAAGAGAGAAATAAGCGGAAATATCGTTATGCCCGGCCGAATTCTCTACGGTGGAAAGGTACTGTGTGAAAATGGGATTATTTCCGGGATAAGCGAGCAATTCTGCAGGGAAACACAGAAACTGCCCTTTGTTTTGCCGGGGCTGATTGATATTCACAATCATGGCGGAATGGGACATGATTATATGGAGGCAACGCAGGAAGCATTTGAGGCGATATCAGGTCATCTTCTGCGTCATGGTGTGACCACAGCACAGTGTACGACTGTGAGCGCCCCCATAGAGCAGCTTGAAGCTGTGCTCCGTTTTTTCAACACATGGCGGAAACAGGAAAATGGCAGGCGGTGCCGTTTTTGCGGCATACATATAGAAGGGCCATATATTTCGCATAAAAATAAAGGCGCCCATCCTGCCGGGGCCCTGAAACTTCCCCGGGACGGGTATGATTGGGTTTTGGAAAACAGTGATATTATCCGGGAAATCACAGTGGCACCGGACCTTCCAGGCATGCCGGAGATGATCGAAGATCCTGAAATGGCAGGCATCGTAGTATCCGGGGGACATGACGATGCGGAACCGGAAGATGTGGAAGAGGCAGTGGAAAAAGGGATGAGACACTGTACCCATATTTACTGTGCAATGTCTACCCTGCATAAAACCGGCCTGCAGCGTCGCTGCGGTCTGTGTGAGTATGCAATGACCCACAGTGAAATTACGGCAGAAATGATTGCCGATAATCATCATACACCGCCCTGGCTGGCACAGATGATATACCGGTGCAAGGGGGCTGACAAGCTTTGTGTGGTTTCTGATTCTATTGCTCCGGGAGGATTGTACGAAAAAGAAGGCATGTTTTTACTGGGAACAGGAGAAAATTGCACACAGGTTTTTGTGGAGGACGGCGTGGCTGTTGTGGGAGACCGCAGTTGCTATGCAGGCAGTGTACAAGCGCTTGACAATATGATCCGTAATCTGGTAAAGGATGCAGATATTCCTTTGGTGGATGCTGTGAGGATGGCAACTCTTACACCGGCAGAGGTCGTTGGAATAGAACCGGACTGTGGGAGCATTACAGTTGGGAAAAGAGCAGATTTTTGTATTATGGACGAGAATCTGGAAGTGATTGAGACTATTGTGGAAGGGAAAACGATATTCAGGAAGGATAGAGATGGAAACGATAAAAATAGTGAACAAAGTTACCTGTAAAGTAGTGGATGAGGAATGGGATGTATATTTTGATATGGCATTAGCTATGCTGATGGAAATTATGGAGCATAATGCCAGGAATGAAGCTACAGTGATGATAGTTCCGGTAGGGCCGACACAGCAGTACCCGATTCTTGCAAAGATGATAAATACATTTAGAATTTCTTTGAAAAATGTACATTTTTTTAATATGGATGAATATCTGACGGATTCGGAAACTACGGTTGACAGGGAAGATCCTATGAGTTTTTATGGCAGGATGAAAAGGGAATTTTATGATCTTGTGGATCCCGGGCTTATAATGCCGGATAGCCAGAGGCATTTTCCAAAACCAGGCAGAGAAACGGATTATGACAAAATGCTGGAGGAGCTGGGAGGTGCGGATGCCTGTTTTGGTGGACTGGGTATTAACGGGCACGTGGCATTTAACGAGGCGGCTGAACCGGAGGATATGGTCACCGCAGATGAATTTGCGCAGCTTGGTACCAGGGTCCTCAAAATCACCCGGGAAACCCGTACTATTAATGCATATGGTTATATGCGCGGAGATCTGCAGAGAATGCCCGGCTGGTGTATTACAATAGGTATGAAGCAGATACTTCAGGCCAAAAAGATTTACATCGCATTGAATCGGCCCTGGCAGACGGGGCCGCTCGTGCACGCTCTCCATGACAGGGAACAGGGACAGGTTCCCGCAACTCTTTTGCGCAGGAATCCACGTTTGACCTTCTGTATGACGGCGGCGATTGCGGAGGGAGTTACAGGACTTTGATGTGTATTATTTTGGAGCAGGAAAGGAGCCACGCAGAATGGACAAGCGTAACTGGCAAATTATTTATTCCAATTATGAAGGCCCGCAGAAAAGAGCTGTTGAATTGATCTCACGCGAGATAGGGGGCCGTATCCTCCGGGATAAGGGAGTTTATTCTTATCATGTGCTGCCATGTAAACATGAGGAGGTACTTCCGACGTCGAATGTAATCGTGTTGGGAACCTTCCGGGAAAACAGCATTATAAGAAAGTATATGGAACCGGAAAAACCGCCCCATAACGGCTATGTGGTAAAGGTTATGGATCATCCGCAGACTGCGGGCTGCAAGCTCGTCCTGCTTTGCGGGTATTCCTCCACGGAAGTGTTTTATGCTGCGGCTGATTTTGCGGATGATTATCTGGCAAAGGCAATTCCATCCTTTGATGCCTGCATTCATCTGGAACAGGAGCTTTTTATAAATCCGCTGCCGGATTACGTGGTTTCAACATCGCCTGATTTTCAGACGAGAAGCGTCTTTACCTGGGGACATCCAATCAATGACTATAAGGCATATCTGGAGGACTTGGCCAGAATGAAACTCAACCAGGTGATTATCTGGAATGATTTTCTGCCAGTGAATGCGAAGGATGTCGTGGAGTACGCACATAGCTATGGGATTGAGGTTTTATGGGGATTTGCCTGGGGATGGAGCCAGAAATGTGCCCAGACAGATATTCATGACTTGGAAAATCTCAGAGATCGGATTCTTGAGGAGTACCACCGGACCTGGAAGGGAGCATGCGGGGACGGGATCTATTTCCAGTCATTTACGGAGCTTCCTTTTGATACGATAGATGGGGTTTCGATTGCAGAGGCGGTTACTTCTCTGGTGAATATGACAGCCGGTAAAATTCTGGAAGAAAACCCGAAACTACATATTCAGTTTGGATTGCATGCAAGTTCGGTTAGAGAACATCTGGAGGATATTTCCGGCGTGGATGATCGTGTTGAAATTGTCTGGGAGGACTGCGGTACTTTCCCATTTAAAGCGGCAGATCCAGGGTTTGCGGATCCGTTCTTTGAGGAAGTTTATCAAAAAAAGCAGCTGTTTTGTGAGAGTATACTGAATTTGCGGGAAAAAGGGGATTCAGGAATCGTATATAAATGCCAGTTGACTATGGACTGGTCCCGAAACAGAGTAAAACAACAGGCAGGACCCTACGTGATGGGGGAGATGTCGGAAGAACTGATCAAAGAGGACGAACAGTTAATATCTTATGCATGGCGTTATTATTGTACGAAGTGGCTGGAATATGGACCGGAAGCTTATCGGCTTACCAGGTATATCCTGGAAAAATCCGGTGGAAAAGCAAATATGTGTCTGGCAGGCATGTTTTCTGGCGGCGTCTGGTTTCCAACGGCACTTTGTGCCCAGATGTTCTGGAACTGCAGGGAACCTTACAATGTAATACAGGAAAAGGTGCTGCTGCGGAAGCGTATCCGATTTTGAAAGGGAGGATAAAAGTGAATCGTATCAGTGCGTATAGAGAAGAGTTCTACCGGATCCTGACACAGAACTTTGTCCCATTTTGGGAAAAATTCTCGCCGGATCCTGTATATGGAGGATTCCTGTGCGGGTTTGAACAGGACGGCAGCCTGTTTTTTGAAGATAAATCCGTATGGCAGCAGGGACGTAGTCTATGGATGTTTTCAAAGCTGTATCGTGAATTCGGTGAAAAAAGGGAATGGCTGGAGATTGCCCGTTCCGGCTATGATTTCATAAACACCTATTGCTTTGACGAAAAGGGGCATATGTATTTTAAAGTGACCCGTGATGGAAAACCGTTGGTAAACCGCAGATATTATTACTCGGAAGCTTTTGCAATTATGGGGTATGTGGAATATTATCTGGCGACCGGTCAAGAGGAAGTCAGACAGCGTGCATTGGCACTGTTCAAAAAAATGTATTACTACTATACGACTCCAGGTTGTTTCCCACCAAAAGTGGATACCCGGACCAGGAATAACCAGGGGCACAGCATCGTAATGATCATGCTGAATGTTTGCCAGAATATGAGAAGAATTGATAATTCCCCTCTTTACGATGAAGTTATAACGGACAGCATTCACCGGATCCTGAATTTCTTTGTAAAGGAGGAGGAAAAGGCGCTGTTTGAAAATGTAGGACCGGGAGGGGAACGTATCCATTCGCCTGAAGGGAGACTGATTAATCCCGGACATTCCCTGGAAACAGCATGGTTTCTCATGACAGAAGCGATACATAGAAAAGAGGATCCACTGATGAAAAAGGCGATGCAGATCACCCTCTGGTCGATGGAGAGAGGCTGGGATCCGGAAATGGGAGGTATTTTCTATTTCGTGGATGTAGAGCAGAAACCGGTTTTAAGCCTGGAATGGGATATGAAGCTGTGCTGGCCGCACTGTGAGGCATTGATCGCTTTGCTGTATTGCTGGTGGTATTCCGGGGAGGAGATTTATATCCAGTGGTTTCATAGAGTTAAGGAATATCTGTTTGCACATTTCTCCGATCCGGAGTATCCGGAGTGGTATGGACACCTGCACCGGGACGGTACACCTATAACAAAGATCAAGGGAAGTGACTGGAAGGGACCTTTCCATAACGTCAGGGCGTTCATGCTTATCACTCAGCTTTTGGAGCAAATGGAGAAAGGCGGATTACAGTTAAAATAGCGGGAACTATTGTCAGAATTTTTTGGTTTCCAAAGCTTCCTCCGTTGAATTGATAGCGTTCCGGATTTTGTCGTCGCCATGCAGGACAAGATAGATGTACAGGGTATCGATGATAGTAAGCTGGGCAATGCGGGAAGTCATGGCAAGGATACTGTGTTTGGTTTCCTCCGCATTGGTGAGCAGACAATAATCGCTGTATTTTCCGGCAGGGGATTTAGCATAACCCGTGATGCAAATGGTGGTAGCACCGTTCTTTTTAGCTTCAGCCAGTGAGTTAACGATATCCACAGAGGAGCCAGAGTGGGAAATGGCTAATACCACATCTTCGGCAGTGAGGTGAGAGGCGATGATCATTTGCATATGGCTGTCGGAATAGGCGCAGGCAGAAAGGCCAAGACGTACCAGTTTGTGAGTGGCATCCAGGGCGATTGAAGCAGAACTGCCAAGCCCAAAAACCGAGATGGTACGGGCTTTAAGCAGGGCGTCGGCGACGGCTTCCAAAGTATTCCCGGATAAACGGTTTCTGGTGCGTTCCAGCGTCAGCATGATATCGGAACAATGTTTCTGGTAGAGTTCCAGCGCAGAATCGGATTCTGTTGTGGCTGTGTTGCCGATGAAGCTGCCTCCTAACTCCCGGGCAATATTTACTTTTAATGCCTGATAGCCGCTCAGCCCCAGCTTTTTGGAAAAACGGATAACTACGCATCTCCGCAGCCGCAGGCAGCGGCCAGTTCACTGATTGAAAGACCGATGAGCTCAGAAGGATGCTGGAGAAGCCAATCTGCCAGCTTGCGTTCCCCCCTGCCGAAGGAACTGTACATATTTTGAATCTGGATAAGTGTAGTTTCCATTTTGCCTCCGGTATTGTCATCTTCTGAGACGAAATACTGAAATTATAAAATAATTGTGACTGTTAGTTACAAAAAATTATACCATAATCTGTAAAAAAAAGAAATGACTATCATTTATGAAGGGAGATTTTATGGAAAACAGCAGTTTTTTAAAAAATATGATCCTTATGGAATTAGAGGACGCAGTGGGTACGCAGAACTGTTCTACCAGGGATACTGACAAGATTGCCCACAGTGTGGATTACTACTGGCTGTCCCGTATGTGGACGGACCGCGGCTGCAGAATGCCGGAAGCGGATTATATTGTATCTCCGAAGGATGCCCAGGAGACCTCACGCGTGCTTCGGATTGCTAACTATTATAAAATACCGGTAACTACCTGGGGAGGCGGAGGCGGTACGCAGGGCGGAGCAATTCCTGTAGCCGGAGGTATTATTCTGGATACGAAGAGAATGGACAAAATTTATGAAGTAAATACGGACAGTATGTATATTGAATGCGGTGCGGGTGCCATATATAAACATTTGGAATGGATAGCTAACCAGGCAGGATATGCCACCATGCACTATCCCAGCTCTCTGAACTGTTCCACTGTCGGCGGATTTCTGGCGCACAGAGGCATCGGCGTGGTTTCCACTAAATATGGGAAAATTGATGACATGGTGCTGCAAATGGAGGTGGTTCTTCCAAATGGAGATATTATTTATACCTCTCCGGTACCCAAGCATGCGGCAGGGCCGGATTTAAATCAGATCTTTATTGGATCGGAGGGTACCCTTGGTATAATCACAAAGGCGCAGATGCGCATTTATGAGCAGCCTGAAGAACGCAGGTTCCGCGGCTTTTTATTTCAGGATATGACGAGCGCCTTCCGTGCCTCGAAGGAGCTTTTGCAGAAGTTCAAGCCCTCTGTCATGCGTCTGTATGACCCTGCGGAAACAACGACTCTGATTAAAAAGGTGGTGGGTGTAGAACGGGATGGTGCATTCATGAACATTGCCTGTGAGGGCACGAAAGAGATCGTGGAGGTTGAGGAGAAAATTCTTTTGGATACCTTCCGCAGATATGGAGCGGAAGATTTGGGATGTGAATACGGAAAAAAATGGTGGGATGAAAAGATCACCTTCTTTTATCCCGGCCATATGATGGATCTGCCTCAGATGTTCGGTACTATGGACACCATTGCCACATATGACAAAATAGAAACTATTTATTGGGAAATGAAGAAAGCCGTGGAATCAAACTTCCCTCAGGCCAGATTTATCGCTCATTTTTCCCATTGGTATGAATGGGGCTGCATGATCTATGACAGATTTATCGTAGATAATCCTCCAAAGGATCCGGAAGAGGCAATGAGGCTGCATCAGGAAATATGGACCTGCGGCGTAAGGACAGCATTGAAAAACGGAGGCGTGGTAAACGATCATCACGGTGTGGGAATCAAGCTGGGGAGATTGATGAGAGAACAATATGGACCTGCTATGCAGGTGTTTGAAGGCCTGAAAAAGCAGCTGGATCCAAATGGGATAATGAATCCCTTTAAACTTGGACTTTAAGGGAGGGGAATGTGAGTGATGAATCTTTCGGAAAAGAGCAGACAAAATATTGATTCCTGCCGTTTTTGTTGGATGTGCCGCCATATCTGCCCTATTGGCAATGCGACAGGGCAGGAGAGAAATACGACCCGTGCAAGAGCGATGATACTGTCTATGGTCAACAGAGGCAGTGTGGAACTTACGCCGGATATTATGGATAATATTTATGAATGTGCTTGTTGCAGCGCATGTACCTGTGACTGCGTGGCGGGCCGCGATCCTGTGGAGTTTGTCAGGGAGGTGCGCAGGCAGGCGGCTTTCGAGCAGAAAACCCCGGCTTATATTATGAGATTGATAAATAACTGTATGGAAAGCCGAAATATGTATGGGGCATCAGAACCTGATATACAGCTAAAAACAGCAATTTCGGCCCATGAGACAAGGACTTCACTTCTTCTGTACCTGGGAAGTGACGCCAGGTATCAGGCACCGGAGGATGCGTTGAATGCGATCCATCTTTTGGAAAAGGCGGGTATCTCCTTTACTGTCCTTTTACGGGAGCCGGATAGCGGGGCTGCTATGGAATATCTGGCAGGCGGTGTGGAGGAAACCCGCCGGATGATGAAGGAGGCAGTAGCTGCCATGAATGATTTCGATACGGTTGTCATTTATGAACCCTTTGATGCAAAAGTCATCTGCAGGGAATACAGGGAGTGGAATCTGGGCCTGACCGCACGGACACAGACATTCCCGGCTTTTATCAATACACTTTTAAAGGACGGAAAACTGACGGTTACTCCGGGAAAAGAGAAGGTTACCTATCAGGATCCCTATATACTGGCAAGAGAATTGAATGAAACGGAAAATGCTAGGGAGGTGATAGCAGCCTGCGGAATACTCTGTGAAACGATGAATAACAGAAAAAATACCGTGCTGGCAGGACATCTGATCATGACACAGTATAGACCGGATATAATTCGGCTGACAGCAGGAAGGCGGCTTGAGGATAACAGGGCTTCGGGCGCCTCTGCCGTGGTGGTTTCCAGTGTGGCTGAAAAAATCGCAATGTCGCAGGTGGGGAAAGAATTCAGGGTAATCACCCTGGAAGAGCTGGTGCTGATGCATCTGAAGGAGGGCTGATCATGCTGGTCGGATTAAAAGAAATTCTGGGCAGGGCACAGGAGGAAGGGTTTGCGATCCCTGCATTTAATGTTTATAACATGGAAACGGTTATGGGGGTAATCCAGGCTGCAGAAGAAAAAAAGGCTCCGGTGATCTGCCAGGTGTACAGCAGACTTTTTACACAGGGCGGTGCCAGATTTCTGGCTCCCGTAGTTTTGGAAGCGGCACACAGCACCTGTGTTCCGGTCTGCTTTCATATTGACCATGGGGCAGGAAAGGAGGAGATTGTCAGGGCCATCCGTTATGGCTGTTCAAGTGTCATGATTGATGCCTCCGCTTGTGACTATGAAGAAAACATAAAGAGTACCTGTGAAATCGTAACACTTGCATCCGCCAATAATATGGATGTGGAAGGGGAACTGGGACATGTAGGAAGCGTAAATGATGCTGGGATAGACGAATTTACAAATCCGGAGGATGCGAAGGACTTTGTGGACAAGACTGGTATCGCCGCCCTGGCAGTTCAGGTGGGGACTGCACATGGACGCTATAAAAAGCCTCCCAGATTGGACATCACGAGAATAGAACAAATTAGTGAGCTGGTTAATATTCCACTGGTACTGCATGGCGGTTCAGGAATTCCCGATGATCAGATTCGGGCAAGTGTGAAGGCTGGAGTTCGTAAAATCAATTTCGGAACAGATTTATGTTATGCTTTTCTGGATCGGGTAAATGCAGTATCCAGAGAGATTTATGCGCTGGATTTATTTATGAAAGAGCCGGTTGCTGGCGTGAAAGCCTTTGCCGCCGGTAAGATAGAGCTTTTGGGGGCGGTTGAGAAGGCATGAAGAAAGACAAGGCAATAGAAGTGTCAGGAATCGGTGCATGTGTGGCGGATAGGTTGTACCGGATACCATATTTTCCGGAAGAGAATACGAAACTGCAGGCCCTTGAATCCGTGATGGCAGGGGGTGGACCTGTGGCCACCGGATTAGTGGCCGCCGCAAAGCTGGGCTGTTGCAGTGCCTATCTGGGTATTTTGGCAGCAGACAAGGAAGGGCTTTTTCTGATGGAGGATTTCGCCCGATATGGGGTGGACACCACTGGGGTAGATGTTCGTACAGACGGCCGCTCATTTACTTCCAGCATCTGGCTTAATGCCGAATCACAGAGCAGGACATGTGTATTCGACCGGGGGACACTGCCCGCTTTCAAACTCAATGAAAGGGCCGTTGCAATTCTCAGACAGGCAGATATCCTTATGGTGGACGGGAATGAGCTGGAAGCTGCTCTTGCGGGAGCCGATGAAATTCATCGTCACGGCGGAAGGGTTCTCTATGATGCAGGCGGAAGATATGAAGGGGTGGAAAGGCTTTTGCCTAAAGCAGATATTCTGATTCCTTCCGCAGAATTTGCGCGGGAAGTGACAGGAGCGGATAATATCCGGGAAGCTGCCATATGCCTGTATGAAGCATATCGGCCGGAAGCGGTAGTGATTACGGATGGAAAGAACGGGGGTGTGCTTTATCAAGGGGATGAACTTAAAGATTATCCGGCTTATTCCGTGAAAGCAGTGGATTCCAATGGAGCGGGGGATGTTTTTCACGGGGCCTTTGCCGCCGCGATGCAGAAAGGCTTTACTTATATGGACTGCTGTTCTTTTGCAAGCATGACCGCTGCATTAAAATGTATGGGAGTAGGGGCAAGAAGAAGTATTTCGGATTATGATACAGTAATAAAGAAGCTAAAGGAAGGAAAGGTATCATGAAATATTTACTGGGGATTGATTTCGGCGGTGGTGCTTCCAAGGCTACACTGATAGAGCAGACCGGGATAATCGTTGCCGAAAATACAGTTGAATATGAGACCAGTCATCCGTTTCCAGGAGCCTGTGAGCAAAGGCCACGGGACTGGTATAACGCGCTTTGCAAAAACAGTAGGACGGTGCTTGCGAAAGCGGGAATCCGAAAAGAACAGATTGCCTGTATTGCGTTGGATTCAGCCACACATACGGCTGTGTTGTGTGATGATAATTATGTGCCGCTGCGACCGGCCATTCATTGGACGGATTCCAGAAGTACGCAACAGGCTGAGTGCCTGAAGGAAGCAGGAATGGAATGGATTACAGAACAGGCTTACCATAAGCCGGATACTATTTGGACATTGCCGCAGCTGATGTGGGTGAGGGAAAAGGAACCGGGAATTTTCAGTAAAATAAGGCATATTTTTTTCGAAAAGGATTATATCCGTTATTGTCTAACCCGGGTTTACTGCACGGATGAAATCGAAGCCCAAGGAAGCATGTTGTATGATTGCCCTAAAAAGCGATGGTCCGAAGAATTGTGCCTCCTTGCAGGGATTTCTATGGATTATTTGCCTCCGGTGGTACGTCCGACGGATCCTGCGGGCTTTGTAACGCCGGCTGCCGCGGCAGATACCGGACTTGGTGCTGGAACGCCGGTAATATGCGGCACTACAGATACGGTTTTGGAAGTATTTGCATCAGGGGCGGTAAGCCCGGGGCAGATGACGGTAAAGCTTGCAACTGCCGGAAGGATATGCGTTATTACAGACAGGGCCTGGCCTCATCCCCAGCTGATCAATTATTCACATATTGTGGACGGCCTTTGGTATCCCGGAACTGCCACAAAATCTTGCGCGGCCTCCAACCGATGGTACCGTGATACCTTTGGCGGGGACTATGAAACATTGAACCGGGAGGCGGAGAAGATTGGGCCTGGCGCGGACGGGCTTCTCTTTCATCCGTATTTGAACGGTGAACTGACACCTTATGCTGATCCGCTTTTATGCGGTAGCTTTACCGGGATACGGTCAGGGCATACCAAAGCCCATTTTAACCGGGCAGTACTGGAGGGGATTTCCATGTCCCTTCTGGATTGCATGCAGGTGATTCATGCGATCGGGATTCCTGTGGGAACACAGGCAACCCTGCTCGGCGGCGGCGCCAGAGGTACACTTTGGCGTCAGATTACTGCGGATATGCTAGGCCTGACTTTGGTGACAGCAAAATCCAGTGATTCCTCCCTTGGAGCCGCTATGCTGGCCGGGGTAGCGGTCGGTATTTTCGGAAGCTGTGAGGATGCTGTGGAAAGATGTGTTAGACAAAAGGAGATAATCGTTTCTAACCCGGATAACACCCTGTTTTACCGAAAACAGTATGAACGGTATCGGGCAGGGCAGCGGCACTGCAGCCGGTTTATCATTTATAAAAAGGACGGAGACATATGTTTTCCGTCGGGAAGAGAGGAACTGAAAATGAATGTAAAAACTTATAAACCGACAAAAGGATATACCCTCTGTGTAAGATTGAGAATGCTCTCTTAAACGTCTTGAATTTGGCATAATTGAACTGGATGCAGGAAATTTACAGGATTTTGATACGCTGGATAAAGAGACTGCATTCATTATGCTGGAAGGGCATTGCAACGTGCGTTTTGGAGATACGATTTGGGAGAGAGTGGGCAACAGAAATACGGTATTTGAAAACAGGAGAGCGGAAAGTTTTTATATGCCCGCAAAACAGAAGCTTTTGATAGAAGCGCTGGATCATGTGAAAATTGCAGTATGTGCAGCTGTGGTGGATGAAAAAACACAGCCTCAGCTGCTGAGGGAAAACCATGTGACATTAAAGCTGCTGGGAAAACAGCCTTACGAACGTGAGACAAGCTTTATTATTGACAGTAATTCCAATGCAAGAGTTCTTACCATAGGGGAATCCTATGTGACGGAGGGAAACTGGGCAGGGTTTCCGCCTCATAAACATGATGAGGATAATATGCCTGCAGAATGTATCGCAGAGGAGATTTATTATTTTATGTTCGATCCGGTTCAAGGGTTTGGTGTGCAATGTCTGTATACGGCAGATGGAGAGGTGGATGAGGCCTATCGTGTTAAAAATGATGAACTGGTGGAATTGCCCTTTGGGTATCATACAACCGTTCTGGCGCCGGGGTATGCCTCCTATTTTCTATGGCTGATGGCGGGTGACCATCAGGGTTTTAACAGGAGCAGCGACCCGGAGCATGCCTGGATTGAAAAGAGGTAGGAATGCGGATAATTGTATGCATGAAACAGATGGCGGATGGTTCATTTAACCCTTTTGATACTAGTGCACTGGAATGTGCATTACAATTGATGCCGGAGCAGATAACGCTGTTAACAATGGGAAGGCCGGAGGCAGCTACCGGGCTGGAGGAACTCACCCGCCTGGGGCCTGTGGATGCGATGCTTTTAAGCGATATAGCTTTTGCCGGAGCAGATACGCTGGCAACTTCATATGTGCTTAGTTGCTGGCTGCGTAGAGAGACTTACGACCTCATACTATGTGGACGGCAGAGTATCGATGGAGAAACAGCCCAGGTAGGGCCTGAGCTTGCAGCTATGCTTGGACTGGAATTGGTACCCCGGGTGATGGATGCAAAGATAGAGGGCAGACATCTGATCTGCAAAACGCGGACAGGGCATATTAGAACGGGATTTCCAGCTCTTCTGACGGTAGAAAGAGCCTGGGATATCCGTTTTCCGTGCCTGTTTGCTCAAAAGGGGAAACTGCAGATAATGTCAGCCGAAAATCTTGGGGCAGATCCTGCACGGTGCGGCCTTATGGGTTCTCCGACACAAGTGATTAGAAGCTGCGAAAATACAGGTGGACGGAGAAATTGTCAGATGATCGCGCCCCGGGATATTTGTAAGATTATCCGAAAGGCACTGGAAAAAAACGAAGATGGTTTCCACAAAATCCAGAATGCAGAAGAGAAATCAGAAGAAAAGCTGCCGTTCTTGTGGATAACTGATCCTATTCTGGAGACAACAGCCGGAAGACTGGCAGAACAGGTGTACCTGGTACCGTTAGAGCTGACAGAGAATAAAAGCTTAGGAAAAGAACAGCTGCATTCCTTTACGGAACTGGTAAAACGGTTGAATCCGCCCGCGGTTCTGTTTCCTTCAGGCTGGAGATACAGAAATGCGGCATCTGCGGTTGCTGCTCTTCTGGAAACTGGTCTGTGTGCGGATTGTACGGCACTGTCGGTGGAAGATGGAGAACTTCACATGATAAGGCCGGCTTTTAGCGGCAGCCTGACCGCAATAATCCGTTGCAGGACCAGGCCTGCCATGGCAACGGTACGCACATTGGAGTCAAAAGAAGAAAAACTTATTTTATCTGTGGGAAAGGGAGCGGTTTCCTGTAAAAAGCAGATTTTGGAATGGGCCGACAGGTGCCAGGCAGCAGTTACGGCTACAAGAGCCTGTGTGGAGAACGGAGAATTTTCTTATGAAGCGCAGGTAGGGCTTACTGGCAGAAATGTGTCACCTAAAGTCTATGTTGCCCTGGGAATTTCAGGTGCAGTCCATCATATTGTAGGAATGAATTGTTCCGGCACCGTGATCGCGGTTAACCAGGATCCCAAAGCGCCGATTTTCCGGTATGCGGATTATGGGATATGCTGTGATATCAATGAATTTTGCAGATATACTCTAAATATGATAGATGCTGCTGAAAAATAATCGTCGGTATTATTGTATGCCTGCTATTGCGGGCAGATGGAGAAAAAGATGAAAAACGGTATGTTTCTGATAACACATGATCCGGAGAACGGAACGATCCGCTCGATCGTAAATCCACAGGATAGATATGGAATGAACTGGTGTGCTGACGGATTGGAATGGGGGAGGATCAGGCTTGACAATTATATGGAAGCTATGGCGGAAAAAATAGAGATGAGGTCTATTTCTTTTGAAGAGAGTGATAACTGCAGTAAAGCGGTTTATTCCAATGGGCTTCTGAATGTGACAGCAGAACGTTTTTTTGATGAGGCCGGCTGTTTGAATGAACGTTATACCGTCCATAATCCGGGCACAATGGATGTATTTGTGGAACACGGTGAAATGAGTATAGCTGTTCCGTTTAATGATGTTTATACAGATTCAGGGGAATGTTTGACAAATCGCTGTCATGCGCATATATGGTGCGGCCATCATTCGGCCTTTGTCAGGGCATGTAAAATGGGAAAAAGTGATATCAATCTGGGGTTGGTACTGGTGCGGGGAGCAATTGACAGCTATAGTGTAAATGGCTGTCAATCAAACCATCGGGGAGAGATTGTTTTTGATATTGAGCATCTCGAACTTCTCGGTAAAGAAAGCTATGTGCTGGAATGGAAGCTGTTCTGGTATCGGAACGAGCAGGATTTTGAAGAGATTGCTCATCGGACGGAAGCTTACATAGGAATTGAAGCGGAGCATCAGACCGTATTTCTGGAAGATAATATTTCATTCACTTTTACACTTTTGCATAAGACGGAAAAGGTTAGAATTGTGTGCATGGAGAAAGAAATTCCCTACTCCCTGCAGAATGCAAGGGTACAGGTTATCTGGTACCCGCGTTGTACGGGAGAGCACCGTTTTCTGATTTTTTACGGGGATAGAATAACCTATGCGGATTTTATAGTAAAGGAACGTTTTCCACAAATACTGAAAAAGCGAGTACGCTTTATTCGGGAAAAACAGCAGTATAACAGGGCGGGCAGTCATCTGGATGGTGGCTATCTGATTTATGATAATGCGGAGAAAAACTGTATCTTTGATGCACAGGTGCTCGATCATAATGCTTGCCGGGAACGGGTTGGGATGGCTTTGTTAGTCGTTAAGTACCTGCAGAAATATAAGGATGATGCACTGATGGATTCTCTGAAGCATTACATCACCTTTATGAAAAGAGAATTTTTCGAAGAGGAGACAGGAGAGGTCTTCGGAAACGTAGGTAAGGATAGGGGACAGATCAGGCTTTATAACGCACCTTGGCTCATCACACTGTTTACGGAGCTGTATTCACTGACTAAGGATAAAAATTATTTAATTAGTGTATTAAAAATGCTGCAACTGTATTATGATAATGACGGGTATCTGTTTTATCCCAACGGTTTGTCCATGTTCAATACGGTGCAGATATTTCGACAGGCGGGAATGGAGAAAGAAGGGAATACTGTTCAGGGATGGTTTAGAAAGCATGTAGAACATATCATCAAAAACGGTACGGATTATCCCAGACATGAGGTGAATTTTGAACAAACCATTGTTTCACCAGCAGTGACTTTTATCTGTCAGATGGGGAGACTGACAAGGGATCTGGGATACGCGTCAGAGGCAAAGAAGCATCTGGAAATACTGGAACGTTTCAGCGGGCATCAGCCCAGTTTTCATATGAAGGAGATTCCTATCCGCTACTGGGACGGCTTCTGGTTTGGAAAAAGTAGGTTATTCGGAGATACCTTTCCTCATTACTGGAGCTGCCTGACAGCAAGAGGATATATGGAGTATTATTGGCTGACAGGCGATGAACATTACCGTACGGCGGCGGAGGAATGTATACGCAACTGCCTTTGCCTCTTTAATAAGAACGGAGAGGGATCCTGTGCTTATATCTTTCCTTTCCGTTCAAATGGATGTAAAGGCGCCTTTTATGATGAATGGGCAAATGATCAGGACTATGCACTGTATTTTGCATTGGATCTCGAACTTTTTTATTAAGGAGAAGGCAGATGAAAACGATTTTATTCCAGGGAGACTCTATTACGGATGCGGGACGTTCCCGCGAAGATGATACCAATCGTGGAATCGGTTATCCGATGCTTGTCAAGCGCCGGCTTGCATTTGAATATCCCGGCCGGTACAGGTTTTTGAACCGGGGCTGCTCTGGCAACCGAGTGGTAGATATCTATGCACGGATTAGGAGTGATATCATTAATCTGAAGCCAGATGTGATGAGTATACTGATCGGTGTTAATGATGTGTGGCATGAGTTGGCATTACAAAACGGTGTTGATGCAGAGAAATACTACCGGATATACGCCATGCTGATCAAGGAAGTCAGGGAAGCACTGCCGGGAGTCAGAATCATGATTCTGGAGCCTTTTGTGTTGAAAGGAACAGCTACCGTGGATTGCTGGGATATCTTCCGTTCGGAAGTGGAAAAAAGGGCAGAGAAAGCAAGGAATGTTGCAGAAGAATATAATCTCATCTTCGTGCCGCTTCAGAATAAATTTGACGAGGCGTTAAAAATAGCTCCTTCCGATTACTGGCTGTGGGATGGTGTGCATCCTACAGAAGCAGGACATGAGCTGATCCTGCGGGAATGGCTAAAGGGATTTGCAACGGTAAAACTGTAAATACTCTTTGTCTTTTTATTTAAGGTATGATACACAAAACTGGCTGAAATGGTATTGCGTTCAATATGAGACTATAAATTTTTCTGTTTCTGAGTCAACAGCAAGATTAATAGCCTTTTTTTGTGAAAAAAGTAGAATATCCTGTATTTATGAAAGGAGATACTATAACCTGACTCAGGATTTTATGAGAACGAAACTTATCTTACCCGTGGTGCTCTCCATATCCCTGCCATTGATGCTTTACATGCTTATCAATTCCTTCTATAACATTGTGGACAGACACGCTGGGGAACAGATCCTTACCGCGGTTTGCCTTGTTTATTCGTTGCAGACACTCATCATTTCTATCAATGTGGGATTCGGCGTGGGAATCAATGTTGCAGTGGCCTTTTTTAGTGAATTTTAATAAGAATCCTAATGATGGGGAGACTGTTGTATTAAAAAAGATAGATATTTATATTGCAAGATCATATAAAGGCATGGACAATCATCAGAATTCCATTATGCCTTTATATGTCTTAGGGAGGTATTTTGTAGACAGAAAGAAAATAAAAATTTTCTTTATTGATACTTCTCAAAACAAGTTTTTGTGTAAGACCTTATAAGAGGATAAAAATTAAATTCATTTTTTTAAGATTTTCCTCCATTGGACATTGAAAAACACTGGCTCCATTCAATTACCATATACAGCATTATCACGGAAGATGGATGGACAACCAGTCATAACCAACAGCCTGGATACATGAGCTGTTTCCCGAGCCGCCGGACGGTGCGCCATGACCATCTGCAGTAGATATACTGTCAAAAAGATAGATTCTAAGGTGCAAAACGTGATTGCATAAGGTTAATCACCCTTTTGTGGTAAAAGGGGCGAAGACAGAAACAGCGGATAATGCTACTTCCTGAAATGGCCTCTGCGCAGTAGGGGAGGTGAGAGTCCTATGATGTCTGCTGACTACAGGCAGTCCAGGTAAAGCTGCAGACTTTTTGTCTGGGATATGTTGCCCTGCAGCAATTAGGGAAAAATATATGAGAAGAAATATAATCTTATTGCTGTCATGGTTCTGGGGAGTAGTGTCGAATAAGGACCATAATGAAATTTGTTTTTAGCAGAAACCATGCGGCGGAACATTTTGTTCCGCCGTGATTCTTGTGTTAAAAACAACATTTAATAAGTTGAATAATTTTTACACGAAACAAATGGGGAGGTATTGTATGAAATTGCTTTTAAAAAAAGATGGACAGGAGAATGGATATTGGATGAAATTTCCTGTAACAGGCAAAAACGGTAGCAGAATATTAGAGACACGAACGGATATTTCTAAAGTTTCAGAATCGCCTTATATAGATGATGTTAAATGCGAAGTACAAGAGATACGGAAGAGTCTGATTGGAAAAAGATTATTTCAGGACAATAATTTGGAGTTGATGAACGAGATTGCGGAACGATTAGAATTACTGTCTGAAAAAGAACAGGAGCTACTCAATGCAGTACTTGTATTAGAACAGCCTGACAATATGGAACAAGTATCTGTTTTTATTAAAAATTTGGACCGGTATACATTAAATCATGATATCTGTTCTCTGACAGATTTTGGAAAATTTTTGGTAAAGGAGAAAAAGATAAATGTACCTGCAGTGTTGAAAGAATATATAGACTACACGTCCATAGCGATTGACGAGAAAAAAGATGGCTGTATGTTAACACCATATGGATTTATAAAAAAACTGCAGGAGCCAGTGATTGAAGCTACCCAAAATCGGGGAGCGGTGTATAGTTCAGACAAAAGTAGAATGTATGAGGTTATGATAAGTAACAGAGAAGGAATTGGAAGAGAATATTTCCAATTACCAGTTCCTGAGGATGAGATTAAGAAAATAAATAAAAAAATTGACGATATGAGTGTGCGGTGCTACGAGCTGGACGAGTTGTTCGTGCATGTACCGCCATTTTACAATCTAAAAGAAATTAATCAGGTACTGACAGAATTGAATAAGCTTGAAATGAATCAGAATATAAATCGGAAAACATTGTTGGCAATCCTTGAAGCAGAGATACCTGAGACTATAGAAAAAGCCTGTGAAGTTATACGAAATTATAATGATTATCAGCTTCTTCCGGTAAACTCTCTGGAACCCAAAGAATACGCATACTATGTGCTGGAAAGAGAAGGAATAGAATTTGCCAAAGAATTACATCATCTGCAATTCTATGAAGAGTTTTATCAAGTACCTCTAAAAAAGACTGTCCGCGGGAAACTTTTTATGGGTTTGTAGTAAATATGAAACATCCTTTTTCTTCACTGCGGCTGCAAGAGGAAGAGCTGCTCTTTTACAGCCCGTTAATACTTACTACATACAGCAATTATTTGGAACCTTTCACTCCAAAGATTATATCAGGAGAAGGCGCAATTCAGCTAAAAGAGCACATAGAGAAAAGAATAGCCGGGGAAATGGAAAAAGAAACAGAGAGAGGCCTGGCGGAGAATCTGTATCATCAACTTTTGAACCGGAAAATAATTTCTATGTTTCCCGGTGTAGAAGAGTATGAGGGAGAATTATGGGGGGGCTTAAGGTGAAAACTGCGAAGGCGCTGACAGAAAGAGAAACAGCGGCATTAATTGAAGCATGGAGAGAAATAGCACAGATGGGGTGGGGAGAGCAGTTGCTGTGTCATCCTATGAAAGTTGGGAGGAAAGAAATACATATAGGGTTCTGGGATGTGGATAACGAAAAGAACTTATTTATCATAACGGAAGAGGAATTTAAAGGTGGATTTACAGAACAAGAGATGCATATATAGGACATATGTTCTGACGAGGAAGCGCTGGATAGACAGAGCTTCTTTTGATCCTGCAAAAAATGAAAGGGGGCAGAGTTCCGGCCGGGAGAAGATATCTGACTCTCTTTTGAATGGATTTAGAAAGGCTTCTGTTATCAGTGAAATACTGCCGGACTGTATTCAGGTAGCTGACCGGTTTCATTTACTGCAAAATCTTCTTGAATATATGAATGATATTTTTAAAGAGGAAATGCCGGCCAAACTATACCTTCAAGACGGAAGGGTATCTGAAAATGCACCAGATAAAATACTGCGGGAAAAATGCTCCTGATAACTCCCTGCTTGACAGCCTGCACTATGATAATACCTCTCCCAGAGATTCTGGCGAAAACGAGTTGTTTTATGATAATAAAAGACATGATTTAAACTCAGTACGATACCAACATCATGAAGAAATACGGAAAAAAACAGCAATTAATCCGGGACATACAGGAATATTGGGACAAGCAAAGGAAACCACGGCTAAAAAATATAGCAGAAACGTTTGGATATCATCACTGATAGCAAAGAGATATCTGGCTATGACCCAAGCAGATATTTCTCGTTTGGACAATCCCGATAATTATAAAAAACGGGAATCATCTATGAATGTGTGGTTGAATGTCATTTACAAGATGATGGCCGATGGCTGCAGCAATGAACTAATTTATTTTTATATCAAGCGGCAAAAGGTATTTCACGAACCTGAGCACAAACTTGCAGACTATATTTATCTTATCGGGAAAAACAACTTTCCAGACAGCCCCCCGTTTAATGTAAAAACAACTATGGAGTGGGTGCTGCCACCAGAAGTAATAATAATCACCAGGACGGATTTACTCAAATATATTTTGACCTGTAATCCTAAAACGAAACGTGACTCAAATATTGAAAAATATATCAGCCAGATAAAAAGCCTTTATCCTGTTGTAGAAAAAGTTGAAACCATGTTCAAAGAATTTCACGCATTGTTAATGGGAAGGGATGAAACAAAACTGGATGAATATTTAGAAAAGTATGGTGAAGTAAGCTAGAATCTTTCTGCAATGGCATAAAAAGGATATCACCCGGTCAAGAATGCGATATCCTTTCTGTAAGCTCTGGATTTGTCGAAGGAAACAACAACAAATTCAAAGTACTCAAACGTATTGTATATGGTAGAAGCGGGATTAGTCAATCTGGAAAGAAATGTAAATTGGCTTTTCTTCCTAAAAATCAGGATTTTCACTTTCTTCCTGTAAAACAAGCTGGTATCAGTTTGATACCAGCTAATGCTTTTATAAGGCGTCCCAAAGTTAAGAAAGAACCCCATGTGAAAAGAAAGAACCCAGCTGTTTTTCTTCGACCACTCTGTTTTATGTTGCTGTCCACTATCAGTTCTCCCCCCCTCTCTCACGTTTAAAAACAGTTTCTTTCCACCATCAAAATGCCGAATCCGTTCTCTCCTGGAATTCGTCTTTTTGGATCTTTTCTGGTATACTAAGTGTATCGGTAATTCGGAAAGGGGGAGGGGTTCCTGTGGGTGGCAATTATGAGAAGGGCGTTTACAATCAGCTGATGGAAGTCATGGAAAAATTAAATACCATGGAATCCGAACACAGCCAGGACCGTAAAGAGATGAAAGAACTCACTTCTGCAGTAACGAGTCTGCATAAGGAAAATGCCCATCTCAAAGAAGAGGTATCCCATCTGAAGCAGAAAGCCTCTTCCCTGGAAGAAGAGAATACCAGTCTAAAAGCAGAAAACCGTCGCCTCAGCAATGATAATGAACGAATCCTGGATAATGACAGTTCAAACTCCTCCAATCCACCCCCCAAAGGCCAGCCTGGGAAAGTTCCAAATATGTTTCATGGCAGAAAAACCACGAAAAAGAAACCAGGGGCGCAGCCAGGCCACAAAGGGAGCAGCCTGTCAAAGGCGGCGGAGGAACAGGGTATTCGGAAAGGGCCTATCAGCATCGTCTGGGACAGCTTGGTACTCCAGGCGAGGCATATATCACACGGTACCGTCTTGATTTGAAGGTTATTCCTGTTGCAACCGAAATCCGCATCTATGCTGGCCGTGATGGAAAATTTCAGGTTTCAAAAGAACTCAGGGCCGAGATTTATTACGGAGGGACGGTCAAAGCGATTGCCGCCTTCTTATATAGTGAAGGCGTGGTTGCGAATGACTGTAGCTGCACATTTATTAACTCCCTTTCCGGAGACAGGCTCCACCTTTCTACCGGGAGCGTATACGGGTTCTGTCAGAAATTTGCCCAGTCCTGTTACACCGTGCAAAGCGCGATTGAACAGGAGCTTTTGACTTTCGATGTAATCTGTACAGATGCAACCCCGGTCAAAACGGATGGAAAACAGACCCATATCCGGAATTTCAGCACAGAGACCTGCGTGCTCTACTGCAGTTCGGAAAAGAAAGACCTGGAAACGCTGGGGACTTAATATTTTTCAAGGCATTATTGCTTTGCTGAACGGCACACCAGCCATAAAATGACTGGTGTATTAGCTGTGAGAATTCCTATGATTGTCTGAACTGTTACATTTTCCTGGGATTGGAATGATATTTTTTTGCTTATTTTTATACGAAACTGTAAAAGTCAGGTTTATTTCTTATCTTTGAAACATAGCTTTTGTACGAAAAAGTGTTTTGTTTATGAAAATATTTGTCATGATGGAATTAATTTTGTATTATATATAAACCTATTGAAGTAATACATTAAAATGCTATAATAAATATGTCAGGATATGATGATCCTGTGGATTGAAAAAATAGTTTTATCTATAATGAGGATGTTTGCCTGATATATTATTGCGAGTTCAATAATATCAGGCCTTCTCATTATCTTTTTATATTATTCAGGCACCTGAATAAATTACTCTAAAATAGAGCGGTTGTTTGTGCTAAACGATATAATATATTGAATTTAGTACATATGTACTGAGACGTTTAAGTTATATAGATAATCAAAAAAGAATTTATAGATGGCATAGTAATGAATGCAGAAGATGATAAGGAGGGAGCCTTTTGAAGAAAGTAAATATTTTTTTATCTTATTGTTGGAATGACTTAAGCGAAGCTGATAAAATTTATGATTATTTTATAAATAGTCAGAATATTGTTCTGCAAAGAGATACCATTGATATCGAGAAATGGGGAAGTATAAAGGAGTATATGCAGTCTATTAACAATATGGATTTTGTAATCCTTCTGATTTCAGACTCATACTTAAGGTCTGCTAATTGTATGTATGAAGTTTTAGAAGTTATGCGAGATAGAAATTATAGAGATAAAATTTATCCGGCAGTTATACATTCAGGGATTTACAATCCTATTATTAAAGCAAAATATGTGAAATATTGGCAAGATGAGTTTAGGGAATTAGAGAGTATATTAAAAGAAATCAATGTTCAGAATCTTGGAAAATTGAATGAAGATTTAAAACGAAGGCAGGATATTTCTTCTAATATTGCAATATTTTTAGACGTAATTTCTGATATGAATAATCCTAATATTGAAGATGTATGTGTGAGAATTGAAGAAAAATTGAGTCAGAAAGGCTTTATTGGAAACAATCAAGTTAGAAAGGAAAATGATTCATTTACTGCATTGGGTATACAAAAAGCGAGATATAATTCTGAACCGACGGATTTGGAGGTTAACCATTTTATAAGAGATAGTTTTAATAAAATTGTAGAGTTGTTATCACAATTATGTCAGCAGTATCAAAATCAAAATGCACGGATACAGGTAATGATTGAACAAATAGATACAAGAACAGTAATTTATCAGTTTTACAAAAACGGAAAATTAGTAAGAGGACTGAGATTATTTTTGAGTAATATGTTTGGCGGAGGAAGAGAAAGTATTGGACTGTCAGATAATACAATGTTATTTGGCGGTGGTAATTCATGGAATGGTATGTATGATGCAAAATTTATAGATGGTGAATTAAAACTATATGCAACAATGTCGTTGATAAATGAACAAAAAAATAGTAATGTAGAAGAAGTTGTAGCAGATATTTGGAAACATTATATACAAGTATTTTTAGAAAAATAAGGAAGATGACAGAGTTATAATCCCTTAAGAGAAAATTATACATTTAAACTATCCTTATCGCTGACTCTATACATGTTGGGTTGAAGCATTTTCAATTTTGCCGCAGACACTGGACGTTGGCTCATATTGAGTAGCTTTAGGAAGAAAATGTGTTCACATAGAAGGGCATTGTATACATGAATGAGGTCACGGCGATAGTTTTACGGAGTCCAAATGCACTGTACTACTGTTCCGTGGAAGCCCCATTTATTTTCGCTGGTATATGCGATAGGGTAGAATTATATAGAATTGAAACGGTGTTATGATTCAGGGGTGAAGCAGGTGGTGGAGCCTGTATTCGGTGTAATACAAGATTGGATAGTCGTATGTTTAGGGAGTGGTTGTATTGTAGTTATGTGCACAGGTCATGTATTTGTAAGAAATGTTTGTGACGGACATTCCAGAGGTGGCCTTATGGGAGAAAGGTAAATGTCGGCAACAAATTCTTCTGTCGGAAGAATTGTGGCAAAAGGTAAAGGAGTCTGTGGTAAAGATTCACCAGTTGATGGTAAAAGTATATACACTGAAATCCCAAATATGAAAACATGCAAAAGAGACTTTTATGTTTGAAACACGTATGATATTAAGCATGAAAATAAAATAGTTAGGTTGAGTTTTTGACAAATGCAGTAGAAATAATGAAATGAAAAAAGAAAACATATTATTCTTACAATAATAATAGTGATTTTAGCAGGATTACCATGTGAAAGTTTGAAATATATGGTTGACAAAGGTTTACTATAAAAAGTGTTCCATGGGGAATACACTGCCAGGAATATAGGAGAATAGGTTTATGTTTGGAACTACAATATGGAGCAAATGCTCTGTGGTATTCTAAGACATAAAAAACACACGGATGTACAGATTATATCAGATGCATTCAGACAATATGCAGCGTGTAAAGAGAAAACATTATGATATTGATTTCTCTTTCAAAGTATCGTCCGAACTTTATTTTGAAAGGTGGTTTCTTAATTGTGGTAATGGTCGGAGCGGACACCAGGGCTGCGATGGATATGGATGTAACAATGAAGGGTTTTGAGTATGTGGAATATTGCTATTAACAAAACCTGCCATATACTCATGGAGATTATGAAAACGGTAAAAACTTTATAGAAGCAAGGAGGAGGTGTAATGGCATTTCACAGCCGATTTATCAATTTTATGTGGAATTGCAAGATTATACACCCAAATATGGCGTCGCTTCCAGGTGTTTGGAAATGTTACTGCGGCAAGGCTTGGCTATATGATCGACGATGTTTGAAATGCAGGCGCTTCATTTGTTCCTGCATCGATGTAATGTACCGTCGAAATTTTTATCAGGCTATGGGTAAATCATTTTCAGCAGAAGAGATAGAAAAACTATTTCCACCAGATAAAATAAAAGAAACCTGCCGTTATGAAGTACAGAATCAAATGACTGTTGATTTTGACGATGAAGAAGCGGAGAATGCAGTGTATGCCAAAATATCACAGTTGGTATCAAACAGCGGTGATGAAATGGTTCTTTTCTACGATTATGGTGATGGCTGGGAGGTTTCCATCACTCTTGAAAAAATATTTGAGGATAAGGAATTGCCGGGCAGAGAGCTGCCGCGGGTTCTTGAGGGCAACGGTTATGGGATTATTGAGGACTGCGGTGGACCAGGCGGTCTTAATAAATTGGCAAAGGCATTCAAGAAGAAAAGCGGAAAGCAATACCGGGAATTTTGTAATTGGCTTGGATTTGAGGAATTGGATCTGACATCCTTTGATGTTGATGATATGAATTACAGACTGAAAAAAGTCCCAAGAATTTATGCCGATGCATATGAATTGGGTTTAGAGCCGACAAAACAATCATTAAACTTGCTCACAAGAAAATATAAAAAGTAAATGTTTAATGTAAAGTATGCTTTAAAGAAAAGAAGAGGGGATTATCGCGGACAAAAAGCATTGTATGAAACAATTGAAGATCTATCATTGGCGCTAATGTATTTGACGAGGTTTCAGAATAATTATAAATTTTGTCGGTATATGGATTTTGATGTAGTATTCATGGAGGAGATCTTTTAATAATAGTTATTTTTGGTGTATCCAATGTGGAAAAAACTGTGATAGGAAAGAAGTTATCAGAAAAGCTGAATTATGCTTTTTTTGATCTGGTTCAGTTCCCTGCTTGATATGGAACAGGTCATAGCGGTTGAATTGCAGGATACGGAAGAACATATTTTTGAGAGACTTATATTCTCTGATGAAAATGATAATGTTTATCAGGATGATGAATATAAAAATGCCCATAAGGATTACTATATAAGAGATATCCATCGAGATATTGTATATGTGAGAAGGATATATAAAAAGATTCAGTGGAAATATTTTGTTGATAACAAATCCATAGATCAGGCAGCAGAGGAATTATTAGAGTTGCTTCCGGAAAAATTCAGGGAGAAGAAAGAGAATTATGGGCAGGAGGTCCGGATTTAAAGGATAATGAGAAAAAATTAAAAACCCTAAATAACCTTGTCTGGAGATAATTTGCTCTGGTTAAAATCAATGCTGTCAAGTATAAAGATTTCCGGATAAGAACTTAGGCTTAGGCATTGAATATATATTCCACAGAACATATAATAGATAAATATCCGGCCCGACGGAGGCGACGTAATTCCGGATTATATATACTAAAAAAACAGCAGCAGAATGGAGAGCTACAGTGAACACAGAACAAAAGACTAAATCATTACTAAACCATCCTTTACTCCAATTACTAAAGAATAACAAAGGAAATCCAAGAACATTAATACTGATGGAGCCTCTATGGGGGATCCCCTTTAATTTAATCACACCATTTGCCACCCTGTACATGTATTCACAGGGAGTAACCGACGTCCAAATTGGACTGATTCTGTCGATTGCCATGGTAGTCCAGGTAATTTTTTCTTTCTTTGGCGGAATCTTAACGGATAAGCTGGGGCGGAAATTTACAACTATGATGGGCGATTTCTTCGGGTGGAGTGTTGCCTGCCTGATATGGAGCATATCCAATAACTTCTGGCTTTTTTTGATTGCCATGTTATTTAACTGCTTTGAACAGATTAACCAGACCGCGTGGTATTGTTTACTGATTGAAGATGCGGAGCCCAAAGATTTGTTGGGAATATATACCTGGGTGAATATAGGCGGTCTGATTGCAATCTTTTTTGCACCGATTTCAGGCTTGCTGATCAATTCGTTTACCGTGATTCCGGTTATCAGGGTTTTATATTTGGTCTTTGCTGTGAATATGCTGATTAAGGTAGTAGTTACTTTTCGGTATTGTAAGGAAACCCGGCAGGGAAAGATCCGGATGGCCGAAACAAAGGATACCTCTTTGTTACATATGTTATATGAATACAAGGAACTGATTCCCAAGGTACTGAAGGATAAGGAGGTTATGAAGGTACTGAGTGTTTCCGTCATACTATATATCACAAATATAGTCAGTACTAACTTCTTCAGTTTATATGTGACGCAATGGCTGGGCATAGAATCTCGTTATCTGGCTTTTTTCCCGATTCTGAACGCGGCTGTAATGTTAATTTTTATGATTGGGATACAGCATAAACTGGAACTTGTAAAATTTCGGATTCCTATGTGGATTGGATTGGCATTATATGCAATAGCAGTGATTCTTCTGATACTGGCACCCACAGGCAGTATACCGTTTGTTATTGTTTATGTCTTCGTTGTAGCGGTAGCCGGTTCTCTTGTTATGCCCCGTAAAGATGCTCTGATTCAGTTGAATATTAATGCGGAAGAGCGGGCCAGGATTAATGCATTAATTATGTCCTTTACAATTGCTTTTTCTTCTCCATTCGGCTATTTTGCCGGATGGTTATCAAGTATTGACCGGCGTCTGCCATTTATGTTTTCCTTTGCTTTGTTCCTTGTGGCAATTATTATTGTAGGCCGAATCCGCGATCCTGAGTTCTCTAAGTAGTCATTTAAGGAATAGTGTCCTCTTATGCCATGGATGATAGAGACTTTGCTATGGGAAAAATACGAAAAATAGAGGCTTGTTATTGACACAAAAAATAGACCTGCGTATAATTATGTTAATAAAAAAATGCTTTTAAGAGGGCTGATACTTAAACGATATCTGTTCGTTGTTCAAATCATTGTTCGTTATCAGACTACACAAAAATCCGATATATATACCGACATTCAGTTGGTCACTGGGAGACAATACTAAAATTAGCCACAAAGAGAGAGTATATAGCACAGCGATGTTATTGCTCTCTCTTTAAATTTATAGAGGGATGCAAAAAAATATTGACAAACCAAATTAAATACAAAAACAGGAAAAGTGAATGAGAACAGAAGCAACGATGGAAGAATTGAAAAAATTATATGAATCGGCTTCAAGGATTCAGAAATTAGAGCCATGGGAATTGCTGTAGGATATGGAAATCATAGGGATATAGGCGGATAAAGATCCTGAAAACACAGTGTTTTACAGCATATTGGGAAAAGGCGGAGACTGTTATTGTATTTCGGTCTATGAAGGATATGATGCTTTTAACAGCTTTGTGATGCTGACTATGCAGGAGCGGATGAATTTGTCGGTGGAATGTGCAATGTTTAATCAGCACAATTTTACCTGCTACTGGGGAAACCGGGAAGAATTATCAGCGAAGCAGAGAGAAATAATCAAAACACTGGGATATAAATATCGCGGTAAAAATAACTGGCTGTATTTTATGTCTTATGAACCAGGATATTGTCCATACAATCTGAATTAGAATGAGGTGTTACGGATGACGGAGCTATTAGGAGAATTAAGCAGAGGTAAGAAGGGAAAATATACACTGGAAGCGAATGGGAGACCGATGGGGGCGGCACGGCACTGTCAGATAAAAAGTATGATAAGCCTGCGAATCCTGCAATGAGCATTCTGACAGAAGCCAATACGGGAATGGTTAAATCCTGTGATATGAATGGCCGGACGAAGATGCCATTAGTATGAAGAGCTATCGGTAGGATTCCACATAAAATTACACCAATTCCTAAGGAGTTGGTTTTGGTAAGACACTTTAGCGGATTTAAAAAAGATACAGAGCGTTCTTACCTAATGTTGTACTTTTTGATACGAACCAACTGTTTACTTTCAAATACACCAGCGGTCTGGCCGGAAATAAATTTTCACCCGAATTCATCCCCCATCCAAGGAGGTAAAGCATGGCAGAACAAATTCAAAGCCTGGAAAAAGCAAAAAAAATATTAGATTATTGGTATGCCATAGAGTTTCTGGCGCAGGATAAATTTGATGATATGTGGGAAATCCGCAGTAAATTTCTGAAGGCACAGGATGATTTTGCAAAAGGCAAATTCAAAGGCAAAACCATAGGATCTTACCGTGAACTTCAGGCTTCCCAATCTATTTATGATATTATTTCATCGGATGCAATATCCTGCGGCCTTAAGAAGTGGGGAAATATTACTATCTATATCGGAAAAATAAAGCGGGAAGCCTGCATAGAATGTATTGCCAGAAGTCTTCCCGGAACCTGGGAGGAAGAACGGCCAGAAAAGACGCAAGACAGTATTGCATTGGCCAGCCTTCAGTTAGCGCCGGATGGCACCTATGTGGAGCATTCTTTTTCATTATCAACTATTATCTGGTCCATGAATCAGATAAAAAGCGGCCAGGGTAGCCTTGCCGAAAGTATTGACGAGAAAGAATACCGCATTGTAGCCGAGGAAATAGAAAAGAAATTTTTCGGAAAAGAAGAGGGAAGGAAACAGGTTTCAGAAGGTAAAGATAGTCAGAAGCAGGAAGTGGAAGATAGCGAAGAGTGCATTCAGGAATTTTCTCCGAAAGCAGTAACGGTAAAGCTTTTGAAGGATATCTATAAGTATATTAAAAAAGCTTTTGTCGATGGAAATATCGAATCAACGGATAGTACGGATGCCGGACAGGATATACAGGAAGTTTACGGCATCAGTTTTCAGCTTTTTGCAGATGAAAAAATCAGGGCCAAAATGGATGAAGACAACTATCTTGGCTTAAGCCATGATTATTTTTCCGGGGATATCAAATTTGTTCTGCAGAAAATAAAAGATGAAACAATATTGTCCGAGGGCCATATGGGTGATGATTTGGTTCATTATATTTCCGCATTGGATGAAACTGGCAGAAAGGAGAAAATAGACCTGGTCAGCCCAAAAGACAGAGACTGCTTTTTTCAGCAGGTTTCTGAAATTCTGCGTGTAGAGAATGCCCCTCTTGGAAAATGGCCATCCAAATTCATGCCGGCGTTTATGCAGCAGATGGCGGTCAATCTTTGTATCCGAAAGGGAACGTCGGATTTATATGGCGTTAACGGACGTGTATTTTCCGTAAACGGCCCTCCGGGAACGGGAAAGACAACGCTGTTAAAGGAAATTGTTGTCAGCAATATTATTGAACGGGCTGTTTTGCTGGCAGAATATAAGGATCCGGATGACGCCTTTGAAAAACAGGCTTTTTTGCACGGAGAGAAGCAGGAACATGCATATTCCACATATATACGCGGCTGGTATCGTTTAAAGAAGGATAAAATCAATGATTACAGCGTCTTGGTAACATCCTGCAATAATGCGGCGGTGGAAAATGTTTCGAAGGAGCTTCCATTGGGGACGAGTCTACTGAATGATTTGAAACCTGCGGCTGATGACGCGGAAGAATACAGAAGAATGCTCGATGAAGTGAGCTGTTTGTTTGATTCAAAACGTGCGCAGACTTATGAAACGATAAGTAAAAAATCTGTACAAGATATATATTTTACGGAATATGCCAAAGGCCTGTTTGACAATGAAGGGGTATGGGGACTTGTTGCGGCCCCATTGGGTAGGAAAATAAATATTTCTTCTTTTTACAATAATGTCCTTAATCCATTAATTTGGGATTTTTATGCAGGCAGGGATTTTAAGGACATAAGAATTAAAAAATATGCGCAGGCCAGAGAGGATTTTAACAAGCAGCTGAAAGTAGTACAGGGACTGCAGGAACAGCTGAAAGATATCTGCGCTGCAGTCAGTGAATGGTCAGAGCTGCTAATAAGGCAAAAGAAGTCAGAACAGGGACTGGCTGAAAGAAAAGCAGAGTATGAATCGCTGCTCGAAGCGGAAAAATTACCTGTAAAAAAATTGAAGAAAGATCTGGATCAGACTATAAGTAAGCTACAGGATATTCAGAAAAAGAAGGAGAAAGCAGAGCTTCTTATCTTAGAAGCAGAACAGGAAAAAGAGGCTTTATCTATTGGTAAAAGAGAATTATTGGAAAAAGAAGCCGACGCAAGAAGAGGCACAGGGGTTCTGGGCAGGCTTTTCAATAAGAAAAGAGCGGAGACGAAGGAACAAGTTGCTGATGGATATCATGAGGATGTATTAAAAGCAGAGGCGGAACTCGGACGTGTGGACAGGCTACTTGAAGAGAGAATGCAAATTCTGCAGGAGGTACAGACGGAAGTTGACAAGGCGGTTCAAACTAGGAACCAAATAGAAGAAAGCATAACAGCCAAACTGGCTGGAATGCATGAAATGGAGGAACAAATTCAGAAAGCCGAAAGCGGGCTGCAACAGATAAGAACGGAACTGAGCAATAAGAAACCTATGTATTTGGAAAAAATAAAATCGTTTACACAGGATGCTTCTGTGGATGCCGGGACGCTTCTGGACACTGCGTTTATTGACCAGCTGCTGTCCGGGGATATCAAGGAATCCACGGACGCGCAGGTGGCAAATCCGTGGTTTACAAAACGCTATAATATAGAACGTGAAAAGCTTTTCTATTATGCAATGAGGTTGAATAAGGAGTTTGTTCTTTCGTCAAAAAGCTGTAGAGACAATTTTAAAACGCTGGGACAATACTGGGGAATGCTTCCTGGAGATGAAAAAGAAAGAGTTATTTTTCACAAGGAGGACAGAGAACTTTTTGCCGGAGCGCTTTATCAGACTCTCTTTTTACTGGTGCCTGTCCTGTCATCAACATTCGCTTCGTTGGGAAAATTTCTGAGTGATGCGAAACAGGCAGGAGTAATAGGGACGCTGATTGTGGATGAGGCGGGACAAGCCCAGCCGCAGATGGCCGTGGGGGCTTTGTACCGAAGCCGGAAAGCCATGATAGTGGGAGATCCCAAACAGGTGGAGCCTGTTGTTACGGATGATTTGAATCTGTTGAAGAGAGCCTTCGAGGATGAGGCACTTATGCCCTATAAGTCAAAGACAGTATCGGTGCAGAGCTTTGCGGACCGCCTGAACAGCTTCGGAACCTGGCTGGATAACGGCACGGATTATCCAGAATGGGTGGGATGTCCGCTGCTGGTACATAGAAGATGTATTTCTCCAATGTATGATATTTCTAATGAAATTTCCTATAACGGCATTATGAAACAGCAAACCCGGGAACCAGATGCTAAAAAAGAGAGTTCCTTTGTATATGAAAAATCACAATGGATTAACGTTACAGGGAAAGAAAAGGGGAATAAAAATCATTTTGTAGAGGCGCAGGCGCAGAAGGTATGTGAAATCCTGGAAAAAGCCTTTTCCAAATCAGAGAATCCCAATTTGTATATTATCAGTCCGTTTACCTCCGTTGTGGATGGAATGAAGGCATATATCAAAGCCTATAAAAAGAATACGGTCGGCACGAGCTTGAGCAGATGTGAATCCGAATGGTTGGGAAGGAACATCGGAACGGTACATACCTTCCAGGGGAAAGAGGCTAACGAGGTTATTTTTCTGCTGGGCTGTGATACAAGCCCCAAATCCCAGGGAGCGGTGAAATGGGTAAACAGCAATATTGTAAATGTTGCCGTAACAAGAGCAAAGTACCGTCTGTATGTTATCGGAGATGAGAAGGCATGGCAGGCATCGTCCTGTGTAAAAAAAGCGAAGACGATCCTGGATACCTTTGCCATCAGAAAAATCAAGGCGATTTTGGAAGGGCAGCATTCCGAAGAAGAGCAGGCAAAAGCATTGCTTTCTGCATCCGTATCATTGCCTTCCATAACCTCCTTTCAGGTCAATGCTGTGGAGGATGAGGACGGCAGCATCGATTTCAGCGTGGATACGAGCAGTTTGCTGCAAGGACTAGATCCGGGCTTTATGTCCGAAGAACTTACCAAAGAACAATTGGGGAAATTTGGTTTCAAGTCGATAGAAGATTTAAAGGAGCTGCCGTTGGAAGTGCAGGATAATCTGCTATTGGGGATGAAATTATTTTATCTGTTGTCTCCGGTATATAAGGTAAACAGCCAATTGGATGCATCCTGTTGTGCGATACTTTTTTGCAAAGCTCTGGAACTGCGGATGAAGGAGTGTTTTGAGGAAAGCCTGAAGACCGTATTCCCGGAAGAAAAGATCAGGGGGCAGGGCAAGGGCCGGGGAAGTGTGGAGCTTCAAAACGTTAAATCAAATGAACTGACCTTAGGCGCATTTCAAACAATACTTTATGCGAAAAGGGCGGAACTGGGAAGAAGAATGGCACAGAAGGGCAAAGAGGAATACGGATATGAATGGTGGGACGCATTTGTGACAAGACTGCGGGCATGCACTGACAGAAGAAACAGGTGTTGCCATTCTGGACTGTTCAGTTGGAAGGAGCAGTCATATTTGCTGGCTGAAATGTTTAAGAGAAACAGAAGTGATTCCCAGGTGCAGATGGAAGGTATTTTGTTTGAAAGTAAAATTGGGAAAAGGCTCCGCTGATGGCATGGTGTTTAAGACAGAAAAAGGCTACGAATCATAAGGCGATAAAGAATACTTGGAGGACACCCCATGAACTATTTTTTTGTATTCCAAAATAAAACATTCCACCAAGAACATCAAGGCGGCTATTTGTGGGCTCCCCAGTATGGAAATTCTGGAAGAACAGCCTCACACTGGTCAAAGATGAAAGAAGTAAAGCGAGGAGATGTTATCATACATAGCTATAAAAAGCAGATTATAGCGATAAGTGTAGCAAAAAAAGATGTGTATGTGGCGAAAAAGCCCGTAGAGCTTTCCAATGATTGGCAGACAGATGGGTGGAGAGTGGACACTCAATATATCGTATTTCCCAATCCAATTATTACATCGAACTATATGGAAGAGCTTTTGGAATTGCAACCACAGACAAGTGCGCCCTTTAATAGACTTGGGAGAGGTAATACTGGATATTTATTTGAAGCAACTAGAGAAATGTATGAATTCATTATTGCTCAGACAGCGACATACCCACAAAATGAGAATGCACTAAAACAAGCATTGGAGTTGGTAAATCAGATAGAGCATCCTCAAAATAAAGTATCTGAGGTCGAAGTTGTAATGGAATTGGAAGCATTTAAGGCAAATATTTTATCTGTTGATAAATTAGCAATTCTACTAAAGGAAACAAAGCCGCATAAATCGCAGAAAACGGAAGTAGAAGTACTTTATCGAAGCCCATATTTGAAAAAAATGGTTAAGAGGATGGCCAATGGTATCTGCCAAATGTGTGGTGAAAAAGCGCCGTTTTATGATAGAAATAATGAGCCGTATTTAGAAGAACACCATGTGAAGCAACTGGCAAAGGGAGGAAGCGATACAATGGATAATGTAGTCGCAATCTGTCCGAATTGCCATAGAAGAATTCATGTACTTAAAAAAGATGAAGATATTATAATTTTAGAAAAAATGGCAAAACAAAATAATAATAGATATCAAAGATTGCTTGCATACATTGAAAAGATGCAAAATGAACAAAGCATAAATAGTTTGGATGAAGATATGCTACAGCTTATGGAACTACAAAATGAGGATTCCCCAAATACTAATAGATCGAATTAATCATCGAGAGGTAAAAATGCTATGGATAGAAAGTCGATATTTGCTTGGGTAAAACAAAGCTATGGCACAGCTCCAGAATATTTATGGCAGGATACTCCGTGGAATGCTGTGCTGAGAAACAGTGAAAGCAACAAATGGTATGCCATTATAATGAAGGTTGAAGAAAGCAGATTGGGTATTCCAGGAAACCAACTGATCGATATACTTGATATTAAGTGTGATCCAAATCTGATCGGGGCTCTCCGGCAGCGCCCTGGTTTTTTCCCAGGCTATCATATGAATAAAAACAGTTGGATTACGATTCTTCTTGATGGTACTGTCCAAGAGGAAGAAATTAAAAATCTGATAGATTTAAGCTACCAGCTCACCCAGCCGAAAAAGAAGGCCAAAAAAGTGGAGATAAGAAAATGAACGTGATTGGAGAAAAGGTGAAAAGTCCCAAATTAGGTGTTGGAACAGTAATTGAACAAGAACCTTCCCATATAACTGTTCAATTTGCGACCAAAACAAGCCAGTTTCAATTTCCTGATGCATTTGAACGCTTCCTAATAGCAGAGGACCCAAAGATACAAAATACAATGATAGAGCGAATAAATGCTACTAAGGAAGCGGAAGCTCAAAGAAGAGCAGTCGAGGATGCTGCTCGAAAAGCGGAAGAAGAGAGCAAACAGGCGGCTATACAAGAAAAAGTAAGAGGACAGAGAAAAAGGACGAAAAGTATGGATGATATGTTTTCGGAGGATTATCATGTGGACCATTTAGCGCGACACCCAATCCTTACATATCAGCAGGTTGAAGAACAGTTTGGAATTAAAATAACAGGTTTTGGACGCGGAATTAATGTAACACCATCAAAGGTGGTTCTGATTTCTTCGATAAGTAAGGCAGAGGGTAATTTTGTCTATCACGATAAGTGGACTTCCGATGGTGAATACATTTATTCAGGAGAAGGTAAAACTGGGGATCAGGCCATGAGTAAGGGGAATCTGGCAATCAAAAATGCAGCTATGGATGGTAAGGAAATCCATTTATTTGTAAAATTTTCTCCTAAGGACTACTATTACCAAGGAAAATTTGAATTGGTGAGTTATACTTATGAAGATGAGAAAGGTGAAAACGGATGTACTCGTAAGGAGTACAAATTCCGTTTGAAAAAGGTATAGAGATGGAAGAAATAGTTGATGTTGTTGCCGCACTGATTTGGGATAAAGATAAATTTATGATTTGCCAGAGACCAGCACATAAGGCGAGAGGATTGTTGTGGGAATTTGTAGGCGGGAAGGTTGAGGCTGGTGAAACAAAACAGGAAGCCCTTATCAGAGAATGCGAGGAAGAATTGGCAATAGAGCTTTCTGTAGAGGAAGAATTTATGTCTGTAGTACATGAGTATCCGGATATAAAGGTTCGCCTGACATTGTTCAATGCTGCAATTAAAAATGGAGCGCCTCAAAAGCTGGAGCATAATGATATAAGATGGATTCGTAGAGATGAGATTCCCCAATTTGCATTTTGTCCCGCGGATATTGAGATACTGAAACGGATAATGGAAAACTAAAATTGTATCTGAAAGCTCGCCTTAGGCTAATACAGTTAAAACCATAAATACCCAATACCATAAACGACCAATACCATAATCACCCAAAAACATAAATACCTATAACCAAAAAAACAAAACCACACCCAACCTGCCGCATATCACCGCCCCTCTCTCCGAAGGCCCCTCTGATATGCAGCAGGTCAATTTTTGCCGGAGAAGGTCAAGAATGTCACATTGTTGATCTGCTCCGGCCGTTTTATACTTTACTAAAGGCTTAAAATGGCCAAAAATCCAATCAGCCACAAAAAACGGAGGAGAAAAAATAAAAATGTATCAATACGAAATGTTCGAATTAAGCCTCACCGGAGAACCGCCCCAGGGCTCCCAGGCGCTGTTCACTTTCCAAACCGTATTCCAGCTGGACGGCGAAGAAAAGACCGTAAAAGGCTTCTACGCAGGAAGCAATACTTATAAAGTACGTTTCCTCCCCAAAAAAACCGGCCGGTATTCCTGGAAAACCGAAAGCATTATTCCCTTGGAAGGACCTGTGGCAGGGGAAGAAGAATGCCTGCCGGCAAGGACCGGACGACATGGTATGGTAAAGACAGAGGGCCTTCATTTTGTTTATGAAGACGGTACGAAGTACCTGCCGTTCGGAACCACCATTTACGCCCTTGCCCACCAGAGCGAGGAGATAATTGAACAGACCATGCACACCCTGGAGCACGCCCCCTTTAATAAAGTGCGCCATTGCATTTTCCCGAAGCATTACAGATACAATCACAATGAGCCGCAGTTTTTCCCTTTTGAAAAAAATGCGGAAGGGAAGTGGGATGTGCACCGCCCCTGCATGGACTACTGGGAGCATTTTGAAAAAATCCTGGTCCGGCTGGGAGATATGGGAATAGAAACGGACTTGATTTTGTTCCATCCTTATGACCGTTGGGGGTTTTCCATAATGAGTATGGAGGAATGGAAAATTCACCTGGATTACCTGCTCCGGAGACTGTCCGCCTATCCCTTTATCTGGTGGAGCCTGGCAAATGAATATGATCTGATGTTCAACCGTACGATGGAGGATTGGTATGAGATAGAGGAATTTGTCGCTGCCAATGACTGTTATGGGCATTTGCTGAGCAATCATAACTGTGTCCATTTTTACGATTTCACCCGTCCCAATGTGACGCATTGCTGCATTCAGACGGATGGAGGTATGCATAAGGCGGCGGAGTGGCAGGAGAGTATCAAAACCGGTGGTTTTGACGAGTGCTGTTATGAGGGCAACATCGATATGGCCTGGGGAATATTTCCGCATTTGAGCTGGTGAAACCGTTTCGCGGCTGCATTCAGGGGGCCTTTGTGACCCATGGGGAAACCTATGTCTCGGAGGACGAGGTGCTCTGGTGGGCCAGGGGCGGCCGTTTGAAGGGGCAGAGCGCGCAGCGGATTGCTTTCCTGAAGGATTTTCTGTACAGCCTGCCATCCTGCATAAGCCCCTGGAAGGAGCCTTTTGTGATGGGGCCGGATGATAGGAACATTACGGCCACAGTTTTTGAGAAACCGGAGGAAGCATATGAACGGTTCCGGGCTTTGGTAAATACAGAGGAACGGGAGCTGTCCCAGGCAAAGGACGCATGCTATTATGGCCATTGCGGGGATCAGGTCTACATAAAATATTTTGCGAGGCAGTGTTGCGCTATGTGTTTCCTTACCCTGCCGGAAGATAAAAAATACGAGGTTGAGATCATCGATGCATGGGAAATGACAAGGACGACTGCGCTGGAGGAGGCCTGCGGAAGGGTCGAAGTCAGGCTGCCCGGCAAAGAAGGGATTGCCGTGATTGCAAAACAGCTGCCATAATTAATTAAACAGCTGCAATAATTTGAACGTACCGGACGTTACGTATCTTGAACGCACAATCGGGTTCCTGTATACTGGACTATACAGGGTAAAAAACGGAAACAGGCAGGTCTGCGCATTTACTGCGCAGACCGTGGAAAAACGCGGCGGCAGCAGGCATCCGGCCCACAGCGCAGCGTTTAATTGGCCGGAAGCGGTAACGGTTCTGCCCCGTCTGAACCGTTACAAAAAGACGCCCCCGTCCGGCTTCCCGGAGGGGGAAAAAGCTTCTGATATGGGGGAAGGGGCATGAAAAAGCAGGGTATGGTGAGTGTTTTTAAAAAGCTGTACATTCTTTTTGTAATCATCATAGTAATCATCTATGTGAGCACAATCATAATTTTCCTGAAATATGCGAAACAGCAGCGGAATGTGGAAATAGGCGGGATGCAGAGCGCCGTCGTCCATAATGTTTCGGCGCTGGAGCAGCAGCTGGAAATTATTTATAATCTGGAGCGCAATCTGGTCAGCGACGGAAGGATTTCGTCCCTGGTATATGACACCTCCCTGAACGGGTATGAAAGGTCCCAGCTGATGCTGGCGCTGCTGGTGAATATGCAGGGCTTTCAGTCGCTGAATAATATCATTGAGGATATCACCATTATTTTTCCCAAACAGGAGATGGAGCTGAGCGCGGTGGAGGGGCATAGCAGTAAGGAATATGTGCCCATACCCAGGAATGGGGATAATACGGCCCGCAGCCTGGTATATTGCGACGGGAAGGCGCAGATGGAGCTGCTGTACCCTCTGACCTATTCGATAGAGGAGGATTACGTCCCTGATTTCGGCGTGGGCATTACGCTTTCGGAGGATTATCTGCAGGAGCTTCTGGAGCTGTTTGGCAGCGGAGAACAGGCGGGCGCGTTTTTTGTGCTGGATGGCGGGGAAGTGCTTGGCCAGCAGCCTGTGGAGGAGGAAGCGCAGGCGCAGCTGATGGACTGCTGGTACCGGGCATGGGAGAAGCAGGGCGGAGGAGAGAGTTTTCTTGGTAAGGGAAGGTGCCTGGGGACAAGCTATCTGTTTATGTCGGAAAGCATTCCCGGCTACGGGATTACCGTGGTTGCCTACCGCAGCGGCAGAGGGATAGGAAGCTCGGCAATGGTGGCTTTGCTTATGATGGGCGTTGTGCTTTTGGTCATCAGCATACTGTTTTTTGAAATCCTCTATCAGACCAACACCGCCGTGAATAAGCCGCTGAAAAAGGTGGTGCAGGCGTTTGGGCAGGTGCAGGAAGGCAACCTGGAAATCCGGATTTTCCATAAGCCCCAGGATGAGTTCCAATACATATATTCGTCCTTCAACCGAATGGTGGAACGCATCCAGGAGCTGATCGAAAACGTGAAGGAGCAGGGCAGGCTTTTACAGAATGCGGAGCTGATGCAGCTGCAGTCACAGATCAACCCGCACTTTTTGTATAACAGCTTCTATCTGATCCGGATTATGGCTAAAAATGAGTCCTATGATCAGATTATACAGTTCGTCACCTCCCTGGCAAAGTACTACCGTTTCCTGAACAAGGAGGTGGAGCAGAATATCCCCCTAAGCCGCGAGGTGGAGCATATGGAGAATTATATCGACATCCAGCAGATGCGGTTCGGGGATAAAATCACGGTGCATAAAGGGCAGCTGCCGGAAAGCGCGGCCGGTTTCCTTGTGCCGAAGCTGATACTGCAGCCTGTCATTGAAAATGCCTATAATTATGGCATGTCGGATATTTTAAAGGACGGACAGATCGCCATCTCCTATTCCTTTAAGGATCCTTACCTTTGCATTGTAATTGAGGATAACGGAGGCGGCGGAAGCAGCGAAAATATTGAAAGAATGCGGGAATACATCCAGGATTATCAGGGCCGGGCAGCCGGACATGCGCTTTCTAATATAGAACGCAGGCTGAAGCTGGCTTACGGGGAAACAAGCGGCATCCTGCTGGAACAAAGTGAGCTGGGAGGCCTGAAGGTGACTCTGCGGATTGACATGAGGGTAACGCTGTAAGCTGTTTTATACTATTTTGAAAGGCTGGAATGGCCGCAGAAGGAGGAGGTAAAATTATGTGGAACGAAGCATTATGGCTGGGAGTGCCAAGGGCTGAGATCGAGGAAAAGAAAATATACCAGGGGGATATGAACGGGCGGTTCACTTACTACCGCCTGGATTTCATGCTGGATCAACGGGCGGAGCTGAAGGCGGATATTTCCGCCAATTCCCGCTACCGCTTGTGGGTAAACGGACAGCCGGTGCTGTCCGGGCCCTGCCGCAGCGATCAGTTCAGGCACTATTATGAAACGGTGGAGTTGGGGGATTATCTGCAAATAGGGAAAAACGTGCTTGCCGTGCAGGTGCTTCTGTGCGACAGCATGTATGTAAAAGAAGGCCCAGGGGACAACCGGGCGCCGTTAAACAGCGTAGCGACCCTGCCGGCGGGGCACAGGCTCGCCGTGGAGGGCGTGCTTAAAGGTGAGGAAGGTAATCCGTTGGGGGAGGTGACAACGGGAAAAGCTCCCTGGAAGGTATGGCTGGACAATACGTTTTTCCTTACAAAGGAACCAGTGGTGAATGGGAATATGGGCGCGCTGACGGAAAGGATTGATTTCAATGCAACGCCGGGCGGCTGGAGACTGCCGGATTTTGACGATGGCGGCTGGCGTGCCGGCGATGTGCTGGAGCCGGTAAAATGCGGGTTTGAGATGATGTTCGGCATTCTCAAGACCTTTATGATGGAGGAGCGTCCCATCCCGCTGCTGTATGAGCGTCCGGCCGTCCTTGAAAAGGAGCTGGGAGAAAGCGTTATGAGGGAAGCAGCCTACGTGACGGTGCGGCCAGGGGAACGCAGGACGCTTCTGTTTGACGGGGAAGGGCTTTTCAATGCCTATTTCCGGTATCAAATCGAAGGCGGCGCAGGGGCGGAGATTTCCTTTACCTATTTTGAGAAGTTCACGAAGGGCATTGACCATGTAAAAAGGGATGACTACATCAATGGGGAAATCGGGCAGAACGGGCAGAGGGATACAATCGTTCTGGATGGCGGCAGCCTGCTTTATGAGCCTTTCTGGTACAGGACCATGCGCTTTTTAAAGATTGAAATTCAGGCGGCGGGGGAGGAAGTGCGTTTTTACAGGCCTGCGCTTTTAAAGACCGGTTATCCTTTAAATCCCGGCTCCTATATCAGATCGGACGCTCCCTGGGTGGAGAAGGTGTATGGCATGTGCGTGCGCACCCTGCAGGGCTGCATGATGGAAACCTATATGGACTGCCCTTTCTGGGAACAGATGCAGTACCCTATGGATACCAGGCTGCAGGCGCTGTTTACCTATGTGTGCAGCGCGGATACGAAGCTGGCGGAGAAGGCCCTCCGGGATTTCCATGATTCCATGCTTCCCATGGGCCTGATTCAGGGCAGGGCGCCCAGCAACCCGAAGCAGATTATATCCACCTTTTCTTTGTACTATATTTTCATGCTGCTGGAGTATTACAGGCGTACGGGAGATACGGATATACTGAAGCGTTACCGGGCGGATGTGGACAGCATCCTGGAATATTATGACAGGCATCTCGGGCCGCAGGGACTGGTGGAAAATCTGGGCTACTGGGATTTTGTGGACTGGCAGGAAAGCTGGCATGATACCATGGGACGTCCCGCGGCGGTGCGAAAAGGCCCTTCCACCATTATTAACCTGATGTATGGACTGGCCCTGCTTGACGGGGCCGAAATCAATGAGGCCACCGGCAGGGCCGGCCTTGCGCAGGAGTACAGGGAACGGCAGAAAAACATCGCTGATCAGATCCAGAGCCTGTGCTGGGATGCTGGGCGGGGAATGTTCCGGGAAGGCCCCTCCTGTCAGGAATTTTCCCAGCATGCCCAGAGCTGGGCGGTGTTAAACGGCATGCTTTCCGGGGAGGAGGCGCGCAGGGTGATGCGCAGGACCTTTGAGGAAAAGGATGTGCTGCGCTGTTATTTTTCCACCTGCTATGAGCTGTTCCGCGCCTGTGAAAAGGCGGGCTGTTATGAGCTTACCGCCCGGCAGATGGACTGGTGGATTAAGCTGCTGGAGGAACACTGCACCACCTGCCCGGAAACACCCTCCAATTCCAGAAGCGAGTGCCATGCATGGAGCGCGCTGCCCATGTATGAGCTGATCAGCGTCATGGGAGGCATCCGCAGGGAAGCGGGCAGTCCGGCGCGGGTGGAGGTCTGTCCCCATCTGGACTATGTTCCCAACCTGGAGGGCGGCATGCTCACCGAATATGGGCTGGTTACCTTCCGCTATTATCCAAAGGATGGCGGCATGCAGTATGAGCTGGCGCTGCCGGAGGGAATGGAAGGAAGCTTCCGGGGAGCAAACGGCGTCAGCACTGTGCTGGGAGCCGGTAGAAATGAGATCTGGGAGGCTGTAAAAAAGGCCTGAAAAGCATTTGTCTTCGAACCCAGTGTCTGGTGCACCATAGACGGCGTGAAGGCAAATGCCTTTTGCAGAGTGCTTGACAGAAAGCAGAAGCCTATTTCCAGGCTTGATGCGGCAGTTTGGGTAACAGGACGGCAGTTTAGGAACAGGTCAATTTTTGAACCGGGATATCAATAAATTTACATTGTTGGATTCTATTTTCCTTTTTATACTGGCCTTAGATGAAAAACACAGCCGGCAAGGCAGCGGGCGGTACTGGCCCAAAAAGCGGCAGGAGTGAGAAGAAACTATGTACAGTGTTTTGATTGTTGATGATGAAAAAATGATCCGGGATGACGTATACGGCCTGCTTTCCATGGAGGAATCCATGGAGCTTGATCTGACGACGGCGGCCAGCGGGGTAGAGGCGCAGGCCATCCTGGAAAAAAGGAAGATAGATATCGTGATTATGGATATCAACATGCCGCAGATGTCAGGTCTGGAGCTGTATGATATCGTCAGGGAAAGATGGCCTTTTTGTAAGGTCATCTTTCTCACGGGCTATTCTGATTTTGACTATGTGTATAAGGTCCATAAGCATGCAAAATATGTGCTGAAGGCGGAGGAGGATGAAAAGATACTGGAGGCTCTGCGGGAGTCTGTGGAAGAAATCGAGAACAGCCTCCTGCTGGAACGCCTGACCGATCTGCAACGGGAACAGCAGAAGAAACCGCTGCTCCATGAAAGAAGCATGTTTTTAAGGGAGCTTTTCGAAGGATACAGAAGCCTGTCCCAGCTTACCGGGGAGCTGTCGGTACAGCTTGGGATCAATCTGGATCCGGAAAAAGAAGTGTATTACCTCCTCCTCAGGCATGAAGCCTGGTACTGTGAGAATTACCAGGAGCAGCAGAATAGCACCCAGGACTGTTATCAGCTGCTGGAACGGTATTTCCTGGATTTCATGCGGGGCGCCTTTTTTGAATACAACAAGAATTACATCGTACTTCTTCTCCAGCCTGAAAAGCTGCTGCACGAGGAAACCATTGTAAAAATGCTGGCCGGCGCGGGGGAGCTGTTCCAGAAGGCGCTGAAAAAGAACCTGGGCAGGACGGTATCCATCCTGGTGGGGGAACGGCCGGTCACCCTGTCACAGCTATTGCAGGAATTTATCGGCATATGCGACCGTATGATCTGGCTGTCCGGGGAAGAGCTGGTGCAGGAGGGCCTGCAGAAGGAGGCACTCGCCAAAGAAACCCTGCCGGAACACAAAAAGCAGGAGCTGATGCAGATGCTGTGGCGGCTGGAATATTATCTGGAAGGGATGGAGGAAGAAAATTCCCTGAATGTGCTGCGTCAGCTGCAGACAGAGCTGCAGAGCGTCAAGAGCATGCATGATCTGTTCGCGCTGGAGGCATACTGCACCATCAGCTCCCGACTGATCGGCTGGATCAAGCGCCTGGAGCTGCACGAGGAGCTGGCCTTTCGGGTAGGCACCCTGAATTTGTACAATGTGTCAATGCATGCCAACTGGCAGGATGCCTTCGGCTACCTGCGGCATGTGGCGGAGAGCATTTTTTCCCTGAAAAACCAGAGTGTGGAAAAGCAGACCGAGGACGTGGTGAACCAGGTGAAAAAGTACATTGTGGAGCATCTGGACGGCGACACCTCCCTGTACAACCTGGCGGAGCAGGTACATTTCAGCCAGGAATATCTGCTGCGGATTTTCAAGAAAAAAGAAGGGATTACCATCCTTCAGTATATCAATGACTTAAAGCTGGCTGCGGCCAAGCAGCTGCTCACGGATTCGGAGCTGCAGGTAAGAGAGATTGCGGACCGGCTGGGCTTTGCCAGCCAGGGCTATTTCGGTCGTTTTTTCCGGAATAAGACAGGCCTGACGCCCAATGCCTACCGGGAAGCGGAAAAGAGGAAACAATAATTATGGAAGACAATACAAGATATCTGGTACGCTGTGAAGAAGCCTCCGACTGGGTCCGCCATGTGGATGAGGGCACCCAGATCGTGAATGATTTCTATCTGCCCCAGGGACCTTTTGAAAAAAATGAAATGAGCGATACGATCTATCACGCAGGGACAAAGGTGAACTATCATGAACACCCCAGGGCTATGAAACCTTTTTTATTGCCAGGGGCTCCGTAGAGTGCACCATCCGCGGCAAAAAGGCAGTGGCGCAGACCGGGGATATCGTACACCTGCCGCCCTATACCCCTCATGGCTTCGTATTTCTGGAGGAGGGCACCATCTGGCGGGAGCTGTTCCAGGAAATTAACATGCAGCAGGGAATCCTGAACAAAAACATGATATTGAAGCACTATCCTGATTTATATGAGGATCCGGAATTTATCGGGATGTACCGGGAGGCTAACGGATCCTTTGTCCGGGAGAAGGAGGTGCAGGACATCGCACCAGTAGTTCCCAAAAGTGAAATCCCGGAAATCCGGGAGCCGGGCTTTGCCTGGGCCAGGCACTGCGGCGACGGCTGGGAGCTGAAGCTGAAGGTGGGCCGTTTTGAGTGCAACGGGGCAAAAGAGGTATGGGAAGCGAATCTGGATGCGGGTATTACCATAGAATACCAGGATCCCCACCCTTATTTTGAGCTGTATTATATTACGAAGGGCAGGGTGAGGTTTACCATTCTGGAGGGCTTTGCGGACGAGGCTGTGTTCGTAGCCGAAGCGGGGAGCATTGTACGGATTCCGCCCTATGCGAAACATAAAATTGAAGTGGTGGAGGCAGCGCAGCTGTTCGACAACGGATGTGAAATCCGGCTGATGAGCATGCTGGAGGATCTGGCGGCCATACGGGCGGCGAGACCACAGGCGCTGGAGGATCCGGTAATGAAAAAGAAGCTGCTGCGAAAATATAAATGCTTCGTCACCGCATTTTATAAAAAGGCCTGAGTATTGCAGAAAAGGGGAAAAGGGATGGAATTAAAAAAGCGTGTCAGAACATACAGCGGGACAAAGGAAAACGCGCCCGGCGAACTGGAATTACGAAACCGTAAAATTGCCCGGAGGACTGCGGCAGAAGGAATCGTATTGTTAAAAAATGAAGGCGTGCTGCCTTTAAAAAAAGGGGCGAAGGCCGCTTTATTTGGAGGCGGCGCCGTGGGGACAATCAAAGGAGGAACCGGTTCAGGAGATGTGAATGCCCGTGAGACTGTGAGCATTTACCAGGGCTTTGTGGATGCGGGAATCCCCCTTACCAACAGGGACTGGCTGGAGGAATATGCAGAGATTTACCGGCAGGCCAGAGAGGACTGGAAAGAAGAAATACTTTCGGAAGCGGCCAGACGGGGGAAGGGCAGGTTCTTTGAGGTATATTCCTCCCATATTTTCCGCATGCCTGCCGGAAGCGCGTTGAAGCAGGCGGATGTGGAGGGCGCTGACGTGGTGTTTTACGTGTTCAGCCGCACCGCGGGCGAGGATGCGGATCGTTTCCTGGAGCCGGGGGATTATTATCTGACGGAGGAAGAAAAAGCGGAGCTGGCCTTTCTGGATGCCGCCTGTGAAAATCTGGCGGTCATTTTAAATACGGGAGGCGTCATTGATCTGCAGGATATCCTGGGTCTGACCCATTTGAAGGGGCTGGTGCATATTTCCCAGCCCGGCATGGAGGGCGGCAATGCGCTGGCGGATGTGCTGACGGGGAAGGTTACGCCCGGCGGAAAGCTCACCGGCACCTGGGCGAAGGATTATGGCGATATCCCCAATGCGGAAAATTACAGCCACAACAACGGCGATGTGCAGAAGGAATATTATACGGAAGGGATTTATGTGGGCTACCGCTATTTTGACAGCTTCCGGAAGGAAACGGCATATCCCTTCGGCTTCGGGCTGTCCTATACAAGCTTTTCCATACGGACGGAGGAGGTCTGCCCGGAAGAAAAGGGCGGGGCTTACGTGACGGTGACGGTAAAAAACACCGGAGATACCTGGGCGGGCCGGGAGGTAGTGCAGGTATATCTCTCCTGTCCCCAGGACGGGCTGGAAAAAGAATACCGCAGGCTGTGCGGTTTTGCCAAAACGAAGCTTCTGGAGCCGGGAGAGGGCGAACAGCTGCGGATTCCAATCCCTTCTAAAAATATGGCCTCCTTCTCGGAAGAAAAATCAGCCTGGATAGTGGAAAAAGGACAGTACGGCGTTTGGGTGGGAAATTCCTGCGCCGACCTGGAAATCTCCGGCGTGCTGGAGGTAGAGGAGGATACCGTTATTGAAGCGGTGAAGCATATCCTGCCTTTGCAGGAGCCTTTAAAGGAGCTGTCCTGTCCCAAAGACCTGCGGCTTTTGCTGGAGCGGGCCTGGAAGGAGGAAGCGAAGGCGCGGGGCATCCTTCCGGTCACCTGTGTTCCCGTAAAGGAAACCGCCGGGAGCTACCCTGTGACGGAGGCGGAAAAAATGGCGGAGGAGCTGACTGCAAAGCTTTCGGAGGAACAGCTGACGGCCATGGTTATCGGGGAAATCAGCAAAGGACAGGGGCAGGCGCTTGGCTCCGCGGGCATTATGGTGCCGGGAGCCGCCGGAGAGACCAGCAGCTGTCTGGAGGAAGCATACGGAGTGCCCGGAGTGCCTATGGCGGACGGCCCGGCAGGGCTGCGGCTGATGAAATCCTATGAGGTGGATCGAATACCGGGCGGATCGCAACAGGGGATTTGGGGCGCTGAGGGCGGTATTTTCGCCGATCAGACGGTGCATGAAAATACGGATACCTATTATCAGTACGCCACCGCCTTCCCGGTGGGCACCCTTCTGGCGCAGACCTGGGATACCGGGCTTGTGGAGGAAGTGGGCCGGGCCGTGGCGGCGGAAATGGAAGCCTTCGGAGTGAGCTGGTGGCTTGCCCCTGGCATGAATATCCACAGAAACCCGCTCTGCGGCAGAAATTTTGAGTATTTTTCCGAGGATCCGCTGTTAAGCGGCAGTATGGCGGCGGCCATTACGAAGGGGGTTCAAAGCTGTAATGGCGTGGGAACCACCATCAAGCATTTTGCCTGCAATAATCAGGAAGACAACCGCATGGGCTGTGACAGCATCGTTTCCGAAAGGGCGCTCAGGGAAATCTATCTGCGGGGCTTTGAAATCGCGGTGAAGACGGCGCAGCCCATGGCGATCATGACCTCCTATAACCTGATTAACGGCGTGCATACAGCCAACAGTAAGGATCTGTGCACCGTGGCGGCGAGGGAGGAATGGAATTTCCAGGGGATTATCATGACGGACTGGACGACGACGATGCCCCGGGGCGGCAGCAGCGCCTGGGGATGTATAGCGGCGGGGAACGATCTGATTATGCCGGGCTGTGAGGGGGATAAGGAAAGTATCCTGAAGGCCCTTGCGGAAGGAACTTTGGACGGGGAGGAGCTGAAGGCCTGCGTGAAGCGGATGCTGCGTGTGATTTTTCAGACAAACGCCTTTGAGGCTTCGCTTCCCTATGAGGCGGGCCGGTAAATGTGTACCGGCCGGAAGGAGAAAGAAAATGGATAATTATGTGGTTAAGACAGCCTCCGGAAAGGTCAGGGGCTTTGCGGAGGACGGCCAGATCGCTTTTCTCGGCATCCCCATGCGCCAGTCCCGTGGGAGAACTGCGGTTGAAACGGGCGGTTCCGGTAAAGCCCTGGGAGGGCGTGCTGGATGCGATGGCATACGGCCCCAAGGCGGTGCAGTATAATGACGGCGTATGCGAAGGCTCAGAGGACTGCCTGACCTTAAATATCAGAAGACCCATGGAGGGAGAGAACCTTCCGGTATTGGTTTATATCCACGGCGGCGGCTACAACTCCGGCTGTGCCTCCGACGAGCTGTACCACGGCAAATCCTTTGTCAGCCACGGGATTGTATATGTCAGCTTCCAATACCGTCTGAACGTCTTCGGTTTTTATGATTTTACCGGCTATCCTGGCTGTGAAGAGTTTGACAGCAACTGCGGCCTGTCGGACCATATTGTTGCCATGCAGTGGATTCATGAGAATATCCGGGCCTTCGGCGGCGATCCGGAAAGGGTGACGATAGCCGGGGAATCCGCCGGGGGAACGTCCATGATAGCGCTGATGGCCGCGCCGGGCGCAAAGGGCACCTTCGGGCAGGTAATCGCTTCCAGCGCCCTGCCGGACTGCTTTTTTACCAAAGAGACGGCAAAGAAAACATTGATTTTGGAGGAATGGGTGGACAGTGCTGATCTGCCGAGACTGAAGAAAATCGATGCCTATGAGGTACTAAAGGGAAACGAATATGTGGCAAAAGAGCATCAGTACCGCAATCCCGGCATTTTCCTGCCTACCGTTTCCATTGACGACCTTTTGCCGGAAAGGCCCCTGGAAGCGATAGCGCGGGAGAAGGAACCGGCTGATGATTGGCTCCAACCTTCATGAAGGAACCATGTTTGTCCGCCCGGAACAGACGAATTTCCCCAATTCCTGGGATATGGTAAAGGAAATGTTTGTGAAGAACCACAACGAGGCGGGCTTTGCGCGGATCAAGGATTATTATGAAAAGCAGGAAATGAAGGCAGTGTCAATGGAGTGGAGATGGCTTTCATCAATTTTGCCACGGATTATGCGTTCCAGATGCCTGCGGTGAGGACGGCGCAGGCCCAGAAGGGCCATGGCCCGGTATGGATGTACCGTTATGAATTTATATCGCAGATGGCGCGCAAGACAGGAATGCTTTGTTCCCACGCCATGGATCTGCCCTGCGATTTCAACTGCCTGGAATTCGGCTTCAGTGCGTTTGTATTTCAAGATGAACCGAAGGAAACGGTGGAGAAGATCGTCAATGATGTACATCTGCGCTGGGTGAACTTTATCAAGACAGGCGATCCCGGGCAGGACTGGCCGCAATATGCAGGCTATGACTCCCCGGTCATGATCTATGACCGCACGAGCGGGGCGCGCAGCTTGACAGGACAAAGCTGATGGATGTGTGGGGTGATATGAGGTTTTATGAGGATTAGGAAAGCTGTGCGCCCGGAATCCTGAAAGGGCGGCGGCTTCGGAGATGAAATAAAAGTACGGATCCGTCATGGCGGTCATTAGCTGACTGCTGTGGCGGATCTGTTTTTTATAGGAAATTCCTGTTAAAGTTTGCCCATAACCGCCGCCATTTCATATCCGAAACAATGCAGAATGGATTCTCTCCAACGGTTGAAGGAAAGAAAAAGATTATGTTTTTATTTGGAGATAGCTCTGTGCAGCCGTTGGACGGATTTATGGTTTCTGTAATGAGTTTGTTATCTTCATGCCTGTTGTAATGAAACGTGCCAGAACCGCCATCATAAGGAAATATCCATTGCGTATACATTTAAAGCGTGCTATAATTGAGCCTGTAACCAATGTGAGCAGGGATAAACTGATATGAGCAGGGTTATTCTAATGTGAGCAGGAAAGCAAAAAATTATAAAAAACGCTGCTTTGTTGGAAATTGCTGAGTGGCGGCAAACATAAGAGCGGGCGTGCCATGCTGGAGGGCAGGAATGGAAAAAGATAATTTGCTGAGCGAGCTGATTTATGAATACTACGAATCGCGTATCCTTTTTGGCATGTATCGGTATGGGGATCAGTTACGGTCGGTTTCACAAATCTGCGCTTCGTTTGGGCTGGCTCGGAATACGGTTCAGGCTGCTCTGAATAAACTGGAGGCAGCAGGGTACATAAAAACAGAACAACGGAAGATGGCCAGTATAGTGTACCAGGGAACGGAGGAAAACTTCAGGGAGAATGCCATAAAGTATTTTGTACCGCGCAGAGGGACACGCTTATCCGACAGGGACCTCTGCTGTTCTCTCCGGTCTGGGAGAGGGGATTGAGGAACTTTGAGCGGAGTATCTCAGAGGGCACATATAGGAAAACGAATCCAACTGAGATATTGGGCGGGGATCCAACAAAGCTGTATTATGATGTCCTGAGAACATTCAACAATCACTTAATGGACAGTCTGTACTGGCAGTTTTTGCGTTATCTCAATTATTTTTATCCAAATAAAGAGTATGGAATGGGCGATTATATGGAAGACGGCCTTTTGTCAGTTGAGAAGGCCAACCGCATGAAGGCGGAGACGGATGCTTACTATTATGAGAACTTCCTGGAAGTCCTGGCGTTTGTTGATTCAATCTCCGAGGAGCATCACTTGAAGGACGTGCAGCAGATTCCGTTTACATGGATGATCTACCGGAAACGGCCGCAGGTGCGGTATACCCTGGCAGCCACCATCATTCGGGAGATTCTCTGGGAGGTCTATCCCGTTGGCAGTTATCTGCCGTCCCTGCCTAAAATGGCAGAACAGTATAATGTATCATTGATCACGGTACGCCGGACCCTGGATGTGCTGCATTCACTGGGAGTGACTAAAACCTATATGGGGGTCGGGACCCGGGTCTGTATGGAACCCATCAAGCCGGATATACTTGACACGCGGGAAATTCAGGAGAATATGATGCTGCACAAGGAGGGAATGGAACTTCTCTCCCTGACAGTCTATAATGTAACTCTCTTTACTCTGGAATCGATTACCGGGGAAAAGAGAGAAGCTTTACTGCAGGAAATCGGCAGGCTTCGCGGTAAAAATAACAATATTCTGTGTATTGATGTCCTCTTAAAGTTTATCTCCACCGAAGTTCCATCTGCATTCTTAAGGGAGTGTTATGGTAAATTGAGGGAGCTGATGGCGTGGGGATATATTTTCTATGCTGTGTTGAGAGGATCCGGAGAGCAGCCGGATACGGATTTGAACAATTTTATTACCCGGCTGGAAACAGATATGATGGCGGATAATTGGACTGCGTGTGCAGGATCGTGGCAGGCGTTTATTGAGGACAGGCTGGACTTTTTACGCTCAAGGTTTCCGCTGGGGAACCGCCAGGATGAGATATGACGTGCGGTGGCGAAAAGGTTCGTGTATCGTAAAATATGAGAGAATTTGGAGCCAGGCGCGATGAGTAGAGAGAAAAAACCCCCATTAAAGCTATCAAAACTATCACTGATTATCTGCATCGTGGCATTTATTTTTTCGGGTATCAGCATCTGGATTTCTTATGGAATGAATGAAAATGCGCAGCGGATGTATGAACATCCGTATACTGTTTCAAACAGCGCCAGGGCGATGCGGTCGCGGCTGTGGGATATGAAAAGTTTTTCCGGGATCCTTCTGACGCATGAATTTCATACAAAGGAGGATAAGGAATCCTTCTTCCAGGCGCGTTACGACATGCAGAACGGGGAGATTGAAACGATTCAGCAGTCTGACCGCCCCAGGATGTAGATGCCCTCAGGGAGGCAATGGATGCCCTGATCGAAGTCCAGACGAAAGCGTGCGGCTATGCGGAGGGCCATTCATCGGATGAAATCCAGGAATATATGGATACGAATGTATATCCGTGCTATGACCGGGTCAGCGACTGCCTGACGGTGATCATTAATTTTGCGGATACCAAGATATATAGTTTGAAGGAGCAGGTGCAGAAGTCCGGGATTGCGGCCACCATCGTTTCCCTGATGATTGCTTTTTCAACCATCGGGCTGACAATCCTCTCTAACCGGCAGGAGCGGCGCAATATCGACGCTGGATCGCAGGGAACATGAGCTGAAGGATGCGCCTATCTGCCTGCGAAAGACGCCAAAGGATTTTCTCTCCCGGATGTCCCATGAGATACGGACGCCCATGAACATCATTGTGGGCATGACGACGATTGCGGGAGCAAACCTGGAGGATAAGAACCGGGTAAAGGACTGCCTGTCGAAGATCGCATTTTCCTCCAAGCATCTTTTGTCGTTGATCAATGACATCCTCGATATGTCGAAAATTGAAGAGGGAAAACTCACTGTCAACAATGAACTGTTCAGGCTGCCCCAGATGTTTGAGGCGATCGTTCCAGCGATCTACTCCCAGGCAGAGGCAAAGGGGAGCGTGTTTGAATGTAAATTTGATGGCATGGTGTCCGATACGGTCATTGGCGACTCCCTGCGGATCAATCAGATTCTGCTCAATCTGCTCTCGAACGCAGTGAAATTTACACCCGCAGGCGGAATCATACGCTTGAGTGTGAGCCAGGCGCCTGTAAAAAATGGGAGGACCAGGCTCACCTTTAAGGTGGAGGACAGCGGGATTGGCATGAGTGAAAAATTCCAGCAGCATCTCTTCACCCCATTTGAGCAGGAAGACGGCACAGTGTCCAGGAAATACGGCGGCACCGGCTTAGGGATGGCGATCACTAAGAACCTGGTCAGTTTACTGGGAGGCGTGATCTATGTAAAAAGTAAGCAGGGGGAAGGAACTTCGTTTACGGTGCCGGTGAGAGGTTCCGGAGGAAGATGAAGGGCAGGAGAGCGGCGTCCTGGACGATCTCAAGGTGCTGGTGGTGGACGATGATGAGAGTTCCTGCACCCACGCGGGCATGCTGCTCAAAAAGATGGGGATTGATGCGGAGTGGGTTCAGCAAGGCAGCGAAGCCATACAGATGGTGTTAAAGGCCCATGAGGAGTACCGCGATTACAATGTATGTCTGATAGACTGGAAAATGCCGGGCATGAATGGAATCGAGGTAACCCGGCGGATCCGCAAGGAGCTTGGGCCGGACACGCTGGTTATTATCATCTCTTCATATGACTGGAGTGAAAATCGAGCACAGGCAGCTCACGCCTCATTGCCGTTGCCAGTTTGAATCCTCTACCAGGTTTTGGCGTCCGCCACCCGCAAGGATCATGCTGTGACGGAGGCGTCCAAAGGCTCAACCGTATCATTTGAGGGAAAGCGTTTCCTGCTGGTGGAGGACAATGAACTGAACCAGGAAATCGCGGTGGAGATTTTGAAAGGGACAGGCGCCGAAATCCAATGTGCGAGAGACGGGAGAGAGGCGGTTGACGAGTTCAATACCTCTTCAGCAGGTTATTACGACCTTATATTGATGGACATACAGATGCCGGTTATGGATGGATACGAGGCGACGAGGGCCATACGCCTCAGCAATCATGAGGATGCTGGCCGTGTACCGATTCTCGCCATGACAGCGAACGCATTTCGGGAAGATGAGGCGGCGGCATTGGCGGCGGGAATGAACGGCCATATTGCGAAGCCGATTGAAGTGGACATGCTTTACAGGAAGATATTGGAACTGTTATAGGAGTGATGTGAATCACCATCGCCGGGAGAAAATTATGTTGAAGAAAATACGGAATATGAAACTAAAGTCCAGGCTGTTATTATCGTATGCGGTAGTAATCGCAATATGTCTGTCGGCCAGTGTTGCCGCTCTGTTCCTAATGAATCGGATTGGCGATAATCTTTCCTCTTTTTATAAAAATAACTACACAGTGACGGTCAATGTGTGGATGGCCAAGAGGGAGATGCAGGCTGCTCGGGGGGATATCTTAAATGCCGTTTTGGATTCTGATGCGGAAGAGTCCATGCAGTTCATTGAAAATGCGAAGGAAAGCCTCAGAAACATGCGTGCGACATTTCCCGTAATCCGTAAATCCTTCAAAGGGGACATTGCGATGGTGGACCGGGTGGATGAGCTGCTGCAGCAGGCAATTGTCTACCGCGACCAGGTATTCGGACTGGTGGAGACGGGAAAAACGGATGAGGCCTACGAGGTCATGAAGTCAAACTATGTTCCGATTCTGAATCAAATGGCGGATCTTCTCCAGCAGATCGCGGATGTGGCGGGGGAGAACGCACGGACCATGGTGAAGGAAGGGGAATATGCGCAGACATCGGCGATCATTGTCATTATGCTCATCATGGCTCTTAGCATCATGGCTGCGGCGTTGTTGGGTATTTATATTTCCAATAGCATCCGGAAGCCTGTGAAGGAGATTGAGGACGCTGCCGTCCAGCTGGCAAACGGCAAGCTGGACGGAGTGCATGTTACCTATATGTCAAGAGATGAGTTGGGGCAGATGTCGGACAGTATACGGGATTTAATCAGCTACCAAAAGACGATTATTGAAGATATCAGCGATATCCTTGGCGATATGTCCGAGGGAAATTTTAAAGTCCAATCCAATGTAAAAGAATACTACAGGGGACGTTATGACTGCATCCTGGTGGCAATGCGGAAGCTGCGGAACAGACTCAGCAATACCCTTGGGCAGATCAGCCAGTCCGCAAGGCAGGTCGCGGATGGCAGCGAACAAATATCCTCAGAAACACAGCTCCTGGCCATCGGGGCTGAGGAACAGGCCTGTTCAATTGAAAAGCTTGCTGCAGCCGTAAATGAGATATCTGAGCATGTCAGGGAGACAAAGGAGAACGCGAATGAAGCGCGCGGGCAGACGGACCAGGCAGGTGAACAGGTCTTTGAGAGCAACCAGCAGATGCAGGAAATGATCCGCGCAATGAACATAATCAGTGAAAAGTCCAGCGAGATCTACAAGATTGTGAAGACAATTGAGGATATCGCATTCCAGACGAATATCCTGGCGTTAAATGCTTCTGTGGAGGCGGCAAGGGCCGGTGAACCGGGCGCGGGATTTGCGGTGGTCGCGCGGGAAATCCGTGCTCTGGCGGATAAGACAGCGATTGCCTCCAAAAACACGGCGGCATTGATCGAGGAATCGGTGTCGGCGGTAAAAAATGGAGAAAAGGTTGCCCGCGCAACGGCCGATTCACTGTTGCAGGTTGTCAAGAGCACAAAACAGGTTGTTTTGGTTGTGGACAGGATCGCTTCTGCTACAGAGAATGAAAATGTATCCATTTCCAATATCACAGCGGAGGTGAGCCAGATCTCAGATGTGGTGCAGAATAATGTCTCGACATCCGAGGAGTTGGCGGCCGCCAGCGAGGAGTTCTCCACGCAGGCGCAGATACTTGGCAATATGATTGGGCAGTTTAAGCTGTATGAAGAGAATTAGGCGGTATAAGGACGGGTGGAAGAGGCCCGTCCTTTTTGAATGTAATTTTAAGCAGGCAAAGACCAGTGCGGCCGCGCGGGAAGAACACGGCAGCTATTTTCACCGGAAACGGATACAAATTTCGAATTGTACAAAACTTTTCATCCTTTTCATTATACTATAAGGATATATTTATCTTCTTACAGGAAAGGAGACCATAAAAATGGCGTGTCGATTAAAAATAATTTCCGGTGTTACTATTTTTTGTATCCTTACCGGATGCGGAAGAAGTTATGCAGATGGTTTATCTGTTTCCGGCTCTTCGAAAGATTTTAATGAGAGCGGGACTTTTTATGAGCAAGACAGCGAAAACAGAGACAGGGGAAATGGTAATAGTTATTTTAGTAACTTTTCGGTTGCTGGTTCCTCTGAAGATTATCATATGAAGGGGACACTTCATATGGAAGGTGTGGAAGAAAATGAAACCTGGGAGCGCATAGCAATTGTAAAGTCGAAAAAAAATACAACCATAAATTTAGAGGGAACCCTTGAAAACGAAACGGGCAGTATAAATATCAGATATCTTGCGCCGGATGGTTCGGAAAATCTTATATTTAGTGATGAAGGTACAATTAACCAAAATGTAGAGATAAAAAAAGGAACAGGTGAAATCTTTTTTGTTGGGGAAGAAGAGGAAAACAGTATTGATTTTGATTTAAAGATTTGCTTTCCTGAGGAGGTGCATCTGACTCTTGTGCAAAACAGCTTAAGTGATTTGGTTGAACCAATTCTGGATGATATTATTCCGGATGAAATAATCCCGGACGAAATAATTCCGGAGGATAATGATCAAAAACAATATTGGAGAACGGCTGATGATTGGGATATGGATAACTGGCCGGATGGTTTCGGCAGGATAAATAAGGGACTTTATGCAAAAGATTTAAGTATTCAACTTCCGGTCGATAATCCGGGTACAGCAGTGATAGAAGCTGAAACTAAAAAAGGCAGGATAGACCTGAAAATCGTGGATGAAAAAGGCAATACCTGTTTTAATAAAGAGAACATGGGTTCCGATAAATATGAAGTCTTTTTTAACCATGCCGGTAATTATCTCATTATAATTAACGCTGAATGCCACACTGGCAGTTTCAATATAAGCATGTCCGGGGAAAAGGAATAACCAGATTGTAAATAAGGGAGGCACCTGCCGTGTGATGCCTTCTTTTTTATACATTTTTCCAGTGAATAAAAAGTCAAAGTTGTATTCTGGTTTTTAATCATATAGAATATAGACATCAATTATCTTATTCCCGTTTGCAGAAGGAGAATATTATGTATAAAATTGGAATCTGTGATGACAGCAAGCTTACATGCACAGAACTTGAAAATATGCTGAGAGACATTATGCAGGGCCTGAGAATAGAAGCAGAAATTGAACCATGGTATTCCGGAGAATCGTTATGCAAATATCTGGAAGCCGGGAACCGGTTTGATCTGATTTTTCTGGATATAGAACTGTTAAAGTTAAGTGGGATTGATGTTGGAAACTACATCAGGAATTATCTGGATGATTTAAAAACCAGCATAATTTATATCTCTTATAACAGAAGTTATGCAATGCGGCTGTTCAAAATACAGCCGCTTGATTTTCTGGTAAAACCGCTGCAATACAATTCGGTCAGAGAATCGGTTGAGATGTTCCTGAAACGCGCCGGAAGAAAGAAGACATTTCTTGAATACCGGACAGGTAATAATTACTGCCGGGAAATGTGTGAAGATATCATATATTTAACCAGTGATAATAAGAAAATCCATTTGATTACAATAGCAAATAAGGAGATAGAATTTTATGGAAAACTCAAAGCGCTGAAATCACAGCTGCCTTCTAATTTTATTCAGATCCATCAGTCTTATATTATAAACGAGGATTATATGGTAGAAATCAATTATGAGCAGGTCCAAATGTCAAATGGCGCTATTTTGAATATCAGTAAACCATACCGGGTGGAGGTACGAAACCGGCTGTTGAGAAAATAGAGGGATTTCATTATGAGAATCAATGATGTGGTAATTACAGCAATATCCAATTTATTTCGTGTTTATATATGCTGGAAATTTATTCGGTTTTTCTTTGATGAAAGAAAAGTGGAAGCCAGGACAGAGAAAGCCGTCTATTTCATCTTTTATATAGGAACACTGCTGTTTTTTGTCTGTTTGCAGTCCCATGGAATCAATCTGATTGTTAACCTGGCTGGAATCTTTTTGCTTACCCTGATTTATAAGGGAAGCCTGAAAAAGAAAGCCCTGGCAGCTGTATTAATTTATATAATGAACTGTGGATGCGATACCCTGGCCTATTTCCTGTTCCTGAATTCCAACCAGGATATACCGGAAACCCAGAACTTTTCCATAGTCACAGATCTCCTGCTGTTAATTTGTGTGATTGCAGCCGCCGGAATTCTTGGAGATAAGGCAAAAAAGGAGTTGGAAAAAGGCTTTTGGGTTCTGGTAATGATTCCTGTCCTGAGTATATTGATGATTGTGGGAATTGGCACCCTTGGGCTTTCAAGACAGGGCATTATGCTGTGTATAGGCGTTGGCACGCTGATTATAAATATGGTTGTATTGTATCTATATAATATGCTGCAGGAAGCGCACCAGAACTTCTATGAGAAAGAACTTTTGCAGCAGCAGATAAAAGTATATTCAAATCAACTGGAAACCATATCGCAGACCCAGAAAAAAATACGCCATGTCAGACATGACATCCAAGGAAATTCATAATGGCCTCGCAGCTGATAAAAAGGAGGAACTCCTGGCTTATTTGAAGGAAATGGAAGAGGCAGTAGTTAATCCCAAAGAACATGTCTGCACGGGGAATTATAAAATTGACGGTATTTTAAATTATATGCTTGAAAAAGCGGAGAACGAACTTAAGAAGGTTGAGGTAAAAGTAAAGATTCCTGAATGGTTGCATATGGACACGTTTGATCTTGTAATTATCATTGGCAATCTTCTTGATAATGCCATTGAGGCCGCCAGGCAGACGGATGAAAAATATCTGTCTTTCAAAATGACGCTGGAAAAGGGTGTCCTTTTTATTGATGCAGCCAACAGTTACTGCGGAGTAATAAAAATAAGAGAAAGTAAAATCCTGACATCAAAAAGAGATCCGGGAGATCATGGTTTCGGCCTGGAAAGTGTTCAGGAAATTGTCAGAAAACATGACGGAGTGACAGATGTAACGTATGGCAGGGACACGTTTAAAGTAAGAGTAATGATTTACATGAAATCGGTTCGGTGAAAAAGCAATAAAAAGTTTCATGCTCACATGCTATTCCTGTTCAGCCTGGTTTACAAGCATAGTTTACAAGCCTGGTTTACCGGACGAAAAAACTTGACTTTTAAATCTTACATATGTAATATATAGAGCATAACAGTAAATTGACGCACAAAAAATATTTCTTACATGTGTAGGAAAAGGAGAAAATAATTGAAAGAAAAAGGATTTGCTTCTATTTTATTCATTATGATAACAGCGGCTTTGGCAATAACCGGCTGCGTTAAAAACGCGGGGGTCACGCCTTCAGATAAAGAGGAACCTGTGAGAATAGAAAATTCCGGCATTCCCGCAGCCATAAAAGAAGAACGGACGTCGGAAGAAACAGCGGAGCTTTACCGTGACATTTACGAAAACGACGCCTCTAATCCGTCTGCCACTTCTGCCGGCAGCGCAGCCTCATACTATGACAGGCTTCCGGTCATCCGCCAAATCGTAGAAAGGCTTGGTTCTTACGGATATGCGGCCATTGACTCAGAAAACAAAAACCAGCTTAACATGGTCAATCCCGGGCTGATAGAAGACTTTTGCAGGAAAGTGGAGGAACAAAAGGAGGCCTGTGCCACACTTTTTTCAGTTATGGAAAATCTTGGCTTCATCCGTTTTGATTTCGTTACTTCAGAAGAAATGGAAGGAAAAGTCCATGTTACAAGAAGCGTCCTCTGCTGGATTGGCGGTATGCCCAGGGTTACTGATAAATACAGCTATAACGCGGCCGTATGGGAATACACAAAAGAGGGCTATCTTGTTTTTCGAAGAAAATACGCCTGTGGCATACGACGGCCCGCCCGGCTATACGGCAGTGAGGGTGAAACCCTTGGAGGAGGAATGCAGGGAACTGAACCGGCGTTATATCCTACCCATAGGCTATGGCGCCAACAATATGTTCCTGACGGACTGGAAGGAAGAAAATTTCGGGGAGCTTGATTTTTATGATCTGTTCCAGCTGCTGTACCCCTTTGTATACTATAGGGATTCTCCCTACGGGCTGACTGTTGACGGAGCAAAATATCGGGTGCCGGAGGAGGAATTCAACCGCGTGATCATGACATATTTTAATATAGATGAAGAGACCCTTCACAACAGTACGAAATATCTGGCGGAGGGAAAATACTATGAGTACCTCACAAGAAGCTTTCTTGATTATGGCAATTCCCCCAATACCCCCTGGCCGGAGGTGACTTCCCGGAAAGAAAATGCGGACGGTACGATCACGCTGACGGTAAGTGCGGTGTGGCCGCAGCGCCATTTGGGAAGGGCGATGTCTTCGGAAGTAGTAATCAGGCCTTTGGAAGACGGCGGTTTTCAGTATGTTTCCAACCGCATCATCGATTCTCCGGAAAATGTGGAACCCGACTGGTATGAAATCCCCAGCCGGGATAAAATGTCTTCTGTGATTTCCGCGGCCCTGCTGCCTGCCGCGCCGTCGCTTCCCTGAATATTTGCGGCAAAGCAGTATACCTGTCCTCTGGTTTCCACATACCCTACGAACCAGCCGTTCACGTCTTTGCCATTCACCCGTCCGGTTCCTGTTTTACCGTAAAGGCTGCCATCCGGAGTTTGGGACAGAAGCATTGCATCCTTTACCGCCCGGATATTGGCAGGCGCAAAGCCGAAGTCATTGCGGTACAGCTTTATGAGAAGCGCGGTCTGCTCCAGGGGAGAAATTTTCAGGGAAGCTTCCAGCCAGTAGGAGGACAGCCCTGCGCTGCTGTCCTGGTTTCCATAACTTATTTTGTGCAGATAATCCTGAACCCTCCCGGCGCCCAGCCGGGAATCTATGGACTGAAAATACCAGTTCACAGAATTTTCCATAGCGGATGCCAAATCCTGATCGGAGTTCCAGGCCGCAAAGGGATAGGCCGTCCCGTCCCAGGGCAGAACGGAGGCGTCGGGTGCGATGACCCCTTCCTCCAGGCCGAATAAGGCGTCGTAAACCTTGTAAGTGGAGTCCGGGGAAATACGTCTTTCCGCCTGGGCGCGGTTGTAAACGTACCAGGTATCCTCCTGCATGTCATATAGGACAAAGCTTCCGTCAAGGTCCCCGAAATATTCCCCATAATCAACGGAAACCACATTCTTAAGAGCCTCCGTTGTAAGCGCGTCCTCATCCTGCGCAGCGCGGACGGACAGGTATGGAGCAAAGCTAAACAGCAGCAGTGAAATAAATGCAAACACAGCGGCGCTCAACGCTTTTTGGCGGAAGGAGGGAGCCTTATAGGAAGCTATGCTGCGGATGCGCCGCTTCAGCTGCTTCATGCTGCCGCTCATACTGGCGGTGAAAGGAAACGGCCGGAGAGAGATTTTTTCGGCAAGGCTGATCAGCGTGTTCCCATAGGCGACGTATTCTTTTTCCCCAAGCAGTTCCAGCACGGAGGTATCGCAGGCCGCCTCCCTGTCGATCTGCATTTCCTTCAGGGCGGACCATACAAAAGGATTGAACCAGTAAAGGATGCCGGCCAGATTCATCAGATGATTGGCAAACGCATCCTTATGCTTATAATGCTGCAGCTCATGAAGCAGCATATAACGCATATCCACGGAATTAAAGTCAGATATCAGGTGGATTGGCACGTAAATCCGCGGAAAAAAGAGTCCGGTAATCACAGGGGATTTCAGAAAAGCCGTGCTGTAAACCGGAACCGGTTTTTTCAGCTTCATCTCCCGCAGACATTCCCCGTACAAGGCGCGCACCTCCAGGTTCTGCAGGGGAAGCGCCGACTGCCTGATCCGGTATAATTCAGCCTGCGTTTTTATGACCCTGAAAAGCATAACCATGATTCCTGGCAGCCACAGAAGAAAAAGGGCGCGTCCGGCGCCGGAGGACGTCCTTCTGCTGACTGATACTGCAAAGTCAGAAAACTGTCCCTCAGGCGCTAAGGCCCGTGCACCTGCGCCTTCCTGCAGGGAGGGCAGCAAGGCTAAAGAAGAATGGAAAAAATCTGCTCCTCCCGGCAGCTTCAGAAAATCGGCCGGTATCAAAGACAGAAAAGGCACCGCAAGAAGCACAAGAAAACAATACCACAGACTGTACTGCATCCTGTGGGTGAGCACCCGACCCAAAAGCTGTTTTATGCCAAGGAAAGAAACTGTCAGCAGGCTTAGGAACAGATTGTTCATTAAAAAGCGAATCATAAAATCAGACATATCAGTTTCCTTTGTCATTGTCCGCATCGTCCAGAATCGAACGCAGCGTGCCGATTTCTTCGGCGGAGAGTCTGTCGTTTTTGATATAGGCTGACAGCATGGCAGTGATATCGCCGTCATAGAAGCGCCGTAAAAAGGAATTGCTCTGCTGGCTGATATATTCATTCTCCTTTACCAACGGCGTATAGACGTATACCCGCCCTTCTTTTTCATAGGTAAGGGCGCCCTTATTTGTCAGGCGCTTGATCAGGGTCTGGATGGTTTTGGCACCCCAGCTGGTGGTTTTCATTAAACGGTCGGTTATTTCATTGGTGCTGACAGGCGCATACTGCCATACGATTTTCATAACCTCAAACTCGGCCTCGGATATCTGTGGTAAACGGTTCATAAAGCTTCCTCCAAAATCTTACGTTTGTAATAAAAATATTATATAACCACTTCCCCGACGTGTCAAACATCCTGCCTTCTTTTCCAAAATCAAAGACCCCGCTGCAAGCAACGGGGTATCAAACTTGCAGCGCTACAAGCAGCGGGGGCTTTGATCCTCGCGGCAGTCGCCAAATATCCATGCAAGCATGGTTACTTGGCTCGTTGCTCGCGGGAATAAATGTACAGACCGCTAATAAAAACGTCGTCACTGTGCCTGAAGTCACTGCGCCTGAAATATGGCGGAAGCAGACGAAGGAGCATTTCACAGGCCGTAAAATCCGGGGTGCAAATTCTCCCATATTTATGTTGAATAAGCCGGAAATAAATGATAGGATGGATCGGGGGACAGCCCTGGGGACTGTGAACGAAACCTGCGATGATGATTAAAAAGGAAAGGAAAAAGAAGATGGAGGAAAGCAATAAAAAATATCAGATTGACACAGAAGAAAACAGAAAATTTTTAGAGGAGATCCGGGAAGGGCTGCTTAGCTTCGGACATAAATTTCCCTCACCGGGAGGAAGCTCCTATTACCTGGGGGATGACGGTACGCCGTGGACGGACCGGAACCGTGAAACCTGGATAACGAGCCGTATGGTCCATGTATACAGCCTGGGCTGCTTCCTGGGCCATCCCGGAAGCGAAGCGCTGGCGGATGCCGGGTTAAAGGGGCTTAAGGGCGAGCTTCATGATGAGAAAAACGGCGGATGGTATGCGGGGCTTACTTCCGACGGGGAGATACTTCCCAACAAGCAGTGCTACGCCCATGCATTTGTGATTCTGGCGGCGTCTTCCGCCGTCCTTGCCGGAAGGCCGGGGGCGCAGGAGCTGCTTGAGGATGCGCTGAAGCTGTATGACCTGCGTTTCTGGAATGAAGAGGAAGGGCTTTCCTGCGATACCTGGAATACCGAATTTACCGTACTGGATGACTACCGCGGGCTGAATGCAAATATGCATACAGTGGAGGCATTTCTGGCGGCTTCGGATGTGACCGGCGATGAAAAATACCGTGTGAGGGCGGGCCGCATCATTGATCATGTGGTAGGCTGGGCTTCCCGGAATGAATGGAGGATCCCGGAGCATTTTACAAAGGAATGGGTGGCGGATCTGGAATGCAATAAGGAGAAGCCGGATGATCAGTTCAAGCCTTACGGGGCAACTCCCGGACACGGCATTGAATGGGCAAGGCTGATTGCACAGTGGGCGCTTTCTACATATCCGGAGGAAAAGGAAGCGGCTTCCAAATATATTGAGGTGTCCGAGAATCTTTTCCGCCGTGCTGTCAGTGATGCCTGGAATGCGGACGGCGCGCCCGGTATCGTGTATACCACGGACTGGAGCGGAAGACCGGTGGTGCATGACAGGATGCACTGGACACTTGCGGAAGCTATCAATACCTCCGCAGTGCTTTACCATGTGACGGGAAAACAGGAATATGCGGATGATTATGCGCAGTTTATGAAGTATCTGGACGAAAAGGTGCTGGATCATGTGAACGGATCCTGGTTCCATCAGCTGGATCGGAATAATCAGCTGATCGGTACCGTATGGCCTGGGAAATCTGATATTTACCACGCGCTGCAGGCGACGCTGATTCCCTGCTATGACGCGGGTCTTTCCATTGCCCCGGCGGTAAAGGGCGGAAAAAAACTATCCTGAAAATAAGCTTCCGGCAGTGCCTTCAGGGCTGCTGATTCCCGAGGGCAGCGGGCCAGGCAGCCATGCCCGCAAGGATATTTGGCGGCTGCCGCGAGGGCCAAAGTCCCCACTGCTTGCAGCGGGGGCTTTGAATTACAGGATGTTAAAAGACGCTCTGAAAAAAAGGCAGGAGGAGGCGCGCTATGATTTATCTGTCACAGTTTTTCTTCCCGGACATAGAGGAGGAATATGATTTCCTGATGGCACAGGCCAGAACCTGTTATGATTCCTATTATCCTTTCCAGATTATTTCAAAGCACCGGCTGCGGATGCTGGATTTTGAGCCGGTTACTTTTCTTTATGGAGGCAACGGATCGGGGAAGACGACGGTTCTCAACTGTATCGCGGAAAAGCTGCGGCTTAACAGGGATACCCGTTTTAACCGGACTGATTTCTTTGAAGACTATACGCGGATGTGCTCTTATACGGCGGATTATGGGATACCGGCGGAGAGCAGGATTATCACCAGCGATGATGTCTTTGACTTTATCCTGAATATGAGGGCGATTAACGATGGGATTGATGAGAAGCGGGAAGAGCTGTTCGAAGAGTATCTGGATGCCAAATACTCTGATTTCAGGATGAAATCCCTGGAGGATTATGACCGGCTGAAGAAGGTCAACATGGCGCGCCGGAAAACGCAGTCGCGTTATGTGAGAAATAACCTGATGGACAATGCGAGGGAGCATTCCAACGGGGAAAGCGCCTTCCTTTATTTCTCTGAAAAAATAAAGGAGGACGGGCTGTATCTGCTGGATGAGCCGGAAAACAGCCTGTCCCCGGAGCGGCAGCAGGAGCTGGTGCGTTTCATTGAGGATTCCGCCCGGTTCTTTGGCTGCCAGTTCGTGATTGCCACGCATTCGCCGTTTCTGCTGGCGGTAAGGAATGCCAGGATTTACGATATGGATGAAGAGCCGGTGGATGTGAAGCGGTGGACGCAGCTGCCCAACGTCCGGGCATATTATGATTTTTTTAAGAAGCACAAGGAAGAATTTGAATGAAAAGGAGGCCGGTCAGCAAATGACCTGCCTCCTTTTTTGCTGTACTTTTTTTCAGATGCCTTTCTAACTGCCTTTCAGGGCGCGCCTGGCGGCGCAGGTTTCTCAGCTCTGGTTTTTGAAGTTCCTGATGTGCATGTATACCGTGTTTTTTGAAATATTCAGCTGTTCGGCCACCTTGATTACAGCATCCTTCAGGTTGAAAATGCCGCGCTGGTAAAGCTGGAGGACGATTTCCTTATTTTTATTGGCGGAGGAAATGTTCGGGTCGCTGTAAACGGCCTCCCTCGTTTCGGAAAGTGAGGAGAGGATCAAATCATCAATGCTGTCGGAGAAGGTTTCCGCAGGCGCGGCTGCGGCGGTAACCGTGCTCTGGGGCGGCGCAAGGGTCTGCAGGATATTGGAAAGAGGGATTTCCATGTGGAAATTCATGCAGAGCAGGCCGATGATGCGCCCGTGCTCCCCTGTAATGGGGATGGTGCAGGAGCGGAGGACGGAACCGGATTTGTTCTTATTATAATAGGGAGAAACCGTCCGGCCCGGATCCTTTTCCAGTTCCCCCAGCATTTTCAGGGCCAAATCCGTAATGGGAGAGCCTTCCTTCCTTCCGGTGTAATGCCCGTTGATTATTTTTATGACAGAATGATCCAGGCTTTCCAGGCTGTGGAGTACCAGCTCGTAGCCTTCGCCCAGATAAGCGCCCAGCCCATCCAGCATGAGGGCGTAGGAATTCAGAATCTGTCTGTCGGTTGGGGTAAGTTCAATAAAAGGAGTATCCATAGTTGTCACCTGTGCCTTTCGGGGGGATAGTTTTTCTTTGTAACCTTGAAAAGTGAAATAATTACGATAATATGTAATTTCACAAGGGCTTAATTAGTGAAAATTATTTCAGTGCGGCTTTCTGATTCTATTATAATGGAGGGGAGGGAAATGTGCAAGAAATTAGTGAAATAATTTTTAGTAAATATACAGAATAAATAAACAAAAGTGTATTGACTAAAATATATTTTATTGATATAATGCAGTTATCAAGTAAAAACGAAGAAAGAGGTGGAGAAATTGCTGAAAAAAATTTACACAAAAAATGCTCCGGAAGCTATTGGCCCTTATTCGCAGGCGATCCTGTTCAATGAACTTTTGTTCAGTTCAGGACAAATCCCGGTGGACCCGGCTACCGGAGAGGTTGTGCAGGGAGACATTACGGCTCAGGCGGAGCAGGTAATGAAGAACGTGGGAGCAGTGCTTGCGGAAGCGGGGACGGACTTTGAGGCTGTTATCAAGACGACCTGTTTCCTGAGCGACATGGGAGACTTTGCCGCATTTAACGAGGTGTACGGAAGGTATTTTACCGAAAAGCCGGCGCGTTCCTGTGTGGCGGTGAAGGCGCTTCCCAAGAATGTGCTGTGCGAGGTTGAGGTTATCGCAGCGGTTGGGAAGTAAAGCAAAGGTTTATGGTCCGGACTGCTGAAAGCAGAAATGCAGAGTTCAAATTAAAGAGCTGATATGTAACAAAACGTGAAATAGCACAATGCGGGAGTGTATTGTGCATAAGGAGGGGAATTTTTCCATGAGTGAAAAAAGTAAGAGAAAAAAGAAACCGAGTTTTTCCTGGCAGTGCTTCCGATTCTGGCAATGATACTGCTGCTGGGCGTAGGCTATGCGGTAATGGGCTTAAGCCCTGAGGTTCTGATGCTGGTATCCGCGGCAGTGGCAGCGGTGATTGCCGTTTCGCTGGGTTATACCTGGGACGACATCATGAATTCCATCGTAGGAAAGCTTTCCAAAACGATGCCGGCTATTTTTATTCTGATTATCGTAGGCTTCCTGATTGGTTCCTGGATGATCGGCGGCACCATCCCGATGATGGTTTATTACGGACTGAAAATTATCAGCCCCCGTTATATCGCAGTTACTTCTTTTCTGGTAACAGCAGTGGTTTCCCTGTGTACCGGAACCTCCTGGGGTTCTGCGGGAACCATCGGCGTGGCCCTGATGGGTGTTGCAGCAGGTATGGGCGCTCCGCTTCCTCTGGTAGCAGGAGCTGTTGTATCCGGTGCGTATTTCGGCGACAAGATGTCCCCGCTTTCCGATACCACCAACCTGGCTCCCATTGCAGCAGGCTCCAAGCTGTATGACCATATCGGACATATGTTCTACACTACGATTCCCGGATGCATTATCTGTCTGATCGTTTATACCATAGCCGGATTTTCGCTGGCAGGCGGCGGTGCGGTGGCAACTCCTGAAAAGGTGGATACCATCCTGACAACGCTGGAAGGGATGTTCCGCTTCAACCCGCTGGTAATCCTGCCTCCGATTATCGTACTGTACGGTTCCATCCGCAAGAAGCCTACCATCCCGGTAATGCTGATTTCCAGCGTGGTTGCTTTCTTTAACGCCACGGTTTTCCAGGGCTTCTCCCTGCAGCAGTGCTTTACCGCAGCTATCAGCGGCTTCAGCCTTGATATGGTTACCAAAGCCGGTTTTGATGCGGCTGCCCTGATTCCTGATATCCCGAGGCTGCTGGAACGCGGCGGCATGCTTTCCATGCTGAATACGGTTCTGATTGCATTCTGTGCTTATGGCTTTGCCGGAACCCTGGCTGTTACAGGTTCCCTTGATATCGTGCTGAATAAGCTGATGAAGTCCGTAAAGAGCACGGGCGGCCTGATTGTATCCACAATCGTTTCCTGTATTACCGCAGTTTTCGTAACAAGCAACGGACAGCTCTCCATCCTGATTCCCGGAGAAATGTTCTCCAAGACCTATATCAAAAAGGGCCTGCAGCCCAAGAACCTTTCCAGGACACTGGAAGACTCCGCAACCGTTGTGGAACCCATCGTTCCCTGGACGGCAGCAGGCGTTTACATGGCAACAACACTGGGCGTGCCCACGCTTTCCTATTTGCCCTGGGCGATCCTGTGCTACACCGGCGTGATTTTTGCAATCATCTGGGGCTTCACCGGCTTTGGTATTGCCAAGATTAAGCCCGGCGACGATTATTATGAGGAATATCTGGCTCTTCAGAAAGAAGACAAAGCAGCATAAGCGCTGTCCCGGGAGGAGGTTTTACAATGGGAATGCATTTTGATTTTGACACTATGACGGACCGCAGGAATACAAACTGCGGGAAATGGGACACCATGGATAAAAAATACGGCCGGAAGGACATGATTCATCTGGGCGTTGCGGATATGGATTTCAAGGCGCCGGCGCCTGTCCTTGACGGGCTGCGTAAAGTTCTTGACATGGGCGTCCTGGGCTACACGGACTTAAGCGATAAGTTTTTTGAAAGCATTCAGCGCTGGTATAAGAAGCAGTACGGTACCTGGAGGTGCCCAGGAGTGGATCGTATTCTGGTCCCAGAATCAATATTGCCTCCAGTATCTGTGTGTGGAAACCTATACGGAAGCGGGCGACGGCGTCATCATGAATACGCCTGCCTATGGCCCGCTGCAGAGCGCGATCCTCAAAAACGGCAGAAGGATGCTATCCAGCCCGCTGAAAAGGAACGGGGATCGGTATGAACTGGATTTTGACCATATGGAAAGCCTGGTGGACGAGCGGTCGAAAATGCTGATCATGTGCAATCCCCACAACCCGACCGGGCGTTCCTGGACAAGAGAAGAACTGGCGCAGGCAGCCGATTTCTGTAAAAAGCACAACCTCGTTCTTTTTTCAGATGAAATCCACGGGGATCTGACAGCAGAAGGGGTGAAGCACCAGTCCACCCTTTCCGTTACAGAGGATGTGAACGACAGGCTGATTCTGGCAACCTCGCCTGCAAAGACCTTCAACATCCCGGGCGTTATCGTTTCCTATATGATAATTCCCAATGAGGAGCTTCGCAGCCGGATCGCTGCCGACATTGACAGGATCGGCATGCATAACCCCACTATTTTTGCAGTTACCGCCGTGGAAAAGGCGTATACGGAATGTGACGACTGGTATGAGGCGGTAAAGAAGTATATTGATGAAAATGAAAAATATACCCGCAGTTATTTTGCGGAGCATTTCCCCGAGCTTCATATCATGCCCAGAGAGGGAACCTATCTGTTATGGATTGATTACCGGGAAACCGGCATGAGTGAAGAAGAGCTGGAGCAGTGGTTCCTGCAGGAGGCCAACGTATCCGTATATATGGGAAGCGTGTTCGGGGAAGCCGGCCGCGGCTATATCCGGCTGAATCTGGCGTCACCCAGAAGCCTGCTGGAAGAAGCGTATGAAAGAATGCGCGGGGCGTGGAAGCGTTTTTAAAATACCATGCAGGAAATGTTATGCAGTAAAATGTTGTGCGGTAAGATGCTATGCGGTCGTATGCGGTGAACGATACGTGCTGCAAAAGCGCAGTGCAAATTATTTTCAGCAGTTAAGAAAGACGTTCAAAAAAATGGAGCAGAAAAGCCGTCTGCCGGGAGAAGCCCGGTCAGGCGGCTTTTCTTGTCAGGCGGAACTCCATTCAATGGATGAGCAGTTTCAAACCACAGCGAAAATGAGTGCATTGGTGTGAAAAAATGTCTGTGTACCTGCCTGTAAAACAAGCATCCGCCTGAGAAAAAGATGCCAGGCATCTGGCTGCTAAACAACGTCAGGCATCTGCCTGAGAAACAGTTGACAAACCCAAACGCCCTGTATATAATAAAACACAATTTCATATATAAAAGGCGAAGAAGAGAAGAGTAGGCGGCAGGCGCTTTTACAGAGAGTCCAGGTTGGTGAGAATGGATGAAGTAAATGCAGCTGAACATGGTCTTGGAGCTGCGCACCGAAAACCTGTGGGTTCAGGCTGCGACGGAAGCACCCGTTAGCGTGATATACTATCGATGAATCATTTCTCATCCGTAGTTGATAAGGTCTGCGCCGTGAGGCTCAGGCGAATTTGGGGTGGTAACACGAAGCGAAGCTCTCGTCCCCGAAAAAGAAATTTTTTCGGAGAGGAGGGATTTTTTTTGCCCTCAGTCCGGGAAGGCCGGACTGCAGCGGAGCGGGCATCCGCGTTATCATAACAAATTCAGGAAATGAGGGATATTAAATGAAAAATATTTTAGTCGGAGGAGCCTGGCCCTACGCCAACGGCTCACTTCATATCGGGCATATAGCAGCGCTGCTGCCGGCGGATGTGCTGGCGCGTTATCACAGAGCTGTCGGCGATAAGGTGTGTTTTGTATCAGGAAGCGACTGCCACGGGACACCGGTGGCCATCCGGGCAAAACAGGAAGGGAAAACGCCTGAGGAAATCAGTGACTTATATCATGAGGAATTTTCCCAATGCTTCAGAAAGCTGGGATTTAGCTATGATTTGTATACGAAAACCTCGTCCCCGGCGCATAAGGATTTTGTCAGTAAGTTCCATAAAAAACTGTATGAAAGCCCTTATGTTTATGAAAAGGAGGTGCCGCAGGCCTACTGTGAATGCTGCCATGCCTTTTTGGCGGATCGTTTCGTGGAAGGGCTCTGTCCGGTCTGCGGGAAAAGCGCCAGGGGGGATCAATGTGATGAATGCGGCGCGGTGCTGGAGGCGGAAAACCTGAAGCAGCCGGTATGCGCGGTCTGCGGTTCCGCGGTTTCCTTCCGCAGCAGCAGGCATCTGTTTATTGCGATTACCAGGCTGAAGGACAGACTGCAGGAGCTGGTGGACACCCATGAAAACTGGAGAAAAAACGCGGCGGCATTTTCCAGGCGGTATCTTGGCGAAGGGCTGCGCGACCGGGCGCTGACGCGGGATCTGGAATGGGGCATCGATGTGCCGAAGGCGGGCTATGAAGGAAAGAAAATATATATCTGGGCGGAAAATGTGCTGGGCTATTTATCTACAAGCCACGAGGCGCTGAAAGGCTGCCCGGGGGAATTTGAAAGGCTCTGGGGGCTGGACGGAGGCTGCGGAAGCGAAGCAGAGGCGGAGACGGAAGCCCCGGAAACCGGCACCGCGGGAGAAAACGCGGAGAACAGGCATTATTATGTGCATGGGAAGGATAATATCCCCTTTCATACGATTATTCTCCCTTCGCTGCTGATTGCCAATGGCAGTGGCTGGCATCTTCCTGATGAAATCATTTCCAGTGAATATCTGACGCTGGAAGGGCGCAAGATTTCCACCAGCCGGAATTATGCCATCTGGATAAAGGATATGATAGATAAGTACGATGCGGATTCCCTGCGTTATTATCTGCTGGCAAAACGGACCGGAGAAAAGGACGCCGATTTTTCCTGGGAGAATTTGTCAACAGCCACAACGGGAGTCTTGGGGCCTACGCAATTTTGTGAACGGACGCTGGTATTTATCCGGGAAGTACCTGGACGGAACTGTCCCCTGCGGCACGCCCGATACGGCGCTGGAGGAGGAACTGGAGAAGCTTTTCGCCGATACGGGCGCGAGGATTGAAAAAGGACGCTTTAAGGATGCGGTGGACGGGATTTTTGAACTTGTAAGGAAGGCGAATAAATACTTTGATTCCACCCAGCCCTGGATTACAAGGAACACGGATGCCGGGAAATGTGCGGATACTCTGTATAACTGCGTACAGCTGATAGCCGGACTGGCGGTTCTTTTATATCCTTTCCTGCCATTTTCTTCTGAGAAAATCTGCGGCTGGCTGCAGCTGTCCGCAGAATGGAAGCCTCAGCAGGTGAAGGCAGGATATCCTGTTCCGGAAGTGCAGGTGCTCTTTGAACGGCTGGATAAGAAGGTGGTTGAGGAAGAAACGGAAAAGCTGGAGAGGCTTTTGCCGGAGAATTAGGTATATAATCGAAAGCATTAAGAGGGTTCGGGATGAGATTCCCGGGCCCCTTTTTAAATGAAAGCATGTATAGCCGGAATGTTTTTCCAGCTGTTAGATGATCTACCATAAGCTTTACTGCATCAGTAGCAATCCTTCTGTGCCAATATGATTTATTTATTCGATAGCCAATCGATACTTGATTTTTCCTTTTTTATAATCAAACATTTTTGCAAGACCTATGAGCCTGTCAAGTCATTATGCATATCCTCGCAGGGCAATCGCTTACGGAAAAAGAATAAATAGGAAAAGGCTTCCTCCATAAATTAAAAAGTGGTATCCTCTAAAGAAAGGATACTGATAAGATATGGGACGAGGATTGGCAGAAGTATTGAAGGAAGTATATAGCATTGTACTTTTTAGCATTGTACCTTTTCAAAGGGAAGGGAAAATGTGAATATGCGAAGACATCAGAAAAAGGACATGGATGCTATGAGACGCGGGAATGCTATGCGGCAATGGACAGCAGCTGGCTGCCGCAAAAAAACGACTGGGAAGACATATGCGGATGCGGAAACAAGGGGGATATGATTTATCCTGCCCCCCGAAACCGGGCATCCAACTAACCTCATAAACTTTTATTTATCGGGCTTTAATACTTACATCCAAGGCATAATCGGAGGCAGTATACAGAACGGATGTCCCGCAGGGTCAATCATCACCCGCCAACGGTCGTCATATTGGTACTCCGATAAGCTTGCGCCGCACGACAAGGCATATTTCACCCCTTCTTCCACATCCTGAACGTGAAAGTCCAAGTGCGCCATTTGCTGCTGCGCATCCAGTGTAGCAGGCCACACGGGCGGCACATAATCATCCACCTGTTGAATGGTAATCCAGGTTGGAGTTCCTGTTTGTTCCAAATTTACTAAGACTGTATATTCTTCACCCCTGAACCGCGTCCAGCCAAGCAATTTTTCATAAAATGCAGACAACTCGTCCGCGTGATTGGAATCCAAAACGACATTCCATCCCACAAGATTAAGTGCCATTATACAATTCCTCCATATTTTCTAATCTGACAGGTGCGCCTTATTTGCCTGAGGCGTACAAACGCAAAACCACTTTTTCATTTTAATATGACAGTTTGGAAATGTCAAACAGCTCATTTCGTTTCATTATTTCATGCTGCTGCCCATAACCCTGTTTGTTTGCCTGGGCACCATTTTACCCTTGCAGAAGTGTATTGCACACAGCGGAAATGCTGATTCTATGGGCCTTTCTGGCTGGAAAAAAGATTTTATTACCGCCGAATATTTACTGTTTTTTATAATGGACAACAGCGCAAAAAGGAGAAAAAGCCGATGAATATAAAAAATATGGACATTGTGCGCGAATACGGCCGGCCGCCGTTCCGGGCGATAGTCCTGCACGGAGGCCCCGGGGCTCCCGGATGTGCCGCGGGCCTGTGCAGAGGGGCTGCCGAGCGGGAAATTCCCGTACTTGAACACCTTCAGACAGCAGATACCTTTGTTGGTCTGATGGAAGAAATCCTTAGCATTATGAAACGATATTCTATGGAACAGACAATCCTGATTGGTCATTCCTTCGGTTCGTGGCTGGCATGGTGCTTTGCAGAAAAATATCCTTCTATGGTACAGAAAATTATTTTGGCAGGAGGCGGGCCTCTGGAAGCAAAATACCTGCAGGATATTATCAGAACACGTAATGAACGGAAAAGCCAGGGAATAGAGGACACCGATAATTACTGCGCGCTGCCCGGGACAAGCGAAGACATGCTTTTTTTTAACAAGGAACAATATGAAGCGCTGATGGCGGAGGCGTTTGCCCTACGTGAAAGCGGTGATCTTCTTAAAAGGGCGCTGCGTGTCCAGTGTCCAGTTACCCTGATTCAGGGAGATTACGATCCACATCCGGCGGAAGGAGTGTACGCCCCTCTTGCAGGCAGGCTTCCTCAGTTTTCTTATTATGTCCTTGAAAAATGCGGCCACGATCCGTGGAAAGAAAAATACGCAAGGAAGCGATTCCTGGATTTGCTGGAAGCAGAAGTAAATTTCTTAATGAAACCTGCGGAACTCCGGACGTCCAGGCTATTATAAAAAGATTCCGGGCAGGGGAACCGGAAAGAAAGAGGCATGAAATGGAAATAGAAACAGAACGACTGAGAATTACCGCTCTTACTCCCGAACAGCTTGATTGGTGGCTAAACGATTTGCCCCGGCTGGAAGAAAAACTGAACTGCTCCTACCAGGCCGAACCGCTGGAAGGAATATTCAAAGAAATTGTTTCCGGACAGTTGGAAATTACCAGACAGGACAGCGAAAACTACCTGTGGCACAGCTTTTGGCTTCTCATCAGAAAATCCGATAATGTCGTTGTAGGATCCGCTGATTTTAAGAATGTACCCGATGAAAAAGGCCAGGTTGAAATAGGCTATGGCCTGGGAAAAGCCTTTGAACATGAAGGATATATGACGGAAGCCGTCCGCGCCATGTGCAGCTGGGCAAAGGAGCAGGAAGGGGTGTCCTGTATCACTGCGGAAACGGAAGCAGACGGCTTTGCTTCCCAGCGTATCCTAAAGCGCTGCGGTTTTACGGAATATGCAGGGAATGATACCATCTGGTGGAGAATGCAGCCGGAATCAGACAGTTAATATCAGGAAATTATTCTCCATATACAAGCAGGCCCCATGAAATCCCGATAAAAATAAACCCAGAAACCATATTACAAAACTGTAACCTTCAGGAAAGCCAATATGATACCTTCCCATAAGAAAATCCGGTATTCTGTGAATCAGAAAGACAACACCATCAATTAACCGGAATGAAATATGGAAAGGATGAATGGATATGAAAAAAAGGATCGTTATCATGCTTCTGCTGACGGCAGTGATGCTGAACGGCTGTAAGGCAGACAGCACAGCGGAGCGTCCGGCGGCGGATTCTGTGACAGCATTGGACAGCGTAGCGCAAACAGGAGACAACAAGGCAGAAGACAAAAAGGCAGAGGAAAGTGCAGTAAAAGAAAGCGCAACAAAGAAAAATACAGCAGAGGAAACAGCAGCAGGCGAATCAGCGGGAGAGTCCTCCGGGCAGCCGCCGGAAACAGAAGAAGGAATTACTGTAATCGGTGAGTTTGCCAGACTTTCTGCAGAGGAAGGAAACTGGAAAGGGCTGACAACAGAAGAAAAGCTGGAGGATTTCGATTTCCTGTATCAAACCCTGAAAGAAAATTACCCCTACTGGAATCTGGCCGAGCGGACGCAGAATATAGATTTGGAAGAGCAGTACCGGATCTGCAGGGAAAAAATAAAAAACTCCGAAACAGACATGCAGCTCTTCACAAATATACAGGGGTTCGTAGGACCATGCGGCGGAATCGGCCACTTGCAGCTTGTTATTGAAAATTGGGCGGATGATTACAGCAACCTGGACGGCATTTCCGAAGATTTACTCCCTCTCATGCGAAAAATCAGTGATGCCTATGCAAATGATACTTCAGTTGCAGCATATGAGAAGATAGAAAAATCATTTCAAAATGCCTGGAAAAAAGTCCAGGCGTACTATGAAGAACAGGGGATGTCTGACTTGCTTCAGTCAGACCCGGGTTCCATGGCTCAGGAGGATGAAACAGGAGATACCATACTTCTGGACAGCGGCGAAACCGATAATCTTTTATACGGGATCATTGAAGAAGGAAAGACTGCCTACATTAAAATAAGATTTTTTGACATGGATTATTATGAAGAAGACCGTAAAATCCTGACCGGCTTATACGAAAAATACAGCGATTATGAAAATGTCATTTTTGATTTAACTGATAACGGAGGCGGCGGAATGCCCTACTTTGACGATCTCATTATGGCTCCTAACATTGACCATACCTGTACCGCCGACACATACCAATTTGTAAAAAACGGCAGCTATAACCGCAAATTCATGGATTTTTCTGAATATAAGCCTGTCAGTGAGGTCCCCGAACTGCCCAGATTGAATCAGGAAGACCTTTCCGGACTTGATTTATTTGTGGCCGATACCTATAAGGTTGAGCCTTCCGGAGAAAAGAAAGCCCTGAAAGGAAAACTGTGGATGCTGGTGAACGAAAATGTGTATTCCTCCTCCGAATATGCGGCCATGTTCACGAAAGCCACCGGATTTGCAACTCTTGTTGGGCGGACGACTGGCGGCGACGGAATCGGTTCCGAACCTCTGCCCATCGTCCTTAAGAACAGCGGCCTCATCGTGCGGTACAGCCCTGTTTATGGAACTACCCCAGACGGCGCGGGCAGCGAGGAATTCGGAACGGAACCTGATATCCTTTCCCCGGAAGGCGAAAGCCCGCTGGAAACCTGCCTGAAAGCTATTGGCTAAAAACCCGGGGCAATATTTTTATATTAATGGAATAACATTAGCGGACGGCGTTGAAAATATGTCATTGACAAATATTCAATAGAGGAGTAAGCTGAAAACAGAAAGAGAGAGGATCCATATGAGAGTTTCCAAAGAACCTGAAGTCAGAAAACAGGAAATGCTGGATACCGCCATGCGGGTATTTGCCGAGAAAGGCTTTGAAGCAACTACCATGAAGGATATTGCCGCTGAAATGAATGTGGTTTCCGGGCTTTGCTACCATTATTTCCAGAATAAACAGCAGCTGTATGAAGAAGCTTTGACGCACTATGCAGAAGAGTGCAGCGAGCCTTTTATCCAGATTTTCAGGAATACAAAGCAGCCGCTGGAAGAGTGCATGAAGGCTGTTATTGCATTCCTGTATCAGGAGGAAGGAAAATATAAATACGCCTCTTTTTTTGATAAAAAAGGAAATGAATTTTTTCATCGCCAGCTGAGTATGCATATGGAGGAGAAAATTGCCCCATACCTTGCGGAATATCTCAGGTGCCGCTCTGAAATGGGAGAAATCCACGTGGATTATCCGGAGCAGACAGCTCTTTTTATTTTAAGCGGCCAGTCCCCCATCCTCATTGATGAAAGGATTCCATTAAAGGAAAAGACAGAACTGCTGCACAAATTGATTTATAAAATATTACAGTAGGCCGGCCCCGCTGTTTTGGCGGGGCTTTTCTGCAAAATGCTATTGAATATAAGTCAATGACATGGGTTTAATCATTTCTACAGCAATTATTGCCCTGAAGAATTATCCTCAAATGGCATATTAAACGGACAGTTCTGCCCCTGAAGGCCTGAAGGTGAAAACGCACCAGTTTACGGCAAAAAACAATATTTGAAAGGACGGCGCCAGAGAATGGATGATACGAGCAAAAAAATAACAACAGATTATTTCAACAAAACAGCGGAGGATTACGACACAAGCCATGACGGAAAATTTGTCCAATGTATGTACCGGGAAATTCTTGCCCGCGTACCGGACACCAGAGGACAGCGGCTTCTTGATTTGGGCTGCGGCAACGGCAATATACTAAAAACCCTGAATGAACGCATCCTGGCAGAATATTACGGCCTGGATATTTCGGAAAAAATGATTGAAGAGGCGGGAAAGAAACTGGGGAAGGCGGCGCGGCTTCAGGTGGGAGACGCGGAACAGCTGCCCTATAAGGACAATTTTTTTGATGTGGTGGTTTGCAATGCTTCCTTCCACCATTACCCGAACCCGGAAAAGGCCGCTGCAGAAATGGGCAGAATCATAAAACCCGGCGGCCTTCTAATCCTCGGTGACCCCACAATGCCCTCTATAATGATTGAGGTGTTTAACTGGGCGTTAAAGTGGAGCAGTTCCGGTGACGTTAAGCTGTGGAAGAAACGGGAAATCAGGGAGCTTTTTGGAAGATGCGGCTTTGTAATGGAGGATTGGAAGCGGATTAATTACAGATGCTTTGTCTGTAGTTTGAGGAAAAGGTAAGGGGGCGGCTGCAACTGCCGCTATAACAGAAAAATATGTCGGGAAGAAAAAAGTACCTTGCCTGTAGTACAAAAGGGCCGGCAGTATTTTTTCTTCTTCCTGCTTATAATAAAGAACGTCTGTCGAATTTCTCTTCGCAGTATTTGCAGCGGTATATTTCTTTCTCATCGGAAGGAACGATATATAGGAATTACTCCAGTAATGGTGATGCAGCGGGGATTTTTGCAGTGAATAACGTTTTTGATTTCTTTCGGGAGTATCAGTTCCTTCTTCTTAACGATTTCGCCGTTTTTTATAATATTTACAGTAATATTGTGATCTATGAAGGCCAGGACATCAAGGTTCATCATGTCCACATCGCATTCCACCTTCAGAATATCTTTTTTCCCCATTTTATTGCTGCGTGCATTTTTGATGATAGCCACCGTGCAGTCCAGCTTGTCCAGCTGCAGGTGACGGTAAATGGACAGGCTGGTGCCGGCCTTGATGTGGTCAAGCACGAAGCCTTCTTCAATTTTTCCTACATTTAACATAAGGTTGCCTTTCTGCCCGCTAATGGGCGTTTATACTAATGCCACAAAGGGCGTTTCCCTGGTAAATTAATCATTTACGCTGATACCCAGCAGGGTGAGGATAAGCGCCATGCGGACATACACGCCATACTGCGCCTGCTTGAAGTAAACAGCCCTCGGATCGTCATCCACATCCACGGAGATTTCATTGACCCTGGGCAGGGGATGAAGGACGAGCATGTCGCTGGGAGCCAGGGAAAGCTTGGCTTTGTCGAGCACATAGAAGTCCTTTAAGCGGACGTAATCCTCTTCGTTGAAGAAACGCTCCTTCTGAACGCGGGTCATATAAAGGATATCCAGGCCGGGCATAATTTCCTCCAGCTGTGTGACTTCCTCGTAGGGAATATTTTTTTCCTTCAGCATTTCCGTAATGTAGTCGGGGACGCGCAGTTCATCAGGGAGAT